>SWCD01024286.1_pt1 | contig 35466 bp, 26 predicted proteins | sample 4693011 | NCBI WGS metagenome assembly SWCD01 (sample SAMN10267278, study PRJNA491770) | bioreactor metagenome | isolation source: DHS bioreactor inoculated with marine | place: Japan: Omine Ridge, Nankai Trough | reverse complement strand
ACTGTGAACGGTACAGGCGCGTTGACATTTCGTGCAACCAAAGTCGGCAGTGATACGATGCTTGCGCAAATCATCCGCATGGTTGAACAGGCGCAGGGCGCGAAACTACCGATACAGGGTCTGGTCGATATAATCACGGCTAGGTTCGTGCCGGCCGTGTTGGTCGTCGCCCTAATAACAGTTATCATATGGCTTGCCATTGGGCCGGATCCCGCACTTGGCCTTGCCCTTGTGGCGGGGGTTTCGGTGCTCATTATAGCTTGTCCATGTGCTATGGGGTTGGCCACACCTACATCGATTATGGTGGGTACGGGGCGTGCAGCCGAAATGGGTGTTTTGTTTCGCAAAGGTCAGGCGTTGCAAATGCTGCAAGAGGTTACAATCGTTGCAGTAGATAAAACCGGCACACTGACCAAAGGCCATCCGGAACTGACTGATATCATTGCAGCAGATGGCTTTGAGCAGGACAGCGTTTTGCGCTTAATCGCGGCAGTCGAAACCACATCGGAACATCCGATTGCTGCTGCTATTGTCCGTGCCGCCAAAGATAAGGGGATAGATATTCCCGACATTCAGGATTTCACATCCCAAACGGGTTATGGTGTGCAGGCCAATGTTGAAGGGAAAACCGTCCAAATTGGTGCGGATCGCTTTATGACCCGCGAAAACATCATGCTCGGACCGCTTGAGCACAGTGGTGCAAGCTTGGGGCAAAAAGGCAAAACGCCACTTTATGCAGCAATTGACGGGCGGGTTGCAGCCGTTATTGCCGTGGCTGATCCAATCAAGGAAACCACACCTGCCGCCATTGCAGCGCTACATGATCTTGGGCTTAAGGTTGCGATGATCACTGGCGATAATAAAGGTACCGCGAACGCAATAGCCCAAGAACTGGGTATAGACCATGTAGTGGCCGAAGTTTTGCCGGAAGGCAAAGTCGACACACTAAATACGCTGCGTGCGGATGGCGGGAAATTGGCCTTTGTCGGTGATGGTATCAATGATGCGCCCGCACTTGCCGTAGCCGATGTTGGTATTGCGATAGGAACAGGGACAGATGTGGCAATAGAGGCGGCCGATGTTGTCTTGATGTCCGGTGATCTGAAAGCTGTGGTGAATGCATTTGATATCAGCCAACGTACCATGCGCAATATTCGCCAGAACCTGTTTTGGGCCTTTGGTTACAATACACTGTTGATACCGGTTGCCGCAGGTGTGCTATACCCCTTCAGCGGCATAATGCTATCACCGGTTCTGGCCGCCGGCGCGATGGCACTGTCCAGCGTATTTGTTCTGACAAACGCTTTGCGTCTGCGCAGGATGAACCCAATATTGCGTGAATAAACCTTAACTGACCGCGCTGAATTTTGCACTATCATCGATATATTGATCAAAAGCTTTTGCAATCAGACGCGCAATGCTGCGTTTGTGTTTAACGATCTTCAGCCCGGATTTTGAAAACGAAACAATGTCTTTATATTCTTTTTGCAGATTCAGTACCGCTTTGTTCAGACAGGACAGATCGTCACCGAATTCATTAATCAATATAGGGTAATCGATGGCAAAATCACACATGATCATACCTATAGCCCGCGCGATCATATGATCCTCACGCGTCATTTCAATGCCGCGATACGAGGTAAGTGTGCCACCTTTTATTGCTTGTGTATAATCTGAAGATTTAGCTTCATTCTGGACATACCCATTTGGGTATTTGGAAATAGAGCTCGCGCCAAGCCCGATTAATGTATCCATGTCATCGGTTGTGTAACCTTGAAAATTCCGCCGTAAGCGACCTTTGCCTGTGGCAATGGCCATATCGTCTGTTGGCTTGGCGAAATGATCTATACCCACAGGTGTGTATCCCGACGTTTCCAGCTCTTTTGCCATTGTTTGAAACAGATCATGGCGTGTTTCACCATTTGGTAAAGCGGTCTCGTCGATTAATTGCTGGCGTTTAGCCATCCATGGTACATGGGCATAACCATAAAGTGCTATGCGATCAGGTGACAGAGTTTGCACTTTGTGAATTGTATCCAATACACTGATTTCAGTCTGATGCGGCAACCCGTAAAGAATGTCCATATTCAGTGATCTGACGTTTGCTCGGCGTAACATTTCTACACATTTTTGAGTGGTCTCAAAACTTTGCTCGCGGCCAATTGCCTTTTGCACATTTTGCGCAAAATCCTGCACGCCTATGCTTGCACGATTCATACCTTGCGCGACCAATGCATCAATTTTAGCCTGATTAACCAAAGTCGGGTCAATTTCAACAGAAAATTCTGCATCTTTTGTATGCGGGATTTTCTGTTCCAACGCACTTGCAAGAAGCTTGATTTGATCAGGTGTCAAAATCGTTGGGGTTCCGCCGCCCCAATGGATGCGGCTGGCCATGATACCTTTGGGTAGTTGTTGTGCAACCAGATCGATCTCTGCAATCACATGCTCCAGATATGCCGTAACAGGTGATGCTGTCTTAGTACCTTGTGTGCGGCAGGCGCAAAACCAGCAAAGCCGCTCGCAAAACGGGATGTGGATGTAAATTGATACAGGTTTATCGACAGGAAGGGCCGCAAGTTCTGATTTTGCAAAATCCATCCCCACAGTTTTGTTAAACTGAACAGCTGTCGGATAGCTTGTGTAACGGGGGGCGCGTGCATCATAAACGCCTAAACGCGCTAATTCAGGTTCATATGTCATAAGAATTAATAGCATGCGTCAACTATGTGACCTTGATCTATGTCAAATTTTTTGATCTTTATGGGATATGAAAAATATTACACCTAATTTCACACCTGCCAGCGTAAACTGTGATGAATGCCCGATCAAAGATCGTGCTGTTTGTGCCTATTGTGAAAAATCGGAAATGGCACTGCTGGAGGCAATGAAATCTTATAAAACCTACGCTGCAGGTGATCCCATTACTTTCGCAGGCGACCGGATGGTTTTTGTCGGATCTGTTGTCACAGGTGTGGCCCGGCTTTCGCAAACCATGGAAGATGGCCGCAAGCAAATGGTGGGCTTGTTGTTGCCAAGTGACTTTGTCGGACGACCCGGACGTAGTTATTCCGCTTTTGATGTCGAGGCGACGACGGATGTAACCTTATGCAGGTTTGAACGTAAGCCTTTTGAAAAATTACTCAGCGATATTCCAAATCTGCGTGAACGCATGTTGGAAATGGCTTTGGACGAATTGGATGCAGCCCGCGAATGGATGTTGCTATTGGGTCGTAAAACCGCGCGCGAGAAAATTGCAAGCCTGCTGACAATAATCGCACGCCGACAGAACAGTACGGCGACTGTGTCGAAAAACGATATAACGTTTGATCTCAACCTCACGCGTGAGGCGATGTCGGAGTATCTGGGTTTGAGGCTGGAAACAGTAAGCCGTCAAATCAATGCGCTGAAAAAAGACGGGGTCATCCGGTTGGAAAAGAAAAGGCATGTGCATGTTAAAGATTTTGCCCGTCTCATGGCAGAGACGGGCGATGATGCAGACGGCGGGTTTTTGGCCTAGGGGAAAATTGGCCTAATGTGCCATGAGAATTGGCACCCTACAGTCTTGCAACATATTTCGTGTCGGGCCGCCAAACAGGAATTCACGCATTGGAGAATGCCCATATCCGCCCATAACAATCAGGTTGGCCCCAAGCTCATTTGCATGAGTGCGCAGAATATCGGATATTTTAGCAGCTGAATGTGGTAATACATTCACCTCAACATTAATACGATGACGTGTCAAAAAAGTAGCAATATCATTCGATACCTCAGCCTCTATTTCGGTATGTCTTGTATTGGCGATGATAACGATATCAACTTTGCTGGCTTTTTTAAGCAATGGAATCGCTGAGCGCACAGCTCTTAAAGCATGAGTACTGCCATCCCACGCAATAACAGCGTTTGTTTCACGATGTCCTGAATCCTCATCAGGGATTATTAAGACCGGGCATTCAGAATCTATTAGGGCGCTCTCTGTAATTTTTTCATCAACCTCAGTGCGTTCCGGTCCAAATGGACGTGGCAAAACAACAAGGTCACAAAATTTAGCAGTTTGTGACATTAAATTAGAAAGTTGATCACGATTTATAACTGCTGCCTCAACGCTGTAAAATATCACTTCTTCTTTTGCGAATCTCTCTGCTTCAGAGACAAGTTTTATTACTTCATTCTCAGCACGTTCGCGTTCTTCATCCATCAACTCGACCGGGATCCCAGTGTAGGGGTATGCTTGTGTCTGTAAGATTGATATATAAGCAGGGCAAATGATATGCAGATGACCACCAGCCTCTAATGTAAGGCTAATAGCCTTTCTAACAGAAGCTATGCTGCTGTCTTTACCATCCCAGATTGTTAAAATAGATCTATATGACATGGGGGGTGCACTCCATTCTTGATTTGATTTAGTTTATAAGTGAATCCGTCTGAAAAACTTTGATTCAGATCAAAGACTGTTGCTAGTCAGTTAGTGCATCTGTAAAACCGATATCAGGACAGTAAAAAGGTCAAACCATGGATATTCTAAAACTTATCGTATTGGCATTCATTACGGTATTAGCCGCTATGGCTGCAAATTTTGGCCTTGATTGGGCCTACTCCGTTCACGCCATCATTATTATGGCATTTTCATTTTTCTTATTCGTACGAGGTTTGCAACATTTCGGCAGCCCAAAACCTGCAATTGAAACCGGCTATATGGATGATGTGGTTCGTGCCGGGGTTATCGCAACAGCGTTTTGGGGTGTTGTCGGGTTTCTGGTTGGGGTCTTTATTGCTTTCCAACTTGCATTCCCTGTTTTGAATTTTGACCTTCCGTTCACTACATTTGGACGTGTAAGACCGCTGCACACCTCTGCGGTTATTTTTGCATTTGGCGGGAACGCGTTAATCGCGACATCATTCTATATTGTTCAACGCACCTCTGCGGCACGGCTTTGGGGCGGAAATTTAAGTTGGTTTGTTTTCTGGGGCTATCAGCTGTTCATTGTTTTAGCCGCAACAGGTTACCTGCTTGGGTCTACACAATCAAAAGAATATGCTGAACCTGAATGGTATGTCGACATCTGGCTGACTATTGTCTGGGTGGCATATCTGGCGGTGTTTCTAGGGACGATTATAAAACGAAAAGAACCGCATATATATGTAGCTAACTGGTTCTTCCTGTCTTTCATTGTCACAATTGCAATGCTGCATCTGGTTAATAACCTTGCCATACCTGTTTCAATCTACGGATCAAAATCCGTACAATTGTTCTCAGGCGTACAAGATGCACTGACACAATGGTGGTATGGACATAATGCGGTTGGTTTTTTCCTGACTTCAGGTTTCCTTGGTATGATGTATTACTTTGTACCAAAGCAGGCCAATCGCCCTGTGTATAGCTACAAACTTTCTATCATCCACTTCTGGTCATTGATTTTCCTCTATATCTGGGCAGGCCCGCACCACTTGCATTACACAGCCTTGCCTGACTGGGCGCAAACACTGGGTATGACATTTTCGATCATGCTATGGATGCCCAGCTGGGGTGGTATGATCAATGGTCTGATGACGTTGAACGGGGCTTGGGACAAGCTGCGCACCGATCCAATTTTACGTATGATGGTGATCAGCCTTGCATTCTACGGCATGTCCACCTTTGAAGGCCCGATGATGTCGATCAAGGTTGTGAACTCGTTGTCACACTATACCGAATGGACAATCGGACATGTGCATTCCGGCGCACTTGGTTGGAACGGTATGATCACATTTGGTGCGCTTTACTACCTGACACCGCGCCTGTGGGGCCGTGAGAAATTGTATAGCATGTCTATGGTCAACTGGCATTTCTGGCTGGCTACAATCGGTATCGTTTTCTATGCCTCTTCCCTATGGGTTGCCGGGATCATGGAAGGTCTGATGTGGCGGGAAGTTGATCCGCAAGGCTTCTTGGTGAACTCATTTGCAGACACTGTTGCAGCCAAGTTCCCTATGTACATTGTACGTGGAACAGGCGGGCTGCTGTATCTAGCAGGTGCTATTATCATGTGTGTAAACCTGTGGCTGACCGCCACAGGGGCAGGCGAACGTAAATCAAATGCAGCTCATGCTGTGCCTGCGGAATAAGGAGTAAAATAATGTCATTCCTGAAACACCACAAGAAGATCGAAACCAATGCAACCCTGCTACTTGTCTTAAGCTTGGGCGTTGTTACTGTCGGCGGTATCGTCGAGATTGCGCCGCTTTTTTACCTTGAAAATACAATCGAGAAAGTTGAAGGGATGCGCCCCTATACGCCGCTGGAACTGGCAGGGCGCAATATCTATGTTCGTGAGGGCTGTTACCTTTGTCACAGCCAAATGATCCGTCCATTACGTGACGAAGTTGAACGTTACGGGCATTACTCATTGGCTGTGGAAAGCATCTATGACCATCCATTCCAATGGGGCTCAAAACGCACAGGCCCTGATCTGGCCCGTGTGGGCGCGCGTTATTCCGATGAATGGCATGTAGACCACATGACCGATCCGCGTTCAGTAGTTCCAGAAAGCATCATGCCAACATACGGTTTCCTAAAAGAAACAAAAGTGAAGCCGGAATCCATTCAGGCTGTCTTGGTCGCCAACCGGCGAACAGGCGTTCCGTATACGGATGAAATGATAGAGATGGCGGCTAGCGATTTAGAAGTCCAAGTGGATCCCGATGGAGATTGGGAAGATATGGTTGCGCGGTATCCAAAGGCGCAGGTTCGAAACTTTGACGGGCAGGACAGTTTAACCGAAATGGACGCATTGATCGCTTACTTGCAAATGCTTGGCACTTTGGTTGATTTTTCAACCTTCCAGCCTGAAGCCAGTAGATAGGAATATATCAATGGAAACTTATTCTTTTATGCGTGAAATGGCTGACAGTTGGGGGCTTGTGGCCATGATGGTTTTTTTCATCATGGTTGTTCTTATGCTGTTTCGTCCGAGTGCAAAAAAACAACACGAAGATGCCTCTATGATACCGTTTCGGGAAACCAAGCCTGATGATGTCGATAACAATAAATCCAACTCAAAATCTGAACAACCGTTGGAGGGTCTGTCATGAGTAAGAAAATTAAACTAAATGACGAAGATTATCCAACCACGGGACATGTATGGGATGGTATTCGCGAATATGATAAGCCCATGCCGCGATGGTGGTTGTACACGTTCTATTTGTGTATAGTTTTTTCCATCGGATACATGATCGCCTATCCAGCAATACCTTTGTTGAATGGTGCGACACCTGGTCTGTTGAAGTATTCAACACGCGGTGAAGTTCAGCAACATATCGATAAGGTGAATGCACAGAATGCCGAAATTGAAGCTAAACTGTTGGCAACACCATTGGAAAGTATTGGGGCAGACGTTGATTTGGCCCGTTTTGCTACAGCAGGTGGCGGAGCGGTCTTTTTGACTTATTGTGCTCAATGCCACGGTGCAGGTGCGCAAGGGGCAAAAGGCTATCCAAACCTTCAGGATGATCAATGGCTTTGGGGTGGCGACTTGGAAGCAATAGCAACAACAATTCGTCATGGTATACGTAATGATACGGATGAAGATACGCGATTTTCTCAGATGCCGAAATTCGGTGAGATACTGGAAAGCGAAGAAATCAATTCTTTGGCTAACTATGTCTTGAAGGTTTCAAATCAGGAACACGATGCATCACTGGCAGCAACTGGCAATGCATTGTTCGCAGATAACTGTGCGGCCTGCCACGGTGAAACTGCAACCGGCGACCGTGAACAAGGTGCACCAGATTTGACAGATGCGATATGGCTTTACGGCGGCGATCTTAAAACGATCACGCAAACCATAACAAATAGCCGCTTTGGTGTAATGCCAGCATGGCAAGGCCGCATCACGGATGCACAGATAAAGCAAGTTACGTTTTACGTTCACCAACTTGGTGGCGGGGAATAGCACGCGCTTTTAAAACAATTTGCGCCAGCCATAGTCTTGTTCAGATCTAGGCTGGTGCGCACTATTTTGGCCTGATCCGATGTTATGATACATTGGCCATCATCTGGAAATTGATTTATTAAACAGGACAGACGGGTACGCTTATGACAACCCAACAGACTGAACCGCCTAAACTATTTGAAGCAGCCGATCCGGTCTTTCCCCAACGTGTCTCTGGCTGGTTTCGGCGCCTGAAGTGGTGGCTGATGGGTTTTACTCTTAGTATTTATTACATCACACCATGGATACGCTGGGACAGAGGGGCCAATTTACCGGATCAGGCCGTTTTGATCGATTTGGCAAATGCGCGGTTTTATTTTTTCTGGATCGAAATTTGGCCACACGAGTTTTACTTTATCTTGGGTCTGCTGATTATGGCAGGTATCGGGCTGTTTTTGTTCACTTCAGCACTTGGCCGGGTCTGGTGCGGTTATGCATGCCCACAAACGGTATGGACGGATCTGTTCATTCTTGTTGAACGCTGGGTGGAGGGTGATCGCAATGAACGTATACGCCTATTGCGTGCAAAGTGGAGCTTTAATAAAGCCCGGTTACGGCTGACCAAGTGGTTATTGTGGCTGTTGATCGGTATAGCTACCGGCGGGGCATGGGTATTTTACTTTGCCGATGCGCCAACACTTCTTCGTGATTTGATGACAGGGCAGGCAGCTTTTGTGGCATATGGCACGATTGCTGTTATGACCACGACAACGTTTATATTTGGTGGATTTTTACGGGAACAGGTTTGCACCTACATGTGCCCATGGCCGCGCATTCAGGCCGCGATGATGGATGAACATTCCCTGACAGTTGCTTACCGTGATTGGCGCGGTGAACCGCGGGGTAAACTGGGCAAAGCCGAGGGCGATTGCATCGATTGCATGGCCTGTGTGAATGTCTGCCCGCAAGGTATCGATATTCGCGATGGCCAGCAAGTGGAATGTATCACCTGTGCTTTGTGTATCGATGCCTGTGATAACATGATGGAAAAAATCGGCCGCCCGCGTGGCCTGATCGATTATTGCGCCATCAGTGATGAACCTTTGGAACGTGCGGGCAATCCGCCCAAATCAACTTGGAGCCATATTTTGCGCTTGCGCAATTTCATCTATTTCGGGCTTTGGTCTTTGATCGGGGTTGGATTGGTTGTAGCTCTGTTTATCCGCTCGGATTTAGGTGTGACAGTAAAACCGGATCGTAACCCACGTTTTGTGACCTTGTCTGATGGCACGATCCGTAATGCCTATGATCTGAAGCTCAGTAATCAAACGGGTGAAGTACGTGTGTTTTATATCTCGATTAAAACCGAAGATCCATTGCGCCTGAATATGGAAGGTACCGATGAATTAAATGTCTCGGTACCGGCCGATAGCAGCATTCACCAGCGTGTTTATATCTTTGCGAAACCTGAGTATGCTGCAGCGAACGCAAACACGTCACCTGTGCGGTTCTGGGTTGATGAACGCGACAGCGACGTACGCACATATGTTGACACTGTATTTGCCGGAAAAGGAAAATGACCGGATCTAAAAAAACAAAAGAGCTGACAGGCCGCCATGTTCTGATGATCTTTTGCGGAGCTTTTGCAGTGATTATTGGGGTCAACCTTGCGCTGGCCTATTCGGCCGTGGGTACGTTCCCGGGGCTGGAAACCCGTGAACCCTATAATGAAAGCCTGACTTTTGAAGAAAGGCGCGCAGCACAGGACAAGTTAAATTGGACCACGGCTGTTTCATATCACGCAGGGCAGGTCACCTTAACCATGACTGAACACGGTGGTGGAACAGTTGTTACGCCTAATGTTAAACTTGTGGTAAGATATGCGACTTCTAAAAAGCATGATCAGGATGTACCATTGGAATTTGACGGGCATAATTATGTTGGCCAGATAGACCTGCCCCCTGGAAACTGGCAGGCTCGTGTCTTTGCGACAGCACTGGATGGCACTGAATTTACGCGTATAATGTCACTTTATATCAGAGCAGCATCATGACTTCCGCGGTCTGTCCAGCATGTGTAGCTGTGCCGCATGACAGGATAGATAAGATTGCTAAGGCTGAGCATTCATTGGATTTATCAGTTCCAACAGTGCATTGCGCAGGTTGTATCGGTAAAATCGAACGCGGATTGAAAACGCTTGATGGTGTTGTCGATGCACGCGTAAATCTGTCATTGAAGCGCTTACATGTACAGTTTAGCGGGAATGAAAGTGTCGAAGACGCGGTTCTTGATAAACTTACCAACCTGGGGTTTGAAGCGCACCTTCTGGATGATAAAATTCTAAATCAAAAGCCGGATGAGGTTTCACGCGGGCTGTTGATCCGTTTGGGCATAGCTGGTTTTGCGGCCATGAATGTGATGCTCTTGTCTGTTTCCGTCTGGGCCGGTGCTGATGGTGTCACACGGGATTTTCTGCATTGGATATCTGCAGCCATTGCATTGCCAACAGTCGCATATACGGCGCAACCGTTTTTTAAAAATGCCTGGTCGGCACTTCGGGTGCATCATTTGAATATGGATGTACCGATCAGTTTGGCAATTTTGATGGCTTCTGCCCTATCACTTTATGAGGTCTCTCAAGGTGGCGAGCACGCTTATTTCGATGCCGCACTATCGCTTACATTCTTCCTGTTGGCGGGGCGTTACTTAGATCACCAAACCCGTGCCAAGGCACGATCCGCAGCGGTTGAACTAACGGCACTGGAAGTGCCACGCGCGCAAATCATGCGGGGTGGACAGGTTCAGACTGTCGCCATAGAAACCCTGAATATCGGGGATCGAGTTTTGGTGCGACGTGGCGCCAGAGTCCCGGTAGACGGCATCGTGATCAAAGGTGAAAGTGAGTTGGACATGTCCTTACTCACGGGCGAGACTATGCCATCTGCAATTACGCAGGGTGATCGTGTTTACAGTGGCACGCTAAACCTCGGGGCACCTGTTGAAGTGAATGTCACTCAAATCGGGCAGGGCACCAAATTGGCGGAAATCGCTGCTCTTGTGGCCACAGCAGAGGCTACGAAGACAAAATATACCACGCTTGCCGATAAAGCGGCGCAAATTTATGCACCTTTGGTTCACCTGCTTGCCTTTGCAGCATTTATATTCTGGCAATTCTATACAGGTGATACCCGTTTTGCTATTGGTATTGCGACAGCGGTCTTGATCATTACATGCCCATGTGCTCTCGGTCTTGCTGTTCCTGCCGTTATGACTGCAGCCAGTGGACGATTATTCCGTTCTGGCGTTTTGATCCGCGACGGTGCCGCACTGGAACGTTTGGTCGATATCGATACTGTAATCTTTGATAAAACAGGCACGCTGACAACGGGGGAAATGACTGTTATGCAAGCCCCAAAGGACAACGCGTTGAACCTTGCGGCAGCCCTTGCCACATATTCAGATCACCCGCTTTCCAAAGCCGTCGCTAAACTTGCCACTGTGCACGATATGCCGGCTGTCAGTGATGTGGTTGAACATCCCGCGAAGGGACTCGAGGCGAAATCTGGTGGCATACGCATCCGCCTTGGGCGGGCTGAATGGATCGGTTGTGAACCGATTGAGGGCTATGTTCAAACCTGGTTTCAAATCGGTGATCAGAAACCGGTTGTGTTTTTATTTGAAGATAGCATCAAACCCAGCTGCAAGATTGCAATATCACGCTTGCAGGCAAGGGGGCTTAAGATTGTGATGTTGTCAGGCGACACCCAGTCAGCGACTGACCGTTTGGCCCAGAAACTGGACATTGCCCGGGCAATAGGGGGCGTTTTGCCCGAAGAAAAACTGTCTATTGTGCAATCATACGGCAAGCATGTTCTTATGGTAGGCGATGGGCTGAATGACACGGCGGCATTGGCCGCGGCTCATGTATCTATGTCTCCGGCACTGGCAATTGATGCAGCCCGAGCAGCCTCTGATTTTGTATTGATCAAAGATGACTTAACACTGATTGACGATTGTATAACCCTGTCAATATCGGCCAAACGCCGTATGCTGGAAAATTTCTCAATAGCAGCGGGCTATAATCTGATTGCAGTGCCAATCGCACTTGTGGGCCTTGCTACACCATTATTGGCCGCCCTTGCGATGTCTGCTTCATCAATATGCGTATCATTAAATGCGCTACGAATAACGCGGGGGCAGCGATGACTGTATTGATATATCTAATACCGATCTCATTGTTATTGGGTGGCATTGGACTGGCGGCTTTTTTCTGGGCGATTAAATCAAAGCAGTTTGATGATCCGGATGGAAATGCTGCGCGCATCCTGCTGGATGATGATGAAGACCCTAATTAATCTCACAAATATATTACCTTACAATTTCTATTAACCTTCTGTTTACCAATTCTCTCTTAGGTTGTGCTCGGGTTTCTTAACCCTTTGGCAATGGCCATTAATCAATTCGGGGACGAGAATATGAACAGTACAAAATTACATTGGACTAAGGTTTATTGGCAAAAACCAATTGGATTTGTAATCCTGATCATAAGCGGTTTTTCAGCATATCCGGCATTTGCGATCCCTTCACCTGAATTGGTTATTGGATCGGTTTCGTCCCTCACACAAATATTTGCGATTGGTTTTGCTATGGTGTCCGGTGCAATTGCAGCTTTTGGTGCCAAACTGGGTTTAAAGCGTAAACAGGGGGCCGTCCAAAGCAAATTTCTGATAAATGCAGTGATTGTTCTGGTGCTGCTGCTGTCTGTATCCATTGGATATTTAATATATCAAAAAAACCAAGTCGATCTGAATGAACAGACCCGATTGCAGAAAACCTTAACGCGTCCCGCATCTTTTTCCGGCACTAAAATACAGGATAAAAACTTAAAGGAAACGAGTCTTTCAGCTCAGAAAACCAGCGCTTTAAGCATATCAACGGCCGACGCTGAAGAAATTTTGAACACAAAGCCTGACACTGACGAAACCATTCTATTGGATATCCGTGAAGACGCAGAGTTTGCGACCGGCACCATGCCGGGCGCACGCCACATCAGATTTCCCGATATTGCCACATCGGGATTAAATCTGAAGGGTAAGAAAGTATTATTGATGTGTCATAACGGCAATCGCAGCTCAGAAACTTGCGCACGACTGGCCGCAATGGGTATTGATTGCCGCTTCATTGCAGGTGGGCTGGAAAAGTGGATTGTTGAAGGGCGCAAATTTACCGATAGCACAGTGCGGGTTCTTTCTGATCTGCGTGCTATCCCTGAGTATGAAAACAAAGCCACTTTGATCAGTACAAAACAATTTGAAACATTGATTGCGGATGCGGACGTACAAATTATCGATACGCGTTACCCCAAAGATTTTGCCATTAACCACTTGCCAAATGCCATAAACATTCCATTGCGCGCGATGCCAACAGTTGACTTAAATCATGCCTTGTCCAATCTGGAAAATAAGCCAACTCTGGTTGCCTGTTATGATCGGCGCAGTTGCTTTATGGGGCAGGTTCTGGGGTTGGAAATGACAAAACGCGGTATTGATTATCTTGGCCGCTATACAACACCGTGGGACTATTTCATCGCGCCGCCACTTAAGCCGCATATCCAGAAATGGCTGACAAACCAGAATAAGACCCTATGGGATCACGCTATCAATATCCTTTCCGGCTGGCTTATATACATTGCCGGGAAATTCCATTTCATCGTGGGGATATTATTGCTTTCACTTGTCTCGCGCTTGGTGGTTTTGCCGATAACATTGAAATCTGAAAAAGATCAAATCGTTTTGGCCGCACATAAAGAGAAAATTAAAGCCCTGAAAGAACAGTTGAAGCATGACTCTGTACGACAGGCAAGTGCTGTACAAAGCCTCCATAAAGAACTGGGTTTAACGCCAATGCGTAACTTAACCGCTCTATTGTTCTTGCCATTGATGATGCTTGGCCTCAGCGCCATTGGAAAAGCAGCCCCCGCAAGTAGTAACAGCTTTCTATGGGTAGCGACGTTAGGCGCGCCGGATCCTCTATATTTGTTTCCCGTAACATTTTGCATACTTGCGGGTATCTATCTGCAATTAACCCTTGCGAGCACACAAAAACGCCGCATCGTTTCATGGGGGGTGGTTGTTCCAGTTCTATTCGCGATGGTATTTCAGCTTACAGCAGCCGGAACCATCTATCTTAATTTCAGCCTAATCCTGTTATTGATCCAGCGCATGTATGTTACTGGAACCTTGGGTCAAATTAAACATGCAATACAACAGTCCATACAGCGATGGAAAATACGAAATGTATTTAACGGCATAATACCGCTGAATTATACGGAAGCCCTAAACGCCTGCGGAAATAAATCATACAGGTTGGCTATCCTAAAAAATGCCGGTTTTGATGTGCCGAAAGGCGCTGTTGTTGGAAGTGACGTTCTGAAAAAATATGTCACGATGTCTGAAGATGAAAAGTCCAGCTTCTTTGACCTATTGTGGCGGATGATGGGCCAAAAAACCTGTGTGGTGCGCAGTTCCGGGTCTGATGAAGATGGCTCAGATCAAAGTTTTGCAGGTGTCTTTGACAGTGTTCTGGATGTTGAACGCGCCGGTTTACAAGACGCATTTGAACATGTTTTGAAGTCATTCCAATCAAACCGCGCCGATTTTTATCAAGTTTCAGAGGGTAAGGGGCATCGGGGCAATATCTTGGTCCAGCAAATGGTTGATGCGCAATATTCAGGCGTGTTATTCACCCAAGATCCAATGGCCCCTGGGCAAGTATTATTGGAAATGGCAAAAGGAACGGCAGATGATCTTGTTTCAGGCAGAATAACGCCGCTAAGCTTGCGATATGGAAAATACACACATCTTAGTTGCGATGAAATGGTCGCCCCGATAAATGTAATTGAACTGCTGAAAGCTGGGCAAAGTATAGAAAAGCTATTCGACCGCCCCCAGGATATAGAATGGGCTTACAGGGACGGTAAATTTTTCTTTGTACAAAGCCGCGATATAACCACTTTGAACCTAGGGTCTGACACCGAACAGGCAAGGCAAAAAGAATGGTTAAAATTCTTTAACATATATAGCAATTCAACTGTTAATGGTCCTGTTTTGAAGCAAGATGAAATGTCAGAAGTTCTGCCGCGCCCGACACCCCTTTCGTTTTCGATCATGTCATCTTTGTGGGCACAAGGTGGAAGTGTGGGTCAGGCCTGTCGTGCATTAGGGTTGAACTATAAAATGCCGGAAAATGCAAATGGCCATTTGTTCCAACTGTTTGGAAAAGTCTATTCTGATGTCGCGGTGAAATCCAGTACAGCTTTGCACTTGCCAAAAACTGTTGAGCGAAACTTGGAAAAACGCTGCTTGAGCGTTGAAAATGACTTTCACCAACAATTCATACCTGCTTTACAAAAAAAACTGGCTTACTGGAATGCAATAGATTTTTCCAAACTCAGTTTGGAAGATCAGCTGGAATGCGTTGAACAATTGACGCGACTCTTTGTTGATGAGATTTATGTTGTAGCTGAACAGGTCAATATCCTTGCCAGCTTTTTAAGTCTAACCGCAGATGCAGAATGTAAGCGTTTAAGGTTAAATCCATTGCAGATAATGCAGTGCCCTATGGCACATTCACCAAATAGTATGATGGCAAGGGCAAGTATCCTGCCCGCTGAACAATGCAAAGAATATTTATTGCAAACAATGGGACACCGCGCCTTGTTTGATTACGAATTATCCATGCCAAGATATTCAGAGACACCAGAAACGCTTTGGAAACTTTCAACGAATACTGTGTATTCACTTTATAGACCTCAAAAAGGCAAAACCGAACATGACGCCTCAAACTTACCTGATATCATAAAATTAACCTTACGTTTTCAGGACCTTAAGGAACACGCAAAACATGAATCCCTTCGCATATTTGCAATCCTTCGTAAAGTTTTATTGGAGATAGATGGAAAGCTTGGCCGTAATGATTTTGTGTTTTATTTAACGTATCAAGAACTGGTTGGTTGTGTTGAAAATAACCTTTCAATGTTAAAAGAAATTGCAAAAAAACGTGCTGAGGAAACTGAATCAATAAAACCATTCGCACCTTCAAAAGCGGTTTTAACGATGCATGATTGCGAACTTCTTTCAAGCTCTGCACCCGAATCTGAACTTCAGACAGGAGATATGCAGGGTACATGTGTTTCAGGGGACATGGATGTAGTCGGAAAAGTTTACCTTGCATTTAAAGAAGAAGAGACGGGGCAAGAAGAATTGATTGATTTCAACGCAGGTGATATTCTGGTATGCAAAATGATGAATCCTGCATGGTTGCCTTATGTGCTGCAATCCAAAGCTGTGATTTGTGAAGTGGGCGGTTGGCTTAGTCATATGGCGATTGTCGCGCGTGAACATAATATCCCAATGGTTGTTGGATGTTCAGGATTGGAGAGTTTACAAAACGGAGATGAAATAATCATGTCAAATTCCGGTGCAATAGCATTAAATGCACATGTAACAGAAAGTATATCTGCAAATGCCGTGGCTGTATAAACGTCAGGATACTGATAATTTTAATGCATCGGTATCTGTCTCAGTAGTGATATGATTGGTTTGCCACTTTTGAATTGTTTCTAATAACGCATCTTTTCGAATAGGTTTGCTTAGGTAATCGTTCATTCCGGCGTTGATACACCGTTGTTTGTCGCCTTTCATTGCGTTTGCCGTCAAAGCTATTATAGGCGTTTCTACCAACCCTTCGGCTGTTTCAATGTCACGGATTTTATGTGTTGCTTCCAACCCGTCCATTTCCGGCATTGACATATCCATAAGAATTACATCAGGTTTTCGGTCAATGAATGCCTCAACTGCTTCATGTCCGTTTTGGGTAATTGTAAGATGCGCTTTTGTTATTTTCAGCATGGTTTTTAAAACGAGTTGATTTGTTTTATTATCCTCAGCTACCAAGATGTGTAGCGGTTCTATATTTTTGCCAAACTTAGTTTCTTTTTCAATGGGTGCATTTGATTTGATATGTGTAGTGTCCATTTTCAATGCTGAAATCACAGTATTTCGCAGTATCTGTGCCCGGGCCGGTTTAAGCAATGTATCATAGATACGAAGACGTTTTTTTGTTGCTAAATCCATGCCCTGATCGACAGAGGACAACATGATAATTGGAAGGTCGTCAAACCGTACATCTTCCCGAATCTGTTCGGCTAACATAGCCCCGTGCATCTCGGGCATTTGAAAATCCAAAATAGCAAAGTCAAATGTTTTCCCGGCATGGTGCGCCACGTTCAAACACCGTAATGCATCAATTCCTGATGAGGCGGTCTGGCAATCAATACCCCAACTACGCAGCCGTTCTGACAGTATGTTTAAGTTAACCGACAAGTCATCAACGATTAGTGCAGTTTTCCCAGCGATGTTAAATTTACGTTGATCGTACTCACTTGGTATGTCAGCAGATACTGGTAATTTAAAATGAATAGTAAAGACAGATCCTTGACTGACTGTTGACTTAACAGAAATATCACCGTCCATCAGTTTGACCAAACGTGAAGAGATTGCCAGACCCAATCCAGTACCTTCAAAGTTACGGTTTGCAGCACCTTCAACTTGCTCGAATTCATCAAAAATACTGCTTAATTTTTCAACCGGAATACCGATACCAGTGTCTTCAATATCAATCTGAAAATGGACTGAGCCAGAATTCAACCTGCCGCTTACATTAACCAGAACATATCCATTGCGTGTGAACTTAGCGGCGTTTCCAATAATGTTCATCACTATTTGGCGTATACGTCCAACGTCACCAATATACCCATTGGGCAAATTTGGATCGAAACGCAAACTGACTTCAACATCCTTCTGGCTGGCTTTTGCCGCGACCAAAGCGACAACATCTTCTAAAGCTTTGTTGAAATCAAAAGGCATTGGATCCAGTTCTAGTTTGCCGGCTTCTATTTTAGAAAAATCCAGAATGTCATTGATAATTGTTAAGAGAGCAGCACCGGATTTAGAGATTGTTTCTGCGTATGTTTTTTGATCCCGATCAAGATCAGTTTCCAATATAAGTTCTGCCATACCAATAACCCCGTTCATCGGGGTTCTGATTTCATGGCTCATATTCGCCAGAAACTCTGATTTTGCTTTACTTGCGCGCTCGGCTTGTTCACTGGCAATTTGTAGGTCCCGTTCACGCTCATCGCGTTCTGAAAGAGCTATTTCCAATGTTGAGACACTGTCATTTAATGCTTGAAATTCTATTGAAGCATATTTCGGCAACTGATCAGATTTCATATCTTTTCGGTGAATTGTACGGGTCATGCGGTCGTGAACAATGCTTAAGGGCCGCATTGCTAGCCTGGACATCAGTGCCAGAAATAGGCCCGAGATCAATGTTAGTGTTGTTAACGTTTCCAGTCTTGCAAGATTTACATTTTGAGCAATCATTTTGCGCCCTTCGGCGGTAGACCAGATCACTTCCATAGAGCCAAATTTCTGACCCTCGTATATAATAGCTTTTGTGTGCTTTTGAATATGATCAAGAATGTCGTTTGAAGTCATCGAGAAAAAGGAAATTATTTTACCATTTGCATCAAAAATTTTAATCGCCAGTAATTTGGGGCTGAGTTCTACAGCTTGCTCAAGAGCCGTATCAATTGCCGGGATATCTTTAACCAATATCGACTCGATTAATAAACCACCAATCAAAGATACTGTTAAATCGGCTTGTTCTTGCAAGCGAGTATTCATAAGTTTGGTTTCGAAATAGCGCTCTACCTCGCCAATTGCGATACCGACAACTATGGCGACGGTAAATAACGAAAGCGCTATTTGCTTAGACAGCTTGATTTGTTTCATTGTAAACATCAAGGGTCAGTTAAATTCCGTACTGCGCAACATGGCCGTCCGGATAGTATCATAATCATGATCATTGCCGGTCAAAAAGCCGGATTTTGATATGCTCTTTAGAACTTCGGGATCGGTTGCATTTAACATGGCGGCCACTAATGCGTTGTAAATACGAGGTGAGATATTCGGGCTGGCAATCCAGGGTTTTGTGACATTATCAAATGAAACCAGTTCCTTTATCGGAGTATTTTTTGCTGTTAGTTTGTCAAATGTGCTTTCTTTCAGAGCTCCTGCATCAAAGTCCTGATTGCCAACAGCCGTTCCCACTCTGTCATGCCGTCCCAAGAATGCGAATTCACTTAGATCCTCCCCGGTAATACCCGCGTCCAACAACATGGCCTGTGCCAAATACCGACCAATTGTGGAAAGCGGTGCGCCAAATGCAAAACTGTGCCCCTTTAAGTCTTTCAATTCTTTAATATTGCTGTCGCTATGCACGGCAATGATGCCTTTGAAAGTTTTTTTACCGTTTTTTGTTTCCATCGCAATAATTTGAATATTTGGGTTTTGCTTTTTTGCAGTGACATAAGAAGCAGGGCCGAACCGGGCAAAATCAACGCGCCCCTCTGTAAGCTCAGTAATAGCTTGAGAGTATTTCGAGGCTATCTGGATCTTTATTGTGACCGGTTCATCCAGTGCCAAAGTCATTTCTTTCGCCAGATAATCCAGAAATGGGATGAATTTTCGAACCGTGGCAGTTGGTTTGTCGGCAGCATACGTACCAAAAGTCAAATTGATCTGTGCAACTGCAGGGGATATGCCGATACAGCTAATTGCCACTGCAAGCGCCAGTAAAGCCTTGCATCGCTTGGCATGACAATAGGTGCTTAAAAACTTTACAAGTGTTGCCATTATAGGTCCCTTTTTGTTGGCGGATTAGATCTAATGATCGCTCAGCCAATTAAATAAAGGGAGAGGTATTAATAAATTCGGTATATTTACGTGGCGCAGATCGTTTCGTGACTAAAAATAATTACAACTTTATCAATCTTCCGTCGCAGGGATGAAATATTGTTAGTTTTCAGCCATCCAATCACGAATAACCGCGACTTGTTCTTCATTACGCAATGTGGGGGTGTGGCCGATGTCATCAAACTCCACAAGTGTCGCATCAGGGCCGCAGGTCAACATTTTATGTGCAGTTTCCTCACTTAAGAATGACGAGTTCTTCCCGCGCAAAATCAGTACAGGGCAGGTTATTTTTTCCCAGGTATCCCACAAATCAACATCAAACAGCGATATAGAATCTCTGAACGCATCGCCCACTGACGGGTCCATCTTCAATCGGTATTTACCGGTTTTTGTGCGGCGCGTTGAGAAATGCACCATCTGCTTCCAGTCATCATCCGTCATAGGGCCGAATTCTGAATAAATCTCACGCAGATATTTCTCAACATCATCAGGCGCATCGAACTCGCCGGATTTTCCGATATAGTCACCGATTCGTGTTAACGGTTCGCGGGATATTTCCGGGCCGATATCGTTGATGATTAACCGGCGGATCGGGGATTGTGCGACAGACGCCAATATCATTCCGATAATCCCCCCCATAGAAGAGCCTAACCAGTCAACCTCGGTTTCATTTAAACGGGCTAAAAGGGCATTCATATCTGCATTATATTGAAGGTAATCATATCCCTGATGATCCGGTAAGTGGTCGCTTTCGCCGCGCCCTACAACATCTGGACATATCATACGGTATTTATCAGACATGCGTTCAGAAAAATAATCAAAATCATGGGCATTTCTGGTGATGCCATGCACACAAACCAGAGTTTCTTTTCGGGTTCCTTTCGGCGGCGTCCCCCATTCGAGATAGTGGATACGGTGAAATCCGTGAAATCCAAGTCCCAAGAAATGATGTGTACTATAGGCTTTCAGTGATTGTTTGGTTGATATTTTCATAGGAGACATATTTGCTTGTTACTTGATTGATTTTAGGCGCGATTGCAGCTCATCGATTTGCTTTTGTATATCGTCCAGCTCTTCGGATTTTGACGGTTCTTCTTTGGTCTTTTCACCCTCATCAGATGCTGGGTTCATAACACCGAAAACATCCCAGTTTTTTTGGAACATTTCCATATTTTTACGGGCCATGTCTTGGGCTTGGGTGAAAAATGCACCCGCATTTTTCCCCATCATGCCTTGGAATATTTCCTGCATATTTGTGCGCTCTGAATTGAAATAACCAATTGATTGTGTCAGAAAATCGGGGAACATTTTACCGTAGCTGTCGCCATACATCCGGATCAGTTGTTTTTGAAATTCGAGTGGAAACAAAAACTCGGAAGGGCGCGTTTCCTGTTCAAAAATGATCTGGTTTAAAATTTCACGTGTGATGTCAGTACCGGTTTTGGCGTCCTCGATCACAAATTCAGTGCCCTGATTGACCAGCTCTATTACATCGGCAAGCACAATATACTTGCTTGTTGCCGTATTATACAGACGGCGGTTGGCGTATTTTTTGATCACCACTTTGTCAGTGTTCTTGGTGGTTTCAGATTTATCCGATTTTTCTGCCATACCGACCTTTCAATCGAAACGTTAATTCAACATTCCACCAGTGTTAGGCAGTTTGTTTGTGCAGCGCAACCAACTAAAACAAAAAAACGCCGCAAGCAGGGCTTACAGCGTTTCTTTAGGGAGGTTAAACTTTAATTAAGCAGCAAATGCTTTTGCATAAAGTTTTTTTGCTGTATCAGCGTTGTCTTTAACAGCCTTAGCAGATAATTCAGCCAATTCTTTGCCTTGTGCTGTGAATTTTTCAGCAGCAGCAGCGTAGTTAGAAGAAGCAACTTTGTAAAACTCTGCAACGTCAGATGCTTTAGTCAATGCTTTTGCACTGTCAAATGTAGCAGCAACGTTTGCAAGGTAGTTGTCATAAGCTTTTTTAGCCAATGCTTCGCCGCTTTTGATGATTGCAGTGTTATAGTCGATCAGGTTTTCTGCAACCTTTTCAGAAGTTTCTGTAGATTTTGCGAATACTTCTTGTGTTTTTACAAGGGCTTCAGTTGTTGCTGTTGCCAATGCTTCAGTTGCTTGAGTTGTTTTAGCCATTGTTTTATCCTTAAAGTTTGTGCTGATCGGGAGATGTGCCAGCAGTGGGTTTAGTGTCTAGAACCTAAGTCCTATAATGTTCTGAAACTGGATATAGCGATTCTTATTGTGCATTGCAACAAAAAAATGATGCACTGCGCAATTTATTTATGTGCAGAGCACAAACCGCGCATATATAGGCGATATAATACCGTATAATGTATCCTGCATGACACTTATATATAGGGTTTATATCGCGCGGCATTCCAGATAGTGTTTGTAGGTGGTAAATCATGCTGACCAAAAATTGTGCAATGCACAAAAATAATAATTGTGCATTGCACAAATATAGGTTAGTAGGTGCGTAACTTGGGTATGAGGCACAGAGGTGCTTCATTTATCAGGTTAAAAGATATTCAAATAGTACGCCTTTAAACTTGTGTGTTTATTGGTAAGTTAAGATTAAAGATATGTATGGGGCCGCGCCGGGCGGTTTTGATCAGTCATTGGAGGAACAGATGACGCAGAAGAAAAAAATAAATGCAGCGCAGTTACTGGTGAAATGTCTCGAAAACGAAGGCGTTGACTATATATTCGGTATTCCCGGCGAAGAAAACATCGCCGTCATGGATGCGCTTTTGGATAGCACAATCGAATTCGTGACCACGCGGCACGAACAAGGCGCTGCTTTTATGGCCGATGTACATGGACGCCTAACCGGTCGCGCCGGTGTTTGTATGTCCACGCTTGGCCCGGGCGCTACAAATCTTGTAACTGGTTTTGCCGACGCCAATATGGATCGTGCACCGATCGTTGCCATTGCAGGGCAGGGCTCAACTACCCGACTGCACAAGGAAAGCCACCAAATTCTGGATCTGGTCAACCTTTTCGCACCGATCTCAAAATACTCGGTTCAAGTCCTGATGCCCGAGATTGTTCCCGAAGTTGTCCGCAAAGCCTTTAAATTCGCCGAAGCCGAAAAGCCGGGCGGTGCATTCATTGATTTTCCCGAAAACGTAGGGGACATGGAAATTGACGAATTACCGCCTTTGAAAGTACAGGCCCCGCAACCCCCTGTGGCACCACTTGGGATTGGCAAAAAAGTTATCAAACTTTTGAACGAAGCTAAGCATCCTGTTGTGATTGCAGGTAACGGCGTGATCCGCTTTGACGCCTGCAAAGAACTTGTGGACTTCGCAGAAGCTGCCAATGCGCCCGTCGCCACAACTTTTATGGCCAAAGGTGCGATGCCGTCTTCACACCCATTATCCATCGGCACAGTGGGTCTGAAAGCCCATGATCTGGTGGCGTTCGGGATTGAACAGGCCGATCTGGTAATCTGTGTGGGTCTTGACATGGTCGAGTACGACCCGAACCACTGGAACCCGAACGCTGATATTAAGATCATCAATGTCGATGCCAGCCCGGCCGAAGTCGATACGCATTATATCCCTGAAATTGGCATGATCGGCGACATCAAAGATAGCCTGAAACGTCTGGCTAAACGTTGTACCGGTCACTCCGATAACAAAGTTGCCAAACTGCACGATAAGATCAAGGCCGAACTGAATGCGCATGCGGATGACAACAGTTTTCCACCAAAACCACAGAAAATTATCAGCGATCTGCGTGTGGCGATGAACGACGAAGATATCGTGATTTCAGATGTCGGTGCCCATAAAATGTGGATGGCACGGATGTTTCAGGCAGAACAGCCCAACACTTGTATCATCTCGAACGGTTTTGCCTCTATGGGCATTGCCTTGCCGGGTACTATTGCCGCAAAACTGATTTACCCCGAAAAGAACATTCTGGCGGTTGCGGGTGACAGTGGTTTCATGATGAACAGTCAGGAAATCGAAACCGCGATGCGCTTGGGTCTGAACATTACCGTGTTGATTTTCAACGACAACAAATACGGCCTGATCGAATGGCATCAATTGCGTGAATATGGCCGTTCAAGCCATATTGATGTAGGTAATGCCGATTTTGTGAAGTTCGCCGAAAGCTTTGGGGCCAAAGGCTACCGCATTGAAAAAACCGAAGACTTACTGTCGACCATTGAAACCGCGATGAATGATGGAACCGTATCCATCATAGATTGCCCGGTTGATTATTCCGAGAATATGAAACTGACGGCACGTCTGAAAACGCTTTCCTCCCCTTTTGAAGAATAGGACAACTCACTATGAAACCGTTTAAATTTCAAACCACCGGCTCGATCCTGTCAGAGGTCGGCTCAACCGCCAAAATCGGCCAGATCATGGCTGATATGGGGTGTAAGAATGTGGCATTTGTCACGGATGCAATGATTTTGAAACTCGGCCTTGCAGAAGCCTGCCTTGAGGGTCTTAAAGCCGCTAATATCAATGTACATGTCATTGACAACATCGTGGCCGACCCACCGGAAGCCATGATCCGTGCTGCCGTAGAAGAAGCCAAGGCCAAAGGTATCGATGGTGTTGTTTCTGTCGGTGGCGGGTCTTCAATGGACACAGCCAAACTGATCTCGATCCTGTCGCAACCCGATGCGCCACAAGACCTGGATGACATGTACGGTGTCGGCATGGTCAAAGGCGGCCGTTTGCCGCTGGTTCTGGCCCCGACAACGGCCGGTACAGGGTCTGAAGTTACCCCGATTTCAATCGTCACCACACGCACATCCGAGAAAAAAGGCGTGGTTTCCCCCGTTCTTTTACCTGATTGGGCGATTTTGGACGCTGAACTGACGGTAGGCCTGCCAGCCCAAGTCACAGCAGCCACAGGTATTGACGCAATGGTGCATGCGATTGAAGCCTATACCACGAAACACGCGAAAAACATCCTGTCCGACACTTTGGCAAAAGAAGCCCTGAAACTGCTGGGCGGAGCCATTCATACAGCATGTACCAACGGCCAAGACCGCGAAGCGCGCTCTAATATGTTGCTCGGCTCGATGCTGGCAGGCATGTCCTTTGCCAACGCCCCCGTGGCAGCGGTGCACGCTTTGGCCTATCCTTTGGGCGGTCACTTCCACGTCCCACACGGCCTGTCGAACGCGATCGTTCTGCCGCATGTGCTGGAATTTAACATGGAAGACGACCTGGCCGCTTCACAATACGCCGAAATTGCTCCGATCATCTTCCCGGAACTGGCCGGTAAGTCCACCCAAGCTATTTGCGAAGGCATGGTACAGGGCTTTAAGGATCTTGGTCCGGCACTTGGCATGGATTCCACATTGCGCAAGGTTGGTGTAAACCACAACGACCTGCCGATGTTGGCTGAGGACGGCATGAAACAAACCCGTCTGTTGGTGAACAACCCACGTGAAATGACATATGACGCCGCTTTGGCGATCTATACCGCAGCATTATAAGGAACCGCAGATATGGCCGATGCAAAAGACCCAATGAATGAAATGTTCAAGTTTTGGCAAAGCGGCCAGGATGCGTTTTTTAATGCACAGCAGGATTTGGCGGACGGTTTCGCCAAATCCATGACGCAAAACTTTACGCCAAAGCCCACTAACATGATGCCGCAAGGCTTTGATGCATGGCAGGGTTTCGTCAAAGCATGGGCGCCTTCATGGGATCCCGCCACGGCAATGGCCACGGGCACAACCGACATGTTTCACAAAAGCCGTGATGCGATGTTCAGCCTGTTTGATCCCAGCACATGGATGGCGCAAAGCCCCGAACAGTTGAAAACCATATTGCAAGGTATCGCAAACGCACCGCAATTCGCCGATCTGGTAATGCCACAAGGCGATATGGCCACTGTTTGGCAAGAAACAATGGATTTTCAGGAAGCCACCGCAGATTTTGCAAAACTCATGCACGAAGCGTGGGTACGCAGTTATGCGGAATATTCCAAAGCTTTTACGATGGATGATTTGAAATCAGGTAAGGTCAAGGAAGCGCTCGACGCATGGCTGAAAATCGCCAACAAAGAGTTGTTGGACACGCAGGCCGGCCAAGATTTCATGGACGCCCAGAAAAAACTGATGACGACTGCTACAAGGTTGAAAAAACGTCAGGCTGAGGCAGCGCAGAAATGGGCTGAAACCTACCAAATGCCGACACGTTCGGAAATAGATGACCTGACCAATACAGTAACTGAGTTGCGCCGCGAGCTTCGCGAACTAAAGCGTAAAATAGGGTGATCTGAAAACATGGCCAGCTCTAATATACCTGATACCGCTGAATTCACCGAAAGCTACCGCATCGCGTGGCAACAGATGATGGATGAAGGGGTTAAGGCCGTCAAATCCAATAAAACCCTGTCACATATCAATCAGGTTGATGTGCAAATCGCCGAAACCCCTGCCGATGTGGTGTTCAGCGTTGATAAAGTCACCCTGTCTCGCTATCGGCCTTTGACCAAGAAAAAGGCGAACACACCGCCGGTTTTGATCTGTTACGGGTTGTTTGGCCGCCAGACCATGATCGATCTGCAAGAGGATCGTTCACTTGTGCGCAGCCTTTTGAACGACGGTATCGACGTCTATGTGGTAGACTGGGGCAATCCCACACGGGCTGATCAATTCTTGACACTGGACGATTACATCAACGGTTATCTGCGCGATTGCGTCGATTATATGATCGCTCAAAACAATGGCAAACCGATTTCCATGTTCGGCATTTGCGAAGGCGGCACGTTTGCTACCTGCCTTGTTGCCCTTGAGCCTGAACTCTTCTCGGGCCTTTCATTGGCGATCACACCGATCGATTTTGTCGGTGACCCCGATAATTTCTGGCGCGGTGAGGGTTTCTTGAATAAATGGGCGCAAAACATGACCGAGGCCGAGGTCAACGAAATCATCGATACCCACGGCAATATGCCGGGCGCTTTAACCGGTGCGATTTTCTCGTCGCTTACACCGATGGCCAGCATGACTAAATACAATTTGGGTTTAGCGCGTCTGGAAGGCGATGAAGCCGCCACATTGAACTTTTTGCGTATGGAAAAATGGATCGCTGATCGCCCTGATCATCCGGGCGCTGCGGCGAAAGAATGGTTTAACCTGTTTTACCGCGAAAACCGCCTGACTGCGGGAACACTGGAACTGGGTGGGCGTACCGTAAATCTTGGCCATATCTCTTGCCCTGTACTAAATATATATGCGGAACAAGACCATATCGTACCTGTCAGTTGTACCAAGGCACTGGGCAAGTATGTGCAACCCAAGCTTTACCGCGAAATCGGATTTTCAGGCGGTCATGTTGGCGTATTCGTTAGTCGCAAGGCGCAAGGTGTTGTGGCCAAAGGCCTGTCTGATTGGCTGAAAGAGACACAAAATTCCAAGACAAAATAATATCGGGGGAGCCAAACATGGTCGATAAAATCGTAACTCTGGAAGATGCAGTAGCCCTAATCGGGGATAATGACACCGTTTGTGTTTCCGGTTTCGTCGGCATCGGTACGCCTGAGTGCCTGCTGCGCGGTATCGAAGAACGCTTCGTTTCCGATCAATCACCCCGCGATTTGTCGCTTCTGTTTGCCGCTGCCCCCGGTGACGGCAAAGATGCAGGGCTTAACCGTATCGCCAAAGAGGGGCTGATCAAACGCGCTATCGGCGGGCACTGGTCACTGGTCCCTAAGCTGGGCGCCATGGCGATGCAGAATAAAATTGCTGCTTATAACCTGCCCTTGGGCTGCATCTCGCAACTATATCGCGACATTGCCGCAGGCAAGCCGGGGATGTTCTCGAAGGTTGGCCTCAACACATTCGCCGATCCCCGTTATGACGGCGGTGCAATTAACTCGATTTCCACCGAAAAGCTGGTGGAACTGAAGGAAATAGACGGCAATGAATGGCTGTTTTACCGCGCCATTCCTATAGACATCGCCCTGATCCGGGGTACGACCGCAGATAAATTCGGCAATATCACTATGGAACGCGAAGCCCTGACGCTCGATATGCTCTCCATCGCGATGGCCGCCAAAAACAGCGGCGGTGTTGTGATTGCGCAAGTCGAACGCATCGCGGCCCACGGCTCACTTGCTCCCAAAGACGTTATTATCCCCGGCAATCTGGTGGACTGTATTGTTATCGCAGATGCAGATGAACATCGCCAAACCTACAGCACCCAATACGATCACGCTTTCAGTGGTCGCTTGCGCGGTGTTGTTGACGAGCTGCCACCGATGGGCTTTGACATCCGCAAATTTATCGCTCGCCGCGCCACAATGGAACTTCCGATCAACGGTGTGGTAAATCTTGGTATCGGTATGCCCGAAGGGGTGGGGACGGTGGCCAATGAAGAGGGCTTGCTTGACCACATCATGCTGACCACCGAGGCTGGTGTCTTGGGCGGTGTGCCGCAATCGGGGTTGGATTTTGGTGCCGCGATAAACGCTGAAAGCATTATCCAAACCAACCAGCAATTTGACTTTTATGACGGTGGAGGTCTGGACATGGCCTGCTTGGGTATGGCGGAAGTTGATCAACACGGCAACGTCAACGTCAGCCGTTTCAAGGACCGTTTCGCAGGTGCCGGCGGCTTTATAAACATCTCGCAAAACGCCCGCAAACTGGTGTTCGTCGGCACGTTCACCGCTAAGGGTTTGAAGGTTTCATCACAAGACAGTGCGTTGAAAATAGATCAGGAAGGCGCTGTTCCCAAATTTATTGAAAATGTTGAACAAATAACATTTAACGGTAAATACGCCGCTTCTTTGGGCCAAGATGTTCTATATGTGACAGAACGATGTGTGTTCCGTTTGACTCTGGAAGGGCTTGAACTGATTGAAGTGGCCCCGGGTATTGATATCGAAAAAGACATCCTTGCCCATATGGCGTTCACCCCGATTGTCAAAGACCCGAAGATCATGAATCCTATGATTTTCAATGAGACCCGCATGCGTCTAAAGCAGAGCATGTTGTCGATGAATTGGGATGATCGTTTGCATTACATTGAAGCCGAAGACACAGTATTCGCAAACATTTCCGGCCTAAGTATCGAAACTATCGAGGACCTGGATGTGATGCGTGAAAAGCTCAACGCGTTCTTTACCGGTATTGGCCACAAGGTTGATGTGATTTCCAACTACGACGGTGTCACCATAGCGCCTCGTCTGTCATCGCGTTTTGCGGATATGCTGTCAGAGCTGGAAACCAAGTATTATCACACTGCCACCCGCTATACGACCTCGGCCTTTTTGCGTCAGAAAATGGGACAGGATTTGAAAAGCCGAAAAATCTCACCGCATATTTTTGAGACACGGGAAGAGGCGGCGGCCTATGTGAAAGCGCAGCGGGGCGAATAAAAAGGGCGGATCATATGACCCGCCCCACATGCATTATTACCTAACGGTAAACACAGGGCATTTTGCTAACAATTCAACACGGTGGGATACGCCACCGCGCAATGTTGCTTCAATATTGCCCATGCCGCGTGAACCGATGACGATAACATCGGCATTTTGTTTTTTTGCTTCTGCTATGATTGTACGTGCCACCGGGCCATCAACAACTTTCCCGTCAATATCCGTAGCACCTTGTTTTGCAGCCCGGTCTTTGGCGTCTTCCACAAGATCACCGGAAATTCTTTTTAAAACGGCTTCATTCCCGCCCGGAATATGTTCGAACTTTGCATATGCATCCATGCCTTTTGGCAACTCATGTGTTTTCAACACGAAAAGAATGCTCAGCTTGGCTTTCATTGCAGCGGCGATTGATGCGGCATAATCCACTGCCTTCATAGAATGTTCGGAACCATCCACGGCAACAAGTAACTTTTTGATCATCTGAAAAACCTTTCGATAAATTGATCTGAAGGCCTTATAGATGAAATCGGCCCTTTAAGGTGGTTACAATGCTTGTACTCAAAGCGAATATCAAGGGTACATTCAAAAAATCGGCAATTCATTCTAGCCGACATGGTTAGAATCCACCGAACGCATAGTTTACGCATTTGCAACCTTCACCTCTGTATAACAACCATGTCGACATAAGTGGTTAACGGGTTTTCGAAGGGCGGGTAATAGCGTCAAATGAGAAAACCACCAAAATTACCGGTAAGAATAGGTGCAAGGGCAACTTATCCCTTGTTCGGCATATACAACCACATCGGTGGGCCCACCTCTTTATTACGTACATCCATATAATACGAAAACCCCGCCGCAATATATGGTGACGGGGCTAAAACCCGTTGTGTTCTATATGATCATAGGTGGTGAGCAGGTTTTCCGATTTGACGTTATTGCGATATCTTATCGCCCGTTTAACCACTTCACTACGGCACTCCGCACAGATTGATCGCCTGAAGCACGCGCCTCATTGATCACATCACGCGCCTCTTCAAGGTTTGTCCGACGCAGCATATGTTTTACCGGGCCGATAGATGCGGGGCGCATTGATAGGTTGCGCAGCCCCATGGCAACGAAACACAGGGCTTCGATCGGGCGGCCTGCGTCTTCACCACAAAAGCTGACAGGGGTTTCGAATAGATCGCATCTTGCGGCGATTTGCTCGATAAAGGATAAAAAACTGACGTTCAGCGTGTCGTAACGGCGGCGAACACGTTCATTTTCGCGATCAGCTGCATAGAAGAATTGTTTCAGATCATTGCCGCCGATCGAGATAAAATCGCACATCTCAAAGAACTGATCAGGCGCAAATGCCAGACTGGGGGTTTCCAACATGGCACCCACTTTTACGTCTACGGGCACAACATGGCCCAGACGTTCTTCATTGCGTAAAACCCCGTCAAGCATGGCTTTTGCATCTCTAAACTCGTCAAACTGGGCGACGAACGGGAACATAACGCGTAAAGGTCGGCCGTTTGCCGCACGGATAAAGGCTTGTAACTGCATCCGCATCACGCCTTTTTTGTCCAGCCCCACACGAATAGCGCGCCAGCCCATCGCGGGGTTTGGCTCATCCTCTGGCTGCAGATAGGGCAGGACTTTGTCCGAACCGATATCCAATGTGCGAAAATTCACAGGCTTGCCGTTTGCGGCATTATATACGCGGGCATAAAGCTCTGCCAAATCAGACCGCTTGGGCATGGAATTGCGTAAAAGAAACTGCAACTCTGTGCGAAATAACCCAACACCTTCAGCGCCTGAACTGACCAAACTTGGTAGATCGGCCATAAGTCCCGCATTCATCTGCAAACCAATGTGAATTGCGTCCAGAGTTACCGCAGGCAATTCGCGAATGGCGGCGTATTTTTGCTGGGCTTTTGCCAACATCGCGATTTTATCTTTGAAAGCACCCACAACGGTGTCATCGGCACGCAAATGCACAATGCCTTGATCACCATCGACAAGTATTTGATCACCGTTCAAGGCTTCACGGGTGATGTTTTCAGCGTGGATAACCATCGGGATGGCCCATGCGCGTGCTATGATTGTAGCGTGTGATCCGACAGAGCCGTTTTCCAGCACTAATCCTTTGATGCTTTTACCGTATTCCAGCAGTTCTGCAGGGCCGATATTGCTGGCTACGAGAATTGCATTTTCAGGGACTTTATCATCCGCAGCACGGCCTTGGCCCGTTAGCAGACGCAACAATCTGTTTGACAGATCATTCAGGTCATGCAGCCGTTCGCGCAAATAGGGATCAGGGGCACGTGACATCCGTGCGCGTGTTGCAGATTGTTCTTTTTCCACTGCCACTTCAGCTGAAAGTCCACTTTCGATGCTGGCTTCCAACCGCGTGACCCAACCGCGCGAATTCGCAAACATGCGGTAGGCTTCCATCACTTCTTGTTGTTCTTTGTTATCCGAGCGGCTGGAATTCAGCAGATCATCCACATTCAGGCGCAGTTGGGCGATGGCCGCATTCAGGCGCTTCTTTTCAACTTCCGGATCATCTGCAACCGGATTGGTGATAATGATTTTCGGGTCGTGCAGTAACACCACCCCGATAGCAGCGCCTTCTTGGGCTGATCCACCCTTGAACTGGTGCGCTCTTTGGTGCGGCGCCGACATGGCTTCGCCTTCACCGGTAAAGGCCCCGAGCTCTTTCATCTCGGCGATGACCATAGCTACCACTTCCAAAGCATAAGCCTCATCTTCGGTATATATACGCTGGTCTTTGTTCTGTACGACAAGCACACCCAATATTTCGCCAAGCCGTTGTATGGGCACGCCCAGAAACGAGGGAAATAATTCCTCGCTGGTTTCGGGCATATAACGAAAGCCCTTGGTGTGTGGTGCGTCCTGCGTATTGATCGGAGTGGCCTGTTTGGCGACACGCCCAACCAGGCCTTCACCGACACGCATACGGGTCTGGTGAACGGCTTCGGGATTCAGGCCTTGGGTGGCGCAAAGCTCCAGTGTTTGACGGTCGCGGCGCAAATAGATCGAACACACTTCTGACCCCATGCTTTGGGCAACAAGTTGTGTGATGTGATCCAGCCGTTCCTGACCTTCGCCACTTTCACCAAGTGTGTCGCGCAGCTTTTGCAGAAGAGTTCTGGAAACCTTTGTACTTTTTTCGTCCATGACGTTTGCTTAAGCTACTTTCTCTAACTCAAAAGCATCATGCAACGCGCGGACTGCTAATTCCATATATTTTCTGTCGACAAGCACAGATATTTTAATTTCGGACGTTGTGATAACCTGAATATTAACGCCTTCATCAGCCAAGATGCCGAACATTTGGCCAGCAACACCTGCCTGAGAACGCATACCATTTCCGACAATTGAGATTTTGGCCACGTTCGGGTCGTTGATCAGGTCTTTGTAGTTTAACTCGCCTTCATTTTGGGCTTGGTTTAGCGCGTCTTCTGCTAAAGCAATCTGGTCGGTGGGGCAGGAAAAAGTCATGTCCGTGCGGCCATCATCTGATATGTTTTGTACGATCATATCGACATTTACCCCTGCATCAGCAAGCGGGCGAAAGATTGCAGCAGCAACACCTGGGCGGTCGGCGACTGACACCAGTGTCATTTTAGCTTCATCGCGTGAATAAGCCACGCCTTTTACCACACGAATGTTTTCCATAATGTCCTCTTCCCGGCAAACCAATGTGCCGACGTTTTCTGATATATCGTCTTCAAAGCTTGAGAGTACCCGCAAACGTACACGGTAACTACGTGCAAGCTCGACAGAACGCGTTTGCAGCACTTTTGCGCCTAGTGATGCCAACTCCAGCATTTCCTCATATGAAATCTTTTTCAACTTACGGGCGGTGCTGACGATGCGCGGATCGGTTGTATAAATTCCGTCAACATCGGTATAGATATCGCAGCGTTCAGCGGCAAAGGCCGCAGCAAACGCAACAGCTGTAGTATCAGAGCCGCCGCGCCCCAAAGTGGCTGTACGTCCATCATCCATAAGACCTTGAAATCCAGCCACAACAGCGACTTTCTCACCATTTGCGAATGAGGCCTCGATATTTTCACTTGGAATGGCGTCAATCCGTGCACCTTCATGGTGGCCGGTACATTTCACCGGCACCTGCCAGCCCTGCCAACTGCGGGCGGGCACGCCCATTTCCTGAAGACGCAAGGCCATCAAACCGGATGTGACATTTTCACCCGAAGACACCACTGCATCATATTCCGCTTTGTCATGCAGACCGTTGTCAGGGGCGCTTTCCCTGACCCAACCTACCAGCTCGTTGGTTTTACCGGACATGGCAGACACAATCACGATCACATTGTGACCGTTTTCAACCTCTTGCTTTACCTTACTGGCCGCATTGGCGATCTTTTCCAGATCGGCCACAGAGGTGCCTCCAAATTTCATCACGATGACGGACATGTCTTATTCCCAAACCAAAGTCTTCTTCCGCGCGGTTAATACGCGGGATGCGGGCAGGGGGCAAGGGGACTTCTAGGTTTATAAAGTGGAGGAAATATTTGGGTGGGCGGGCTATAACCCACCCTATAACCCCAAATCCCGCGCAATCTTGGCCAATCTAGCCGCATTACCGCCCCCTGTTTTATCGCGAACGGCAGAGCGGTGGCTTTCTACAGTGCGGATCGATATGTCCAGACGGTAGGCAATTTCTTTGTTCAATTGCCCCTCGGCGATCAGGGCCAGCACCTGTTTTTCGCGTTTGGTCAGGCCGTAATTGTTTGCACATTCGGTTTGCACATCAGCGCCTTTTTGCAATGATGCTGCTACTTTTGGCCCCAGATATGTCGCCCCTTGTGCTACAGATTTGATCGCGTTCAACATTTCAGGTTTTGACACATCTTTTAATACAAACCCGTTGGCACCGATGCGCAATGCTTCTTGGATGTATTCATTGTCGTCATAAATCGACAGGAATAATATGCGGGTTTTTATACCTGTTTCGCGGATAATCTCTGCAGCCTCCAACCCGTTCATAACAGGCATGGATATATCCATCAGCAAAACATCAGGTTGCAAACGTTGGCACAGATCAACTGCCTCACGGCCATTGCTGCCTTCGGCGATAATTTCTACATATGGTACATCCTGTAGCCGCGCGCTGATGCCTTCACGCAGTAAATCATGGTCATCTATTATGATGATTTTTATAAGTTGATTTGATCTCATGCGCGTCATGTATCCTTTGAAATCGGTAAGGTGATACGGACACCAAAACCGGATGGTTTGACGTCCATAAATTGGATTTTTCCACCAAAGCTGTCAATCCGTTCCTGCATATTACGCAGGCCAAGGCCCGTGGTTTCCTGTAAAAAACGAACACCTAAAGGGGCTCCGTGGCCATCGTCTTTGATGTCCAGATTTATGGTGGATTTTGTTTTTTTCAGTATAATGGAAACATTGTTGGCGTTAGAATGCTTGACCACATTGGTTAACGACTCTTGTACACAGCGATAAAGTCCTGTCTTGGCTTCGTCACTAAGCAAGTCATGCACGTGTTCGGCGTCTACCGTCACTATAAAGTTGCTATGTGCGGTGAAATCCGCACCCAGCCCCGTGATAGCAGCCGCAAGGCCGATATCGTCCAGTACGGATGGCCGCAGATCCATTGATATTCGGCGTACTTCGGAAATCGCTTCGTCCAAAGCAGTGATTGAATTCTCTATCGGCTGGATGATTTTCGAGCCTTTGCGGCTGTATCCAAGCGCGTTTTCGATGCCGTATTTGGCAGAGACAAGTAACTGGCTGATACTATCATGCAATTCACGCGAAACGCGTTTGCGTTCGTCCTCCTGTATGTCGACAATGCGCGCAGTCAGCTTTTTCAAACGGGCATCCGCAAGCCGTTGTTCTGAAAATTGCAAGCTTGCAAGGATAAGAGTTGTCACGCCAATGGCACCAACAGTCAAAAGCAATAGTACAAAGCGGGTTTGGCGGATCGAATTTTGTAATTCCGCCTGTACCGACAGAACTCTTTCCGAGACTTCATCAAGATAAATGCCCGTACCCAACATCCAGTTCCATTTCGGGAAATAGGTCGAGAATGCCAGCTTATCCACATAATTTCCGGATGATGGTTTCAGCCAGGTATGTTCATAAAATCCGCCACCTTCCTGTCCAATCTTTATCATATCACGAACGATATGCTTGCCTTCATCATTCTTCAATCCGTACCAGTTGTTGCCAACAAAATAAGTCAGACGGGGGTTGACGATATTTTCCCCTTTATTGTCGTATACAAAGAAATAATTATCCTCGCCATAAGACATCTTGCGTAAAATTTCGGTTGCTTCGCGCTGGGCTTGCCGTTTGGTTTTCAA
>SWCD01024514.1_pt1 | contig 35481 bp, 29 predicted proteins | sample 4693011 | NCBI WGS metagenome assembly SWCD01 (sample SAMN10267278, study PRJNA491770) | bioreactor metagenome | isolation source: DHS bioreactor inoculated with marine | place: Japan: Omine Ridge, Nankai Trough | reverse complement strand
TCTGCTCCCCTCTCCCGCGTGGGAGAGGGGCTGGGGGTGAGGGGGTTTAGTGTTTACCTGGAGGCATGTTGTCGAATTGCCTCCAACACGCCCTCCAGGTCTCTTATCACATCACGATTCGTCACGCGCAACAACCGATACCCCTGGGCACGCAGGTACATCTCCCGACGTGCGTCTTGCTCGCCGCGATCGAGGTGCGTCATTCCGTCAACTTCCACGACCAGCCTCAGCTCCTCGCAGAAGAAGTCCACGATGTAGGGCGGAATGGGGTGTTGGCGACGGAACTTCAACCCGGCCAGTCGTCGGCCCCGCAGTGCCTTCCACAGCACTCGCTCGGGGATGCTGCTCACCAGGCGAAGCTCACGAGCACGCCGCAGCGTTCCCGCCGCAGTTGAGTCCGGGGCGCTTGCCGCTGGCTTTGGCTCTTGCTCTTTCATCCCCTCACCTCGCCGTGGCGAGTCGCCTCTAGAGACCCAGCCCTCCCGCCGAGGCGGATCTTCGACTCCCCGAGGAGAGGGAGCCAACCAATCTTTTTGTCACGGCCCGCAGAGGGGGAAAGAACCGTTGCCTTACTTCTTCCCGTACGTCCGGGCTCGCGGCTCGACGAGGGTGGCGTCGATGTCTTCGTACCAGAACTTCGGGTGACCGGTCTCCGCGTCGTGGGCGGCGACGGTCGTTTTCATGAACTGCTCGTCGTGGCGGTCGGGGTAGTCCGGGCGGTAGTGCGAGCCGCGCGATTCCTTGCGGTCGATGCCGCCCTGCAGAATCACCTCCGCCTGGATGAGCATGTCGCCCACGGCTCGGGAGAAGGAGAGGTTCTGGTTGGTCCACATGCCGCTGTCCGACAGGCTGACCTTCTCGAAGCGGCCCTGCAGCTGACGAACCTTGTCCATCGCCTGCAACATCCGCTCTTCCGTCTTGACCACGGTGGAGGCGGCGGTCATCTCTTCGCCCATTTCCTTGGCGATGAGGTAGGGGTTCTCGCCGTCCTTGCCGGCGGTGTCAATGAGCTTCTTCGCCTTGGCCTCTTCCTGTTCGACCGCACGATCGAAGACGTTCTGGGCGATTTCGCCGGCGGGCGTGCCCTTGCCCTCGCGGGCGTAGTTGGCGATGCCCAGGCCGCAGAACAGGCCGTCAAAGATGCAGGAGAGCAGGGCGTTGGCGCCGAGGCGGGTGCCGCCGTGGTACTGGTAGTTGCACTCGCCCAGGGCGTAGAGGCCCTTGATGTTGGTCATCATGGCGTTGTGCGCGCCCAGCTTCATGCCCTTCTTGTCGTCGTTGGCTTCGAAGGTCGTGTAGAGGCCGCCCATGGTGTAGTGGACGGCGGGGAAGATCTTCATGGGGGCATAACGCGGGTCGTCGCCGGCGAACTTCTCGTAGATCTCCATGATGCCGCCCAGCTTGCGGTCCAGCTCCTCGGCGGGGATGTGCGAGAGGTCGAGGTAGACCATGTTGCCGCCGCCGATGCCGCGACCTTCGTTGACGCAGACGTTGAAGATCTCACGGGTGGCGATGTCGCGAGGCACCAGGTTGCCGTAGGCCGGGTAGAGACGCTCGAGGAAGTAGTCGCGCTCACCCTCGGGGATCTGCTTGGGATCGCGGTCGTCGCCGGCCTTCTCGGGCACCCAGACGCGGCCGCCCTCGCCGCGGGCCGACTCGCTCATGAGGCGGCACTTGTCGGCACCGGGGATGGCGGTGGGGTGCACCTGGATGAACTCGCCGTTGGCGTACCAGGCCCCGGCGAGGTAGCAGCGCGAGGCCGCCGCCCCGTTGCAGACCACGGAGTTGGTGCTTTGGCCGAAGATCAGGCCGTTGCCGCCGGTCGCCATGACCACGGCGTCGGCCTTGAAGGCCTTGATCTGCATCGTCCGGAGGTCCTGGGCCACGATGCCCCGGCAGACGCCGTCGTCATCGAGGATGGGCCAGAGGAACTCCCAGAACTCGTAGAGGTTGACGTTCTTCTCGTACGCCGCCCGGCGGACTTGCTCATCCAGGGCGTACATGAGCTGCTGCCCGGTGGTGGCCCCGGCGTAAAAGGTACGCCGAAAGAGGCTGCCGCCGAAGAGGCGCAAGGCACGCTTGCCTTCCGGCGTGCGGTTAAAGGGCACGCCCATGCGATCGAGCAGGTCGATGATCTTGGGCGCCCAGTGGGTCATCTCGTAGACCGGGGGCTGGTTGGCGAGGAAGTCGCCGCCGTAGATCGTCTCGTCGAAGTGGATGTATTCGGAGTAGCCCTGCTGGCGCGCGACGTCGTTGCAGGCGTTGATGCCGCCCTGGGCGCAGACGCTGTGGCTGCGCTTGACGGGGACCATGGAGAAGAGGTCGACGCCGACGCCCTCCTCGGCAATACGCGCGGTGGCGGCCAAACCGGCCAGGCCTCCGCCGACGACGATCACGCGTGGTTGATTCGAACTGCTGGCTGCCATGAGCAGGTCACCTTTCCGGTGTCAGGCAAATGGATCTCGCGGGGGAAGGAGCGGGGGGGATCTCAGGCTTCAGGGTCGGCAAGGACTTCCTCGGTGGCGGTCCCGTGGTCGACCGCGCCCCCTTCCACCTGCTTGGCCTTTTCAACGTCGAGCGTCACAAAGCCGATGGCGCCGACGAAGGTGAGCAGGATGAGGAAGGCGCCCAGGGCCGTGCAGAGGTAGCCCCAGCGGCGCTGGGCTTGCACGGTGACGGTCAGGCCCCAGGTGATCGCCGCCGTCCACAGGCCGTTGGCGAAGTGGAAGGCGAGCCCCGAGACGGCGACCAGGTAGAAGGCGGTGACCACGAAGGCGTGCATCCCCGTCTCGCCCTGGAAGTGTTCCGCCGTCGAGGAGGCCGCCGCATCTGCGACGAAGGTGGGAAGCAAGCCGCCGTAGGTCCAGCCCCAGCGGAGCGAGGTGATGTGCAGGAAGATGAAGATGACGCCGAGGTACCCGGTCAGCCGCTGCAGGGTGTAGCGGACGTTGTTCTGGTAGCCGTAGGCGGTCACGTTCGTCTTGCCGGAGAGGGCGTAGACGATGCCCAGGCCGGCGTGGAAGGCGATGGGCAACCACAAGCCGAACAGCTCTATCAGGTAGAGGAAGGGCAAGTTGTGGATGAAGTGCACATCGTGCAGAAACTCCGCCACCCCGCCATGCGTTGGGTCATCGTTCGTCCATTGCCCCCAGACGATGGACGAGTTGGTGAGTAAGTGCACGCAGACAAAGGCCCCGATGGGGACAATGCCGCTGAGCGAATGCAGGCGGCGGAGCAGGAGATGGTTCTTCTCGAGGAAGGAAACGTTGTCAGCCACGGCTCGTCCTTTGCCTAAGCAGCCAAGGAAATCCGTCGATGCAAGGCGACCCTGCACCGGAACTTGCGAACAAGGATTCTAGCCAAACCCCCGCAAGAGGACGAACTGGTCCGGCTAGGGCGTTTGCAGATTCCCGGAAGTTGGGCCCTGAGCACCGGGCTGCTGGGCGAAGGCCTCGGGGGGGCATGGACGCAAGGTGCTTGCCCATCTCGACGAAACGGTTGCGAAGTTCCGAGAGCACCTGGGCCAGTTCCGTGCTCTCGTCCTCGGTGAGGTTGCCCTGGCATTTCTCTTCGAGCACGCCGATCAGATCGATGTAGTGGCGGGCCAGGTCAAGGCTGACCACCGCCTGACCGGTCTGCGGGTCGGGCATGCCGCCGAGGTAGAGGACCGCCGGGGTGACCAGCGTGCCCATCAGGCTCTTGAAATCAGCGGGGGGGGATGTCGTTGGGGCCGGGCTGGGCCTCAGCGCCGCCCGTCTCCTGTTCCTTCTCCGCCAGCTTGGCGCGTTCACGCTCGACCTCGTCTTTCCAGTCGCTGTCGATGTGGAGTTTCGGGCTTTGTTCTTCTGCCACGGAGGCCTCGCTTTCGGTGTTGATGCCCATTCAGAGGGCGGGCTGTGCCAAGTCGAACCATGATATGGGCATTCCCAGATCCTGGGGGCCGACCCTGGCGCTCAATTGACGAGATCGACCAGTCCGCTCAGACTGGCTCAGACCCACAGACACTCCGAACCTCAGGGAGAGCCACGATGATCGACCGGCGCCGCCTCCGCTTCCTTGTTGCTCTGGCTTGCCTGTGGGGCGTCGGTTGGGGCGTGCCCGGTTGTGGAGTCGACCGCGAACCCATCGAAGAAGCCCCGCCGAGCGACATCGCCGCCGACGAGGAGCCGACCGAGCCGCCCGCCGTCCTCGTCAAGCTCGGCCTCTTCTGCCTGCCCGATTCGGAGATCGACGAGCTGACCTTCATCGCCGACCCCTGGGCGCGCGAGACGGTCGTCATCATCGCTGCGGGTGACTACGGGCGATTCCTCAAGGAACTGGACTTGGCGCCAACCGCCGTGGTCGCCGCCTCGCCCAGCCTGGCGGTTTATGCCGGCGAGCCGGCCTCCATCACCGTCGGCGAGGGTGGGACTGCTGCCGCGGGCGGCTCGATGATGACCGGCTTCGCCTTCGAGATCCTGCCCAGGATCAATCCGCAGGCCGAATCCGGGGTGCTTCTTGACCTCGACTACACCCAGCATGTTGACGGCGACCTCGTCTCGGAGTGGTCCGGCGCACAGATCCCGCTCGGCCCAGGTGAGGTCGCCTTGGTGCGACTGGAGGCGACGCACGTCGGTTTGCCAGTCGTTCTGGGCGTGTCTGCCGCCGTGGCTCGCTGAGCCGGCCCGCGACGCGACGGTCAGCGCCGGCCCTCGTTCCTGCATCAGTTGCCCAGGTTTCGCGCGCCTCGTGGAGCGGTCCAGCACCCGGATCAGCGCTGCGGGCCGGGCAGGCGGCGTCGGTGGCAGAAGTTTCTAGAAACATATCTGGCGTAATTTCCCGAGTTTTAGCTGGCGTCGTCAAGGGATCGCCTTATGCTCTATGAGGCAAGGAGAACTGCATGGCGGCGGCGCAATCAACCATGACGCAAGAGGCGACGACGGTGCTCTCCGACCTGCGCCGGACCTTCGGAGCCGTCGTGGATGCACTCCCCGGGCAATTGCGCCGACCCAGCGAGGTGCAGCATGCCCTCGAACTCGACAAGAAGCTCGGCTGGCGGATCGCCCGACTCATCAACGAGGAGGATCCCTTCCTCTGCGCTCAGCATGTCCCAGGGCCCGGCTCCATCCGCCGTTTCTTCGAGGCGGCCGCCGGCAAGAGCGTTCCGGAACCGATCCTGCAGGAGGCCCGGGACGCGGTCGACCGCTTCGATCGGCTGGTCGAGGTCCACGCCGGCAAACGCGCCGACCTGGAAATGATGCTCATGAGCTGCTCCGCGGCGGGTCGGCGCGAGGCGAACCGGGGACAACGCCGAGCAGCGTTCGAGGCCAACAGCCACATCTGGGGCGTGCAAGCACAGACGCAACTCGCCACCTATTTCATGCATCCATCGGCGGGTGTCGATCGTGTCGATATCGCCGCGCTCCGAGGATTCCATGGGCTGCGACGAAACCGGCCGGATGTGCACTGGATCGTCGGACGGGCTCGCTGCGTGGAGGGAGATGGGGCGTTGCGACCGGCGCCCGGGTTCACGCCGCTCGATGAAGGCATCGAGCCGCGCGACGGCACGGCGGTGCCTCTGGTGCGCGAGTTCTCCTCCAAGCCGCTGCCGATCGTGCAGCGCGTACCGGGGGACCACAAGTATCTCGAAGACGAGTTGACGTTCGCCGATGTCGGCGACACCGGCCGCACGACTTGCGTCACCGGTGAGATCGCGCGGGCGTGCGTTGCCAAGTTCCGCGATGCGGACAACCAGACCGGCGCGCTCAACATTCGACTCCGAACACCGGTGGAGACGTTTCTTCTCGACCTCTTCGTGCACGAGGGGACCGGCATCTCGCTGCCGCCCGACTTTCAGCACTATGGCGATCTGAATCGTGAAGGGGATGCTCACGAGCGCTCGGATCGCGAACGTCTCCCGGTTGACGATCCGATGCAGCACCTCGGCAGAGACCGGAGCGCCACCTACTCTCCGCAGATGCCGCGCTACACCGAGTTGGTGGAGTGGACATTCTCTCAGCTTGGCTGGCGGCGAGAGGAGTTCGATTTGTATCGCGTCCGTCTGGAGTATCCCGTCATCCCCAGCTCGGCGCGTTTCTTCTTCGACCTGCCGCATCGAGCCTGAAACGCTCTCCGCGCCTCGTCGAAGATGGGTAGTTCATTTGTCTGGAAGGCGACGGCAAACAGCAAGCCGTTGCGTTCCTAGGAGGAAAGAACATGCGTTTGGTTACCTCAATGAGTGCGGCAACCCTCGCCGCAGTGTTCATGTGCGCCGGCAGCGCCACAGCCGGCATCACGGTCTACGACAACTTCGGCCCGGATCACGACGGCTTTGACTACAACTGGGGTCTGGGCTGGAGCGTGGCCGGCGAGAATGTTCCGGCTCAGTTCGGCGTCGAACAGGCATTCCTGTTCACGCCCGGCGAAAGCGGGCCGGTCTCTGACATCTGGGTCGCCATGTGGTACGCGCCGATTGATCCGGGCGCGGACGAGGTCATCGTGCGACTCGCCGAGAACACCAACGGCGCCTACCCGCAGTTGGACGATGTGATGGAGTCCTGGACGATCACCGACTTCGAATCCTGGTCCGCTTGGAGCGAGCCACACCATCTCGCCGGCGACGGCGGGTCCTACCTGAATGCCGGCACGTCGTATTGGCTCTGGGCGGCTGCCGCCAACGATACGACCTGGACCGGCTGGTGCATGAACCTCGATCCAGCCCTGACGCTGCCGCACACCATGCGCCGCGAAGGCGAGGATTGGCTGTCCGTCGGCAACGAGACCGCCTCCGCCTTCCGCGTCGACGTGGTGCCCGCGCCAACCTCGCTTGGCGCTCTCGGTCTCGGCGGTCTGCTGGCCCTGCGCCGCCGCCGCTAGCTCGCCCTGACGCGAGACCCGATCGATCGCGCCCAAGCACCGCACGCACCGCCGCCCGTCGTCGGTGCGTTTTCCTTTGGTATGATCCGGGTCAGCGGAAACTCAGGACCAGTCGTTCGGGCAGAGTGTCCGAGATGGTGACGGTGGCATGCTTTGCAAGAATTGCGGATACGCCTTGTGGAACCTGCCTCCCGGCCGTTGCCCGGAGTGTGGCGATCCCTTCAAGCCGTCGGAGTTTCGCTTCCAGCCGGGCAAGGTCAACTTTCTCTGCCCGCATTGCCAGCAACCCTACGAAGCGTCCTCGCCGGACGGCCAGCCGACGCAGGAGCCCTTCCCCTGCAACAAGTGCGGTCAGACCGTCCAGGTGGACCGGATGCTGGTCGTGCCCGCGCCCGGGGTGTCCGATCGCGAAGCGTCCCTCGAGCTGACGCCCTGGCAGAATCGCAAGCACGTCGGTCTCTGGAAGGCGTTCTGGAAGACGGTGGGCTGCTCGCTGACGCGCCCGTCGGAAGTGGTGCGCTGGCTGCCGATCGAAGGCGGCATCGGGGACGCACTCGGCTTTGCCATCCGCGTCGCCGGGCTGGTGGCGTTGGCGAGCATCGCCATCTCGCTCCTGTTCTGGCTTCCCATCCTTGGTCTCAGTCGGGGTGGACCGGTCATGGGCGGCATGGGGGTGGTCTACCCCATATTCTCCATCTTCTTGCCGCTGCTGCTTGCCCTGCTCTGGCCACTTGTCGGAGTCGGGGTGTGGGCGGCCGTGTCGCATTTCCTCCTGTTCATCACCGGGCAGAAAGCCGCCGGGCTGGGTGTGACCTATCGCGCCCTGCTCTACGGCCAGGGGCCCATGGTGCTGCAGGCCATCCCCTTCTGCGGCTCCTACATCTCCTGGGTCTGGCTCACCGTCAGCAGCATCAACATGGTGAAGACCAGCCAGCGAGTGCACGGCTTGCGGGCCACCTTCGCCGTCGCCTCGCCGCCCCTGGTGCTGGTTGGTGGGTTCATGGCGCTCGTGTTCTGGTTCTTCTATGTCGCTCTCAGCGCGGGGCCCGGCGGTTGGATGGGCGGTTACACGAGCACGGGCGTTTCCCCGATGGGCAGCGGACTGGTGCAGCTGGCTGACCCGGCGAGCGGGGCGGGCCCGAGGCACATCCTGGCACTCGTCGCCGAGGACCGGGTCTCGATGCAGGATCTGGTCGATCCGCTGGGCGGCAACCCCGACTGGAGCGAGATCGCGATCGGCATCTGGACCGCCGGCGAACTGCAGAACATGCCCCGCCAGGAGCTACTCGAGATTGCCGCGGATCTGGCCGAGCGGCGGGATCCCGCCAGCACCTGGTATCGCTTCGGCGACATCGTCTACTGCTACGACGGCTTGGATTTTCGGCCGCAGGCGCTCGGCGGTGAGCGTTGGGTCGTGGCCTACCGGTACGAGGTCTGGGGTGAATACGGCGCCGTCTTCTACACGGATGGCGCCGTGGAGTACTTCGACTGGGACATGGAGGGGACCATCGACGCCGAGAACGCCCGCCGCACCAACGCCGGTCTGCCCCTCATCCCGACGCTGGACGAGGCGTTTCCCGAGGCGCCCTGAGGAGCGGGCGGTGGCGCGGGGGTTCGTAAGGTCGCGGCAATTCCCGCCAAGACAGAGCCGGGCTCTGTGAGCCCGGTGGACGCTCGAATCGGCCTGTGCTTGCTGTCCGTGGGTTCACCGGATTCACAGAATCCGGCTCCGCCAGGGCGCGAGCAGCGACTGCAATACTCCGCGATCACCCGCAGGCAATGACATGCTGACTCGGCGCCAGCGTCTCCTCCACCTGCTGCTGGAACTCCTCGTAGCCCGGCCGGCCCATCAGGCCGAACGTCGCCTTCTTGCCCAGTTCGACTGCGGGTTGGTCGTAGGCGTTGATGTTGAGCATGAGGCCGGCGTAGCTCGTCGTGACTTCCCAGAGATAGATGAATTGACCCACGTGGTAGGCGTCGAGCGTGGGGAACTTGATGGTGTAGTTCGGCCGATCGCTGGCGACCAGGGCGTACTCCGTGGCCCGCTTCTCGGCGGCGAGCAACGTCGCGAAGGTCGAGCCCTGCAGGTACTTGAGGTTCTCGACTTCGAGGCCCGTCGGGATCTCGATGTCGCGCGAGAAGCGCTCCACCTCCATGAAGCCGATCACCTTGTCATTGGGTCCCTCGCGGTAGAGCTGCACCTGCGAGTGCTGGTCCGTGGTGCCCAGGGCCTTGATCGGCGTCGCCCCGGCGAAGACTTCCTTGCCGTCCAGGTCCGTCTGCTTGCCCAGCGACTCCGCCCAGATCTGGCGGTACCAGTCGGCGAGGCTGTACAGGGCGTTGGCATAGGGCATGAGCACGTGGTTCGGCTTGCCCCGCCTGGTCAACTCCATGAGCAGAAGCGCCAGCATGGCGGCGGGATTCGCCTCGACCGCGGGTCGGCTGCAGGGGCCGTCCATGGAGGCGGCGCCGTCGAGCAGGGCTTCGATGTCGATGCCGCACATCGAGGCGCTGAACAGACCGACCGGTGACAGCACGCTGAAGCGCCCGCCCACGCCGTCGGGCACCGGCAGGCTGGCGTAGCCCTCGGCGTCGACGATGCCCCGCATGGTGCCTTGGGCGCTGTCGGTGATGGCGATAATCTGCTTGGCGTAGTTGTCGCCCAGGCGGTTCTTGAGCAGGTCGCGGAGGGTGAGGAACTGGGCCGCCGTCTCCGCGGTCTCGCCGGACTTGCTGATGACGTTGACGGTGGTGCGGCGCAGGCCCGGGTCGTTCGCCTCCAGGCAGTCGAGGACATCGCCGAGCAGCAGGGGGTCGACGTTGTCGAGCACAAAGAGCCGGGGCCCCCCCGCGCTTTTCGCGGGGCAGCAGGTTGTAGGTGGCGGGCTTGAGGGCGGCCTGCAGGGCGATGTTGCCCAAGGCCGAGCCGCCGATCCCCAGGACGACCAGATTCTCGGTGTGGTCGCGGTGGGCGCGGGAGATCTCCTTCACCGCCGAGAGGTAATCGCTACGGGCCGGCTCGAGGGGCAGGTCGCGATAGGCGGTCTCCCCTGCCTGCCGCATCGCCGCCAGTCTCGCCGTCAGCGCCCGCACCTCGTCCCGCCGGCCGGCGATCTCCTGGGGGGGAGAGTCCCTGCGAGCCGACACGAGCCGATAGGCAGTTGGCGTAATCCAGGCGAAGGCCGGTCATGGCGTCATCCTTGCATCTGAGGAAAGAGGGGCGTTCAAGGGCGGCAGTGTAAATGCTGACTGCCTCGCGCGGTGATCCGGATCCGGCCCGGGTGGAAATCGGGCGCTCAACTTCCCAGAATCGAAAGAGCGGGCCGACCTCCCTGAGTTAGGATGTGTCCATGACGACTTCCATTGGGCTGCAAGACGACATCAAGTCCGTTCTCATCGACCGCGACCGCATCGCCGCCCGGGTTCGAGAACTCGGCCGGGAGATCGCCGCCGACCTGGAGGCGGATGCCCAGCGTGCCCCCGGCGACGAGCACGCCGGCGAGATCATCCTGGTTCCGATCCTGACCGGCTCGATCATCTTCGTTGCGGACCTCATTCGGGGCATGCCGCTGAAGATGCGGATCCGGGTGCTGTCGGTGACCAGCTACGCCGGGGCCACGACCCAGAGCAAGGAAGCCACGCTGGCCAGCGAGATTCCCCCCGATCTGGCGGGGAAGCACGTACTCATCGTCGATGACATCCTCGACTCCGGCAAGACGATCCGCCTGGTGCGGGAGCTGATCCAGACCCAGCAGCCGGCGAGCGTCCGGGCCTGCGTGCTCTTGCGGAAGACGATTCCCGAGGCTCTGGCCACGCCCTGCGACTACATCGGTTTTGACATCCCCGACGAGTTCGTCGTCGGGGCCGGTCTCGACTACGACGGCTACTACCGCAACCTGCCGGATCTCTGCACGCTTAGGCCCGAGGTGCTATGAAGCTCGCTCCTCCCACACGGAAGCTGGTGCGGCGGATATGGCGGCCCGTCGGGGCCAAGCCCGCCTGGGTGCCGCGCCTCGTCGGTACCGTCGCCTGCCCGGAGGAGGACGCCGCGACCCTCTCCGGCGACGCCGCCCCGGCGGCGGAGGAAATCGCGGCTTCTTCCCTGCCCCTGCGCGTGCTTGATGAGGGTGAAGTCGTCATCCTCAACCTCCGGCCCCATCCGCTCTACATCCTGCTCCAGCCCCTGGGCACGCTGGCGGCCCTGGTCGTCCTCACCGCCGTCGCCTACTGGATCATCAGCCTCAGCCCTTCCTCGGTCGGCGGCATGCCGGTGCTGGCTCTGGGCGGCCTGCTCATTCTCACTCGTCTGGGTTGGTCCTCCCTGGAGTGGTTCAACCGGATCTACGTGCTGACCGATCGCCGCGTCATTCGCCGCAAGGGCGTCCTGCGCGTCAGCGTCTTTCAGGCCCCGCTGCGCCGCATCCAGCACCTGACGCTCTACCTCTCCATTCGAGAACGCGCCTTCCAGCTGGGTACCGTCGGTTTCAGCACCGCCGGGACGGGCATCCCCGAGGCCTACTGGATCATGGTCGCCAAGCCGGTCGAGGTACATCGCACGGTGCAGGAGACGATCGACAAGTACAGCGGCTCCTCACGCAACCACGAGGACGCCAAGGTCGGGTAAGCGAGGTTCGCCGCCGCCGCCCGGCGCGCCGCTTCGCTCAACCTCGGCCGGTGTGATCCTCTCGGATCAGGGTCGGAGCTTCGCCGCCACGGGCCTCGCGGCTGGTGGAATAGGCTCTATGATGGATGGTGGCCGGCTCGGAGAGAGAGTCCAGCGAGCCGCGCTTCTCGCGCCCAGAGATTGCAGCAGGATTCTCAGCGTCGGCCTCAGGTCGGACCAAGAGGTGACCGAATCGACCAACCCGGCGTGTCGCCGGCCCCCGTCTTCAGCATTGCCGGAGTGACCATGGCGAGCGCCACCCGGAATAGTTCGCGGCTCATGCAGGCGCTGCACGGCGGCGTTCCTTGTGTGCGCTGTGGCTACTCGCTGCGCGGACTCTCCATCACCGGCAACTGTCCGGAGTGCGGCACGCCGATTCGCACGACGCTCCTCTTCACCATCGATCCGCACGCGCCGCAGCTTCGTCCGCTGCCCTATCCGCGCTTTGTGGGCAATGCCTTGTTTCTCAGCTCCGTGACGGCGCTGGTGGGCGCGATTCTGCTGATCGCGCCTTGGGCCATGGATGCTCTGTACGCCGTCCTGGACGCGTTCAACGACACCAGTCATGGTCCCTGGATTCACTCGAGTCGGGCCTGGTTACCGGCCGCCGCCGTCCTGGCGCTGTTGGTGACCATGCTCTCCTGGCTGGCTCTCTATAGCCCGGTGCTGCCGACGCCGCTCGTATGTCGGGTGTGCATCCTGTCGTCGGTGCTGGGGTTCCTCGTGCTCTTCTACTCCCTGTTTCGCATTCAGGTGATTGACATCGACCTGGGGCTGCGCCTGCCTTTTCCACCGAGCACCGCCAGCATCCGCGACGCGGAGTCAGCCCGGGCGCTGTACCGCCTGCTCTTCGGCGCCAGCCTCGCCACGGTCTTCCTGCTCCTTCGGCCGACGGCGAGGCTGCTCGTCTTCCGCTCCCTGGCCCTGCGAACCGGCCGGGTGGCCCGGCAGACGATCTATCCCATGGCGGTGGCGGCGGGGGTGGCCATGGTCGGCGACCTGCTGCGCTATCTCGCCATCATCGGTGCGTCACCCCTGGATATCAGCCTCTCGATCCCCTACCTCATTGGCGAGATCACGGTCTGGGTCGCCACCGGCTTCATCCTGCTGGGGCTGTTCCGGTCGGTCCTCGACACCTTTCGGATCCGAGCCTCCTTGCGCACGCCCAGCCCCTCCCTCCACGATCTCTTGGCGCCCCCGGGCAAGCTCTGACTGCCAGCATGGCAGGCGACGGATCGGCCAAGGCCGCTCCTGTCAGCCGGTGCACCGGGCCTGGGACCACGGAATGAGCCCCTTGACGGTTTCGCGGGCGGGTGGGGTCCGGGGCGGCGACTGGCACGGTCCTTGCCATATCCAGAGCAAGGCCGTGCCTGCGTCGACGCCGGGCGGTTCCCTTTGACCCATCACGATCGCTTGCCAACGGAGACACGATCCATGGCCGTAAAAGAACTGGCCTTTGACACCGAGGCCCGCAAAGCCTTGCTCGCTGGGGCGGAGAAGCTCGCCAACGCCGTCAAGGCGACGCTGGGGCCCAAGGGCCGCAACGCCGTCCTCGACAAGTCCTGGGGCGGGCCCACCGTCACCAAGGACGGCGTCACCGTCGCCGAGGAGATCGAACTCCGCGACAAGACGGAGAACATGGGCGCCAAACTCATCAAGGAAGCCTCCTCCAAGACCTCGGACGACGCCGGCGACGGCACCACCACCGCCGTCGTCCTCGCCGAGGCGATCTTCCGCGAGGGCCTGCGTCACCTCGCCGCCGGCGCTGACGCCAACGCCCTGGTCCGCGGCATCCGCAAGGCCGTCACCAGCGTCGCCGCCCAGATCGAAGGCCTGAGCAAGCCGATCAAGGGCAAGGACGACATCCAGAGCGTCGCCACCATTTCGGCCAACAACGACCCCGCCGTCGGCAAGATCATGGCCGACGCCTTCGAGAAGGTCGGCAAGGACGGGGTCATCACCATCGAGGAAGGCAAGTCCATCGAGACCATCGTGGATGTCGTCGAGGGCATGCAGTTCGACCGCGGCTACCTCTCGCCCAACTTCGTCACCAACGTCGAAGAGATGAAGGTGGAGCTGGAGAAGGCGCTGGTCCTCGTCTACGAAGACAAGATCGACTCCATCACCAAGTTCGTGCCCTTCCTCGAGAAGGTCATGGCCGCCAAGAAGCCTCTGCTCATCATCGCCGAGGACGTCACCGGCGAGGCCCTGAGCACGCTGGTCATCAACAAGCTCCGCGGCGTGCTCAACGTCGTCGCCGTCAAGGCCCCGGGCTACGGCGACCGTCGCAAGGCCATGCTGCAGGACATCGCCGTCCTCACCGGCGGCGAAGCCATCATGAAGGACCTGGGTGTGGAGTTGGATCAGATCCAGCTCAGCCAACTCGGCATGACCAAGCACCTCGAGATCGATAGCGACAACACCACGATCATCGAAGGCGCCGGCAAGACCCGTGACATCCAGGCCCGCATCGAGCAGATCCGCCGCGAGATCGAGACCACCAGCAGCGACTACGACCGCGAGAAGCTGCAGGAGCGCCTGGCCAAGCTGTCCGGCGGCGTGGCCCAGATCAAGGTCGGCGCCGCCAGCGAGGCCGAGCTCAAGGAGAAGAAGGCACGCGTCGAGGACGCCCTGCACGCCACGCGCGCTGCCATCGAAGAGGGCATCGTCCCCGGCGGCGGCGTCAGCTTCCTCCGCGCCATCCCCGCCCTCGACAAGGTTCGTCAGAGCGTCCGCGGCGATGAGAAGTACGGCGTCGAAATCGTCGCCGAAGCCCTCAAGCTGCCCCTCTTCTCCATCGCCACCAACGCCGGCGAAAAGGGCAGCGTCGTCGTCGCCAAGGTCATGGAAGGCACCGGCAGCTTCGGCTTCGACGCCCTGGCCCTTGAGTACGGCGACCTGCTGGCGAAGGGCATCATCACCCCCGCCAAGGTCGACCGCTCGGCCCTGCACAACGCCGCCAGCGTCGCCTGCCTGCTCCTCACCACCGACTGCATCATCACCGAGATGCCGCAGGACGACGCCGCCGCTCCCGGCGGCGGTCCGGGCATGGACCCGATGGGCGGCATGGGCGGCATGGGTGGCATGGGCGGCATGGGCGGCATGGGCGGCATGCCGGGTATGGGCGGCATGGGCTTCTAAGCCGCACCCCAACCCGCGTAGCGAACGACCACACCAGCATCACTCGCGGCCCCACAGGGGCCGCTCGACAGACATTCGGAGACAGCAATCATGGCAGTCAAGCCCCTCGAAGATCGCATCGTCGTCAAGCCGGAAGAGGCCGAAGCAAAGACCGAAGCGGGGATCTACCTCCCCGAGTCCGCCAAGGAGAAGCCCCTGCGCGGCAAAGTCGTCGCCGTCGGCCCCGGCCGCACCCTCGACAACGGCAAGCGCGCCGCCATGAGCGTCAAGAAGAACGACCTCGTGGTCTACGGCCGCTACGCCGGCACGGAAATCGAGATCAAGGGCACCACGCACATCATCGTGCGCGAGTCCGAGTTGCTCGGCGTCATTGAGGGCTGAGAGGCGCTCTCGCCTGCGGGCGAGACGCGCGGCAGCGAATCCATTGAACCGCGACGCCGAGGCAGGCAGAACTGGCCTGCCCCCGGCTTCAAATCAGGAAGGTCACTAGAACGATGACTACCAAACAGCAGATGCTCGGCGACACCGCCCTTCGCCACATGAAGGAAGGTGTGGAGCGCCTGGCCAAGGCGGTCAAGATCACCATGGGCCCCGTCGGCCGAAACGTGGTCATGCAAAAGTCCTTCGGCGGACCCGCCGTCACCAAGGACGGCGTCAGTGTCGCCAAGGAAATCTCGCTTCCCGAGAAGTTCGAGAACATGGGCGTCAAGATGGTCGTCGAGGTCGCCAAGAAGGTCTCCGACAAGGCCGGCGACGGCACCACCTGCGCCACCGTCTTTACCGAGGCCATCTTCCTCAACGGCCTGCGGCACCTTACCGCCGGGGCCAACCCCATGGCCCTGCAGCGCGGCGTCAACAACGCCGCCGATGTCGCCCGCAAGGCGATCGATGAGCTCGCCGTCAAGTGCAAGGGCAAGGACGACTATCGCAAGGTCGCCACCGTCTCCGCCAACCACGACACGGAAATCGGCGAGATCATCGCCGAGGCCATCAACAAGGTCGGCGCTGAGGGCGTCGTCGAGGTCGAGGAAGGCAAGACCGCCGAGACCACGCTCGACTACGTCGAGGGCATGCAGTTCGACAAGGGCTATCTCAGCCCCTACTTCATGACCGACCCCGGCAGCGGCGAGTGCGTCCTCGAGGACGCCGTCATCCTGCTGCACGAGAAGAAGATCTCCAACCTCGCCGACTTCCTGCCCCTGCTCAACAAGATCGTCGGCTCCGGGCAGCAACTGCTCATCGTCGCCGAGGATGTCGAGAGCGAGGCCCTGGCGGCTCTGGTCGTCAATCGCCTCCGCGGCGTGCTCAAGGTCTGCGCCGTCAAGGCCCCGGGCTTTGGCGATCGCCGCAAGGCCATGATGCAGGATCTCGCCGTCCTCACCGGCGGCACCTTCTTCAGCGAAGATCTCGGCCGCAGCCTGGAGAGCATCGAGCTCGCCGAGCTGGGCAAGGCCAAGAAGCTGGTCATCGACAAGGACAACACCACGATCATCAGTGGCGCCGGCAAGAAGAAGGACATCGCCGCCCGCGCCGCCCAGATCCAGGGCCAGTTCGACAAGTCGACCAGCGACTACGACCGCGAGAAGCTGCAGGAACGCCTGGCCAAGCTGACCGGAGGCGTGGCCATCATCAACGTCGGCGCCGCCACCGAGACCGCCATGAAGGAGCGCAAGGATCGCGTCGATGACGCCCTGCACGCCACACGCGCCGCCGCCAAGGAGGGCTACGTGCCCGGCGGTGGGGTGGCCTTCCTGCGCGTGCTCGACGCCGTCAAGAGCGGCCGCAGCAAGGCACGCGGCGATGAGAAGTTCGGCTTCGACATCATCGCCCAGGCCCTGGAAGCCCCCGCCAAGCAGATCGCCAGCAACGCCGGCGTCGACGGCGACCTCGTCGTCGAGAAGATCAAGGAAGGCAAGGCCGGCTTCGGCTACAACGCCTCCACCGGCGAGTACACCGACCTCGTCAAGGCCGGCATCATCGACCCGGCGCTCGTCGCCAAACAGGCACTGCTACACGCCGCCTCCGTCGCCGGCATCATGCTGACCACGAACGTCCTGGTGACGGACCTGAGTGACGATGAGGAACCGGTGACGGCTGCCGTCGTCTGATCCTCCCCCGTTCTCTGCCTGGAACCCCGGTGAGGGCGCGAGAGAACTCGTGCCCTCACCTTCGTCTTGAGACCCTCCCCCTTCGGGAGCCCCGCATGCCTTCGACGCGCGATCGAGACTTCTACGAAGTGTTAGGCCTGGAGAGAAACGCCAGCGCCGACGAGATCAAGCGCGCCTATCGCCGCCTGGCGATGAAGTATCACCCGGATCGCAACCCGGACGACGCCGAAGCCGAAGCCAAGTTCAAGGAGGCCGCCGCCGCCTACGAGGTGCTCTCCGATACGCAAAAGAAGCAGGTCTACGACCAGTACGGCCACCAGGGCCTGCGCGGCACGCCGGGGCACGACTTCTCCTCCATGAACGTCGATGACATCTTCTCGATGTTCAACGATATCTTCGGCGGCGGCTTCGGCGGCCGAGGCGGCGGGGCCGGACGCGGCAGGCAACGCGTCGCCCGGGGCTACGACCTCGAAACCCATGTCGAAATCACCCTGCAGGATGTCCTCAGCGGCGTCGAACGCGAGGTCGACTTCGATCGCCTTGACGTCTGTAAGACCTGCAGCGGCACCGGCGCCAAACCCGGCACCACGCCCGATCGTTGCGAGACCTGTGGCGGCGTCGGCCAAGTCACCCAGGTCGGCCTGGGCGGCATGTTCCGCATGCAGACGACCTGCCCCAACTGCCGCGGCAAGGGCTCCGTCGTCCGCGAACGCTGCACCGATTGTCGCGGTCGGGGCCGAACGCCCAAGCACCGCAGCTTGTCGGTCAAGATCCCCCCGGGCATCCGCGAAGGCCAGGTCGTCCGCGTGCCGGGCGAAGGCGAACCCCCGCCACCGGAACTCTCCCCGGCCGGCGAGGGCGTACGCGGCGATCTGCATGTCGTCATTCGCGTCGAGGAGCACGAGCTCTTCGAGCGCGATCCCAACAACCCCGACCACCTCGTCCTGATGATGCCGGTCAGCATCAGCCAGGCGGCGCTTGGGGCCGACGTCGAGATTCCCCTGCTCGACGGCTCCACGGAAGTCACCATTCCGCGGGGCACGCAGCACGGACGCTTGCTTCGCGTCACGGGCGAGGGACTTCCCGACTTGCGCAGCGGCGCCCGTGGTGACTTGATCATCGTTGTCAAGATCGAGATCCCCACCAAGCTCACCGACCGGCAGGAAGAGCTGCTCCGCGAGTACGCGGAGACGGAAGACAGCAGCGTCCTGCCCGAACGACATGGTTTCCTCAAGAAGCTCAAGGACCTACTCGGCGGCTAAGGCCGCGGAATCGGTCGCTCCTGGCGGCCGTTGCATGGATTTGTGAGGTCAGGCATGAAGAAAAGAGCTCCGAAAGAACCCGAAGCCGACATCCGCGAGGAGGAAGAACTCACGGAAGAAGTCGAGCCGCAGGACGAGTTGGAGTACGACCCCGTCGACCACCTCGCTCAGTTGGAGCAGGAGCGCGATGAGGCCCTGGAGAAGTACCGCCGGGCTCTGGCCGACTTCCAGAACTTCCAACGCCGGGCGCTTCAGAACGAACAACAGGCGCGCGAGCAAGGGATCGCCGGCGTCGTGCACAGCTTGCTGCCGGCTTTGGATCACTTCCAACTCGCCCTGGACCAGGATCTCTCGCAAACAACCGTCGAGCAATTCGCCCAGGGCATGGGCATCGTTCGCGACGAACTGGGCAAGGCCCTGCGACTGCACAACCTGAGCCGGCTCGAGGTGAAGGTCGGGGATCTCTTCGATCCGACGCTGCACGAGGCCGTGGCCCACGTGCCCGGCGAAGGCATCGAGCCCGGCCACATCTCCAACATCACCCAGCACGGCTACAAGCTGGGCGAGCGGGTGCTGCGCGCCACCAAAGTGACCGTGGCGCCCGGGACCGCAGACGATGACGATCAGGATGAGCCTGACATCGTCAGCGAGGATCAGGACTGAGAGGCAGGCAAGGAGTCAGGTCATGCCCACGTATGAATACCAATGCGACGCCTGCGAGCATCGCTTCGATGAATTCCAGTCGATGACCGCCAAGCCCTTGCGCCTTTGCCCGGAGTGCGGCGAGCGAAAGCTGCGGCGCCTCATCGGGGCCGGGGCCGGCCTCATCTTCAAGGGCAGCGGTTTCTACGAGACCGACTATCGCTCCGACAAGTACAAGAAGGCCGCCGCCGCCGACAAGCCCAGCGACACGAACGGCACCTCGGACAAGTCGAACGACAAGAAGGACGCAGCCAAGTCCGACAGTTCAACGAAGAAGCCCGAGAAGAAACAGCCCGCAACGAAGTGACACCACCCATTTAGCGGCGTGGGCTCGCCCCGCGTTTGGACGTGCATCTGTCTCGTGTGCCGTGCGTCGCCGGTCGCGAGGTTCGGGCGCAACTCACCATGACACACGAGATGAGACTGTCTTAATCCACCGGCCCCGTCCGAATGAGCAGGGCCACCCGCAGCAATTCCGCGATGCTCCACGCCTGGGCGACGCAGCCTTGCGGCCGGCGCGCCGGTTCGCCCGTCTCCGAGGGCGCAGGGTCGCCGTCGTAGACTTCCGCGATCTGCCCCAGGCACTGTGAATCCAACTCGCCGAGCAGTGGGGCGATGAGCTCGTCCGCGCGCTCCCGCGACGACTTGGAGAACCCTTCGCAGCGCAAGAGCGCCTCGATAAACGGCCCGATCAGCCAGGGCCAGACCGTGCCCTGGTGGTAGGCGGCGTCGCGGGCGAACATGTCGCCCTCGAAGTGCGCCTTGTAGGCTGGGTCATTCGGGCTGAGCGTGCGCATGCCCATCGGCGTGTAGAGGTGTTCCTCGCAGACATCGACGACCGCCCGCTGTTGAGCGATGCGCAGCGGCGAGTTGGAGAGGCTCACCGCCAAGAGCTGGTTCGGCCGAATCTCCGCCACCGCTCGCCAGCCCTCGCCCTCGCGCACCAGGCAGTCGTAGAGACAACCCTGGTCTTCGTTCCAAAAAGACTTGCGGAAGGAGGCGGCGACCTCTTCCTCCAAGGCGGCCAGCTGCTGAGCGCGTTCCGGATCGCGATCCTTCAGGATCGTGGCCAGCGACGCCAGGGCATGGTGCCACAGGGCGTTGATCTCCACCGCCTTGCCGTGCCGGGGGGGTGAAGACGACACCGTCGCGCTTGGCGTCCATCCAGGTGAGTTGCGTGTCGGGGTTGCCGGCGAAGATGAGCTTGTCCTGTGCATCCATGCCGATGTCGAAGTCGGTGCCGTCGCGGTAATGATCGACGATCTGCAGGCAGGCCGGCAAGGCGTGCTCCGCGAAACCCTCCCAGTCGTTGGTCTGGTGCAGGTACAAGGCCGCCGCATGGATGTACCAGAGGCTGGCGTCGACGGTGTTGTAGTGCGGCTCGCCGCCGTAGTCGTCAAAGCGATTGGGCACCAGGCCTCGTCGCACGTGCTTGCCGTAGGTGTTGAGCGTTTGCAACGCTTCCCGCTGTCGGCCGGTGGCTTGCAGCAGACCCGGCAGGCAGATCATGGTGTCGCGGCCCCAATCCGAGAACCAGGGGTACCCCGCCAGAATGGAAGTCGAGGGTTCGCCCTGCACGTTGCGCAGCACGATGAAGTCGTCCGTCGCCTCGGCGACCTGCAGGACCGCCTGATCGTGGATGCCTTGCTTCTCGATGTGCGTGCGGATGCGCCCCAGGTGTCCGGCCCGACGCTTCTGCGAGGCCTCGACATCACGCAGCAGGTCCGAACCCGTGCCCACGTCGAGGCGCAGTTCGCCCGAGTCGCCCGGCTCGTAGAGCAAATCGAAGTGGCCGGGCGTGAAGAGGTTCTCCGCGTCTTCCAAGCCGCGGTCTGTCTCGCGGTCGTAACGGAAGTTGTGCCACCAGTCACGCTGCGTGGTGAAGCGGCCCTGCTTCGTCATCAGAACGGCGTTGCACTCCTTCGTCGCCACCTGCACGAAGTTCTTGCCGCTCGTCACCTGGAAGTGATCCGTCGGGACCCAATGCAGCAGGTTGTGAAAGTCGCGCAGGCTCATCAGTGGGTGCACCCGCAAGCGAACCGGGTGCTTCGCCGAGTCGATGCGGTAGCGGATGGCGACCTCGTCGCGATCATCAAAAAGATAGACTTCGCGGCTCAGACGCACCTCGCCGATCTGGTAGTGCCAGCGCACGGCGAGATCCTTCTCGAACCGCTTGAGGTGGTCCAGGCCCCGCGGATGGATAGCGCCGTCGGCGAACTGGTGATTGCTGATCTCGACGGTCTGCTCCTGCCGACCACCCGGGTCGATGGTGACGGCTTCGACCAGGCCGTTGAGCAACATGACCCGCTGCACCGGCGGCAAGAGCGAGGCGATGAGCAGCCCGTGGTAGCGGCGGGCGTTCAGGCCCAGGGCCGTGCCCATGGCGAAAGCGCCGCGGCCGTTGCTCAGCAGCCACTCCGTCTCGCTGAATCGTCGCGCATCGCCGTCGTAGGAGAGCCGGAAGGTGCGCGTGGTTCGGTCCGCTGCCATTGTCGCGTTCATGTGCCACCCCGTTCGGCGTAAAGCCCAGAACAAACGGCCTGTCGAACTGGCCGGGATCGTCTTGGATCTTATCGGGGAAACGGTGGGCCTGGGTAGAGCCGAACCCCGCCGAAGCACACAACAAAGGCGCCTTCGCCCGGGGCGAGGACGCCTGGAATGGCCTGTCAGCCGCCTTGATTCGGTCACCAGTGCCGCGGGCGCTTCCGCCGATGCCCGCCGCCGTACCCCTTGTCCATCTCGTTGCCGATCAGGTAGCCGGTGACGCCGCCCACGAACATCCCCCGCTCGCCGTCCACGGCGCCACCGAGGGCCGCCCCGGCGAGGGCCCCGGTTTGAGCGTGGTTCGCACAGCCGGTGAGGCAGCCCGCCGCCACGAAGCCGGCCGCTGCCAGCGCCAATCGCCGATTCACGTTTTGACTCACTCGCTTGCTCATGACCGACCTCCTTTCGTGGGCGTTCGCTGTCGGATCACCGCAAGAGACCCCGCCCCCCCCAGTACATTCCGCGGCGAACGACTCGACCCGGCCACTCCCAGGGCTAACATTAACCGACCTTGGCCAGTCCGCGCCCGGGGCAAGCCGAGTCTTCTGTGCCCATCTTCGTCCACTCACGCATCGAGGAAGACCCATGCGCATCGCACTCACCGGGGCCTCCGGTTTCATCGGCTCCTGCATCGCCCGCCACCTGGCTCGCCGCGGTCACCAGGTCACCGCCCTCGTCCGCCCCTCCTCCCGGCGCGATCACATCGCGCCACACGTCGACCGCTTCGTCGTCGGCGGGCAGGACGATGCCGCCGTCTGGCCCGACCTGCTTGAGGAAGCCGACTGCGTGATTCACAACAGCGTCGACTGGCAGCCCCTGCGACACACCGCCGACTTCACCGCTCACCTGCAAGCGAATCTCCTCGGCTCCCTCCGCCTGCTCGATGCCGCCCGCGATCGGCAGTTCGTCTTCATCAGCACCATCGCCGTCCACCACGACATGCGCCCCCGCTGGAAGGGCCGCATCGACGAGGACCATCCGCTGCGGCCGGGGTCCTGGTACGGGGCCTACAAAGCCGCTGTCGAAGCCCACCTCTGGGCGGCCCACTACTCGCGGCAGCAACACGTCTGCGCCCTGCGACCCTGCGGCGTCTATGGGCTCGATCCCAACCCGGAACGCTCGCATTTCTACAACCAGATCCCACGACTGCGCCAGGCGGCGGAGAAGGACGGAGGGCAGTACCAGAAGCTCGGCGGCGGCAAGTTCGTCCATGTCGAAGATGTCGCGGCGGTGACCGCGGCGGTCGTCGGTAATCCGAAAGCGAACGGCAAGGCCTACAACCTCGTCGACTGCTACGCCCGCTGGGCCGACTGGGCCGAGATGGCCTGCGAAATCATGGGACTCAAGGTCGGCATCGATCGCTCCAGCCCACCCAAGCCCAAGAACACCTTCCTCAAGGACCGCGTCCAGGCGCTCGGCGTCAAGATGGACCGCGGCCGCGATGGCATCCGCGACTACCTGCGGGAACTGATCGACCTGCTCGACGCGCCGTGAGATGCCGGTTTCGAACCAGGAGAGCCGTTGCGGCTGGTATCATCGGGGCGCCATGGGGTCACCCCCTGCCTCAACACGTTCGCCAGGTGGCTCGCTCGTTCTGCGAGGCGTGCCTGTTCCCCCGCAAGCCCTTATCACCGGCGATCTTGCCTGCTCCCGCTGCAGCTACAACCTCCGAGGCAACCATGTCGGCGGTCGCTGCCCGGAGTGCGGCCACGGCGTCACCCAGACCATCACCGATCGCATCCAGCCCGCCTTGGCGGATGAGGCGCTCTTCTCCTTTGGCCGGTGGTACCTGGCACTGCTGCTCGCCTACTTCGCTGGCTGCTTCTTCCTTCTGGTAGCCGTGTTCTTCGCCTTCGGCAGCGCTGCCGCCCGCTCCCTCGACCTCAACAAGATTCGCCGCATCGCCGGCGACAGCGGCCAGGCCGCGGGGCGATTGCACCTGGCCATGAGCATGACCGCCTTGGAAACAGCCTGTGCCGGTGGGGCCACGCTCCTCGCTGTCGGCGGGTTGTATGGCGTGATCGACATCGACCTCGTCAGCTTCGCCGGCGTGGGGGCGGGGCTCGTCGTCGCTTGCAGCTTAATCACCAGCGCTTACCTACTTCTTGGTCTAGCAAAGCCCTATGACTTGAAGCGGATCCCCTGGGAGTGCTGGGGCGCGATCGGCTGTGCTGCTCTCACCGTGCCGGTCGTCTTGCTGGGTTCGCTGACACTGACCCCGGTCGGCGTGGCCATGTCGTTCCTGCCGCTCGCGCCGGCGGTGTGGCTGATCTGGCTGGCCTCGGAGCACCTGGCCCAGGTGGCGGCGTTCCAGGCTGAGGTGCCGGAGGATTTGATCGAGTCGATGAACAGCGCCCTCGATCGGCAGACCGCAGCGGAGGTCGAGGAGTTCGAGCCGATCCCCCTGGCGGAGCCGGAGGAGGAGGGGGAGTAGGGGGTTTGGGATCGCGCGTGGGTGGTGTGGATTTCCCCGGTTCGGGTGTGCACAAGAACGTTCTTTCTGCGCACGGAAGTGGCTCTTGCCGCGAATTCGCCTCGGCGCCGCCGAAATTCGGAGCGAGTTTCGGCGCGTTTTGGCGAGTCGCGGCGCGTTTTGGATCGGATTCGGCCGGAATGAGGCAATCGAAGCGCGCTTCAGCGCCTAGTGGTTGGCCCCGCGCGCCGCGCCCGTGCGCAGCGGCGCGGCTCGTTTCGCAGCCATCGCAGCGGCGATAGGAGCGTCCCAGCGGAGGTCGCAATTGCCAGTTCTGTGCGCACAAGTCGGGCCGACGGGCCGGAGCGCTCCTCGCTCGTTCAGCGCGACTCGGCGCTGACTCGACCGCAGCGCCGGCAGGCACAGAGGCCTGCCCCACCAGAAGGAAGAGCCCAGGGTGAGCAGATGCCGGCCTGCTCAAGGCACACGCACACCCCGCAGTGAGGGGTATGTCGTGAGGGCAATGAGTAGGGCGATAGAGTTGCCGCACCGGTCCCGCCTTGTTCCCTGTTCTCGTCCCGGCCGTGACCTATAGTTAGAGTTTCGAGTCATTTGTCAAGAGCTGACCCCATTTCTCGCCATTTCTCGCCCAGCTACATCGTGCAGCAGCGCGCCTGAAGCGAGCCGCGGCGTCCACGCCAGCGGTGTTGGGGTGCGGGCGTCGGATGAAGGGGTGACGTAATCCGCTCGCGGGGACGCGGCGGCTCGCTGAGACTCGCGGGGACGCGGCGGCTCGCTGAGACTCGCGTGGAGGCGGCGGCTCGCTGAGACTCGCGGGGAGGCGGCGGCTCGCTGAGACTTGCGGGGAGGCGGCGGCTCGCTGGGGAGCAGCGACTGATGTGCTTAGCCCAGGCCGCCCTTGAGGGGGCGGTTGCCGAACTTCTCGCGGAGACGGCGAACTTCGGCGGACTCTTCCGAGATCCGCTCCGCTTCCGCTTCCTGGTCCGCTGCAGAGGGGGCGACCTGCTTCATGCTCAGGCTGATTCGGCGCGAGCCGGGATCGACGCTGAGCACCCGCACACGCACGACCTCGTCTTCCTTCACCACATCGCTGGTCCGCTTGACCCGGCCTTCGGCGAGTTCGCTGATGTGGACCAGGCCTTCGACGCCGGGCTGAATCTCGACGAAAGCCCCGAATTCGGCGACCTTGGTGACTCGGCCGGACACTTCCGCGCCGGGCTCGATCTGGCCGATGGCGGTCGAGAAGGGGTCATCGCCGGTCTGTTTCATGCCCAGGCTGACGCGGTTGGCTTCCAGGTCGACCTTGAGGACCTGGACCTGGACCTTCTGGCCGACGGAAACGACATCCTCGGGCTGGCGGACGCGCTCGTAGCTGAGGTCGCTGATGTGGACCAGGCCATCGAGGCCGCCCAGGTCGACGAAGGCGCCGAAGGGCATGAGCTTGGTGACGGTGCCCTCGCGGATCTGGCCTTCCTGGAGCGATTCGACCAGCTCTTCCCGCAGTTTCTCGCGTTCGCGTTCCAGGTGGTCGCGGCGGGAGAGGACGATGTTGCCCTTGCCCTCGCGCTCGATCCGGGTCACCTCGCAGACGAGGATCTCGCCGGTGAAGACGGAGAGGTCGGGCACGTGGCCGATATCGACCTGGCTGGCGGGCATGAAGGCGCGGTGGTTGCAGACCTCGAGGTCGAGGCCGCCCTTGTTGGTGCCGTTGACCCGGGCTTCGACGATCTGGCCGACTTCGAGGGATTCCCACTCCGCCTTGGCGACGGAGCCGGGCTTGGAGCAGATGAGGAGTCCCTCGTTGCGGTCATGGCGGTCGATGAGCAGTTCGAGGTTGTCGCCGACCTTGGGCAGGTCTTCCTCGGTGTATTGGAGGCGGGGGACCACGCCGTTCAGCTTGGGGCCGAATTCGACGACGATGTCGTCCTTGCCGACGGCGACGACGAGTCCGGTTCGGAGCTGGCGTCCCTGGGAGCGTTCCTGGCCTCGCTGTTTGGGGCGACTCTCGGCGGTGTCGTAGAGGTCATCCAGCGACATGCCGGAGAGGGCCTGTTCGATCTCGTCCTGCAACGACTGATCCAGCAGTCGGTTGTCCGGATTGTGCTCTGCCATGTGGTTTTGTCTCGTTGCCTGTCTTGTCGGCCACCCGCCCGTCTTCCTCACCGACGCGAGACGGGGGCCGCTGCGCCCGCAGTGTATCGAGTCGGGGGGGGGGGTGAGCGAGTGTTCGGGTCCCTGGGGGCTCACGTTCGGAGCTGGGTCGGCAATTGGTCGTCGTTTCTGAGGTTTGCCTGACGATCTGGGAACTGCGGGTCGTCCGGCGCGTCGAACCGGTGTGGTGCCGGCTGGGGACCGACCGTCCGCGGCCGTCCCCTTTCCGGGCCCGGGAAGCTGGCCGAGAAGGCCTGCCGGGCGAAACCGGAGCCGGCCGGGACGCGAAGGGACTATCGCCTCCCCGATCTGTGGCCACGGGATGGTTCGGCGTCGCGGCGCCTCGATCGGTGAGATCGATAGCGAGCGGGCGGGAGGCGGCCAATCTCCCGTGGCAGCGGTGCGGAACAGCCGCCTAGTGGCACGTAAGACGCTAGGCTACGCAGAATCGGCCAGATGTGAGTCGATTGACATATCGATGGACGTCAATGTGCGTTCAGACACAGGTTAGCAGAGGATACGCAGATGCCTGCAAACGCCTGCTGGGGTATCGAGATCGGAGCCTACGCCCTGAAAGCGATCAAGCTTGAGCGTGAGGGTGACCAGCTCCGGATCGCCGACTACGCCTTCATTCCACACCGCAAGGTGCTTTCCACGCCCGAGGTGGACGCCGACGACGTGACGCGGCTGACGATCGGCTCCTTGGTGAGCCAGTACGATCTGTCGCACGCGGACATCGCCGTCTCGGTGCCCGGGCACATGGCTTTCGCCCGCTTTGCCAAGCTGCCGCCGGTCGAACCCAAGAAGATCCCGGACATTGTGCGGTTCGAGGCGGTGCAGCAGATTCCCTTCCCGATTGACGAGGTGGTCTGGGACTTCCAGACGTTCGTGAGCGAGTCCAGTCCGGACGTGGAGGTGGGCATCTTCGCGATCACCAACGAACGGATCGAGGATCGCCTGCACATGTGGAGCGAGATGGGGCTCGACCCCAACGTGGTGACGATCAGCCCGGTGGCGGTGTACAACGCCATCGTCTACGACGAGATCTTCAGCGAGTCGACGCCGGGGACGATCATTCTGGACATCGGCACGACGTCGACGGATCTGATCATCGCCGAGGAAGGCCGAACCTGGATCCGCACCTTCCCGCTGGGGGGGCACCAGTTCACTCTGGAACTCGCCGAGACGTTTAAGCTCACCTACGCCAAGGCGGAGAAGCTGAAGCGTGAGGCGGCGACGAGCAGCCACAAGCGGCAGATTCTGCAGGCGATGCGGCCGGTCTTCGGGGATGTGGTCTCGGACGTGCAACAGTCGATCGGCTACTACGAGTCGCTGCACCCGGACTGCCAGCTGACCAAGATCATCGGCATCGGCTCGACGTTCCAGTTGCCGGGCATGCGGAAGTACCTGAGCCAGCAGTTGCAGATGGAAGTGGTGCGTCTGGACGACTTCAAGCGAGCCAAGCTCGCCGACAACAGCGATGTGGCCCGCTTCAACGAGCACATCCACAACTACGTGACGGCGTACGGCCTGGCCCTGCAGGGGCTGGGCGACGAGACGATTCGCGCCAACCTGATGCCCAAGCTGGTGTTGCGGAAGCAGATGTGGCATCAGAAGACGAAGTGGTTCGCCACCGCCGCCGCCGTCAGCGTCATCGCTTCGGGCGCCATGTTCGTTCGGCCGGTGCTGGACGGTCGGGTGGCGGGGAACAACGGCTCGGCGTTGGTCGTGGAACAGGCGACCCGGCAGGTGACGCAGTTGCAGCAGCGCAAGGACCAGATCGAACAGGACAACCAGGTCGGTGCCAAGACGCAGAACGCTTTTGCCCTGCTCAACGGCACGGGGATCTGGCCCATGCTGGCGGCGGACATTTCGGAGGCGATCGCTGCTTCCAACCCCCAGCCGGAGTTGCTCAGCGGAGATCCGGGGGCCCTGGATCTCATTCCCCCGGAAGAGCGGCGTCTCTTTTGGCTGGAGCGGATGGAGGCGGTCTACCTGCCGCCCACTGACCCGGAGCAGGCGGCCGGTGCTGGGCGGCCGGCGCCGATACCGGTTCGAGGCGAGGATGAGGGTTTCGGCATGACCCAGATCCCGACGTCTCCGATTCAAGCGGCGGCGAAGGGCGAGATCGTCGAGGACCCGACGCTGGTGATCACCCTGACCATCCGCACCACGCACAAGGACTCGCACACACTGGCCAACCAGACGATTGCCCAGTGGCTCCGTGATCATGGCGTTCGCGAGGGGGTGCCCTACCAGCACCTGCCGGATGTCAACCTGCGGCGGGAGAGCTTTCCCGCGGGTCAGGAGCCGTCGAGTCGATCCAGCGGTCAGCCTGGTCGGACTGGCGTCCGGCAGCCGGATCGAGGCGGTCGAACGTCCGGTGGGGCGGTGCCGCCTCGTGGCGTCGAGGGCAGCACGTCGCGTGGTCCGCGCACGACGGCCCCCGGGGCCCGGGTGCTGCAGGATCTGATGGGCGCCAGCCAGCCGCCTCCGCCCGCGGTCTACACCCCGGAGGGGACGGTGGTACACGAATGCACTCTGACCTGGCATGTGATCCTCAAGGAGCCCGGGCAGAACGAGGACGAGTTTGGAGGTGACGCGTGAACAAGGTCGTACCCTGGGTCAAAGCCAACCTCGCCATGGTCATCTGCGGCCTCATCATCGTGGTGGCGCCGATGGTCGCCCTCTTCATCTCCTCGGGGATGAACGCCGGCGTCCGCGAGGAACTCCAATCGCGGGTGTCCAGCTCGAGCAACACGCTGAAGCGAGGGGGCACGACGAACTACACCATTCCCGCCGCCATGCCCGGCGGCGCGGAGACCAGCAAGACAGGGCCGCTCAACGCGGCCTCGCTCGATGTCTTCGAGGATCGGGTCAGCCGGTTGAGGCAGAGTTCGGATCAGCTCTACTCGTCGATCCTCGGCAAGAACGCGGAGAATCGCCACGCCATCATCGACGGCATCTTCCCCGAGCCTTCCTCCACCGAATCGGAGGTCAAGCCCATCGATTTCGCGGAGGAATATCCCCGGGCGCATGCGGCGTTGCTCGGCTTGGTCAACGCCGGCTCGCCGCCGGCCCCCGACATCGTGCAGGACGCTCTGAACGATGTCCAGAGCACCTTCGTCACCTCGCTGGGACGTGCGGAGGAAGGGCTGACGCTGAGCGAGGAGGAGCGAACGGACCTGCTGCAGCGCTTGCGTCAGCGTCGTCTGGAGTTGTACCTCGATCAGTCGCAGCGCCTGGGCATGTACGCCACCGCCGAGGCGTTTGTCTTCAATCTGCCGGCGGCCGGGCCGGAGGCGAAGTTGAGTCTGAGCGAGTGTTATGTCTGGCAGGAGTCGTATTGGGTTCGCCAGGACATTCTGGAGGCGCTGGCGATAGCCAACACCGACGACCGGGGGAGGCTCGAGCCGGTCACGGAAGCGGCGGTGAAGCGTCTGATCGAGATCCGTGTCGACCCGCGTGTGCCGGTTCGGCGCGGCCGCAACGAAGACCCGCTCGACGCCGTCGCCGCCGAGATCGACCCCAGCCAGCCGATCCAACTCGAGTTCTCCAAGTCGCTGACCGGTCGGGCGGTGGAGAGCCCGCTCTACGACATTCGCACGGCCCAGGTAACGCTGCACGTCGAGTCGAATCGGCTGGCGGACGTCCTCAAGGCGCTCGCTTCCAGCGATCTTCTCGCCGTCACCGATGTGACGCTGACCAAGATCGACCAGTGGACACTGCTCAACGAGGGCTACCTCTACGGCCAAGCGCACGTCGTGGAGGCGGTCATCGACTTGGAATGCCTGCTCCTGCGCGAGTGGGCCGTCGATTTCATGCCCGCGGTCGTCAAGCAAAAGCGGGGCGTCCCCCTGCCGCTGCCCGAGAACGAGTTCGGCGAGGACGGCTGAGCCGCGGCCCTTGATTCCCTGACCCCACACTGTTTCCCAGAGGCTTGTCACGATGAAGCTCAAAGGCCTTGACCTCCTTGAAAAGCATGTTGAGAAGATCGTTCTGGCGGCGACGGTCGTGCTGCTCGCCTACGTGGGCACGACCCAGGTTCTCACCGACCCCAATGCCGTAACGATCGACAACCAAGAGGTGTCCCCGGACGAAGTCGACCGTCGGCTGCGGGTCGCGGCGGAGCAGCTCGACGCCCAGCTCAACTCGGATCGAGCCGTCGATCTTCCCCCGGTGGAGTCGGTGGAGAACTTGTTTCGGGAACGGCGCGATCTGAGCATCGTGCGAAGCGATCGAGCCGTCCCCTGGGGGAGTCGCTATCACATCGATGTGACGGGGATGGAAGGCACCACGACCAGCCAGGACGCGGTCTTCGCCGAGTTCACGCCGGCGGCGCTGGACTCTCCCCTGGCGCATGCGGAGGTGTACAACATCGATCCGCTCCAGTTTGAGGAAATCCCGGAACTCGCCGCCGAGTTTATTCCGGGACAGCCCCTGGACCTGCGGGCGGTGACCATCGAGGCGGTGCTGGATCCGGAGCGTCTGCGCGAAGTGCTGGATCGGGGCCGGGATGACGAGACGCTGCACAAGGTCCCGCTCACCTGGTACGAGGATGATCTCTTCATCGTCGACGTGGAAGTAGAGCGGCAGCAGCAGCTCGGGGACGGGTCCTGGTCCGAGCCCATCAGGCTCGCGGCCCTGCCCGGCCGACCCCTCATCCGCGAAGAGCTCAATCCGGAGGTGAAGCCGCCTCTGCAGGACTTCATCCAGCGGTGCACCGAACGGTCATCGTCGATCGAGCGGCCCGCGTTCTACCGGGTTCGCACCAACGCTTGGCGTCGTCCCAGTGAGGCGAAGGCCGAGGAGGCCGCCAAGGTGGAGGTCGTGGACCTGACGCCCCTGGGGCGCCTGGAGTCGCAAATGCTGCGGCACTACCAGGACATCGAGCAGTGGGAGAGTCAGAAGGCGGCGCTCAACGAAGAACTGAAGCAGGAACGAGCGAATCCCCGCGATCGCGATCGGGGAGGGAGCCCCCGGGAGAACCCCCGGGTGGAGCGTCTCAACAAGCAGATCGAGAACCTCGACCAGCAGATTGCGGAGATTCGCCAGCGGATCACGGATCTGGAAGAACGGGCACAGCGAATCGACCCCGACTGGGTCACCCCCCTTTGATCGAAGCGGTCGGATTCGAGATCTTGAAGGGGGTCGCGAAGGAGAGTCGGAGCCCAGCGAATGGGGCTTCCGCTCGGGTGGCGAGGAAAGAGACCGCTCGGAGACTCGCGGGCGCACCGCCGAGAGCGAGACGTTGTTGGAGCGGGAGGACGTCCCGCTCTGGGCTCACGACATCCACGTCGAGCCCGGGGGGGGTCTATCGCTACCGCATGCGTTACGCGGTCCTCAATCCCTTCGTGGACAAAGCCACGCGCCTTTCCGAAGAGCAGCGACACCTGGCGGACTCCATGGCGGTCTACAGCGAGCCCAGCGACTGGAGCGCGGCGGTGGCGGTGCCCGGTGACACCTATTACTTCATCACCGCCGCCAACCCGCCGAGGCAAGGCACGCCCGTGGCCCGAGCCACCGTGAAGATGTACCAGTATCACGATGGCTTCTGGCGCTTTGCGGAGGCCAGCCTGGAGCCGGGCGATGAACTGGCCAAGACGATCAGCATCAAGGTCCTGCCCGGCGAGGGCGAGGCCACGCGGGAGTCGGGCAGCGGCCGCTCCGCGAGACGGAACGACTCGCTGGAGACGGTGAGTCTCGAGTTGGCCGCCCCGATTACCTTGCTGGACGTGGTGGAGCGTCCGATAAAGCGCCGGAGTGATTTGGGGGTGCAGATCCCCGAGTTCGAGGCGGTTCTGGCCGGCCTCGACGGTCGCATCATGCTGCGTTCGCCGCACTTGGAGAGCACCGATCCCACGATCAACTGGCTTGAGCAGATGGTGAGGCGTGGCGACGAGTACCTGGAGTCGTGGGAAGGTTGAGCAGATTTTTTTTGCACAGAGACGACTGCCTCGCTTGACACCGCCGCTGTGCTCGATACCTTTACCGGTCCGCTCTGAGAGGGGCGGACGCCCGCGACGGCCAGCACCCAGTGCCCTGTCGTGGGGGGGGTCAAAGCCCGGCTCGGCCGGGTGGAGGCTCCGTCTGGCTCTTTGACAAGTGGATACTGGATGATGTTTGTAGTCTTGACGGTTGCCGACCCCCCCAGGTCGGTGACCCACCGAGATGCAAGCGAGCGCAAAGGCAAATCGTTGCTCGGTCCTGACGTGTGCCGCCGCTGCCAAGCGGGGAGCCACGTTCGTCCTCTTTTTCCTTCGGAAGTGTTTCGGCACGGAGGGGGGAAGGCGAGGGCGGAATCGAAGCCGACGGCCTCGACGTTGAGTCGGGATCCGGTCGGTGTGATGAAGCGACCAAGGGCGTACGGTGGATGTCTTGGCGTCGAGAGGCGATGAAGGACGTTGGAACCTGCGATATGCCTAGGGGAGCTGGTAACCGAGCTGTGATCCTAGGATTTCCGAATGGGGAAACCCGGCCCTTTGGGGTCATCCATACCTGAATGCATAGGGTATGGAAGCGAACCCGGTGAACTGAAACATCTCAGTAACCGGAGGAAAAGAAAGCAACCGCGATTCCGTAAGTAGTGGCGAGCGAAAGCGGAACAGCCCAGTGCCATAAGCAAGTTGTAATGCTGTGAACCGTCTGGAAAGTCGGACCGAAGAAGGTGAGAGTCCTGTAGCGGCAGTAAAGACTTGCGGGCACGAAGAGTAGGACGGATGCCGTGGAACTCCGTCTGAACATGGGGGGGCCCACCCTCCAAGGCTAAATACTCCTCGACGACCGATAGTGAATCAGTAAGGCGACTGAACGATGAAAAGCACCGCTACTAGCGGAGTGAAATAGTACCTGAAACCGTGCGCTTACAAGCTGTGGAAGCCCTGCGGGGTGACCGCGTGCCTTTTGCATAATGAGCCGGCGAGTTGCTCTCTACGGCAAGGTTAAGGCGTATCCCGCCGAAGCCGGAGCGAAAGCGAGTCTTAAATGGGCGCCAAGTCGTAGGGGGCAGACGCGAAACCAGGTGATCTACCCATGGGCAGGTTGAAGGAAGGGTAATACCTTCTGGAGGACCGAACGCACCAGCGTTGAAAAGCTGGGCGATGACCTGTGGGGAGGAGTAAAAGTCTAATCATACCTGGAGATATCTCGTTCTCCCCGAAATAGCTTTAGGGCTAGCCTCACGTTACACCATACGGGGGTAGAGCTACTGGATGGGGCTGGGGGGGCTACCCGCCTACCCACTCCAACCAAACTCCGAATACCGTATGGCTATGTCGTGGGAGTCAGTCCGCGGGAGATAATTTCCGCGGTCGAAAGGGAAACAGCCCAGATCGCCAGCTAAGGCCCCTAAACCAGACTCAGTTCTTAAGGAAGTTGGAATGCCGTGACAGCCAGGATGTTGGCTTAGAAGCAGCCATCATTTAAAGAGTGCGTAATAGCTCACTGGTCGAGGATTCCAGCGCCGATAATAATCGGGAATAAGTCTGGTGCCGAAGCTGCGGATCCGCCTATGGCGGATGGTAGGGGAGCGTTCCTGTCAGCTGCGAAGCGGGTCCGGAAGGGCTTGTGGAGCGGCAGGAAGTGAATATGCCGGCTTGAGTAACGATAAAGGAGGTGAGAATCCTCCTCGCCGATAGCCCAAGGATTCCTGGGCAAGGTAAATCCGCCCAGGGTTAGTCGGATCCTAAGGCGAGGCCGAAAGGCGTAGTCGATGGACAGCAGGTTAATATTCCTGCACCGTTGGTAAGATCAAAGCGCGTGACGGATTCCTCAGCTGCACAAGGCGATTGGAAATGCCTGGCCTCCGGGCCGTGTGCAGGGCGGGAGTTCCTAGAAAAGCCGCGTGGGCGAACCAACGTCCGTACCAAAACTGACACAGGTGGGCAGGGCGAATAGCCCGAGGCGCTCGAGAGAACGGTTGTTAAGGAATTAGGCAAATTGACCCCGTACGTTCGCAATAAGGGGGCCCTCCCTCGCAAGAGAAGGGCGCAGAGAAAAGGCTCTGGGGACTGTTTATCAAAAACACAGCACTGTGCTAACTCGCAAGAGGACGTATACAGTGTGACGCCTGCTCGGTGCCGGAAGGTCACGGAAGCGGGTTAGCTTCGGCGAAGCTCGCGACCTAAGCCCCGGTAAACAGCGGCCGTAACTATGACGGTCCTAAGGTAGCGAAGTTCCTTGTCGGGTAAGTTCCGACGCGCATGAATGGCGTAACCACTGGAGCACTGTCTCAACAACCGACTCGGTGAAATAGTAGTAGCGGTGAAGATGCCGCTTACCCGCAGCAAGACGGAAAGACCCCGTGGACCTTTACTGTAGGCTTGCATTGGTCATGTATATCGATTGCGTAGGATAGGTGGGAGGCTTTGAAACTGGGATTCCGGTTCCAGTGGAGCCATCCTTGAAATACCACCCTGTCCATATTTGTGGCCTAACCTCGATACCCGTGAAACCGGGCGAGGGACCGTGTGAGCTGGGCAGTTTGACTGGGGCGGTCTCCTCCTAAAAAGTAACGGAGGAGTGCAAAGGTCGGCTCAGTACGGTTGGAAACCGTACGTGGAGTGCAAGAGCACAAGCCGGCTTTACTGCGAGACATACAGGTCGAGCAGTCTCGAAAGAGGGCTCTAGTGATCCTGCGGTTCCGTGTGGAAGGGCCGTAGCTAATCGGATAAAAGGTACCCCGGGGATAACAGGCTGATCGCTCCCGAGCGTCCATAGCGGCGGAGCGGTTTGGCACCTCGATGTCGGCTCATCACATCCTGGGGCTGAAGTGGGTCCCAAGGGTTCGGCTGTTCGCCGATTAAAGTGGTACGCGAGCTGGGTTCAGACCGGCGTGAGCCAGGTTGGTCCCTATCTGCTGTGGGCGCTGCAAACTTGACGGGAGTCTTCCCTAGTACGAGAGGATTGGGAAGGAGTCACCCCTGGTGAGCCAGTTGGACTGCCAAGTCCATAGCTGGGTAGCTAAGTGACGCAGGGATAACCGCTGAAAGCATCTAAGCGGGAAGCCCCCCTGAAGATGAGGTTTGCTTGCTTTGCGAGAGACCCCGGGTAGACCACCCGGTTGATAGGCCGCATGTGTAAGTGTCGAAATACACTCAGCTAAGCGGTACTAACGGTCGAACGCTTCATCACTCCGACCAGATGCCGACCCTCGTCGGCCTGGACGGACGAGTAACGATTGCTTAGGCACTCGCTTGCTCGGTGCCCCTCAAGACCGCACCACCATCCAGTACTCCATCTTGAATCCCACGCCTTCGGTCGGGAAACCGGCCCAAGGCGCTTGTCGGTGAAGATAGATGCGGGGCAACACCTGTTCCCATTCCGAACACAGTAGTTAAGCCCGCGTCGCCGATGATACTGCTTTGCGGGAAAGTAGGTGATCGCCGACTCTTGAGCCCCGGAGCCCTAAAGGCTGCGGGGTTCTTTTCTGCGCTGATCGTGATCTGGCAGAGAGCACCCCTGCTTTGCGGTGGAACTCAGCGTCTTCGCAGGCTCAGCGGCGAATGGAGAGGGTCTGGCCTCGCCGCTGCTCGAAGATGCTCTCGAGCAGGGTGATTTGAGCGTCTGTCACGTGTGTGCCGTCGAGGTAGAGCGTCTGCAGGTTGGTGAGTTTCGCGAGGC
>SWCD01000395.1_pt1 | contig 35578 bp, 35 predicted proteins | sample 4693011 | NCBI WGS metagenome assembly SWCD01 (sample SAMN10267278, study PRJNA491770) | bioreactor metagenome | isolation source: DHS bioreactor inoculated with marine | place: Japan: Omine Ridge, Nankai Trough | reverse complement strand
CCCCCCCTCAACCTGTCCCTGACCGAGTTGGAGGCGCTGCACGTGGGCCTCGCCGTGGTGGGCGACGCCGGCGACCAAGAGTTGAAATCCGCCGCCCGCTCGCTGTCGGCCCGGATCGACGCCGTGCTGCCGGAAGACCGCTCGGCCAGTCCGGCAGGCTTTGGCTTTGCGGTCTACCCCTTCGCCGACGCGGCGGGCGGCTTTGCCCATATGCCAAAGCTCAGGGCCGCGATCCGCGCCCGCCAAAAGCTGCGGATTTCCCATGATGAGGGCGATGGCACCCACTCGGACCTGATCATCCGCCCGTTAGAGCTGGATTACTGGGGCCGGGTCTGGACCTGCACCACATGGTGCGAGACCACGGGCGGTTTCGCCTCGTTCCGGCTGGACCGAATCCGCAAGCTGGACGTGCTGCAAGGGCTGTTCGTGGACGAGCCGGGCAAGACGCTGGCCGATTTCCGCGCCACCACCCCGGCAAGCCGTCCGGGCGGGCTGGGGCCGAAACCGGACTGAATCGCCACCGCTTGAGCTCACTCAGCTTTCAGCGGCGCAGTTGCTCGGGCTGGTCGCCGGGTTTGATGGCAAAGACAAAGCACTGGTCGCGCCGCACGGTCAGCCACAGCGGCGTGTCGCGCTTGGGCAGGAACACCCCCGGCACCACCGCGTGCAGGCGCGATCCGTCGGTCTCCATCGTGAATTCCACCAGACTTTCGCGCCCCATGAACCGCGCCCGCCGCACCAGACCGCGTGCCGGGACACCGTGGGTCGGCGTCGGGTTCGGGCCGCGCCCCGCCCGGTCGAAATCAATGCGCAGATGCTGGGGGCGAAAAACAATCTCGACCTCGGTGCCGTCGGGCTTGCCGGGGGTCAGAAACTCTCCGAACGGGGTTTCGGTCAGCGCCCCGTGGCTGGTTCCGCGAATGACATTGATGTCGGAAAAGAACCCGGCGGCGGCCCGGTCCACCGGAGCATTGTAGATGTTATAGGGCGCGCCCCGCTGCACAATCCCGCCGCCGCGCATCAGCGCGATCTCGTCGGCCATGCGCATGGCCTCGTCGGGCTCGTGGGTGACCAGCAGGACCGAAGCGCCCTCTTCCTGAAGGATTTCGAGCGTGCCGTCGCGGACCTCGTCGCGCAGACGGTTGTCGAGGCCGGAGAACGGCTCGTCCATCAGCATGATCCGGGGGCGCGGCGCCAGTGCGCGGGCCAGTGCCACGCGCTGCTGCTCGCCGCCAGACAACTGATGCGGGTGCGAGTCGGCAAAGCCCGCCATGCCCACCCGGTCCAGCAACTGGCGCACCCGGTCGTGATGCTGACGGGCCGAGCCTTCAAGCCCGAAGGCCACGTTCTGGGCCACAGTCAGATGGGGAAACAGCGCGAAATCCTGAAACATCAGCCCGATCGAGCGGCGCTCGGGCGGCAGATGGTGGCGGGCGTCGGAAATGACCTCTCCGTCGACAATGATCTCGCCGGCGTCCTGTCGGTCGACCCCGGCGATCAGCCGCAGGGTGGTGGATTTGCCGCAGCCCGAGGGCCCAAGCAGGCAGGTCAACTGCCCCGCCGGCACCTGAAACGACACGTCATCGACGACGCGGCGCCCCTCGAAGCTGCGCGTCAGCCCCTTTACTTCAAGCCTGGGTGCGGTCTCGGTCACGCCTGCCTCGTCACTGCCTGCCGGGCCACGGCCCTGTCGTATTCCCGTCATTCCCGATCAAACTTATCGGAATTGCTGCGGGATAGCAGGCGCACCGCGACGGGGCAAGCCGTCAGAGGTCAAGCTTAGCCGTCAGTATCCGCGACCGGCCCCGCCGCCACACGGGGCCCAAGCCCGGCCCAGACCGCGCCGAACCCGGTCAGCAGGACCACGACGCAGATCGCCAGAAGCTGTTCGTACTTGTGCCCCTCGGGCAGCATCCACGCCACCGTGGGCCACGCCCGGAACAGATAGGCCAGCGCCCCCAGCATCGCCGCCGCGAAGGCCGCCAGATAGGACCAGCGGGCAATCCGCCGCCCGCCCAGCAGCCCCAGCCCCAGCACCGGCGCCAGAAACATCGAGGCCGTGCCGCTGACCGCCACCGCATCGAACAGCGACTGGTTGCCCCACAGCGACAACGCCACCCCAAGCACGGTGAAGGCCAGCATCGCCATGCGCCCGCCCGCAAGGCTGCGCGGCACAATCCGCAACTCGTCCGCGCACAGCCGCGCGGCCGAGGCCAGCGTCGAATCCAGCGTCGACAGCGCCGAGACCAGCAGCGACAGCATCAGCGCGGCAAAGACCCACGGCGGGAACATGCCCGCCCACGCCGGGATCAGGTCGCCCTCGGCCGAGGCGCCGGCGATGCCCGCCTGAATGCCAAACATGCCAAACGCGAAGATGCACAGCGACGAGATCCAGAACGCATGCAGAAAACTGCGCCGCGTCACCGCCCGCCCGGCGATAAAGCCACGATCCATCATCACCGGATCATGGGCGGGGTAAGAGAACACCTGAAGCGCCGCCACCGCCAGCAGCACCCAGCCGTTGTCCGGCCCCGCGATCCCGCCCGAGCTTAGCACCGCGCCCAGCGAAAAGCCCGGCGACAGCAGCAGCGCCGCGAAGGCCAGCCCGAAGACCGCCAGAAACAGCAGCATCTGCACCACATCCGTCCGCAGCGCCGCCGACAGCCCGCCCCACGCCGAATAGGACAGCGCCAGACCCGCCACGGCGATCAGCGCCACCGTGCCCGCACCGGCAACCTCGGGCAGCACGGCGGCGAAGATCAGGCTGACCACCAGCAGGTTGGCGAAAACCTCGGACAGCAACCGCAGTGCGACGACCAGATCGTAACAGGTCTGCCCCAGCGCCCCGAACCGTCCCCGCAGCCAGTCCTGAACCGAGCCCGCGCCCTGCCCCCGCAACCGGTCCACGATCAGCCCGCCCGTCAGGAACGATCCGTAATACGCCGTGTAGGCCAACGTCCCCGGCATCCCGTAGTAATACCCAAGGATCGCCGCGTTCATCAGCGAGCGGGCGAAGATCCACGTCGTCACCTGACTAAGCACCAGCGTCCACAGACCCGGCGCCAAGCCCGCCTGATTCTGACCGGCAAAGAAGCCCTCGACCGAGGCGCGGCGCGGGACCACCAGAAAGCTCAGCGCCATCAGCGCCAGAAACATCACAAGGACAACGAAAACCAGCATCAGCGATCCGATCTGCGGGGGTGGCGCAGGGCATACCTGCGGGGGAAGCCTTACCGGACTAGCCCGCGGATCGCGCCCGACCAAGCCCGGCAAGCGCCTCTGACGCAGACGTGAGCGGTCGCCCCCGTCGGTCCGGGGACGGCCGCGCGTCGCTTGGCTGGAACAGCCGGGATCTAGCCGGGATTTAAAGGGTCGCGTTCGTAGCCCCGCCGTCCAGCAGGATGTTCTGCCCCACGATGAACCCGGCATGGGTCGAGCACAGGTAGGCGCAGGTCGCCCCGAACTCGGCCGGGGTGCCGTAGCGCCCGGCGGGGATGGTGGCGCAGCGCTTCTCCCGGGCTTCTTCGACGCTGATGTTCTGGGCGCGGCTGACGCCCCCGTCCAGCGACAGGGCGCGGTCGGTGTCGTGGATGCCGGGCAGCATGTTGTTGATGGTGACCCCCTTGCCCGCCACCTGCCGCGAGGTGCCCGCGACATAGCCCGTCAGACCCGCCCGGGCCGAATTCGACAGCCCCAGCGCCGGGATCGGCGCCTTCACCGACTGGCTGGTAATGTTGACCACGCGGCCCCAGCCCCGGTCGATCATCCCCGGCAACAGCGCCTTCATCAGGGCGATGGGCGTCAGCATGTTGGACTTAAGCGCGGCCAGAAAGTCGGCCTCGTCCCAGTCGGTCCACATGCCCGGCGGCGGGCCGCCCGCGTTGGTGACAAGGATGTCGACCTGACCGGCGGCCTCCAGCACCTTCGCGCGGCCCTCGTCGGTGGTGATGTCGGCGGCCACGGGGGTCACGTTGACGCCGTGCACCTCGGCGATGGCGCGGGCGGTTTCCTCCAGCGGGCCTTCGCTGCGGGCGTTGATGATCAAGTCGCACCCGGCGGCGGCCAGCGCCTCGGCGCAGCCCCGTCCCAGTCCCTTGGACGAGGCGCAGACCAATGCGCGCTTTCCTGCGATTCCCAGATCCATGTTCTTCTCCCGTGATTTCATTGTGGGCGAGATGACTGCATTTTCGTATGATTCGCCACTGCCAAGCGTCGCCGCGATGCGGCCCGCTGGCCGGTGCGCCTGCCGCGAAATCTGCGCCATTCCCCCGTCATGCGGCCACAATCACGGCGCAGTATCGCCCCCACGCGAGACCGGCGCGCCGTGCGCGCCCGGAGGCAGACAAACCTGCGCCCCGCCCCTTGCACTGGACCGCACGGGGGCGCACAAGACAGGCAAAACCAGTTGAGCACCGCGCGGCAACGCCCGGAATTCGAGGGATAAAAGACGATGAGCACGCAATCGCCCCCAGCAACAGGCCCCTCATCGGGCCCCGCTGCCACAGGCCCGCAAAGCTGTCAGGTCTTCCGGGCGCAGGACTTCGCCGTCACGCTGGGCGCCAACATCGGCCATCCCGCCCGCGACGTCGACGATCTGAACCCCGGCGACATCTACCGGCTGGTGCCCAATGCCCGCGCCCTGACCCTGATCCACGCCGGTCCCGTCACGGCGGGCGTGGCCCCCGATGCTGGCCCCGATGCCGTCCCCGATGCCGTCCCCAATCCCGGCCCCGATATGGTGGCCGAAGGCTCGCAGATCGGCTCACCCGGTGACGTGCTGACAGTCTCGGGGCGGATGACGCTGATGGGCGACAACGGCGCGATGCTGGAACTCTTGCTGCTGGACTGCGCCGGACAGGCCTATGTCCGCCCGCTTTCGGCGCTGGGGACCAGTACCGAGTACACCCTGATCGACGCCGATCACAGCGGCGCCGAGGTGGATCTGTCCGAGGTGGCCTGCGTCTCGTTCACGCGCGGCACCCGCATCACCCTGCGCAACGGCGCCCAGCGTCCAGTCGAGGATCTGGTGGTCGGCGATCAGGTGCTGACCCGCGATCACGGCCCCCGTCCGGTGCGCTGGATCGGGGCGCAGACCGTGCGTGCGCATTCGCATTTCGCCCCCATCGTCATTACCAAAGGCGCGTTGAACAACGCCGAGGATCTGATCCTGTCGCCCGACCACCGGCTGTTTATCTACCAGCGTCGGGATGAAATCGGGCTGGGCAAGACCGAGGTGCTGGTCAAGGCCAAGCATCTGGTCAACGACGAGACGATCTATCAGCGCGACGGCGGCTTCGTGGATTACTTCCACCTGCTCTTCGACGAGCACGAGATCATCTTTGCCGAAGGCATCGCCGCCGAGTCGCTGATGGTCACCAGCCACACCCTTGCCGCCCTGCCCGAGGACATGGCCGGCGAGCTTCGCAGCCAGCACGGCGAACGCGCCGCCCGCCAGCGGCGCGGCACCGATGCCGACGGCACCAGCCTGTCGGGCGCCGATCTGGCCGAGGCCCTGCGCCGCGCCAGCGGTCGCTAGCCCCCCCATACACCGCGTGGCCCCGGCGCCCCTGTTGAAGACAGATTGCCCTTGCCCCGGCGCCTCGCTATATCGCGCCCATGCTGGATCGCCCCACAAACCGCCCCGACCTGCCCGAAGAGATTGCGCGCCGCCGCACCTTCGCGATCATCTCGCATCCCGATGCGGGCAAGACGACGCTGACGGAAAAATTCCTGCTCTATGGCGGCGCCATCCAGATGGCCGGTCAGGTCCGCGCCAAGGGCGAGGCCCGGCGCACGCGCTCGGACTTCATGCAGATGGAGAAAGACCGCGGGATCTCGGTTTCGGCCTCGGCCATGTCGTTCGACTATTCGGGCTATCGCTATAATCTGGTGGACACGCCCGGCCACTCGGACTTTTCCGAGGATACCTATCGCACGCTGACGGCGGTGGACGCGGCCGTCATGGTCATCGACGGCGCCAAGGGTGTGGAAAGCCAGACCCAGAAGCTGTTCGAGGTCTGCCGCCTGCGCGATCTGCCGATCCTGACTTTTTGCAACAAGATGGACCGCGAAAGCCGCGACGTCTTCGAGATCATCGACGAGATTCAGGAAAATCTGGCGATCGACGTGACCCCTGCCTCATGGCCCATCGGTCAGGGGCGCGATTTTGTCGGCTGTTATGATCTGCTGCGCGACCGGCTGGAACTGATGGACCGGGCCGACCGTAACAAGGTGGCGGAATCCATCCAGATCTCGGGTCTGGACGACCCGGCGCTGGCCGAACACGTCCCCGCCCACCTGCTGGAGACCTTCCGCGAAGAGCTTGAGATGGCCCGCGAACTGCTGCCCCCGATGGACCCGCAGGCCCTGCGCGACGGCACGCTGACCCCCATCTGGTTCGGCTCGGCCATCAACAGCTTTGGCGTCAAGGAACTGATGGAGGGCATCGCCGGCTTCGGCCCCGAGCCGCAGATCCAGAACGCCGAGCCCCGCAAGATCGCCCCCGAGGAAACCAAGGTCACGGGCTTCGTCTTCAAGGTGCAGGCCAACATGGACCCCAAACACCGCGACCGGGTGGCCTTCGTGCGCATGTGCTCGGGCCATTTCAAACGCGGCATGAAGCTGACCCATGTGCGGTCGAAAAAGCCGATGGCGGTGTCGAACCCGGTGCTGTTTCTGGCCTCGGACCGCGAGCTTGCGGAAGAGGCATGGGCCGGCGACATCATCGGCATTCCCAACCACGGGCAATTGCGCATCGGCGACGCCCTGACCGAGGGCGAGGCGCTGCGCTTCACCGGCATCCCCTCGTTCGCGCCCGAGCTTTTGCAGACCGTCCGCGCGGGCGATCCGATGAAGGCCAAGCATCTGGAAAAGGCGCTGATGCAGTTCGCCGAGGAAGGGGCGGCCAAGGTCTTTAAACCGGCCATCGGCTCGGGCTTCATCGTCGGCGTCGTGGGCGCCCTGCAGTTCGAGGTTCTGGCCAGCCGGATCGAGCTGGAATACGGCCTGCCCGTCCGGTTCGAGCCGTCGCAGTTCACCTCGGCCCGCTGGGTGACAGGCCCCGACAAAGAGATGGACCGCTTCATCAACGTCAACAAGGGCCACATCGCCCATGACAACGACGGCGCGGTGGTCTTCCTGACCCGCCTGCAATGGGACATCGACCGGATCGTGCGGGATTATCCCGAACTGACCCTCTCGGCCACCAAGGAACTGATGGTCTAGGCCGTCTCTCTCAATTCGGCTGCATCCACTCTGCACGGATGCTGAACTGGCCGGGGTCGCGCAAAGGGCCGTGCGTGGGGACATGCATAGGAACATATGCGGGGGACATGCGCGAATTTCCGCGCCCCTCGCCCCTTTGCGCGGCTTGCGCACAGCGCTGCCGCACAGAATGAACCTTGCAGAGCGTCGCGCCAGCCCTATCGTCTGCTCCAGCCGCAACCCCGCAAAGGGGCCGCGCGATTGCAGGAAAGTTCAGCCCATGTCGGATCACGGTGTGCTCAGCGACACGATCGAAAGCCTCATCGATGCCGCCGAGGGCGAAAAGGTGAAGTTCGGCAAGGTGGTCGAGGCTTTGGGCAGTCGCGGCTTCGGCCCGTTGCTGCTGGCGCTGTCGGCCTTTCTGGTCCTGCCCACCGGGGCCATTCCGGGCATTCCGGCGGTGATCGGTCTGGCCCTGTTGCTGACGATGGGCCAACTGATCCTTGGGCGGTCCTCGCCTTGGGTGCCGAAATGGCTGGGCAATTTCAAGATCAAGGCCGAGACCCTGCGCAAGTCCGGCGAAAAGGCCAAGCCCTGGGCGCGGCGACTGGGGCGCCTGCTGTCCCCGCGCCTGTCGTTTCTGGCCAACGAGAAGGTGATCGCGGCGGTCTCGGTGATCTCGTCGCTGATGGTGATCGGGCTGGGCTTCGTGCCGCTGTTGCCGATGGTCTTCGGCGTGAACCTGATGTTGCTGGGCATGGGCCTTGTGGCCCGCGACGGGCTGGTCGCCATGCTTGGCTATCTGGTCAGCGTCGGCGGGCTGGTCCTTGCGATCATGCAGCTTGGCGGGTCCTGACGGCGGCCTTCCCGCCCCTGTCACGACACGAAAACGCCGCCCGGTCTGACGGGGCGGCGCTTTTATTCATAGATGCTCTTGCGCCGACTTTCTTAAATCGACGGTCTTACATCGTCGCCGCAAAGGCAGCCGGGGCCCGTCAGTCCAGCAGCTTTGCGTTCATCGTGATGTCGGCATTCAGCAGCTTCGAGACCGGGCAGTTTTCCTTGGCCGTGTTGGCCGCGGTCATAAAGCGGTCGTTGTCGGCGCCGGGGATTTTGGCCTCAAGGTCCAGATGCACGGCGGTGATGGCAAAGCCGCCATCCTTCTTGTCCAGCGTGACGGTGGCGCGGGTGTTGATCTCGTCCGCGACCATGTCATCCTCGCCCAGTATCATCGACAGCGCCATCGAGAAGCAGCCGGCATGGGCCACGCCGATCAGCTCTTCGGGGTTGGTGCCGGGCGCATCCTCGAAGCGGGTGTTGAAGCCATAGGGCTGGTCCTTCAGCGCGCCGCTTTCGGTGCTCAGTTGGCCTTTTCCGTCCTTGAGCCCACCGCTCCACTTGGCTGATCCGTATTTCTGCATGTTGAAAATCTCCTGTCCTGATCGGTCGACGCGTCATCGCCGCCATCCAGCGGGGCAACGTGTGCGGGCATCGCTTGTTCCCCCTGCCCCGGAACACAAGGCCGGCATGGGCGGTTCGGAAACTGTCGCCATTTTCGAAACAGACTTGTTTTGTTCCGATCATTGACCACATGAATGCAAGTCGCGTTGACCGTAATGTGGAATTGCGCTAGGTGCTGCCTGACCTGCACTGTGCAAGGCGACGCGGGGCGCGTTGAAATTGGCGTCCCATAACCCGGCGGCCCGATGCTGCCCATATGGACGCGAATGACAAAATTCTCTGATCTGAAACTGGACCCGAAGGTCCTGAAAGCCGTCGAAGAAGCCGGCTATGAAACCCCCACGCCGATCCAGGCTGGCGCCATCCCCCCCGCGCTTGAAGGGCGCGACGTGCTGGGGATCGCCCAGACGGGCACGGGCAAGACGGCCTCGTTCACCCTGCCGATGATCTCGATGCTGCGGCGCGGACGGGCCCGGGCCCGGATGCCGCGCAGCCTTGTGCTGGCCCCCACCCGCGAACTGGCCGCACAGGTTGCCGCCAACTTCGACACCTATGCCAAGAACACCAAGCTGACCAAGGCGCTGCTGATCGGCGGCGTCTCGTTCAAGGAACAGGACCAGTTGATCGACAAGGGCGTCGACGTGCTGATCGCGACCCCCGGTCGCCTGCTGGACCATTTCGAACGCGGCAAGCTGTTGCTGACCGGCGTGCAGATCATGGTGGTGGACGAAGCCGACCGCATGCTCGACATGGGCTTCATCCCCGATATCGAACGCATTTTCGGCCTGACTCCCTTCACCCGTCAGACCCTGTTCTTCAGCGCCACCATGGCGCCCGAGATCGAGCGGATCACCAACACCTTCCTGTCGAACCCCGCCAAGATCGAAGTGGCCCGCGCCGCCACGACGTCCGAGACGATCGAACAGGCGCTGATCCAGCACACCCCCAAACGCCGGGACATGACCGCCAAGGACAAACGCGAGATCCTGCGCTCGGTCATCGATTCCGAGGGTGAGGCATGCACCAACGCCATTATCTTCTGCAACCGCAAGACGGATGTGGATCTGGTCGCCAAGTCGCTGAAAAAGCACGGCTATGACGCCGAGCCCATCCACGGCGATCTGGACCAGTCGCACCGCACCCGCACGCTGACCGGCTTTCGCGAAGGCAATATCCGCTTTCTGGTGGCCTCGGACGTGGCGGCGCGGGGGCTGGATATCCCGATGGTCAGCCATGTGTTCAACTTCGACGTGCCCAGCCACGCCGAGGATTACGTCCACCGGATCGGCCGCACGGGTCGTGCCGGGCGCAAGGGCAAGGCCTATACCATTGCCACGCCCAACGACGACAAGCTGGTCGCCGCGGTCGAGCATCTGGTCAAGATGACGATCCCGCGTCTGGACAGCCCCATCGCCTCGGGCAAACCCGCGACTGCGGATGCCGGCAAGTCCGCCGAGGCCGCGCCCTTGGCCAACGCGCCGGATGTGACCGGCGAGAAGCCCAAGCGCCGCCGCCGCAGCCGCCGGTCCGACTCTGCAGAGAGTGGGTCCGAGAGTGTGAACACCGAGACCGGAAGCACTGAAGCCAGCACCGCGGACGCGACCGAGGCATCCGCTGCGCCTGCCGAGGCCGACAAAGCCGCCGACACAGCCAGCGACACAGCCACAGACGCAGGCACCGGCGCAGGCAATGAGACTGGCCGCAAACCGTCGCGCTCACGCTCAAGCCGGTCCAAGGCTCCCGCCGCCGACACCGCAGAGGCCGACACACAAGCGCAGCCCGAGGCCGCAGCCCGCGCCCCTCGCCCTGATCAGGGCTCTGGCAACGATACGCAGAAAGAGGGCCGTCGTTCCGAAAAACAACAGCCCCGCCAGCGCCGCGATGACCGGAATCGTGATGACCGGAACCGCGACGACCGGAACCGTGATGATCGCAAGGGCGTCGTCGGCATGGGCGACCACATGCCCGAATTCCTGACGCGCAACTTCATGGATCAGGCCGGCTGATCGACTGACCGGACTTATACGATCAAAGTAAGAAAAAGGGGCGGCCATCTGGCGCGCCCCTTTCTTCTGTGCGCCCGTCGGTCCCGCGGCTTTTTGCCCTCGCCATACCACCCCAACGAAAAAGGGCGGCCCCGTCGGACCGCCCTTTCCCCTATTCATCCTGCGCCGCAGGGCGCACTAGCTTAGATCACGCGGCGACCAGCCGGCTTACCAGCACCACAACCTCGGGCTTTTTGCCGATCTCGTCCTGCGAGACCTGACGCGCGATCTTCTTGACCACGCCCTCGATGGCCTCATCATCCGCGATCACCTTGTGCGAGGCACGCTCCAGCGCGGTATTCACCGCATCCTCGACCTCGTCCACCAGCGCGTTGCCGGTGCGACCGGTCTCGGGCAGGCCCTTGACCTCGGCCCATGCGTCGCCGGAGACCTCGTCGTCTTCGTCGATCAGGATGCCGACCACGATCACGCCGTTCAGCGCCATGCGCATCCGGTCGCGGACCACGCCGTCCATCGCGCCGATCAGGCGGGCGCCGTCCAGATAGGTGCGCCCGGTCTCGATGTGGTCAACCACGCGCGGCGTCTTGCCCGACAGATCCATCATCACCCCGTTGGTGCAGATCGCCGAGGGGATGCCCACGGCCTCGCCCAGCTTGGCGTGTTCGCGCAGGTGGCGGTGTTCGCCGTGCATGGGGATCAGCATGTTCGGCTTGATCAGCTGATGCACCTTTTGCAGGTCGGGCCGGTTGGCGTGGCCCGAGACGTGATAGAGGCTTGAGCTGTCGTCGACCACGTCCACGCCCATCTGCGAGAAGGCGTTGATGATGCGACCGACGCCGACTTCGTTGCCCGGAATGGTCTTGGACGAGAACAGGAACAGATCGCCTTCGCGCAGGCTCAGCCCCTGATACTTGCCGCGCGACAGCTGGGCGGATGCGGCGCGCCGCTCGCCCTGACTGCCGGTGACGATCAGCATGACCTTTTCACGCGGCAGATCGCGGGCCTCGTCGGTCGAGATGACGGGCGGAAAGTTGGTGACGACACCGCTTTCGACGCCGGCTTCGATCATCCGGCGCATGGCGCGGCCCAGCAGCACGACCGAACGGCCCGCCGCGCGACCGGCCTCGGCCAGTGTCTGAAGCCGCGCGATGTTCGACGCGAAGGTCGTGGCGACGACCATGTTCTTGGCCTCGGACACAAGGCGCGTGATCTCGGGGCCGACGGTGGCCTCGGACCGGCCCGAATGGGGCGTGAACACATTGGTCGAGTCGCAGATCAGCGCCTGCACGCCGGGGGCGGCCACCTCTTCCCACAGGTTGGGATCGTAGGGATCACCGATGATCGGCGTCGGGTCCAGCTTGAAGTCGCCGGTGTGCACGACGCGGCCCGCAGGCGTGTCGATCACCAGCCCCGAGGCTTCGGGGATCGAGTGCGGCACAGGCATGAACCCCACCCGCAGCGGGCCCAGATCGACCATCGCCGGGAACGGGTCCAGCTCTTTGATGACCGAGACGTCACGGCCATGCTCTTCCATCTTGCGCCGGGCGATGTTGGCGGTGAAGCGGCGGGCATAGACCTTCTTGCGCAGTTGCGGCCACAGATGGGCCAGACCGCCGATGTGATCCTCGTGGGCGTGGGTGATGAAGATCGCTTCGATCCGGTCCACGTTCTTCTCAAGCCACGAGATGTCGGGCATGATCAGATCGACGCCGGGCGTGCCATCCATGTCCGGGAAGGTGACCCCCAGGTCGACCACGATCAGACGTTCCTTGCCCGCCGGCCCGTAGCCGAACACATAGCAGTTCATTCCGATTTCACCGGCCCCCCCGAGGGGAAGGAAGATCAGTCGGCCGTTGTCGGTTTTCTTTCTGCTCATGGTGCAGGATTGTCCTTGTTGTATTTGTTGATGACGGTCAGACCGTGCATCGTAAGATTGTCCTCGAAGGCGTCAAATAGCGTATCGCCCTGTTGGAACAATGGTGCAAGCCCACCCGTAGCGATCACTTTCATCGGTCTGTCACGTTCTTCGCGTATTTTTGCGCAAATTCCGCCGATCAGACCGACATAGCCCCAGAACACCCCCGACTGCATGCATTCGACGGTGTTGGTGCCCACCACCTTGTCGGGGCGGGTCACATCCACATGCGGCAGGGCGGCGGCGGCCAGATGCAGCGCCTCGAGGCTGAGGTTCACGCCGGGGGCAATGACGCCGCCCACATAGGCCCCATCGGCGGCCACCACGTCGAAGGTGGTGGCGGTGCCGAAATCCACCACGATCAGATCGCCGCCGTGCAGATCATAGCCCGCCACGGTGTTGACCAGCCGGTCGGGACCGACCTGCGTGCCCGCGTCGACCCGGACATCCACCGGCAACAGACACTCGGGCTTGCCGACCACCAGCGGGCGGCACCCGAAATACCGATCCGCGAAGACCCGAAGGTTGAAGACCACCCGCGGCACGGTGGTCGAGACGATGACCTCGTCGATCTTGACCTCAAGGTCCGCCAGTTGCATCAGCGTCTTCAGCCAGACGTAATACTGATCCGCCGTGCGCTGGTGCATGGTCGCGGTGCGCCATGTGGCCAGAAACTTCGTCCCATCCCAGATGGAAAAGACGGTGTTGGTGTTGCCGCAATCGATGGCCAGAAGCATCCCTGCCCCCCTCAGAAGAAGATCTCGGCCGCCGGAATGGTCTGGCGGCCCCGCGCGGTGGTCAGCACCATCGCGCCGTTGGCGTCAATCGTCTCGAACCGCCCCTGCCATGTGTCGCGGCTGGTGCGGGCGGTGATGGTTTCGCCCAGACGGGCGGCGTTTTGCAGCCATGCGTCGCGAATGGGGGCGAAGCCGTAGGTGGTCAGGCGGCTCTCCCACATAGCATAGGCGGGGGCCAGTTGGTCCAGAAACTCGTCCGGGGTGACGGCGGCGCCGGTTTCCGACAGCAGCGAGACCGGGGCGACGGCGCCCTCTTCCACCTGTTCGGGCGCGGGGGCGCTGCGCAGGTTGACGCCGATGCCGATCGCCAGTGGCCATGGCTGGCCGGCGCCGGTCAGCGTCTCCAACAGGATGCCGGCGACCTTGCCGCCGTTCAGCAGCACGTCATTGGGCCATTTCAAAGCGAAAGACTGGGGTCGTCCCGACACGGCGATGAAGGCGTCCTGCAAGGCCAGTGCCGCCACAAAGGACCGCATCGCCAGCAGATCGGGGCTTGCACCGGGTTGCAGCACCAGCGTCGCCGCGAAATTGCCCTTGGGGTTGGCCCAAGGCCTGCCGCGACGGCCACGGGCGGCGGTCTGCTCGTGGGCCATGATCCATGCGGGGCCGGTCAGGCCGGGGGCGATGCGGGCCGCCTCGGCATTGGTGCTGTCGACGGTTGCCAGAACCCGCCGTTCGGTCCCGGCGGGCCAGCCGCTATCCGCGCCCAATGAGCGCCTCGGCAGCCAAAGCGGCCATGCCGTCGATGCCGAACAGGTTGATCACCCCCAGCAGCATGAACGCCGCCGAGGCCATCAGCGCGACCCAGTTCACCGGGGTCATCGCGCCGTCCAGCGTCTCGCCCTCTTCGCCGAAGTACATGTAGAAGACGATCCGCAGGTAGTAGAACGCCGCCACCGCCGAGGCCACCGCCCCCGCGACCGCCAGCCATGTCAGATCGGCGTCCACCGCAGCGGTGAAGACGTAGAACTTGGCGAAGAACCCCACCAGCGGCGGGATGCCCGCAAGGCTGAACATCAGCACCAGAACGGCCAGTGCGCGCAACGGCTCGTGCTTGGAATACTGGTTGAGGGCGCGGATGTCGGTGACCGGCTTGCCGTCCCGCTCCATGCTCATGATGAAGGCGAAGGTGCCGATATTCATGGTAACGTAGATCGCCATGTAGATCAGCATCGCCTGCACGCCCTGCGCGGTGCCCGCCGCCAGACCCATCAGCGCAAAGCCCATGTGGCTGATCGAGGAATAGGCCATCAGGCGCTTGATGTTGCGCTGGCCGATCGCGGCCACCGCCCCCACCACCATCGAGACCACCGACAGGAAGGCCACGATCTGCGTCCAGTCGCCCACCGCGTTGCCGAAGGCGTCGTGCACGACCCGTGCGAACAGCGCCATCGCCGCCACCTTGGGGGCGGTCGCGAAGAAGGCGGTCACCGGCGTCGGCGCACCTTCGTAGACGTCGGGCGTCCACATGTGGAAGGGCGCGGCCGAGACCTTGAACGCCAGACCGGCGGTCAGGAACACCAGACCGAACAGCAGCCCCAGCGGCACATGCCCGCCGACCGAGGCGGCCATGATCCCCGAGAACAGCGTCGTGCCGGCAAAGCCGTAGATCAGCGAGGCGCCATACAGCAGCAGGCCCGAGCTAAGCGCGCCCAGCACGAAATACTTCAGCCCGGCCTCGGTCGAACGGGCGCTGTCGCGGTTGATCGAGGCCACGACGTAAAGCGCCAGCGACTGAAGCTCCAGCCCCATGTAAAGCGACATCAGGTCCCCGGCCGAGACCATCATCATCATCCCCACCACCGACAGCGCCAGCAGCAGCGGATATTCAAAGCGCAGCAGCTCCAGACGTTCCAGAAAGCGCTGGCTCATCAACAGGATCGCGGCGGCCGACAGCAGGATCAGCACCTTGGCAAAGCGCGAGAACCCGTCGTCGATGAAGGCGCCGCCAAAGGCCGCGCGGGTGCCGCCGCCGCCGACGCCGATCCAGAAGGCCAGCACCGCGAAGACGCCCGCCGTGGTCCACAGGACCAGCGGCGCCACCTTGTCCTTGCCGGTATAGACCGCCACCAGCAGCGCCAGCATGGCATAGACGGCCAGAGCAACCTCGGGCAGGACGATGGAAAGGTCAGCTTGGATCATGGATCACGCCTTCAGTTCTTGGCCAGTTGGGTGTCGCTGCCAGCGACCAGGGCGGTTTCGTAATCGGCGACCAGCGCCTCGACCGAGGGGCCGATGATGTCGGTGACCAGCGCGGGATAGACGCCCAGAAGCAGGGTCATCACCACCAATGGTGCAAAGATCGCCCGCTCGCGCCCGGTCATGTCGGTGATCGAGCGCAGGCTTTCCTTGATCAGATCGCCCAGCACCACCCGGCGGTAAAGCCACAGCGCATAGGCCGCCGACAGGATGACCCCCGTGGTCGCCAGAACCGCGACCCAGGTGTTGACCTGAAAGACCCCCATCAGCGTCAGGAATTCGCCCACGAACCCCGAGGTGCCCGGCAGGCCCACGTTGGCCATGGTGAACAGCAGGAAGATCAGCGCATAGGCCGGCATCCGGTTGACCAGCCCGCCATAGGCGTCGATCTCGCGGGTGTGCATCCGGTCGTAGATCACGCCGACGCACAGAAACAGCGCGCCCGAGATGAAGCCGTGGCTCAGCATCTGGAAGATGGCCCCGTCGATGCCCTGCTGGTTGGCCGAGAAGATGCCCATCGTCACATAGCCCATATGGGCCACCGACGAATAGGCGATCAGCTTTTTCATGTCGTGCTGCGCCAACGCCACCAGCGAGGTGTAGATGATCGCGATCACCGACAGCCACAGCACCATCGGCGCCATCACCTCAGAGCCCGCGGGGAACATCGGCAGGCTGAAGCGCAGGAAGCCATAGCCGCCCATCTTCAGCAAGATCGCCGCCAGCACGACCGAGCCTGCGGTGGGCGCCTGAACGTGGGCATCCGGAAGCCACGTGTGCACCGGCCACATGGGCATCTTGACCGCGAAGCTGGCGAAGAAGGCCAGCCACATCATGGTCTGCAAGCCCCCGACCACCTGAAAGCCCATCAGGTCCAGCGTCGCGGATTCGAACTGGTGGTTCAGCAGGGTCGGAATATCGGTGGTGCCCGCATCCACATACATCATCACCATCGCCACCAGCATCAGAAGCGAGCCCAGCAGCGTGTAAAGGAAGAACTTGAAGCTGGCGTAGATGCGGTTCGCCCCGCCCCAGATGCCGATGATCAGGAACATCGGGATCAGGCCGGCCTCGAAGAACATGTAGAACAGGATCAGGTCCAGCGCACAGAAGACGCCGATCATCAGCGTTTCCAGCACCAGAAGCGCGATCATGTAGTCCTTGACCCGGAACGTCACGTTCCAGCAACTGGCGATCACCAGCGGCATCAGGAAGGTGGTCAGCATCACGAACAGGATCGAGATCCCGTCCACGCCCATCTTGTATTTCAGACCGCCCAGCCAAGCGCCCTCTTCGACGAACTGGAAGTTGGTGTTGCCGGGATCGAACTCGGCCAGCAGGAACAGCGAGATCAGGAAGGTCGCCGATGTCGCCGCCAGCGCCAGCCACTTGGCGTTGCGTTGCGCGTCCTCGTCATCGCCGCGCAGGAACAGCGCCAGAATGGCGGCTGCCAGCAGCGGGATGAAGGTCACGAAGGAAAGCAGGTTGTCCATTCTTGTCTTTCCTCAGCCGATCGCGAACCAGGTCACAAGGGCGGCAAGCCCAAGCACCATGGCAAATGCGTAGTGGAACAGATACCCCGACTGCGCCCGTCCGGCGAGCCGCGTGAAGTAAGGCACGATGCCCATGGCCACCCCGTTGATGGACCCGTCGATGACAGCGCCATCGCCGCGTTTCCACAGGGCGGCCCCCAGCCACTTGGCGGGCCCGACGAAGACAAACTGGTAGATCTCGTCGAAATACCACTTGTTCAGCAGGAACTGGTACAGGTGCCGCTGGTTGGCCGCCAGACGACCGGGCAGATCCGGGCGCAGGATATACATCCAGAACGCCAGCCCCAGACCCAGCATCATCGCGATGAAGGGGCTGACCTTGACCCATGCAGGGGCGTGGTGGGCGGCGTCCAGAACCTCGTTGTCGGCGCCGATATAGATGGCGCCGTCGCCCGGCTGGGCGGCGTGGCCCTCTTTGCCGACCGCGGCCGAGGCATCCTCGGCAGCAGCACCGGCGGCCTCGCCGACCTCGCCGACAGGCTCGGTCACGGCACGGGCGGCACCTTCGGCGTCGCCCTCGATCAACTCGCGGGCCAGTGCCACGACGCCCTCGCCGTTGCCCGTATCGACCACAAGGCTTTCAGCCGCGCCGATGCCGAAGAACTTCTCGATATCCTCATGGGTGCCGAAGAAGCCCTTGAAGAAGACCATGCCCGACAGGATCGCACCGATGGCCAGAACGCCCAGCGGCACCAGCATCACGGTGGGGCTTTCATGGGCGTGTTCATGGGTGTGACGGTTGCCACGGGCCTCGCCGAAGAAGGTCAGGAACATCAGCCGCCAGCTGTAGAAACTGGTCATGGCCGCCGCGATCACCAGCAGCCAGAAGGCATAGGTGCCAGCCCCGGTATGGGCCCCGAAGGCGCTTTCGATGATGGCGTCCTTGGACAGGAAGCCCGCGAAACCGATATGGGTCAGCGGAATGCCGACGCCGGTGATCGCCAGCGTGCCGATCATCATCGCCCAGTAGGTATAGGGCAGCTTCTTACGCAGCCCGCCGTAATTGCGCATGTCCTGTTCGTGGTGCATCCCGTGGATGACCGAGCCCGCGCCCAGAAACAGCATCGCCTTGAAAAAGGCGTGGGTCAGCAGGTGGAACATCGCCGCCGAATAGACGCCGACGCCGGCGGCCACGAACATATAGCCAAGCTGCGACATGGTCGAATAGGCGATCACCCGTTTGATGTCGTTCTGCACAAGGCCGATGGTGGCCGCCACGAAGGCGGTCGAGGCACCGACGACCACGATGAAGGTCTTGGCGTCGGGCGCAAACTCCAGCAGCGGCGACATGCGGCTGACCAGAAAGACGCCCGCCGTGACCATGGTGGCCGCGTGGATCAGGGCCGACACCGGGGTCGGACCCTCCATCGCGTCGGGCAGCCATGTGTGCAGGAACAGTTGCGCCGACTTGCCCATCGCGCCGATGAACAGCAGCACGCCGATCAGGTTGGCGGCGTTCCACTCGGTCCACAGGAAACTGATCTGCGTCTCGGCGATCTGCGGGGCGGCGGCGAAGATGTCGTCGAAATCAATGCTGTCGACCAGAAAGAACAGCCCGAAGATGCCAAGGGCAAAGCCAAAGTCGCCGACACGGTTGACCACAAAGGCCTTGATCGCGGCGGCGTTGGCCGAGGGTTTACGGTAGTAAAAGCCGATCAGCAGGTAAGACGCGACGCCCACCCCTTCCCAGCCGAAGAACATCTGCACAAGGTTGTCCGAGGTCACCAGCGCCAGCATCGCGAAGGTGAAGAACGACAGATACGCGAAGAAGCGGGGGCGATAGACCTCGCCCTCGCGGAAATTCTCGTCATGGGCCATGTAGCCGAAGCTGTAGAGATGCACGAGGCTGGAAACCGTGGTGATCACGATCAGCATGATCGCCGTCAGCCGGTCCAGCCGGATGGCCCAGTCGGTGGCAAGGCTGCCGGATTCGATCCAGCGCATGATCTGGACCTGCTCGGTGACGCCGTCGTGGCCGATGAACACGACCCACGACAGCAGCGCGGCCAGAAACAGCAGGCCGGTGGCGGTCCATTGCGCGGCCGTCTGCCCGATCAGGCGCCAGCCGAAGCCGCAGATGATGGCGCCCACAAGCGGGGCGAAAAGGATGATGCTTGCCATGTCCTCAGCCCTTCATCACGTTGACGTCTTCGACGTCGATGGTGCCGCGGTTGCGGAAGAAGCAGACCAGAATGGCCAGCCCGATCGCCGCCTCGGCGGCGGCGACCGTCAGGACGAACAGGGTGAATACCTGTCCCGCCAGATCGTTCAGGAACGCCGAGAAGGCGACGAAGTTGATGTTCACCGCCAGCAGCATCAGCTCGATCGACATCAGGATGATGATGACGTTCTTGCGGTTCAGGAAAATCCCGAAGATGCCGATAACGAACAATGCCGCCGCAACGGTCAGATAGTGTTCCAGTCCGATCATGTCTGTCCCTCAGTAAAGCGGCTTAAAGAAACCCGTAGCCGCCGATCAGGATGACGAGCACGATTATGACGACGATCAATGTGGTTCGCGACATTGGTTCTTCCTTCCCTCTCGAAACCTCGGGGATCATCCCCTTGGATTTCTGCTATCCCGGCGTGATGCCGGAACCCCGTAGCTTGGCCAGTGGCGTCAGAGCCCCTGCCCCGGCTTTACGTCCTTCAGCTCCATCGCGTCCGCCGGATCGCGATAGATCTGCGCCAGAATGTTCTGGCGTTTTACGTTGGTCCGATGACGCAGGGTCAGCACGATCGCGCCCACCATCGCCACCAGCAGGATCAGACCGGCGGCCTGAAACAGGTAGATGTATTTTGTATAGACCAGCATCCCCAGGGCTGCGGTGTTGTGCACCTCGGCCATGTCGGGGGTGACGGCCATCCGCAGATCCTGCGCCCGGTCGGAATAGGTCCAGCTGCCGAAAACCAGCCCCAGCTCCATCAGCAGGATGACCCCGATCAACAGGCCCAGCGGCATATAGCGGGCCATCTCGGCCTTCAGCTCGGCGAAATCCACGTCCAGCATCATCACCACGAACAGGAACAGCACCGCGACCGCGCCGACGTAGACGATGATCAGCAGCATCGCCACGAATTCAGCGCCCAGCAGCACGAACAGCCCCGCCGAGGACAGGAAACACAGGATCAGCCACAGCACCGAGTGCACGGGGTTGCGCGACAGCACGGTCATCAGACCGCCCGAGACCACCGCGATGGCGAACAGGTAGAATGCAAAATCGGCCACGTTCATGTGTTCTTCTCCCCTGCGGGTTTGCCGGTGGCAGAGCCGCCCTTGTCGCTGGCCTTCTCGCTGGCCTTGTCGCCGCCATCCATGACGTCCTGCGCCAGTTCCATCGCCTTGCCCATCGCGGGCAGCCCGCCGAAGACACCCATCATGCCGATGGTCTCGGCCACTTCCTGCTTTGTCGCGCCGGCTTCCAAAGCGTGGCGGACGGTGGTGCGGATCTGCGCCTCGGCCTGTGCGCCCAGAACCGTCAGCCCCGCCAGCGTCAGCAAAAGCCGCGTCTTGGCGTCCAGCCCTTCAGGGTTGAAGGTGCGGCCCATGAACATGTCCAGCATCTCCTTGGGCATGGTGGGCCACATGGCCTCCATCCCCTTGGGGGTGAAGCTTTCCAGCGCGGGATTGATCTGACGGGCCATGTCCTGACCCATCTTCATCATCTCCTCGAAAGGGTTTGCCGGCTTGCTCATCTGTAGGGCGCGTCCGTTGCAAGGTTGCGGGCGATCTCGGCTTCCCAGCGGTCGCCGTTCTCCAGCAGCTTGTCCTTGTTGTAATACAGCTCTTCGCGGGTCTCGGTGGCGAACTCGAAATTCGGCCCCTCGACGATGGCATCCACCGGGCAGGCTTCCTGACAGAAACCGCAGTAGATGCATTTGGTCATGTCGATGTCGTAACGCGTGGTGCGGCGGCTGCCATCCTCGCGCGGTTCGGCGTCGATGGTGATGGCCTGCGCGGGGCAGATCGCCTCGCACAGCTTGCAGGCGATGCAGCGTTCTTCGCCGTTGGGATAACGGCGCAGCGCATGCTCGCCCCGGAACCGGGGGCTAAGCGGGCCTTTCTCGTGCGGGTAGTTCAGCGTGGCCTTCGGTGCGAAGAAATATTTGAACCCCAGTCCGAACCCCTTGATGAAGTCGAACAGCAGGAAATACTTGGCGGCGCGAGTGAATGTTACCATCAGATCAGCCTCCTACGGCCCAGCGGGCATAGGCCCCGCCAAACCATGCAAATTGCGCGGCGAACGCGACGAAGACCACCCATGCCAGCGAGAACGGCAGGAACACTTTCCAGCCCAGACGCATCAGTTGGTCATAGCGGTAGCGCGGCACGATGGCCTTCACCATCGCGAACATGAAGAAGAAGAACGCCATCTTGGCGACCATCCACAGCGCCCCGTCGGGCAGGCCGGGGATGGGCGACAGCCAGCCGCCGAAGAACAGCAGCGTGATCAGGGCGCACATCAGGAAAATGGCGATATATTCGCCGGCCATGAACAGCAGGAAGGGGGTCGAGGAATATTCCACCTGATAGCCCGCGACCAGTTCGGATTCAGCTTCCGGCAGGTCGAAGGGCGGGCGGTTGGTCTCGGCCAGCGCCGAGATGAAGAACAGCACCACCATCGGCAGATGCGGCAGCCAATACCAGTTGAAAAAGCCGAAATCGCCGTCCTGCGCCCGCACGATATCGCCGAAGTTCAACGAGCCCGTGGACAGGATCACACCGACGATGATCAGCCCGATCGACACCTCGTAAGAGATCATCTGCGCGGCGGACCGCAAGCTGCCCAGAAACGGGTATTTCGAGTTCGAGGCCCAGCCGCCCATGATCACGCCGTAAACCTCCAGCGACGAGATCGCGAAGACATACAGGATCGCCACGTTCAGGTTGGCCAGAACCCATGTGTCGGTGAAGGGGATCACGGCCCACGCCACCAGCGCCAACACGAAGCTGACCAGAGGCGCCAACAGGAACACCGTCTTGTCCGCGCCCGCGGGCACCACGACTTCCTTGACCACATATTTCAGCGCGTCGGCCACCGATTGCAGCAGGCCGAAGACGCCGACCACATTCGGGCCGCGCCGCATCTGCACGGCAGCCCAGATCTTGCGGTCGCCGTAGACCAGAAACAGCAATGAAATCATCACGAAGGCAACCACCGCCAGCACCTGTGCGACGATGATCAGGGCAATCCCGGCCCCGGTGGAGAAAAACTCAGCCATTGGCGCTCATACCGTCGGTATCCCCTTGTCCCTGCATTCGTTCACGACCTCCGAGGCCCTCAGGGCGACGGTGCCGGACGGAAAACGCGGCGAGATGGTGTAAACAGCATCCGCTGTCCATATGCCACCGTCTTTCGCCAGATTGGTGCGCACGTGTTGCGCGTATTCATAGCCCCGGATCAGCGTGTATTGGCCCGCCGCACAGCGGGCGTAATCCTCGACATCGCCGGGGTGCCGGGCGCCGCGCATGCGCACGTTGAAGTTCACCAGATTAGTGTCCATCAACCGCGTCTCGACGTTCAGATATTGCGGCTGGAAATCCCCGCGCGAGACCGGGTCGGCCTTCGTCGCGGGCGGTGTCCCCGCCCCTTGCACCGGCGCGCAGCCCGCCAGCCCCAGCCCCGCTGTGACCGTGACCGTCACGGCAAGCGCCATCAGCCGGCCCGAGGGCCGCGCGACAGGGCGGGAAAAAGGATGAGCGTTGCGGTGCATGGGTTTGACTATCCGACCTTATTCCGCGGCCATCGGGCGTTGCGCCCGCGCCTTTGCCGCCGCCGACAGTTCGGCCATCAGGGTCGAGGCGCGGGCGATGGGGTTCGACAGGTAGAAATCCGGGACCGTCGCGGCGAAATCGCCCTCGGACAGATCGCCCGAGCCGAACGCGCCCTCGGCGGGCAGCTCATTCTCGGCCACCTGATCGATGTCGGCCAGATGCGGCACCTGCTCCACCAGCGCCTGACGCAGTTGCGCCAGACTGTCATAGGGCAGCGTCTGTCCGGCCTCGGCCGACAGGGCGCGCAGGATGGCCCAGTTTTCCTTGGCCTCGCCCGGCGCAAAGCTGGCGCGTTGGGCCAATTGCGGACGCCCTTCGGTGTTGACGAACAGTCCCGGCTCTTCGGGGTAGGCTGCGGCGGGCAGGATGACGTCGGCGCGGTGCGCGCCCCGGTCGCCGTGGCTGCCCTGATAGATCACGAAGGGGCCTGCGGGCACGTCGCCCTCATCGGCACCCAGATTGAAGACCGTGTCGGCCCCCTCCAGCGCGGCGGCGACGCCGCCTTCGGTCACGGCGCCCACGTCCATCGCGCCCACGCGGGACGCGGCACTGTGCAGGATCAAAAGCTTGGAGTCGCTGTTGCGCACCAGACGCATCACCCGGTCCATCACGGCGGCCCCGTCGCCGCCACTCAGCGCGGATTGGCCGACGATGACCAGCGTGCGCTTGGCCCGCGTTTCGTCCGAGATCTTTTGGTCGGCCAGCTTGTCCAGTGCGGCGCGGTCGCTGCCCAGATGGGCGTAATCATATGTCAGATCAACGGGTTGACCGACAAGGCCGATGTCGGCGCCGTTAATCCATGCCCGGCGCAGACGCGCGTTCAACACGGGCGCCTCGGTGCGGGGATCGGTGCCGATCAGCTGGATCATCTCGGCGCTGTCGATATCGGCGATGGTGGCATTGCCGACATAGCCGCCACGCGCGTCCGCAGGCAGGGCCGCGCCGTCGGTGCGACACTCGACCGAGCCCCCAAGCCCTTCGACCAACTGCTTAAGCGCAAAGGCGGCCTCCACGGGGACCAGATCGCCGACCAGACCGGCCACCTTGCCGCCGCGCAGGGCGGTGGCGGCGGCGCCAAGCGCCTCGGGCCAGCTCGCGGGGCGCAGCTTGCCGTTCTCGCGGATATAGGGGCGGTCCAGACGCTGGCGGCGCAGACCGTCGAAGACAAAGCGGGTCTTGTCGGAAATCCACTCCTCGTTCACCGCATCATGGTTAACGGGCAGGATGCGCATCACTTCGCGCCCCTTGGTGTCCAGCCGGATCGCGGCGCCCATCGCATCCATCACGTCGATGCTTTCGGTTTTCGACAGCTCCCACGGGCGGGCAGTAAAGGCGTAGGGCTTCGAGACCAGCGCCCCCACCGGGCACAGATCGATAATGTTGCCCTGCAGGTTCGAGTCCAGCGTCTGGTTCAGATAGCTGGTGATCTCGGCATCCTCGCCGCGACCGGTCTGGCCCATCTGGGCGATGCCGGCGACCTCGGTGGTGAAGCGCACGCAGCGGGTGCAGGAGATGCAGCGTGTCATATGTGTCTCAACCAGCGGGCCAAGATCCAGATCGTCGACGGCGCGCTTGGGTTCGCGATACCGGCTGAAGTCCACGCCGTAAGCCATTGCCTGATCTTGCAAATCACACTCGCCGCCCTGATCGCAGATCGGGCAGTCCAGCGGGTGGTTGATCAGCAGGAACTCCATCACCCCTTCGCGGGCCTTCTTGACCATGGGGCTGTTGGTCTTGACCACGGGGGGCTGACCCTCGGGTCCCGGACGCAGATCGCGGACCTGCATGGCGCAAGAGGCCGCGGGCTTGGGCGGGCCGCCGACCACCTCGACCAGACACATCCGGCAGTTGCCTGCGATCGACAGACGCTCGTGGTAGCAAAAGCGCGGGATCTCGATACCGACCTGCTCGCAGGCCTGGATCAGGGTCATGGCGGGATCGACCTCGACCTCGCGGTCGTCGATGATGATCTTGCGTAGCTCAGACATGTCTCTCGGGCCTCTTGTCGGGGCAGCAGTGCAGCGCTGCCCGCTTTTCAACCTGTCCCCGCGGGGACAGATCGCCGATTGTCGTGCAGGACCGGCGGGCCGGCCCCCTGTCGATGGTCGGGCGCGGGGGCGTCATTCGCCGCCCCGTGCGCCGTCTTCCACGGGCCAGCGTTTGAACGCCAGCACGTAGAGCATGATCAGGTTCAGCACCGGCACCAGCATCAGCAGCGCGATCCAGCCCGAATGGCCGGTGCGCCGCCACAGCGCATAGAACGGCGCGACGATGACGATGGCCCAGAAGGCCATGAACATCCAACCGCTGACGTTCATGTAAAAGGCGCCGTCCATCATGCCCCCTACTCCGCCGCCACGGCGGGCGAGCCGCCACGACGCTTGTGCTTGATCCGATCCTCGATCTCGTCGCGGAAATGCCGGATCAGGCCTTGGATCGGCCATGCGGCGGCATCGCCAAGGGCGCAGATCGTGTGACCCTCGACCTGTTTGGTGACGTCCAGCAGCATATCGATTTCCGCAGGCTCGGCGTCGCCGCGCACCAGACGATCCATCACCCGCATCATCCAGCCGGTGCCTTCGCGGCAGGGCGTGCACTGGCCGCAGCTTTCGTGCTTGTAGAACTTCGACAGCCGCCAGATCGCCTTGATGACATCGGTGGACTGATCCATCACGATCACCGCCGCAGTGCCCAGACCGGACCGCTGTTCGCGCAGCCAATCGAAATCCATGATCGCGTCGTCGCAGATGTCCGCCGGCAGCAGCGGCACCGACGAGCCGCCGGGGATCACCGCCTTGAGGTTCTTCCAGCCGCCCCGGACCCCACCGCAATGCTTTTCCAGCAGTTCCTGAAGCGGGATCGACATGGCCTCTTCGACCACGCAGGGGTTGTTGACGTGGCCCGAGATCGCGAAAAGCTTGGTGCCCGCGTTGTTGGGCCGCCCGAAGCCCGAAAACCACTCGGCGCCCCGCCGAAGGATCGTCGGCACGACGGCGATGGATTCCACGTTGTTCACCGTGGTCGGGCAGCCATAAAGCCCCGCCCCCGCCGGGAACGGAGGCTTCATCCGCGGCATGCCCTTCTTGCCCTCAAGGCTTTCCAGCAGGGCGGTTTCCTCGCCGCAGATATAGGCGCCGGCGCCGTGGTGCAGGTAGATGTCGAAATCCCAGCCCGAGCCGCTGGCGTTGCGACCGACCAGCCCGGCGTCATAGGCCTCGTCGATGGCGGCCTGAAGCGCCTCGCGTTCGCGGATATATTCGCCGCGCAGGTAGATATAGCAGGTGTGCGCGTTCATCGCGAAGCTGGCGACCAGGCAACCTTCGATCAGGGTGTGCGGATCATGACGCATGATCTCGCGGTCCTTGCAGGTGCCGGGTTCGGATTCGTCGGCGTTGACCACCAGATAGGACGGGCGACCGTCGCTTTCCTTGGGCATGAAGGACCACTTCAGACCGGTGGGAAAGCCCGCCCCGCCGCGCCCGCGCAGCCCCGAAGCCTTCATCTCGTCCACGATCGCATCGCGGCCGCGCTTGATGATGTCGCCGGTGCCATCCCAATGGCCGCGTGCGCGGGCGCCGGCCAGCGTCCGTTCGTGCATGCCGTAAAGATTGGTAAAGATCCGGTCCTTGTCGGTCAGCATCAACCTACCCTTTGTCAGCCTGGCGCGCACGCCAGATCCAGAAAATGTTCACCAGCGCCCAGCCGAAGGCCGCCAGCGCCGCGAAGTCGAACAGGAAGACGTAGCGGACATCAAGTCCAAGCCGTCCGCCCAGGAATTGCGCCCCCAGCCACAGCAGCATCGTCGCGGCCATCACCACGCCGACAAGGCGCGCCCGGCGGGCGATCTGCACGTCGCGGTCGCGGTCCATCATCATGCCCCCTGCCCGTTCCCAGAGGTCAGAGTGCGGGCCTGCGCCACCCACTCGTCACGGGTCGCCCGGCCCCGGAACCCGGTCAGATTCTGGTCGACCCAGGCCACCTGATCCGGCGTCCATGCCGCGATCTGGTCCAGGTGGTAATAGCCCATCTCGTTCAGCGTCGCCGCAAGCTTGGGACCGACGCCGCGGATGCGGGTCAGATCATCGCCCGAGCCGTCGCGCGGGGCGGAAAGTCCCTGTGGTTTCAGACCTGTCCCCGCGGGGACGGATTGGGTTTGGTGGTCCGAAACGGGGGTTTCCGTAGCGGGGCTGTAGCCCACGCGGGCGCCGGTTTCGGCATCCTGCGCCGCCGGTGCGGGCTGAACGGCCGAGGGTGTCGCGGCCGTTGTGGGCGCAGGTGTGGGCATCTCGGTTGTCTCGGGGCGGGCGACCGGGGCCGCGCCTTCGTCGGCGCCGAAGCCTTCGGTTTCCGAGGGGATCAGCGTTTCGGTCTCTGCCGTGTCCGCGACCTCTGCCGTGTGTTCTGCCGTCGGTTCTGGCGTCTGCTCTGTCGGCTGTGTCGGCTGTGCCACCGCCGCCCCGCCCGCACCGGCGTCGGCGGGGCTGACCGGGGTGACGGGGGTATGCGCGGGCGTGTGGGTGTAGGCCGGATCGGTGCCAGCTTGGGTGCCCATCTGCAGGTCCGCATCCCGGCACAGGCCCCAACGCAGCATCACGCCCAGCAACACGGCCAGAACCGCCGCCAGCACCAGCGCCCCCAGCAACGAGAAGCCCCCCAGAAGCCACAGAAGGACGAATGCCAACACGCCAGCGGCGGCCGAGATCTGCCAGCACATGGCCGGACAATTTGTGGTGTTCATCTTCTTCGACATCGGGATGCTCCAATCGGTTGCGGTTGCGTCTGGTTGTTAGCTCTTACCCTCGTCCTCGTTCTTGTTGGCAGCCAGGCTGCTGGTCAGTTCGCGGGCCTGTTCGACCCAGTTGTCGCGGCTTGCGCGACCGCGGAAGCCCTTGAGATTGCTGTCGACCCAGGCGATTTCGTCGGGGCCCCAGTTGGCGATCTGGTCGTGGTGATAGCAGCCCATGCCGTGCAGCATCGTCTGCAGCTTGGGGCCGACGCCGCTGATGCGGGTCAGATCGTCGGCCACGCCGCCGCGGGGCGCATCAAGGCCCATCGGCTTCTGGCCGGCAACGGGGTCCGCCGGACCCTCGTCCTCGGCCGCCTCGGCGGGGTCGCCTTCGCGGGGGCGGGCGATGGATTGCTCGCGGTCCTGCGTGCGGTTGGGGCCAGCATCGCGGGCCTTCTTGGTCGAGGTGCCGGTGGGCGTCTGGGCGCCCGGAAGGCCGCCCTTTTGCAGCAGATCGTCGCGCACGGCGGGCGGCGCCTGATCGGCGTCCGCCGCGTCGCGCCACGGCGTGGTCAGGGGCACTTCGGTCCCGTCGATGCGCTTGAGGGTGTCCCCAAGGTCAACGGCCAACTGAACCGAGGCGTTGTGCTTGGTGTGCCCGCTTTCGTAATCCGGCAGGCTGGTCAGACCGGACAGAGGCTCGGCGGCGAAACGACCGTTCTGGGGGCCCGGCGTGGGCACTTGGCCCGCGTCCATCTCGTCGATCATCTCGAGCAGGCGGGCGGGGGTCAGATCCTCGTAGTAATCCTTGCCGATCTGGGCCATGGGCGCGTTCGAGCAGGCGCCCAGACACTCGACCTCTTCCCACGAGAACTTGCCGTCGGGGCTAAGGTCGTGGGGGCGTTCGGCGATGCGCTCCTTGCAGATGGCCATCAGATCCTCGGACCCGCAGATCATGCAGGACGTGGTGCCGCAAATCTGGAAATGCGCAACGGAGCCAACGGGTTGCAACTGGAACATGAAGTAGAAGGTCGCCACTTCGAGCCCGCGGATATAGGCCATGTCCAGCATCGCCGAGACATGTTCGATGGCGGCCCGGCTCAGCCAGCCTTCCTGTTCCTGCGCGCGCCACAGCAGCGGGATGATGGCGCTGGCCTGACGGCCCTCGGGGTATTTGCTGATCTGCGCTTCGGCCCATGCCTGATTGGCAGAGGTGAAGGCGAAGCTTTCGGGCTGGACGGGGTGTAGACGGCGGAGCATGTCAGCGAATCTCCTGACGGGACGGATAGCAGGACAGAGCCCGGCGCGGGGCGGCGTGGTCGAAGCCTCCGGCGGGGATATTTGCGGCGACACTAAAGAATGGGTGCGGGGACTGGATCATCGGTCGATCTCTCCGAAAACGACATCCATGGTGCCGATGATGGCGGCGACGTCGGCCAGCTGGTGCCCCTTGGAGATGTAGTCCATCGCCTGAAGGTGCAAAAAGCCCGGCGCGCGCAGCTTGGCGCGGTAGGGTTTGTTGGTGCCGTCGGCCACCAGAAAGACGCCGAATTCGCCCTTGGGGGCTTCGACGGCTGCATAGACCTCGCCAGCGGGGACGTGGAAGCCTTCGGTGTAAAGCTTGAAGTGGTGGATCAGGCTTTCCATCGAGGTCTTCATCTCGCCGCGCGGCGGGGGCGTCAGCTTGCCCCGCGCAAGGATGTCGCCGGGGGTGACGCGCAGTTTCTCGATGGCCTGTTTGATGATCTTCAGGCTTTCGCGCATCTCCTGCATCCGCACCAGATAGCGGTCGTAGCAATCGCCCGAGGTGCCGACGGGGATCTGGAAGTCGAACTCATCGTAGCATTCGTAGGGCTGGCTGCGGCGCAGATCCCATGCCATGCCCGAGCCGCGCACCATCACACCAGAAAAGCCCCAGTCCAGCGCGTCTTGTTCGGTAATGACGCCGATATCGACGTTGCGCTGCTTGAAGATGCGGTTTTCGGTCAGCAGGCCGTCGATGTCGGCCAGCACCGAGGGGAATTCGTCGGCCCAGGTGTCGATGTCGTCGATCAGCGCGGGCGGCAGGTCCTGATGCACGCCGCCGGGGCGGAAGTAGGCCGCGTGAAGCCGCGCGCCCGAGGCCCGTTCGTAAAAGACCATCAGCTTTTCGCGTTCCTCGAAGCCCCAGAGCGGCGGCGTCAGGGCGCCCACGTCCATGGCCTGTGTGGTGACGTTCAGCAGGTGGTTCAGGATGCGGCCGATTTCCGAATAGAGCACCCGGATCAGCGAGGCGCGGCGGGGCACTTCGATGTCGCAGAGCGCCTCGATCGCCAGACACCAGGCGTGTTCCTGGTTCATCGGGGCCACGTAATCCAGCCGGTCGAAATAGGGCAGGTTTTGCAGGTAGGTGCGGCTTTCCATCAGCTTTTCGGTGCCGCGATGCAGCAGGCCGATGTGGGGGTCGCACCGCTCGACAATCTCGCCGTCAAGCTCCAACACCAGACGCAGCACGCCGTGGGCCGCCGGGTGCTGGGGACCGAAGTTGATGTTGAAGTTGCGGATCTTCTGCTCGCCCGTCAGGGCGTCGTCGAACTGGCCGTCCATCTCAGACCTCCACAGTGCCCGAATTCCAGCCGGCGGGCAAAGGGCCCAAGGCGGAACGGACATATTCATATTGCGGCGCCAGATGCGCCTGAAGCGCCTGTCGCAGGGATGCGGGCAGCGTGACGGGCGGGCTGGCCCAGACGCGCTGTTCAAACTTGCCGGGGTGCGGCGAGAGACCAAGGAAGCGGCACAGCCGGTCGGTGCCGGCTTGGGTGAAGAGCCCTTCGTAAAAGCCGGTGAACAGGGCCTTTTCCGGAATCGCCGCGCGGGCGCGACCAAGGATGCCGACATAGTCCGAACGCTGATCAAGCTCGGGCTTGTCGCCGGCCAGCCAAGCGCGGGCCAGATCCTGTGCGGCGCGGTCGCGCACGTCCTGATCGCCGCCCTGCCAGCCGGCCATCATGCGGATGTTCGACCACAGCCGTTCGACCGGATCGCGCAGCAGCAGCACAAAGCGGCTGGAGGCCGCCAGCCCGGCCATCATGCGCAGACGGGCCTCGGACAGCAGGCCGTAGGCGGGGGTCAGATCGCCCACCAGCCGGGTGCCCTGGGGGGCGCCCTCGGTCAGGAAATCGAGGTAGGCGTCGGTGTCCATCTTGGGCCGGGCCATCACATCGCGCCACGCCGACAGATCAGCGATGCGGCGGCGCAGATAGGCGGGGTTGCCGCCGCCATCGTCCAGACGGGCGCGGGCGGCCTTGATCTGGTTGCCCAGCTCGCGGACCTGAAAGTCGCGGGTGTCCAGATCCTGCGCGTCGAAATAATGCAGCTCTTTGGGGCTGCGCAGATGACACTCGGGATGGGATTCGAGATAGCGAAACAGCCAGCTGGTGCCGGCCTTGTTGGCGCCGAGGCCGAAAAGAAGCGTCGGGTCCGCCATCATTTACCCCTTGGCGTCCGGTTTCGAGGCGGCCGCCCCCGAGACATGGCCGTCGGCGGCGGTCTTCTCGTCGCCGGGCAGGATATAGTCGGCCCCTTCCCAAGGCGACATGAAGTCGAACTGCCGGTATTCCTGCACAAGGTTCACAGGCTCGTAGACCACGCGTTTCTGCGCCTCGTCATAGCGGACTTCGCTATAGCCGGTGGTGGGGAAGTCCTTGCGCAGTGGATAGCCGCGAAAGCCATAATCGGTCAGGATGCGACGCAGGTCCGGGTGGCCCGAGAACAGGATGCCGAACATATCGAAGATCTCGCGCTCGAACCAGTTGGCGGCGGGATAGGCCGTGATGATCGAGGGCAGCACCTCTTCTTCGCGCAGGCGGACGCGGACGCGGATGCGGTGGTTCTGATACATCGACAGGAAGTGGTAGACGACGTCAAACCGCTTGTCGCGCTGGGGATAATCCACGGCGGTGATGTCGACCAGCGTGGTGAACTGGCTGGCGCGGTCGGTGCGCAGAAACTCGACAAAGGACAGGATGGCGGTGGGGGCCACCTCGACCGTCAGCTCGCCGCGGACAAGCTCGGTGCGCAGGACGGCGTCTGACTCTTTGGACGAGATATGCGCCGACAGCTCGGACAGCGCGTCGGTCTGCTCTTTCCGGCGGGTGGCCATACGCGCGGCGTTCAGCGCGGCGTCGGCTTCGGCGGGTGTCGGTGTGTGAGCGGGAGTGTCGGACATGGCGGGCCCCTCAGCGAACGATTGTGCCGGTGCGGCGGATCTTCCGCTGCAACTGGAGGATACCGTAAAGCAGCGCCTCGGCGGTCGGAGGGCAGCCGGGCACGTAAAGATCGACAGGCACGATCCGGTCGCAGCCGCGCACCACCGAATAGCTGTAGTGGTAATAGCCGCCGCCGTTGGCACAGGAGCCCATCGAGATCACGTAGCGTGGTTCAGGCATCTGGTCGTAGACCTTGCGCAGGGCGGGCGCCATCTTGTTGGTCAGCGTGCCCGCGACGATCATCAGGTCGGACTGGCGCGGGCTGGCGCGGGGCGCCGTGCCGAAACGTTCCATATCATAGCGCGGCATGGCCGTGTGCATCATCTCGACGGCGCAGCAGGCCAGACCGAAGGTCATCCAGTGCAGGCTGCCGGTGCGGGCCCAGTTGATCATATCCTCGGTCGAGGTGACCAGAAAGCCCTTGTCCTGAAGGTCGCGGTTCAGGGCGGCGGTCGTGACCTCGCGGTCGGGACCGGCGGTGTTCAGCGCGGTGCTCACTCCCATTCCAGGGCCCCTTTCTTCCATTCATATGCAAAGCCGATGGTCAGCACGGCAAGGAACACCATCATCGACCAGAAGCCCAGCAGGCCAACGTCCTTGAACGCCACGGCCCATGGGAACAGGAAGGCGACTTCCAGATCGAAGATGATGAAGAGAATCGAGACCAGATAGAAGCGCACGTCGAACTTCATCCGCGCGTCGTCGAAGGCGTTGAAGCCGCATTCGTAGGCCGAGACCTTTTCGGGGTCCGGGTTGCGCACCGCCACGATGGTCGCGGCGAGAATCAGGACGATCCCCAGCCCGATCGCGATGCCGAGAAAGACGATGATCGGCAGATACTCTCGCAGAAGTTCGTCCATTCCAGGCTCCTCTTATCGGGCGGGCCGTCACTTTGGCCGTCGTCGGGCCGCAGTCAGGCTGCAGTCCAGTTCCTTGGGCGCGATCTGTATCCCGTGGAACACAAGCGGTCAACCAAGCCAGGCACGATTGCGACCCCCTCGTAAAAACTTTTGGCAACCACTTGGCGCACCGGCAATTAACAGCAGGCCGGACACGGCCTGACAAGAAATTCAACGGCTTGCGCGACCTCAGGTCGCGGAGCGGTCATGGTTGTCTGGTATGCCAGTAGTCCAGAATCACGAATGTTTCCAGTCCGGATTTCGTCTATCGAAGAAGGCCGCGATGCCTTCGGGGGCCTCGCCCCCTTTCCATTGGGCGATCAGCGCCTCGACGCTGGCCTCGATCGCCGCATCATCGATCACCGGGCCCAGCCTGCGGGCCAGCCGCTTGGCCGCCGCGACGGCGCCGGGGGCGGTGGCCAGATAGGGGGCGACTTCGGCCTCGACCGCCGCGTCCAGAGCGTCCGGGGCGACCGCGCGGGCCAGCAGATCCAGCGAAACGGCCTCGGGCGCGTCGAAGCGGCGGGCGGACATGAAGACCCGCCGCGCCCGCCCCTCGCCCATCCGGGCCAGCACATAGGGGCCAATGGTTGCGGGAATCAGCCCCAGCCGGGTTTCGCTGAAGGCAAAGACCGCCTGATCCGAGCCCACGGCCACGTCGCAAACCGCCATCAGCCCCAGCCCGCCGCCGAAGGCCTGCCCCTGAATGCGTCCGATCAAAGGTTTGGGCATCTCGTTGAGGACGCGGAGCATCTGGGCCAAGCGGCGCGCTTCGGTCGCGCGGGTTTCGGGCGCGGCGGTCAGTTGCGACTTCATCCACCCCAGATCCGCCCCGGCGCAAAAGCTGGGGCCCGCGCCGGTCAGCACCACGACGCGGGTGGCGGTGTCGCGGCCCAGATGCGCGGCGGCTTCGGTCAGCTCGGCGATCATCTCGGCGGACAGGGCGTTGTGCACCTCGGGCCGGTTCAGCGTCAGGGTGGTGACGCCGCGCGGGTCAGTGGCAAGGGTCAAGGTCGAGAACATGGGCGAGGCCTTTCGGTCAGGAAGGGGCAAGTCGGCGGGTATGGAGCCCGCCCAGAGCAGGGATCAGGCCAAGGGGCGCATGGCCCGCGCCATGTCCGCCGCCTGTGCCAGCAGCGCCGCGTCAAGGCCGGTGTCATAGCCCCGGTCGCGCAGGTGGGCCTCGGCATCCTCGGTCGCGACGTTGCCTTGGGCGCCGGGGGCGAAGGGGCAGCCGCCCAGCCCGCCGCAGGCCGCGTCGAACACCCGCAGCCCCGCGTCCAAGGCCGCGTCGATATTGTCCAGCGCCCGCCCTCCGGTCGCGTGGAAATGCCCGGCAAGCTGGTTGGCGGGCACCTCGTCCAGCACGGCGGCCAGCATCTGCGCCACCCGCTCGGGCGTGGCTTGGCCCAGCGTATCGCCAAGCGAGATCTCATAGCAGCCCATCTTGCGCAGCCGGGCCGCCACCCGCGCCACGTCGCCGGGATCGGTTTCGCCGTCGTAGGGGCAGTCGGTCACGCACGACACATAGCCCCGCACCGGCAGGTCCAGTTCGCGGGCGGCCTCGACCACGGGGCGGAAGCGGGCAAGGCTTTCATCGACCGAGCAGTTGATGTTGGCGCGACTGAAGCCTTCGGTCGCCGAGGCGAAGATCGCGATCTCGTCGGCGCGGGACCGCACGGCACGCTCGAACCCCTGCATGTTGGGCACCAGAGCGGCGTAGCGCACGCCCGGGGCGCGGTGCAGACCGGCCAGAACATCCGCAGAGTCGGCCATTTGCGGCACCCATTTGGGGCTGACGAAGCTGGCGACCTCGATCCGCCGGAACCCGACCCGGCCAAGAAGGTCGATCAGGGCAATCTTGTCGGCGGTCGGGATGGCGCGGGCCTCATTCTGCAGCCCGTCGCGGGGTCCGACCTCGAATATCTCGACATGCTCGGCCATCGCCGGTCCTTTCAGCCTTGGGAGGGGGCCGGTCCGGTCTCGCCTTCGGGCGGGTCGGGCAGCGGCCAGGGCGCATAGAAGTCCTGTGCGTAAAGGCGGGCGTCCTCGGGCGGCAGCGCGGCCTGAAAGCTGGGACGCTCGGTGATCCGCTCGTACCAGTTGCACAGTTCGGGGAAGGGTTCGATCCGGGCGAAATGGCGGCCCATGTAGACCGCTTGCCCGACGCTGATGTCGGCCGCCGAAAAGCCGCTGGTCAGCAGGTAGTCGCGGTTCTCGACCGGGGTGGAAAGCCGGCCCTCGATCGCGGCATAGCATTTCTCCAGCCGTTTGGCTTCAAGCTGCATCACGAAGGGCGAGCGCATGTAGTCTTCATAAAGCGCAACATGCTGCTGGGTCAGCGCGGCGGTGTGCTGGCTGATGGTTTCGGCGAAATGCACCCAAGTCAGCCAATCGGCGCGGTCCGGGTCGTCGGGGCGGCGCCAGAGGCGGTCGGGCGAATGGTTTTCGGCCAGAAACTCGGTGATGGCACCGGATTCCCAGATCACCTCGCCGTTGATTTCAAGCGTCGGCACCCGGCCCGAGGGGTTCAGCGACAGGTATTGCGGCGCGCGCAGGCTGCGATCGAAGGGATAGGTCTTCAGTTCGAATTCCATCCCCAACTCGTGCAGCATCCAAAGGGTGCGCATCGACCGGGTCTGGTGGCAATGGTGCAAGCGGATCATATCAGCCTCTGTTCGGATGAGGGAACCGGGGTCGGCCAGCGCCGGGCTGAGGGTGCCCGGCGAGACGTCCCCGCAAGACATAGCGACCCCTGCGCGGGCTGCAACTGCCTTGACGGGGCGCGGCGGGGGG
>SWCD01023432.1_pt3 | contig 35754 bp, 32 predicted proteins | sample 4693011 | NCBI WGS metagenome assembly SWCD01 (sample SAMN10267278, study PRJNA491770) | bioreactor metagenome | isolation source: DHS bioreactor inoculated with marine | place: Japan: Omine Ridge, Nankai Trough | reverse complement strand
CCCCCCTCTCCGCCCAAAGCTCCACCACCTGTTCAGGCAGCTTATAATAAAGACGATGGAACAGAAGTTGAAGCAGACCGCAATATAGCTGATGAGTTTGCTGAGGCTGATGAACTCTTGGATGATTTTTTTGTTGATGATGTGGCCGCCCCCAGTGGAGTTGCTGCCGGTATCAGTGGTGATGAGTTTGATTTAAGCGATCTTGATAAGGGTGAAGGGGATGTACTTGATCTTGACGTAACTGCTGAAGCTGAAGAAAGTCCTGAAGAAGAAATTGCTGCTGAGCCTGAAGTTGCAGACGAAGAACTCCACTTGGTTGAAGATAGTGAATTAGATATTTTCAGGGTTGATGAGCCTGATGAGGCCGTTGCGCAGCCAGCAGCTGCCGAAGAAGGTGAGGAAGAGTTCCCTGAAATGGAATCAGCCCTTGATGATTTCTTTGAAGGGGAACCTGAGGCTGAAGCTCCGAGTATTGCCCCGCCAGAGCCCACAGTCGAATTAGCTCCATCAGAAGGTATAGAAGAAGTTGACGCCGCCCTTGATGACTTCTTTGAAGATGAGGAACCAAAAGCTCCCGAGGTTGCTAAAGAGGCACTCGAAGTCGAGGCACCTAGCCCACCTGCATCGGCAGAAGAAGGAACTGTTGAAGGCCTCAAGGCATTGTTGATTTCTGTTGACTGGGAAGTGGATGACCAGCTGCTTGAGCGCGCAGATGCAGAGATCTCAGGCCTAAGAGAGAAACTTTCTGAAAACCATACAGCCCTTATCCATCTCAACTTTTTAAGCACTGTAATCCACCACATAGGCGAGAGAGAGCATTCTGAAGTGATTTCTGAATCCATGACTTGCCTGAAAATGATCACCGAGAGCCTTGAAAATCTCGTGAATGGCGATGGCGCAAATGATTCTCAATTTGCTGCCCAAGCAGTCTCGTCTTTTGTGGATTGGCATGAACTTGTTGTTGCCGAATTTGAAAAGCGTCTTGATGAGATCAAAAAACATGGTGGTGATTTAGCTGAAAGTATTGAGTCTTTAGAGCTTGAAGCAGCTGAAGGGGAAACAACAGAAACGCAAAGACTGAAAAAAGAGATTCTCTCTGAGGTTCGTGAAATACTCTCTAAAGAAATGATGGCTATCCGGCAGGAACTATCGGCTAAAGGCTAAATAAAAGTGAAAGCATGTTAGTATTTTGTGAGGATTGTGGCAAAAGGCATTCTGTCACTGAGGGTGGTGATGAGAATGGCCAAGTTCGGTTTCGTTGTGACTCATGTGGTTTTTTAGTTATTGCCAATGATGTGCCTCCGAAGACACGCAAGGCAAGCGAACCTGATACTTCGGTGCAACTTTCCTGCTCCCATGACTGTCTTGACTTTGGCTGTGTTCTGGGCGACGACGTAGCGGTACAGACGCTCTTTATGGCTTCCCATGATGGCCGGAAGATCGACTTGGAAGTAAAGGTCCTGCCGGAGGTGAAGGGGAATGTTACTGTTGATCAGGTTTCTGCAAATGTTTTTAAGGTAAGAATGGTATCGGCTGTGAAGATGGGGGCCGACTTGTTGAAAGTCTATGATGGCCCGGCGTTGGAATTTTTCGATTCTATATCCGGCGCTCTCCACACAATTCCTCTCGTATTCAGCCGCTTAAAGCCTTCTGTTGTTGTCAAGCCTGACCTGGTCGATCTTGGTCGTATAGAAGCCGACGTTCTCACGGAGGGTGAATTTGTTATCGAAAATTGCACAGCTTCACCTCTCGTTGTTACGGTCACCCCTGACCCCCAATGTTTTTCTTTAACAAGTGTTTTTAATCTTTTATCAGATACAAATTTAATTTTGGCCGGTGGAGAGGAGCGGCAGATTTTATTCTCTGTCCGCCTAAGTGCTGAAGGTGGAAATGAAGAAGAAATGGATCAAATTATATTCATTACTGCCAGTGATAACGAAAAAAGACCGCCGCAAAAGGTAAGAGTCAAGGCCACCTCCCGGGCATGAGATGTCTTCTTGCTTGATGGACCATCAATAGTGTAAAATTTTACAAGCGACCAATAAGCTTGTCGAAATAACAAGTTTCAAGGAGTTAAAAGGTTAACTAGGGGGCATTGGGAGTTCATGGAACGCATTATTGACGGGTTAGTGCATTCTGTTGAAGAAATTAGCGGAGTCTATCTTTACGACTTCCATAAAAGTATTCTTTTAAACCGGATGCCCGATACCTTTAGCGAAGAGAGCCTTGTTGTTCTTGCTGAAAAAATGAGTCGTAATCTCCACCTGGGCAAAGGCCGCTATCCTGACATTTCTGAAGTATCCCTCCACTTTGCAGATACCAATATCACCGCCAAAGAAATGCGCAGCGATCGTTTGCTCATTGTCATGTTTAATCCCTCCGTTAATAAGCAAAAGCTCCACATGTCTCTTGAGTTGGCCTTAGAGAGTTTAGCCGAGGCTGCCGTGGAAGGCGCTTGATTATGACGGTTCTAGAAGATTTTACCCAGATTAAAAAAATTGTCGGCGTGGCAGAGTATGTTCTTGTCCGGCAAGACGGGCATCTCATGGTCCACGATGCAACTGACCACGAGGGACTTGCCCAGGTTGTCATGCTTTGTGGGACAAATTGTGATGCTATTAAAGCTGGTATCCCAAGCCGCTTTAACTACTTCCTCTTTAGCCGTGAATGTGGTGAGCATCTCTTGGTTTTTCCTGTGGGAGGCTATTACCTCGGAGTTGTTCAGCATTCTTCAGTGGAAAGTTCACATATTGCCAGTTCCGTGACCGATTTCATCCGAAATCTTGTTCGTCGTTCAAAAAAGCCTTAGATAATATTGCAGCACTGGATATAAAAAAGGCCGCTGTCTCCCTTCAGGGAAGGCAGCGGCCTTTTTTACTAACAACCTTCAATAGCTTTTTTTCTTTTTTGACGCACGAATTTTTACTTCATCATCAACCTTGAAAACTTTTGCCTTTGAGCCGCAATCAAGGCTTATGGTGTTGTCATCCACAGCAGTTACTTTACATTTTGTCGTTGCTGCCATGGCTTGGCTTGAGGCAATTGTTAGAAACATGGCCAGAGTTACGATTACTGTCTTTTTCATTGGTGTCTTCTCCATATGATTTTGTTTTTGTCTCAAAAGGGTTTTACCCCATGTTTTGTTCTACGAGGGCTTGTGGCAGCCTTTGCAGGAAGTGGGGCCCGTGGTTAACTTTGCCTTTTTCATACTCTTGTGACATTTCAGACAGACTCCGTGCATGTACTTCTTAATGCCACCAGCCTCGCCGACTGCTTTTGCCTGGTTTTCCTTTGTAACTTCAGAGAGAACGTCTTTGTTCTCTTTAACCCCTTCGTGACATGCAGTGCAGGTGAATTGGTTATCATAGGCCTTGCTTGAAAAGGAGTTATTGTTTTTGAGAAACGTCACAGCATGTTTTGCGTGGCTAAAGTTAGGAACATTTTTAATGTCTTTCGTGTTCGAACTTAAAGCCGGGCTTGATGATTGAAGATTGATGTCAACAAGCTCTGGAATTTCAGAGCCAGAAGCAAAGCAGCAAGTGCTTATGCCAAACAGCAGGGTCGTTGTTGCCAAAAATGAAGTCCTGAGTTTTCTTTTCATAATTCCTCCTGAAAGTGTAGTTTAGGGGACTCATCCTCTTGCCAACACTTTAGGGTGGCGACCGGAAAAGAAAAAGATGACATGGGGTGATGTGGGGTTGTCAGGTAGGGTGATGTCGACTGGAAGTGTAATGAATACAAAGTTTTGCCGGTGGCTATGTCTAGTCCGAAGTTGGGATGTTTAGGCAATTCCTTCTTGAAAAAACACAATGAAAGCGTACAATATGGCGAAATCACAACACCAAACTTCTCCTAAAAACCACCTTGAAAAATAAAGATCCCCAGCCCGGTCCGCAAATGGTTCGCATTGATGGCAGCCTTGTCCGTAAATTGCGGGAAGAAAAGGGCCTCACCCAGCTTTATCTCGCCACGGCCGTTGAGGTGACAACGGATACAATTTCCAGATGGGAAAATAGGCATTATCAATCCGTGAAAATGGAGAATGGTCTTCGTTTAGCTGCTGCCCTTGAGGTGGATCTTAATGATATTCTTGAATCCACAGATGATGCTGAGAAGACTGAGTCAGAAGAGGTTGTCAGAACCTCTGCCGCAATAAAATCTGGGCCAAAAAACAGCGTTCTTCTCTTTTCTCTCATAAGTCTTTTATTAGTTCTTGTCGTATCTACTCTCGTTGTTCTTCTGAACACGCCAGAGCAGGAAATTGTTCTCAGCGCAACCAGAAAAACTCCGTCACACGCCATGCCTGGCCACCCTTTTCCCGTGGTTATAACGGTTGAAACAAACAGGCAGCCTCTTTCTGTTGTCATAAAGGAATTTCTTCCGGCACATATCCGTATATCGTCTTCATCGGCTAGTTTGCATCCCGCAGGAAAAGCTGAGTTGAAATGGATAGCCAAGCACCTGACTGGTTCGCAACGCTTTGGATATATGGTTACCAGTTCAGGTCAGGAAAATTTGCACTTCAATGGCATAGTAACCAGTAGGGCAGGTCTTGATAGGGAAATTGTCATTGGCGGCATGCAGTCTCTGGCGATGGCCCCCTTTCATTGGGCTGACAGTGATAAAGATGGCATCATCAGTGATGATGAAATTCTCGTTGTTTATGATGAGTTTGATGATGTGCCGGGTCTCACCGTTAATATTGATCTTATCGACGAGATATGGATGGCAAGCGGCTATAAATGGGATGCCTCAGGAAAAGTTTTCGCGGTTATTCCTTAGGGGTAAAGAGATGACACGGCATGCCCGAATTTTTGAGGACAACCAAAGAAGGGGTTTGTTTTGATTTGAATCCCATGGCCTGACAGCCATACGGGTGGGCTGGCTCGTGGGTAATATAAAAATGGCGGCACTTGAAACAGTTTGGATTTTCACTGTTCATCACAACCAGATGTCCTCCTTTTGGGCCAACCTTGCAAGTCCTCTGAGAAGCACGAAGCGACCTAGAGGAATAACTTCACCTGGAAAACTTTTGACAAAAAGAGGGTTGTCGCATAGCCCGCCGGACAGGTAGAGTTTGGTGGGTTCCCCGGCAAAGCGGTAGGCGTTAATTGCAATGGATTTTACAAATCGTGCAACTGCTTTTTCTTCACTGTTACCGGAAGAAATTTCATCAAATATTTGACTCATGCCCAAGACACCACAGGTCACGGAGAAGGATTTGTCCGGCACCGGGAGCTGCTGGTAGTCAATGTCGTAATAGCGCCCCAAAAGTTCGATGGTAAAACCCATCGAAGCCCCACATTCAGCATTCCAGCCCATATCTGCCAAGCTGTTTTTTTCGTAACGCACAAATTTTATATCGCGACTGCCACAGTCAAGAAGGGTAAAATCATCCTCGGCAATCAATAGTTCGCCACCGCGGGCCAAGGCTGTTAATTCATTAATATATTGGTCTGTGTAGCGTTTACCGTTATGACCTGTGGCCATGTCCACCCGTAAATCTCGGCTAAGGGTTTTGGCAGGCTCAAGATATGGAGTTGGGTTAGGGTCGCTTAGGTCTATAAATTTGGCATAGGTTGTGCCGAAATCAGCAAGAAGCATCATAAACTCCCGATAGTTCAAGAAATGCCTGGATCTTAGCACGAATCGAGCTCCCTGCACTGATATCACTGTCAAGAAAAAGGGAGCGTGGATGCCGGCTGGCAAGATGCTTGGCTAAAGCTGTTTTGGCACAAAAGGATTGAGCGAAAAAGACTGTGGGAAGATCCGGATTATAGTGGGACTCAAGTTCCAGATCAGCCGGGGTCTTATTTTCCATGCAGCGGCTCCATCCGAAGACGTGGGTTGTTGGCGGAAAAAAAGCAAGCAGGGAAAAATCTCGGGGCGGCACACCCCAAAAACCGGCGGTGGCCTCACAGGCTGGGAGTTGTTGGTGGGGGCTGGTTACTTGAATGGATTTACATATCCGCTCAATTTTTTCAGGTAAGGAAAGCTTTGTTTCGCAGAGTGTGGTGCCAAAAGGCTGGCTGTCTACGTTACGGGTCTGGATAACAGGGATGTCCAGGCGGTCTTTGAGGATATTGGCAACATGGAGAGCGCAGTCACATTTTCCTGGACCCACGTCAATAACAATGGCCTGTAAGTCGAGATGCAGACTATTAATGACCACTGTCCTTAAAATGGCACAATAGACCCTGGGGAGGTAAAGAATGGTTTCCTCCATGTCACGTTTAACGATGCTCTCATCAAGGTCGTAGATGGACGCATTGCTTTTTTCCAAAGCAGCCATCATTACAAGGGGAGGAACACCAACAATGCCCACAGGGGCACCCGGTGGTAAATTTTCTAGAAACGCTATTTCTTCAGCAGGAGTGCGCATTAATCATCGCCCCTGGTTCATCCGGAAAATCCAGGAAAATCCGATCAGCGCAATGGCGCAATGAATTGACCAGGCTGCAAGAGCCGGGCTTAAAACTTCAGTTTGCGCCATGGATTGCAGGGTGGACCAAATTCCCCAAAAAACAAAAGCCAAACAGCAGCTAACCGGGATAGCAATGGTGAGATCTCGGCCCCAGCGTTGATGGATGTGGATGGTCAGCGGAATAGCAAAGATGAGAAGAGGAAGGCCTAAAAACATAAAAGAGAGGCGTGAGTAAAGGTCGATGATTCCTGTGACAATCCCTTTTTGTTTTTCTTGAAAAGCCTTCTGCCAAAGAAAGGTGAGTGAGTGCTCTTCAGGGCGAAATATAGGGGCAAAAAACTCTTTCGGGCCCTCTTTAAGTTCAGCCTGACGCTCTGCAAAAGTAGTAATCTGATATGATCCATCACCAGAAAGGTTTTTTTCCACACCTTCCTGCAGCTGCCAGCTTCCTTTATGTTCTCCCTTTTTGGCGGTCAGAAACCTGTTCAGGGTGTAGGTGTCATCCCAGCTTGTATAGATTAGGTCATTATATGTAGTATTGTTGCTGCTCAGTTTGAAACTGTAAATGCCTTCAACGCCCCTGTAAAAGATGCGCCCACCTTGCATAATGCCATTAATAACAGGCTGCTTGATCACGGTGTACCAAATTTTATTAGTTTTAGAGGTGCTCGTAGGGAGTAACCACTGCGCCATTGCAACAGTTCCCAGGGTTAATAGCAAGGCGGAGAAAATTACAGGGCTGACGATACGCAAGAGGCTGATGCCACCGGCATTAAGAGCCATTGCTTCATGGTTATGGTTAAGAATTCCCAGTGTGATGATGCCGGCAAGTAAGATGGATACAGGGGAAAGCTGGTAAAGGATGGTGGGAATTTTCATTATAAAAAAACGCAAAGCAAAGCCGATTGTTTGCCCTTTTTCAGTGAAGCGATCTATCTGTTCAAAGAAATCAATGAGCAGATAGAGTGAGAGCAATCCACCGAGAACCAGGAGTAGATTCCAAAAGAATTGCCTTATGATGTAGCGGTCAAGGAGGTTCAATAGATTAGCCTCCATTTTCTATGAGGTGGTGGGCCAGGAGGTAACCGGCAAAGACAAGTAAAACTCCAAGGATATTACTGGTCAAGGCATAGACAATCACTGTTTTTACGTCACCCACTTTGAGGAGTTCGGCCTTTTCTCTGGCAAAGGTTGAAAATGTCGTGAAAGAGCCGAAAAAACCGGTAAGTATGAAGAGACGGTACTCTGCCGCCACTTTGTAATGTTCGAGTAAGGCACCGCACAGACCGATACAAAAAGAGCCGACCATGTTCACCGTGATCGTACCAATGGGGAAATTGCTGGTGGTAAAGCGGTGGACAAAGATGTTAATTCCGTGACGACTGGTTGCTCCCAAACCTCCGCCTAACATTATGGCTATTATTTCTTTCATGGCTGATCAGGGAGTAATTTGGTAAGCTGACGCGGTTAAAAAAGATGATTGCATGATAACGTGTATGAGCACTTCAGATGGCGGTTGGAGAGTAATCTGTAAGTCGCATGATGAAGATGTATCCATGGAAATCTCCATCTTGGAATTTTCTGGTTTTTACCCTCAAGAAATCCTGAAAAAATAAAGTTATGCCGTCCTTTGTCCAGCTTGTTAGCGTAGATTGCCCTAAACCCAGTCTGCAAGATAACACAGGTGATATAGATAGACTAAAAAAAAATGTCACTGAAAAATGCGGAAACGTAGTGTTGGTGCCCTTTGGGGCCATGACCAGAGTCGCCAAGGCTTTCCGTCAGGCCGATTTTAACGGTTATGCTGTTCTTAATGATTGCGGCAGCCATTATGAGCTCGTCGATTTTTTTGCAGAGCAGCCTGTTATTTTACCATCAATAGCTTTAGATCTTGGCACCACGCATCTAGAGGCATCCCTTCTGGATTTACTGACTGGGGATGTGCTGAGGCAGGCCAATATCGCCAATGGCCAGATCGAGTTTGGTACCGACATTCTCACCCGCATCCATTTTGCGGCAACAGATGGCGGATTAAGCACCTTGCAGAAGGCTGTTGTCTCATGCATTAACGAGCTAGTTGAGCAACTAGCCGGCCAGGAAGGGATTGCTCCTGTTGATATTCGGGCTTTGGCTATCTCAGGTAACACCACCATGGTCCATTTTTTACTCGGTGTTGACCCTGCAACCCTTTGCCGGGAACCATATATCCCATTGATAAATAGTCCTGATGTCTGCCATGGAATTGATTTACAGCTTGGTGTGGATGATTGGGCGCCGGTGTGGATCATGCCCAGTGTTGGTAGCTATTTTGGCGGCGATCTTATCTCAGGGATTATCGCCAGTGGTCTTGATCAGCAATCAGGGACTTCAATGCTCATCGATGTGGGAACCAATGCCGAAGTAGTCCTTGGTAATGGGGAATGGCTCATTGCCTGCGCCGGGGCGGCTGGTCCGGCTCTGGAAGGCGGTATAGCCAAGATGGGAATGCGAGCCGGGCCGGGAGCCATTGACAGGGTTCGTATTGATCCCGAATCAGGCCAGGTTTCTTATCAGACCTTAGGAGACCAAAAACCTAAAGGACTCTGCGGTTCAGGGATTATTGACTTGGTCGCAGCCCTCTATCTCTCTCAGATGATTGATGTGCGTGGCAAGTTTCAGAAGAAATTCGCCGGAGATCGCCTGATGGATGGTCCTGAAGGTCCAGCTTTTATTGTAGTTGATGGTTCAGAAGCTGCAGACAATCAACCTGTTACCTTTACCCAGGTTGATCTTGACGCCATGATGCGTTCCAAAGCGGCCATGTACTCCATCCTCACAACGCTCATTGCCCAAGTGGGTCTCGGTTTTGAAGATTTAGAGCGAATTTTCGTGGCAGGATCCTTTGGTAAACATATTGATCCAAGGCAAGCCATCACTCTGGGCATGATGCCTGATTTGCCACTGGATATTTTCCAACCCATCGGCAATAGTTCCCTGGCAGGAGCAGAAGAAGTTTTACGCAGTCGCCAGGCAAGAAAACGTTGCTTGGAACTGCCAAACAAAATCACCTATCTTGAACTCAACGTTAATCAAGAGTTCATGATCCGTTTTTCCGGTTGTCGCTTCATTCCACACACCGATCCTTCTCTTTTCCCCTCTGTGCCTATTTTTTCTGAGTAAAATTATTTTCCACAACCAGCTGTGCGTAAAATCATAGAGATGCGCAACATGTGGTGGCCAGGCCTCTTTTTTGACAAGAAAAAATATTTCAAAAAAACAGAGAATGGGGTAATTATATGTTTGGTTTTTCAGGCCTATTTTTTGGTGGATTCTTTGTGCTTTTCACGCTCGTTCAGAGTATAAACCGCAGTTCATACCATGAAAAAAGGTGTAGCTCATGGCAGAAGAAATGTCTGTTGATTTTGACAACCGAGCAGGAGAGAATTCGCATTCTTTTACTGCAAAGGTTAATTCGGTTCTTGTCAAAATCAGCGATTATTTTTTCCGCCTTAACATCGTCCGAAAACTCCTCTTAGGCTATCTGCCCCTTTGTCTTTTGCTGGTTCTTTTTGCTGTTCTTGGTCTCATGAGTCTCACCACTTTAAACCAGCTCAATAGCTCTATTATTGAAACTGACATTCCCTTGATTAATATCGCCGATCAAATGACCGATGATATTCTTGCCCAGGAACTTTATGCCCGGCGTTATGCCATTTTAAAAGACCCGGAAACGCTTGATATTTTTAGGGAAAGGCAAGAAGATTTTTATAAACGTATAGAATCCATAACCTATCTTCCTGAAGAAAGGGATCTGCCCATCACCCAACTTCTTGACCAACATCGTAATTATCGTAAATTTTTGTCAGACACTTTTATTACCCAGCAGGATGCCACTTTAGATAAAGTGGCCATTGATAGCTTCCTTCGTGATAAGCAGGAACAGCTGATGGCCCAGGTTCAGCTGGTGAAAGATATTGCCCGGCAAGACCAGTTAGACAAGACCATGATGTCCGCCACAATGGGACAAAACGCCTATAAGGCAGCAATTTTCGTCTGCTGGATTGGCCTTGCGCTTTCTTTGCTGGCTGCTTTTGTTGTGACCAGAAATATTGCCGGCACCGTACGTAGACTGCAAAAGGCCACAGATGAAATTGCTGCTGGTAATTTTGATTATGATCCAGGCGTAAAAAATACCGACGAGCTTGGCGATTTTGCCAAGGCCTTTAAGAAAATGGCTGCCAGGCTGAAGAAATTAGAAACGTCATATCGTGACGCCAGCCCTTTAACAGGATTACCTGGCGGAGTCAGTATTAGTAAGGCTGTTGATGCAATTCTTAGCCACCAACAACCATTATCTTTTTGCCTTTTTGATATCGATAGTTTTAAGGCTTTCAATGATATTTATGGCTTCTCCCGTGGTAACAGGGTGATTGAGGCCGCTGCTAAAATTATTAAATCTGTGGTGGAAGAAAAAGGTTCTTGTGATGATTTCATTGGTCATATCGGCGGCGACGACTTTGTTCTACTCTGCAAGCATTATGACTTCAGGCCGCTTTGCGAGGAAATTGTCTCCCGCTTTGATCAAGAAATCGGCAAATTTTATGATTTAAAGGACCGTGAAAAGGGATTCGTCGAGACCGAGAACCGGCAAGGGGTTATTATGACCTTCCCCATCGCCAGTCTGTCTGTGGCAGTGGTCACAAATGAGAAAAGGCCGTTGGCCGATCATCTGCAGGTGGGCGAAATAGCAGCTGATGTGAAGAAAGCCGCCAAGAAAAAGGTGGGAAGTGCAATTGTGGTCGATACCCGTCTCGTGGCCTAAAATTTACAGATTGTTGTGTGCTAAAAGTTTGGCGGGCTTCTGAGGATACTTGGTGATGTATATTTTTTTTAAAAGTTGCTCCTGTTCCTTCTTTTTCTTCTCTTGTTCTATTTCATTTATTCTTGCCGGTTGTGTTCACAACACACCAATAAAACCCATCGAACCCCCTTCAGCCTTGGCTCGAAGCGGACTTCCTTTTGAATCCTCCAGTAAAAGTACTGGTTTTTACAGGAAGCAGGTGAAGAAATGGCAGGCTATCTCAGAGAAAGAAACTGATCCCGTAAAGCAAGCAGATGCCCATCTTCATCTTGCCTCGCTTTACCTGAACCAGAATAATCCTGGCAAGAATTATCATAAAGCATCTTTCTCACTCAGCCATGCGGTAAAGCTTTGGCCGGATCTTCAGAATCATGTTGCTATTGTAAGCTGGCTTGAGCTTTTAAAGAGCTATGAGAAGGAAACGCAGAGTTTGCAAAAGAAACTGGCTGGGATGAGAAACAGTCTAGACTCGGCCCGGAAGCAGATAGGGACACAGCGCCACTCAATTGTGACTCTGCAGGAGTCTATTGAGAAGTTGAAAAGGGCTGACATGGTTGTTGAGAAAAAACGCAGGGCTTTCAGGTAGGTGTAGCGTTTAGTTTTTGAATTCAGTTTTTGGGTTGTATTTTCTTTTTTTCCCTACTGATCTCTGTTTTTTCCCTTGTCATCCCAGCATTCATGGTATTATTTATCTTTCTCTTGCTTTCCCGATTTGTGAATTTGTATCATGTGTTATGGATCTTTTGGTTTCAAAGGTAGAATTTAGCTTCTTTGAAATCTGACCGGAGGCAGTTTGAATAATTTCTTTTTTCAGGCTGCGTTCACCTCCTCAATTTTATGAACCTCAGAGCTTTTCTGGCCGAGAAAACGTATCTGAACTCATTTTGTTTTTGACAATGGAGCGATGGCTGCAATGAGTGAAAAAAATCCAAGTTTGATAACCTGTGTTGTTCAACGGGGTGAAGCCGACAAAGTCGTAGACGCAGCTTTAGATGCCGGGGCTGAAGGTGCGACAATTTATTTCGGGCGGGGGCGTGGTGTGCGCGAGAGGATGGGCTTTCTTGGCCGTTTTATTAAACCGGAAAAGGAAGTTATTCTTATCATAACCCGGGTTGAGCAGACTGACGCTGTTTTCAACGCCGTGCAGAAAACTGCCGGACTGACAGAGCAGGGAAAAGGTTTTGCCTTCCTTCATAAAATTGATCGGGCCGTTGGTTTCTTGGCCTAACGATCAATTTCCTGAGAGCTGATAAATAATGTGGATCCATATTCTGATACTTGGTGTCGCCCTGGGATTCAGTGCTGCTTATGATGTAGATATGGCTGGTTGGTATGAGACCATCATGACCTACATTGCCGGGGCCCAAATAGAGCTGTGCGTTCAGGCCCTAGTTGTAGCCTTTGGCCTTTTGTTCTTTTCATTCATTATGGCCCAGATGAAGGCCTATTCCCTCATGCTTGTCTTGTCCAGAGCGATTCTGGAAATCAGCCTCTTTGGAGTGAGTATTTTGGCCTTTGGCTCGCTCTATTTTTCCTGGGTTCTGATAAAAAATGTCTGGGTCGACATGGGAGTTGTCGTTATCGTCCCATATATCGGTGTTTTCGCCGCAGGAATGTGTCTCCAGCTTTTTGATTTCAACTACCCCTATAAGCAGAAGATATTGGGGTATCTCATCCTTAGTATGTTCTCTTTGGCCCTTGTTTATCTTAGGGCCATGTGATCAAAAACTATCTTTTTAAACAGTTTCACCAGAAGGAATCTTTGGAGTTGGAAAGTCTTCCATTTTTGACCAAGGCTGAATAATACAGTTGCGACCAATCTGGGTGCGGGCTGGAATATTTGCCTCTTTACCCACCAGGGTAATGCCGGTGTAGAGATGGGAAGGATATTTTATGTTTCTAGTTTCCTTATCATCTCCACTACCAATGACAGCTCCCTTACCTACCTGAACACGCTTGTCTAAAATAGCAAGATCGATACAGGCATTGTCTGCCACAACCACATCATGAAAGAGAATGGAGTTGCGTACCACTGCCCCTTTTCCCACTTTAACACCGGGTGAAAGAACAGAATTATAGACCTCTCCCTCAATAATACATCCTGCTGAAATCATCGAACACTGAACCTTGGACCCTTCAAGAAATCGAACAGGAGGCCGGTCAGCATTTGTGTTGACACTTGACTCAACATTAGGGCGTGTTCCCCAAATTTCAGGGGATATGCCTGAATTGTCATCAAGAATATCCATATTGGCCTGCCAATAGGACTGAATGGTACCCACGTCACGCCAGTAATCATGAAAAGGGTAGGCAAAAACGTCGTCACGCTCTATGGCTTTAGGAATCAGGTGCATGCCAAAGTCCACCTCTTCTCTGTCTTCACCGAGCAGGTTGAGGAGGTATTCGGTGTCAAAAACGTAAATACCCATGGAGGCAAGGTTCGTCCTGGGTACTTCCGGCTTTTCCTCCCATTCGATAATACGCCCTTCGTCATTGGTTATACCAGCCCCAAACTGATGGATATCCTCCTTGGGCACAACCATCATGGCAATGGTGACATCCGCTTTTTTTCGGCGGTGGAATTCAATCATGTCATCCAAGTCCATCCGGTAAATATGGTCACCCGAGAGAATGACAATTTCTTTAGAGGGGTGGGCCTTTATGAAGTCGATGTTCTGGCGTACTGCATCGGCGGTTCCTTTGTACCAGTCTGAATCCTGGGAACCGGTACGTGGCGGTAAGATTTTGATACCCCGGCTTCTGCCAATAAAGTCCCATGCTTCTCCACCGCCAAGATGGCGCATAAGGCTGAGCGGTTTATACTGGGTCAAAACGCCGATCTGGGAAAGACCGGAATTCATCACATTCGATAGACTAAAATCGATAATTCGATAGATTCCACCAAAAGGAGCTGCCGGTTTTGCCCTAGTCTGAACCAGATTATTAAGGCGGCTGCCAACCCCACCAGCAAGGATGAGAACCAGAGTTTTATCTTTACCTGTCATCATCGCACAACCTCCCCAGACTTAACCTCTCTGGCCAATTTTGTGAGATCGATGTTTGGGTAGATTGTACAGTCGGAACCGATGACCATGTTATCCGGGAAATAATTATTCCAACCAAGAACGGTGACATTCTTGCCGTTCTCACCACCTTTTCTGCCTATTTTGACTTCGTTGCCCATGGTTACATTGACATCACTGATGATTTGTTCAATGTGGGAATCCCTGCCCACCACATTGTTAAAAAAGAGGATGGAGTCAGTTACCTTTGCCCCCTTTTTCACATGAACCCCGGGGAAAATGATCGAGCGAGAGACCTCACCTTCAATAACGCAACCGTTATATATTAGGCTATCTTCAATGGCGGCCTGACTCCCGACTTTCAGGGGCTGGCAGGTGCGGATGTCTCGGTGTTCGAGATTTGTGCGGATACCCCATTTCTCAAGTTCAATCTTTGGGTCAGGACCTAGGAGGTCCATGTTTGTCTGCCAGTATTCGGAGATAGTCCGGCTATAGGCCCAGTAATCATGAAATTTATAACCATAGATTTTTCTATTTTCCGCAAGAAGGCGCGGGATGATGTCACGGCCAAATTCAAAGGAGTCATCCTCCCTGGCATTGGTGGTGAGAACTTCATGAAGGACCCGGGGGTTAAAACAGAAAACAGTCATGGACGCCCAGTTGAAGCGGGGATCATCAGGTTTCTCTTCATACTGAAGAACACGACCACCACGATCATCATCCTCATCATCAATGTCAGCAACACCAAAGCGTTGGGCCTTATCGGCAGGGATCTTGAGACAGGCAATGGTCAGATCAGCATCCTTTTCACGATGGTAGGCAATAATCTCGCGATAATCCATCTTATAGATATGGTCACCTGAAAGGATCAAAACCTCATCAGGGGCGTGGTATTCAATGAAATCGGAGTTTTGAAAGACAGCGTCTGCAGAACCCTTATACCAGGAGGTGTTGCCATAGCCTGTGGAAGGGGGGAGAATCGATACCCCGCGATACTTGCCGATCATATCCCAGGCCGCACCAATACCAATATGGTTGATTAATGAAAAGCTGCGATACTGGCTGAGAATGGCAACCTGTTCAAGACCTGAATTCATCAGGTTGCTCAGAGGAAAATCGATAACCCTGGCAAAGCCGCCAAAAGGGACGGCTGATTTTGGCCGGTAATGGGTGAGGACATTGAGTTCGTCCACCCTGCCGCCGGCTAAAACCATGGCAAGGGTGCGTGGCTTTAGGTTCATGAAAACCTCTGGTCAAAAGGAAAGAAAAAATCAGTACTGCTCCGGCCCTGCCGGTTCCAGTGCTGTGTCCCAACCATATTACAGGGCATCAGTGGAGGTGCAGATTAGATAACCAATGCACAGCCAAGGGGAAAAGATGCCGTGTTTTTCAAGGTGTTCTAGAGGTGCCGCCGGGTAAGCTTTCTGAGGATGTGGGTATTGAATTCCTGATCCTGCTTATCGAGGTTTTTGAGGGGAACCTCAGCCCGGGCAGCCTCACGGTGACCGCCTGCCGATCCTATCTCGCCAAAGGCTTTCTTAGCAAGCACACCGGCATTTTTGCGATAGCCGTCACAACGAAAAATAACGACCAGGCGTTCGCCATGAATGCCGGAAATAAAAACCCAGGAAACCGGATGAACCCGGTTGAAAAAGTCAGCAATAATAACAAGAACGTCAGGGCTAAAGACCCGGCCAACATGGGCGTATAGCCGGTTATTGTTGACCTTCATGGTCTCAAAAGCGGTCTTAAAGTAGTTTAACTCAGAAATACGTAATTCTGAAAGCTCAATTTTACGAACCAGATTTTGGTTGGCAATATTAAAGAGATAGCGAAAGGAAATAGCATCGGCAAGCTTTGCTTTCTTTTCGAAATTATGGGTGTCAACCTTGATGGCGTAAAAGAGGGCGGTGGCAATGGCCACTGACGGTTTTATTTTCGCAGCACGGAGATATTCCACCAGCATGGAGGCGGTGGCGCCGTAGTCGGGGCGGATATCAATAAAACTTGCTTTCCAATTGCCTGAAACCGGGTGATGGTCAATAATTGCATCAAACGTAATTTCAGCAAAAAATGGATTATGGGACGGCTGCGAATCGATGATAACGAATTTGGTGTATTTATCTTTATCAATACACTTCACCCGTTCGGCATGGATCTTTAAAAGATCCACCATGGCAATATTGCTCAGTCTCCGTATTTCATTGGGATAAACAATACAAACCTTTTTGGTGCGGTACCGCAGGAGTCGTTTGGCGGCCATGGCACTGGCCAACGAGTCCGGATCTGCTGATATAACTATGAGAACGGTATCCTCTTTGGAGAAGATATCCCAGAAATCGTTGAGACGATCTTTGGCCGTTTTTTTAATACCTTGGTGGTTTTTTTTAAAATCGTCAGAACTTATAACTTCACTCAATACAATCACCATGCAGGATCAGCCTGCAAGCCCTTTTATTGCCTGCGTTACCAGGCTTCCCCGTGGACAAAATAAAAAAATGGTAAATAATCCATTTCCCATGCGTGAAACGGACCATCACCATTTTTTTTCGTCATGATGCTTTTACCATAGACAAAACAGAAGATGCAAGCCTTAAGCTTACAAAAAAAAATCTGTAAAAACAGGTACTTCTCGACTTGCCGCGTTATAAATTATATTGGGAAAGCGTAATAGGAAGCGGTGTAGAGGGGAAGTCGCCATTATTTGTGAAAAAATGTATTTTTTAGGGTTCTCGCCGCCTTTTTCTGATGAATCGGTAGCAATTTTGGTAGACTGTTACCAGTGGGTAACGCTTGCCTCTCTGTTTCATTGGCTGCCAAATAGGTGTTGGGATCGCAAAGAGTGAGTAGAGGCCTTCATTCCAGATTTTTTTTCTGCAAAGCCGTGGAACGGTATGATTAGTGCTAATTAAAAAAATGTAGTGGCATGGTAGATAGTATTTTCAGGAGAAAAGCCGGTATGCAGATAAGAACCAAAATCAGTATTATTGTGGGATTGGTGGTGATAATTTCCTACGGCATTACCTTCTACAGGACATCCGCTTTTCAAAAGGAGCTTGTCTTCACCCAGGTCATTCAGCAGGCCCGCATGCTTCACCAGCAGGTACTCATGACCAGAAAATGGGTATCGGACCATAATGGTCTTTTTGTGCTCAAAACAGCAGCATCCCAGCCCAACCCTTTTTTAGAAAGTAATGATCGTGAAATCAGGGACAGCAAAGGGCAGACCTATGTGAAGCGTAATCCTGCCATGGTTACCCGGGAGCTGTCACATTATTCTCATCAGTCAGGGGCTTTTGAGTACCGAATTACAACCCTAAAGCCCATTAACCCGGATAATAGACCTGATCCATTTGAACGGGCAAGCCTTCTTCGCTTTGAAAAGGGCGAGAAGGAAGTTTCTCAGGTGATGCTCAAGGATGGTAAACATGTGTTGCGCTATATTTCTCCGCTTTATGTGGAGGAATCGTGCCTGGAGTGTCATGCCCACCAAGGATACCAGGTTGGGGGTATCCGCGGTGCTCTCAGCACGACGATTTTGGTGGACTGGGCCTATGGTGACATTAAGAAAAATAATCGGATGTTACTCTTTATCTGCCTTGCCACAATCGTGGTAGTGGGTTTAGTCATCTATCTACTCATGGATGTTGTCGTTGTCCGGCGTCTCAATAGATTGGCTCATGCTGTTGATCAATACCCTGAGCGCGATGATTTCAAGAGCCTAAAAAAGGATGATGATGAAATAGGCATCCTGACCGAGAAATTTCAAGAGCTGGGCGACAGATTGCAATCATCCCAATATGAGTTGGACCAGACCAGAGAGAGGGTTTTTCAAGGCGAGAAATTGGCAGCTCTGGGGCGCCTGGCTGCCGGGGTTGCTCATGAGGTCAATAACCCGTTGGGAGGCATGCTTAATTGCGTAAAAAGTATGGGTGAAAGCCCCGATGATCCGGAGATGAATAAGCGATATCTCGGCTTACTTGAAAAGGGGTTGAAACGGGTGGGTAATATTGTCCAGCAGCTTCTTAATTTTGGGCGTCGTCAACCAGCCCAGTATGCGGTTGCCTCCATCGATGAATTAATCACCGAATGCTTAACCCTGCTGGAATATAACCTTAAAAAGATAGATCTGCATTTAGAGCTCCAGCTACCTGAACCTCGAATGGTTGATGGTGAGGCCTTGCAGCAGATTGTCGTTAACCTTGTTCTTAATGCCATTAATGCAATGGATGATGAAGGTGCGCTGACAATCCGTACTTTTGAAAAAAGAGGCAGGGTGATTTTGGAGATCGAAGACACCGGTGAAGGAATCGCCATGGAAAGCATCGATAAAATTTATGATCCTTTTTTTACCACCAAGGAGGTGGGGCAGGGCAGTGGTCTTGGCCTATCAATTGTCTATTCACTGGTCGAGCGGATGAAAGGAGTCATCACCGTTGCCAGCGAAGTAGGAAAGGGGAGTTGTTTTAGAATCGAACTTCATCCTGGAAGCCCGGAGGAGAAAGAATAAGATGGCAGAACTAATATCACCTCAGTCGTCAGCTGCCAGGCTTTTACTGGCGGAAGATGATGAGATCATGAGAATTACCCTGGCTGATCGTCTCCAAAAAGAGGGCTGGATTGTCGACGCTGCTGAAAATGGTGCTGTTGCTTTAAGTTTAATTAAAGAAAATCAGTACCAGGTTTTAATATCTGATATCCGCATGCCCGAGCTGGATGGCAATGCCCTTCTTGCTGAAGTGATGAAAATCTCTCCAGATACAGATGTCATCTTTATGACAGCTTTCGGGGGCGTAGAAAATGCGGTGGATTGTCTGCGCCACGGCGCTGCTGATTACCTGCTGAAGCCTTTTGATATGGATGACCTTGTTATCCGCGTGAAACGCCTGTTGACGGCTCAGTCATTAAAGGCGAAATGCGTTTCGCTGGAGGAGTGTTGCCGCAGGGCCCAAAAACCAATTATCGGCAATAGCCAGGCCATGCGCGGGCTGTTGAAAATGATCAGCCAGGTTGCAGTGACTGACGCCACTGTGCTGGTCACCGGCGAGTCCGGCACAGGTAAAGAGCTGGTAGCTGCTGCCATTTATCTTCATAGCCCTAGAGCCAAAGGGCCTTATGTGCGGGTCAACTGTGCTGCTATTCCGGAAGGGCTTATCGAGTCAGAACTTTTCGGCCATGAAAAGGGCGCCTTTACCGGAGCTGATGTGGCCAAAAAGGGTAAGTTTGAGTTAGCAAATAACGGAACTATTTTGCTCGATGAGATTGGTGAGTTACCCCTCCATTTGCAGGCAAAAATGCTGCGGGTTCTTCAGGAGAAAGAGGTGGAGCGCGTCGGTGGCACAAGGCCGATAAAGGTTGATGTTCGGGTTATTTGTGCCACGGCACGCCGACTTATAGATGAGGTGAAGGCTGGTCGATTTCGTGAGGATCTTTACTATCGATTGAAGGTGATCCCAGTTGAAGTGCCTCCCCTTCGAGAGCGCAAGGAAGACATTGCCGAACTGTGCAGCTTCTTTTTTAAAGAATTTTGCGGCGTTAATCAGGAACCTCTCCGCCTGTCAGATGAAGCCCTTCAAATGTTAATGGCCTACGATTATCCCGGCAATGTTCGCGAACTGCAAAATATCATTGAAAGGATCTCTGTGCTTGCCAACGGCCCGGAGGTTCAACCCTGGAATCTTCCCGCTGATATTAGCGGCGGGAGTGAAGAAAATAGTACACAACAGTTGCCCGACACCTTGGCCGAAGCTGTACGAGTTGCAGAAAAAAATTGCATCACCAGGGCTTTGTCGAAGACAGGTGGCAAAAAAGCGGAAGCAGCTGAGCTATTAGGAGTAAGTCGTAAGAATCTTTGGGAAAAAATGAAAAATTATGGGATGTAGTAATGGTAGAAGACCTTAGTAAACGAGCTTTTTTGCATAAAGGCCGTCCTGCCGTGATTCGGCCCCCTTGGGCCCAGAGGGAAGATCAATTTGGAGAGTCTTGCAGCAAATGCGATCTTTGTCTGCCAGTCTGCCCTCCCAAAATACTTGTCTCTGATCTTTTAGGGTACCCCAAGGTTGATTTCAGTAAAGGTGAATGCAGTTTCTGTAGAAAATGCCTGCAGGTATGCCCCACTGAGGCTTTGAGCGGTGGATTGGATACACCTCCCTGGCATCTTAAAGTGGATATCATGTCATCCTGTCTGCTTGCCCAAGGCACGGCATGTAGAAGTTGTGGTGAATATTGCCCTGTGGGGGCTATCACTTTTCAGCCAGGAATAGAGGGGCGGAGCAAAGTGCAGATTAATCATCAAACCTGCACTGGCTGTGGGGCGTGTTTTGGGGTTTGTCCAACTACTTCAATCCGTATCGCTTATGCTGAAGCATCCTAACTTTTTTTGCCTGTAAAAAGGAAAGCGTTTCTGTTGGGTAACAATAGATCGACTTACGTTACCTGAAGGTAACATGAGGACTGTGTTTCACGGGCCCAACTCTCTTCCTTAATTGCCTCTCAGTTGTGTAATGGAGTTGGAGTTGCGGAGTGCTGTGCGTTATTTTGCGTAGCCTATTTTCAGGCGGTAAGGGTGGCATGTCTCTTGCTCTTCTATAATTTTATATTTTGACCAGGCCATTAGAGCTAAATAATCAGACCAACTCATTAAACAGGACGATGCGATGAATATTGCAGGAGTGCTGGTGCATGCCAGGCAAGAGTTTGAAGCTGAGGTTGCAGCAAGCTTGGAATGCTTAACCGGAGTGGAAATTCATACGAAGACGGACGATAGCCGTTTTGTTGTCACAGTTGAAGAACAGGGCGATCACCAGATCTCTGACACCTTAATAGAGCTTAACCATATAAAAGGAGTGCTCTCGGCAGCAATGGTTTACCAGCATACCGAGGATGAGGAAGTTACAGAAGCCGGTAGATAAACAGTCTGGCAGACCCGACTTCGTTGAAGCCCCTATTGGGAAGAGACGGTCAAGTCGGTCTGCAAGCGAGGAGGAAACAGATGAAACTGACGAGGCGGAAATTTATCAAAACCAATGCAATTGCAGCCACTGCACTTGCTGCCGGTGTGAACCTGCCGGAAAAGGCCCTGGCTGCGAAGGGAGAAGATCCTACCATACGATGGGATAAGGCTCCCTGCCGTTTTTGTGGGACGGGCTGTAGCGTATTAGTAGGCACCAAGAACGGAAAAATGGTTGCCTCTCAGGGTGACCCTGATGCCCCGGTTAATAAAGGCCTGAACTGCATCAAGGGTTATTTCCTGTCCAAGATCATGTACGGCAAAGATCGGCTCACCCGGCCAATGTTGCGCATGAAAAATGGCAAGTATGACAAAGAAGGCGAGTTTACTCCGATATCCTGGGACAAGGCCTTTGATGTCATGGCTGATAAATGGAAGGAGTCCTTGAAGAAAAAAGGTCCCAGTGCTGTGGGGATGTTTGGCTCCGGCCAGTGGACTGTATGGGAAGGATACGCCGCTGCCAAGCTGTTTAAGGCAGGTTTCCGCTCAAATAATATTGATCCCAATGCTCGTCATTGTATGGCATCAGCAGTGGCCGGGTTTATTCGCACCTTTGGTTCCGATGAGCCCATGGGCTGTTATGATGATCTTGAACATGCCGATGCCTTTGTTCTCTGGGGTTCAAACATGGCAGAGATGCATCCCATTCTCTGGTCGCGTCTTACTGATCGGCGTCTCACCGCTTCTCATGTCAAAGTGGCAGTTCTTTCCACCTTTGAAAACCGGAATTTTGAGCTGGCAGATCTCGGCATGATCATGAAGCCCCAATCTGATCTGGCAATTTTGAATTACATCGCCAACTACATCATTGAAAACGGTAAAGTGAATGAGGATTTTGTCAGTAAATCTGTGAACTTTAAAAAAGGGAATACAGATATCGGCTATGGTTTAAGGCCCACAGATCCTCGTGAACAAAACGCCAAAAATGCCAAAAAAGCCGGCGGGGCAGCACCGATCAGCTTTGATGAATACAAGGCCTTTGTCGCCGAGTATACCCTTGACAAAGCCCATGAAATTTCCGGAGTTCCAAAGGATCAACTGGTGAAGCTTGCCAAGCTCTATGCTGACCCTAAGGTGAAAGTAGTTTCTTACTGGACCATGGGTTTCAACCAGCATGTTCGTGGAACCTGGGCCAATAATCTTGTTTACAATATTCACCTGCTCACCGGTAAGATTTCCGAACCTGGAAATGGCCCCTTTTCATTAACAGGTCAGCCTTCCGCCTGTGGAACTGCCCGGGAGGTCGGCACCTTTGCCCACCGTCTTCCTGCCGATTTGGTGGTTAAAAAGCCTGAGCATCGAGCTTTTTCAGAAAAGATTTGGAAACTTCCTGATGGCACTTTGCCCGGCAAGGTGGGCTTTCATGCCGTTCTCATGCAACGCAAGATGAAAGATCGGGAGATGAACTGTTACTGGCAGATGTGCAACAATAACATGCAGGCTGGGCCCAATATAAATGATGAGATGTATCCGGCCTGGAGGGACCCTGAAAACTTCATCGTTGTCTCTGATCCATATCCCACAGTTTCAGCTATGGCAGCAGATCTTATCTTGCCCACTGCCATGTGGGTGGAAAAAGAAGGTGCCTATGGCAATGCCGAACGTCGTACTCAATTTTGGCGCCAGCAGGTTAAAGCACCTGGCGAGTCCCAGTCCGATCTCTGGCAGGTTGTCGAGTTTTCTAAGCGCTTTAAGGTTGAAGAGGTTTGGCCCGCAGAGCTTATTGCCAAGAAGCCTGAGTACAAGGGTAAAACACTCTATGATGTTCTTTATGCCAATGGCCAGGTCAATAAATTCGGTAAGCAGAAAGTTACTGATATGGCCGGCAATGTCTATGACAACAGCGAAATGGACCATTTTGGCTTCTATCTCCAAAAAGGTCTATATGAGGAATATCGCCTCTTTGGCCTCAAGGGTCCCAAAAAAGGCCACGAACTGGCAGAGTTTGATCAGTACCACAAGTCACGCGGACTGCGCTGGCCGGTTATAAACGGTAAGGAAACCCTGTGGCGCTACCGGGAAGGATATGATCCCTATGTCAAAAAAGGAGAGGGGGTTGTCTTCTATGGTCAAAAAGACGGCAGGGCCAATATTTTTGCACTTCCCTGGGAGCCGCCTGCCGAGTCGCCGGATAAGGAATATGACCTCTGGCTCTGTACGGGCCGTGTGTTAGAACATTGGCATTCCGGCTCTATGACTCAGCGTGTGCCTGAACTTTATCGGGCTGTACCTCATGCTGTGGTTTTCATGAATCCCAAGGATGCCGAAAAAAGAGGACTTCGGCGTGGAGTCGTCGCCAAACTCATTACGCGGCGCGGTGAGATTACTGCCACCGTCGAAACCAGAGGTAGAAACAAGATGCCGGAGGGCTCTATTTTCGTACCTTTTTTTGATGCCAGAAGGCTGGTGAATAAACTGGTGCTGGATGCAACCTGCCCCATTTCTAAAGAGACCGATTTTAAGAAATGTGCGGTTAAGGTGACCAGGGCATAGGCCTTACGCGATGACGGAGCAAGAAAAAGTAAGCAAAGGGAAAAGCCGCAGAATGTTTCTGCGTGATTCAGCGCGAACCGCCTGTGGTGTTGCCCTTTTTGGACTGGGCTTAGGCCTTTATGGTGGTCGGCAAACAGAGGCAATGCCTTTTTATGCCTTCAGGCCACCAGGAGCTTTAACGGAGGATCGTTTTCTGTCGGCTTGTATCCGTTGTGGTCAGTGTGTACGTGCTTGCCCTTACAGCACTCTCCGGTTGGCAAGTCCAGAGGAGAAAGTCGCCACAGGCACTCCCTATTTTATCGCCCGTCAAATTCCTTGTGAGCTTTGTGAGAATCGCCCCTGTATCAAGGCATGTCCCTCGGGGGCACTTAATCCGCAGCTGACAGATATTTATCAGTCGCGGATGGGCCTGGCCGTGCTGATCGATCAGGAAAATTGCCTTAACTACCTCGGGTTACGCTGTGATGTTTGCTACCGCAGCTGTCCGTTGATTGACAAGGCGATCAGCCTGGATGCTCAGCACAACCGCCGAAGCGGTAAACACACCATGTTTATCCCAAAGGTGCACTCAAAGCATTGCACCGGTTGTGGAAAATGCGAGAAATCATGCGTTTTAGAAAAAGCAGCCATAAAGGTTGTCCCCATTGATCTTGCCAAGGGAGAGTTGGGACACCATTATCGGGTGGGGTGGGAAGAAAAGGCCAAGGCAGGCAAAAGTCTGATCCCTGAACAGCTTGATCTGCCTGATCGGCATCCGGAATGGCAGTCTCCTTTAAATAAAGAGTGGAAGCCATGAGTGGAGAGATGAATGCCACAAAGAAAGCCACATCCAGCAAGAGTTGGCTTGCGGCTCATAAATGGCTCATTCTCAGGCGGACCAGCCAATGCACGGTTTTGGCCTTGTTTTTGATGGGCCCACTCTTGGGTGTTTGGATTTTAAAGGGAAGCATTGCAGCCAGCAAGTTGCTGGACACCGTTCCCCTTGTCGATCCCTATATCTTGTTTCAGAGTCTCTTTGCCGGCCATCTTGCAAGTACCAGTGCCTGGACCGGTGTAGTGATCATTGCTACTTTTTATCTCGTTGTAGGTGGCCGGGTTTATTGTTCCTGGGTTTGCCCGGTGAATATGATAACGGATCTGGCAGCCTGGTTGCGTAGCCGCTTGGGCTGGAAAGAAGGAATGAATTTCAGCGCTGATATTCGTTATTGGATTTTAGGGATGACTCTGATCCTTTCAGCTTTAAGCGGCATGGTAGCTTGGGAGTTGATTAACCCGGTGACTACTTTGTATAGGGGGATTCTCTTTGGCATGGGCTTGGCGTGGCTGATTCCTTTGGCTGTATTCTTGTTTGATCTGTTGGTCACTAAACGAGGCTGGTGCGGGCATTTTTGTCCTGTGGGGGCTTGGTATAGCATTCTCGGAGTGCTGAGCCCTCTTCGGGTTCGGGCAAATGGCCGTGAAAAATGCACCAAATGCATGGAATGTTACGCAGTCTGCCCTGAACCCCAGGTCATTAGCCCGGCCTTGACTGGAGCTGATCAAGGTCACGGTCCGGTAATCCTTTCACCAAATTGTACTAACTGCGGGAGATGCATAGACATCTGTGCCGAAGATGTATTTTCCTTTGGCAGCCGCTTTGATAATCGATAATGAAAATTAGAAACTGAAAATACGGCAGAGGAGTTGAGAACATGAAGAGATATATGAGGTTGTACCTGATGATGTTTGTCGCATTTTTGATCGCTATGCCACACTACCTTGCGGCTGAGGAGGTGCAGTCACTCCGGGGCCCACGTGATATAGAGTCCGAATCGCAAGTGCCTGAAGTTGAAAAGTTGATTGCTGACCAGAAGCCCCTGAAACGTGATTTCGTGCAGCAACCGCCGCTCATTCCTCATAAGACTGAGGGCTACAATGTCACCCGCAGCTACAATAAATGCCTTAGTTGTCATAGCTGGGCCAATCATAAGGCGGCCGGTGCCACCAAAATCAGCCCAACCCATTTTGTTGATCGTAACGGCAATGAATTAGCCAACCTGGCCCCCCGTCGTTATTTTTGCAACCAGTGTCATGTGACACAGGTGGATGCACCACCCCTGATTGAGAACACCTTTGAACCGGTTCAGGCCATTAAGTAGGCACGATAGGTCCGTTTGACAATCGATACCTTTAACTGCAGGAGTTGACTATGCTTGATAATAATAAGGGATGGTGGGACAAGCTGAAAAGTCCGAGTGACCGCTATTCAATGATTGCCCTGGTGGGAGTTGGTTTCTTTCTTGGGGTCTTGGTACTGTCCGCCTTTTTGGGCGAGTTGAAGGCTACAGCTGCTGAGTCGTTTTGTATCTCTTGTCATGAGATGCGAGAAAACGTCTACATGGAGTATCAAAATACTCCTCATTATAATAGTAAGAGCGGAGTACGAGCCACCTGTTCCGATTGCCACCTGGCCAAGGATTTTATACCCAAGGTAGCGCGCAAGGGGGCAGCAGTTCGCGAATTATTTCATAAACTAAAGGGAACCATCGATACGCGGGAGAAATTTGAAAACCATCGTCTGGAGATGGCAAAGTCGGTATGGGCCGGGATGAAGGCTAATGATTCCCGCGAGTGCCGAAGCTGTCATGATGCCAAGGCAATGGATTACAGTAAGCAGTCCCGCCGGGCCCGCATCCAGCACATTCGTGGTGATGATGAGGGCTTAACCTGTATTGAATGCCATAAGGGTGTTGCCCACCTGCTGCCGGATATGAAGGAGATTGATCCTTCGGCAGTTATTGGGGTTTCCATGTAGAGAGTAACAACAACGCGAAAATAAAAAAGCCGTCCTGAAAAGGACGGCTTTTTTATTTTCTAATTACCCTCGAATTTTTGCAAGTTTGAGAGCAGTTTGCCTAATCTGTTGATTTTTTTTGACTCCCAAGTCATTCCCGCGAAGGCGAGAATCCAGGAGACCAGCTAACCACTCTAGATTCCCGCCTTCGCGGGAATGACTTCAGGGCATGGTGAAGGTTCAATGGTGTTCAGATTAACGCAGGCCGGCAATAAACGGCCCAACTGCCTCAGCACCTTCTTTATCAACAAGGTTAATGGTTGCCGTACCAATGACACCGATATCAGCCTTGCCGGAGAGGTAGGCAATATCATCACGGTTGCTGATGCCGAAACCTACGGCCAGCGGCAGCGTCGTACCGCGACGGCAGCGTGCCATGTACTCTTCAAAGGAGGCGTCAAAGTCTGTTTGCTGGCCGGTAACCCCTTTTCTGGCCACACAATAGATAAAGCCTTTGGCGCTTGCAGACAGCTCCTTCATCCGCTCTTCAGTGGATGTTGGTGCGTAGATCAGGATGGGGGCAATATCGTACTGTGCTGCCAGGCTCCAAAACTCTTCACCTTCTTCAGGCGGTAAGTCAGGGATGATAAAACCCTTTATGCCGATCTCTTTGGCCTTTTTGAAGAAATCCTCGATGCCGTATTTATAGAGGATGTTGTAGTAGGTCATAAAGAGGAAGCTGGTGTTGGGCTCTTTGCACATCTCAGCAGCAAACTCCATGCAATCCTTTACGGTAGTTCCTGCCTCAATGGCCTCCTGATTTGCCCGGACAATGGTAGGACCGTCAGCCATAGGTTCAGAAAAGGGGATCTGCATCTCGATGAGTTCAACGCCATTTTCCACCATCTGCTTGATGACTTCGCGGTTCACCTCAAGCGACGGATAACCCAGGACGATATGGGTCATCAGCAAAATATCTTTTTCAGGACGGGCCAGTTCTTCCCGAATTGTTTGTTCAAGCTGCATATTCAGCTCCCTTCTTCTTGATAAAATCTTTCCAGGACGGGTCATCAAAGGCATGGGCCACAGTGAAGATGTCTTTATCGCCTCTACCGCTCATATTAATGATAAGCGCCTCGTCTGTTTTTAAATCACCGGCTTCTTTATAAGCCTGGACAAATGCGTGGCTGGACTCCAGGGCGGGGATGATGCCTTCGCGCTTCATGGTCAGTTCCAGGGCCTCCATGACTTCCTTATCGGTGGCAGCTTCGAAGCGAACCCTGCCTTCTTCCCATAGATCAGTAAGAATAGGAGAAACGCCGACATAGTCAAGACCGGCAGCAACAGAATGGGTGTCCATCATCTGGCCGTCATCATTTTGGAGAAACATGGTGTGATAACCTTGGGCAACCCCGGCAGAAGCATCTTTTGATGCCAGGCGTGCAGCATGATGACCGGAATCAACACCATGGCCGCCGGCTTCAACACCGATAAGCTCCACCTCTGGGTGATCCAAGAAGCCTTGGAAGATACCCATGGCATTGGAACCGCCGCCGACACAGGCGTAAACCCGGGTGGGTAAGGAACCGAATTGGTCAAGGATCTGCTTATGGGCCTCCTTGCCGATAATGGATTGGAACCAGGCCACCATCTCAGGGAAAGGGTGGGGACCGCAAACAGTGCCCATCACGTAATGGGTGTCATCCATCCGGGTGACCCAATCGCGAAAGGCCTCGTTGATCGCATCTTTTAAAGTTTTGGAACCAGAGGTGACAGGTACAACAGTGGCGCCCAGTTTTTCCATCCAGAAGACATTGGGTCGCTGGCGCATAACGTCCTCTTCGCCCATGTAAATGGTGCACTCTAAGCCGAATTTGGCAGCCATGGTAGCTGTGGCCACACCGTGTTGGCCGGCGCCGGTTTCGGCAATCACCCTTTTTTTACCCATTCTTTTAACGAGCAGACCCTGGCCCATGACGTTGTTTGCCTTGTGAGCACCGGTGTGGTTGAGGTCTTCGCGCTTAATATAGATCTGGCCGCCGCCGAAATGTTTGGAAAGGTTTTCGGCGTGGGTAAGGGGTGTTGCCCTGCAGGAGTATGTAGCCATGAGGTCAACGTACTCCTGCCAGAAAGCAGGATCTGCCTTGGCGGCAGTAAAGGCAGCATTGAGCTCTTTAAATGTTTCGTAAAGAACTTCAGGGATATATGCTCCGCCCCATTGTCCGTAATATCCTGGTTTTTGCATCTGTCCTACCTGAAGATGTTATCGCACCGTGGAGATTCTAAAGTTCCGATGCGGGTGTAGTGTTATTTGAAAAAAGGTTCCTATCTTAACCAGAAAGGGCCAAAGACACAAAGAGAAAAACAGAAACAGGAGGCTGCTTTACTTATCTGCAAAATCTCACTTGCCCATCCAGCTCATGGTGTGCAACTATAATTAAGAAGTAAAATTAAGCTGATTTCGAGAGCAACAATTACGACCTTTAACCTGATATTTTCCCGACCAAAAGAGAGGAGTCCTCATGGTACTTAACAGGGTTGGTGTTCTTGTTTTGTTTTTATTGGCTTTGATAGGTTCTGGCTGCGAGAGAAACACCGAACCGGTAAAGATCGGCCTGTCTATTAATCTGAGTGGCAGGGGAGGGGCTGCCGGTGAAGATATTCGCGACGGGGCCTTACTTGCCGTGGAAGAGATTAACGGCAAGGGCGGCATCCATGGTCGCCCCATGAAGCTCTTAATCCGCGATGACGAAAACAGCGATGCTGGTGTTCAGAAGGCGGATCAATCATTAATTAATGAAGGTGTAGTTGCAATCATAGGTCATAGCTATTCGTCCAATACCCTCAAAGGCTATCCTTTAATAACCGCCAGCAACACTTTAATGATCACAGCCTACACGGCAACAACCAAACTCACGGGCCGTGACGATCTTTTTCTAAGAACATCTGTTGATTGTCAATTATACGGCCAAAAGACTGCTGACCTTTTGGAGAAAAAAGGTGTTTCCAAGGTCTCTTTCCTCATCGATACAAGTAATGCTGCTTTTGTCTTGGATTATGCCAACCAGGTAGAGAAGTATTATCAAGGATCCATTGAAGCCATTGTCAAATTTGGTGTTCGCGATGATATTGACTGGCAACGGGTAACCAGTGAACTTTTAGCACCATCTCCCGAAGCGATCATCATGCTGACCGAGTCAAGCATGACAGCCATGGCAGCTCAAAATGTCCGTAATCAAGGTTTTGCAGGGCCGGTAATTGCGACCATCTGGACACAATCACCTGACTTGATGCATATAGGTGGCCCAGCTACGGAAGGGATATCCATTGTTACTTTTATAAGTCCTGAAAATAGGAGGCCCGATTATTTGGAATTCTCAAGAAAGATGGAGGAGAAATTCAATAAGAAAGCAACAGCTCGGTCCTCCCGAGCCTATGAAATGATGTATATCCTTGCAAAATCCTTAAGGCAGGTCGAAAAAATTAATGCCGTTTCATTGAAAAAAGCAATTCTAGAAGGCGAGTTTGAATCTATTTTAGGTACAGTTCGTTTTGATCAATATGGAGATGTTGTGAGGCCCGTTTACGAGGTGGTGGTAAAGGATGGCAAATTTGTCAATGGTGGAGAGATTTAGTGCAATCCCTGCGGCCCCTTCATAGCTATTTGCGCAGGGTTCTTTTTTTATTGACCGTGCTGGCTTTTGTTGTGACTGGAGCCATTGTCGGCCGTTATCATTATACTGACAAGCAAAAAGAAGTCGCAAAAATTCTTGAGGCCCAGATTAAGATCGCCCAATCACTTATCCCTTCCCTGCTGCTGGCTGAAGACAGGCATTTCCAGGGGCTTAGCGAACTTCTTGAAGGTGTTGGTGATAAGCAGGTGCTTGGCAGGATCCGGGACGAAAGCAGACGAGTAGATCCTTTTGATATTTATTATGTCCTGAATAAGGACGGGCAGATAGTCGAAATCTCTGACCGTTACAGAAATTATCTTGGTCTAAATCCTTCCCACATGGACCATATACGAGACACGAGAAAAGTTTCCCGCGTCTATCAATCGATTTTCTCAAAACGGACTGTGGTGGCTCTGAAGTACCAGCTTAATACAAATTTACAGCTTGTTCATGAGCGAGACATCAGCAATATCATGCCTGCCTTAATTCATCTGGAAAAGGGCCGGATTCTTGCCGGGCAAGAACTCATTCTTCTAACCTCATTAGGTGTGGTTGTTCATCATCGCGATCAGAGTCTCGTTAAAACACGCTATAATTTGGCCTTTGATATGAAAAACCTCCAAGGGCCAAACAAACGAGGTCTCTACTCCTATAACTATCATGGCCGTAATTATTATGCAGTTAAAGAGAGTCTGGAAAATCCACAGGGATGGGAGATTTATCTCCAGGTTCCTTCTCGACCGCTTATTGTTTCTATAGCCAAAGCCATATCTCTGCAATTGTTTGAAATACTATGTTTATTTCTTGCTGCGAGCTTTACTCTTCAATACGTCTTAAACAGGTTCTTTTCCAAGCCGGTGGCTGACATTGTTGAGGCTTTAAATTCGTACACCCCCGGTGGGCGAAGTGAAGTTCTGGCTCCTAAAGAGACAGGAGTAAAGGAATTTGCCAGGATTTCACAGGCTATCAATGAAATGGCCCAGGAGGTTTTTCAATCCACCGAACGGTTTCGTGTTTTGGTTGATAGCTTGGACGCCATGGTTTATGTGGCGGACATGGATACCTATGAGATTCTCTTTCTGAATGAATACGGCAAAGAAATTTTCGGTGATATTGTCGGCAAAACATGCTGGCAAAGTCTGCAGAGCGGCCAGGAAGGCCCCTGCCCGTTTTGTACAAATCACCTTCTGCTTGACAGTGCCGGGATACCAAAGCCCACCCATGTTTGGGAGTTCCAGAATACTGTTACCGGCCAATGGTATGAATGTCGAGATCAGGCAATTCTATGGAGCAGTGGTCACCTGGCCAGAATGGAAATTGCCCTTGATATTACATTTCGGAAAAAAGCTGAAAATGCCCTTGAGGCCGAGAAGGAACGCCTGGCCGTTACCCTGCGGAGCATCGGTGATGGTGTTATAACGACGGATACGGAGGGTAAAGTTCTTCTTCTTAACAGGGCAGCCGAAAAAATGACAGGTTGGGCGCAAGAGGAAGCAGCAGGGCGAAGTCTTCGAGAGGTTTTTCAGATAGTAAATGCCTTGAGCCGTGAGTTATGTGAAAACCCTGTTGAGCGTGTTCTCACCACCAGTCGATCCGCCAATCAGTCTAGTCATACAATTCTTATTTCAAAAGAGGGGGTGGAGAGAAATATCTCCGAAAGTGGGGCGCCAATCTGTAATAAAAAAAGTGAAATTGTCGGAGTTGTTTTGGTCTTTCGCGACGAAACGGAAAAACTTCGACTTGAGGAGGAGTCGAGCAAGGCTAAAAAGCTTGAATCCGTTGGCGTACTAGCCAGGGGGATCTCCCTTGATTTTAATAATATCCTCACTGCCATCCTCGGGAATATTAACCTCGCCGTGCTTGACAGCACTATGAACGACGACACAAAGAAATTGCTTGAGAATGCGGAAAAAGCCTCGGTAAGAGCGAAACATCTCACCCAGCAACTTCTGACATTTGCCAAGGGTGGGGAACCTGTCAAGGAAAGCGCATTGGTTGCCAATGTCATTAAGGATTCTGCTAATTTTGTTTTGCATGGCAGTAATGTTTCCTGCCAATACGATATCCAAGATGATCTGTGGGTAGTGGAAGTTGATCACGGTCAGATTAGCCAGGTAATACAGAATTTGATCATTAACGCAAAGGAGGCCATGCCGGATGGTGGTATGATCGAGGTTGGTTGCTCTAATATCCCTGCCGGTGCAATCGACAAATCGATACCTCTCAGTCCCGAAGGGAAATATGTCAAAATAACCATAAAAGACAATGGGCCCGGGATACCCGCTGAGATTTTAGAGAGAATTTTTGACCCTTATTTCACCACCAAAGATAAAGGAAATGGTCTTGGATTGGCAATCTGCCACTCCATTATTAATAAACATGAAGGCCATCTTGCCGTGGAGGCAACCTCTAAAAGAGGTTCTGTTTTCAGCATCCATCTTCCTGCTGCGGACGCGAGCCTCCTCCGGGAAGTTAATGGTGAAGTTGCTACAGCCACGCCGAAAGCAGCACGAATCATGGTGATGGATGATGATGACATGATCCGAGCTATTGCCGAGCAGATGTTGGCTGTTGAAGGGCACGAGGTGTTGCAAGCTCGAAGCGGGAGCGAGGCGCTTTCACTTTATAAGGAAAGCATGGAGTCTGCGAAAAATATTGATGTAGTGATAATGGATCTGACAATACCGGGAGGGATGGGTGGCAAGGAAGCTGTGAAAGAGATTTTGGCCATTGATCCTAGCGCTCAAGTTGTCGTTTCAAGTGGGTATTCAAATGATCCGATTATGGCTAAATTCAAGGAGTATGGTTTTGTTGCTGCCCTTGATAAACCCTTCCGCATGCAGGCACTTTTTAAAGTTATTAATAAGGTTCTGGTGAAAAAGTAGATAAAGGGTGCTGCAGTTATGTTCAGTGAGCCAGGCAGTGGCTAGAAGAGAATTGCTTGGTAATTTCCAGTTTTAAAAGAAAGAGGTATTATTGAGTTCTTTTGCAAGAGTGCGTTGAACTATCTCCGCAAGTTCTTGTTTGTTCAGGGGCTTAAAGGCAATAGCATCGATGTCCATTTCTTTTAAGGTCTTATCCTCCACCTTGAAGCCATATCCGGTACAGAGAATAATAGGGATATCCTCCCGAACTTTCCTCAACTCTTTCGTCAATTTATCACCCGCCATCTTGGGCATGGAGAGATCGGTAATAACAAGGTCAAAGGCCATGGGGTCTTTGGTGAAAAGTTCAAGGGCGGCAATACTGTCAGTTTCTCCGGTCATGCTGTAACCCAGAGTGTTTAGTCTCTTGCAGGTGATGTCAACAATGGGTTTTTCATCATCCACAACAAGGATGCGGGCATTCCCTTTTGGTACAGGTGAATCTATTTGTTTCTTACTGGTTTCAGTCCCTTTGATTTGTGGGAAATAGAGATGGAAGGTGGTGCGATTATTCACCCTGTCCACCTTAATCATTCCATCATGGGTTTTCATGATGCCATGGACAACGGCCAGCCCCATTCCAGAACCTCTTCCCATACCTTTTGTGGTGAAATATGGATCAAAAATAAGGTCCTTGATTTCAGGAGGGATTCCTGGACCGCTATCTTTAATAACGAGTTCTACATAGGGGCCTGGCTTTAATCCCGGCTCATTTCGTAGATCCTGGGGAGTGAGAGTAACGGTGTGGAGATCAACTTCAAGAATACCACCACTCCCTTCCATGGCCTGGGCAGCATTGGTGCAGATATTCATGACCACTTGGTGGATTTGGGTGGGGTCGGCAAATATATCACCACAATGGGGGTCAAGTTTAGTGCGGATGTCGATTGTTGTGGGCAGGGAGGCTCTGATCAGTTTTAAGGCCTCACTCACCAAAGGAAAGGCGCTGAGAGGAACACGCTGCTGGGGTGATTTTCGACTGAAGGTGAGTATTTGTTTAACGAGCTCTTTGGCACGCATGCAAGCCTTGATGGTTTCCTGAATATCTTCCTTGGCTGGATTTTTCTTGGGGATTGCTTCTAAGGCAAGTTCTGCATAACCAAGAATGGCGGCGAGTATATTGTTGAAGTCATGGGCAATACCGCCAGCCAAGGTGCCGATGGCTTCCATTTTTTGGGCTTGCCGTAATTGGCCTGCAAGTTTCTTTTGTTCTTCTTCAGCCCGCATCTTCAGTCCAAACATGCGAAGGGCAAAAATAACAACACCTATTATCACCAAAAGCACCACGGTTATAAGGCCCATGGCGCGACCAAAACGGGTTTGCATTTTCTCAACGGAAACCTGAACTTCAAGGTCTAAGGGTTGGCCGTTAAAAACAAAGGTGTCACGAAGAGCTTTATAATGTTCATCGGCGATTTGCAGACCATACATCTGGCCAAGGATAATGGGCTTGTCTCTCAGCTTTTGTTGATTGTGGCTGAGGTAGTGTCCGTCCCACAGAAAGGCTGGTGATGCATCAAGTTGTTTTTGGAGCTGTTCAAGGTCTTTCTTGGCGGTAAGATTGATACCGCCTAAGACATGGCCAAGCGATTTGTTTTTCGATTTAACCGGGACATAATAGATGGCATAAAGGTCATTGCCGCTTCTGATAATTTCTTTATGAAGGAGAAAACCCTCCCCAAAAGGCTGAGTGGAATCTTGTTTTAAAAAAGGAGGCCTACCCGCTGACGCAAGGATTTGACCTTGATTGTCGATGACCTGAAGAAAGCTCGTCTCAGTGAGTGAAAATTGTGAAGCGAGATATTTTTTAAGCTGAGGGCGGATGTCGAGGTCAATGGTGACCTGAAGAGTATTATCAGCTGCAAAACGGGTAATGGAATCCTCCGTGTTTTTGAGCTTGTGGCCAAGGGTTAGTTCGAAGATCTTCAGGCTTGTTTCAAGGCGCTTTTGGTAGCCATCTTCAATTTGGCCAGAGAGAAAAATCCAGAGGACAAAACCAACCACAAGGGCAGGTAAAAAAACTAAACTGCCCAGGATAATGGGAACGTAATACTGTTTTTTATATATTTGCCAGAATGACATAAGGTTTGTTAGCGGTGATACACTTGATCGGCTGCAGTTAAAAGGGCGTCCGGGATCTCAATACCCAGTGACTTAGCTCGGGCAATATTAAAAACAATGGCATAGTCAGGAGCATCTTCAATGGGAAGAGAACCGGCAGGTTCACTGTTGAGAATTCGTCCTGCTTTGACGCCGGCCAACTTGCCCATGGCTGTGAAATCTACTGCCGCACCGCCAAACAAGCCGATTTTTGAAAAATAATAGTTGAGGGCCATCTCAGGCTTTTTGCTGTTTTTTATAGTCCATTCGAAGATTTTCCCTGCGGTGTATGTCTGGCCATCAGCGCTTTTTAAGCTCAGGGCTGCAGGGTAAATTGCTTTGACTTTGTTATCCTTATTAATTTCCCGGATAGTCTTTTGGTACTCTTCAAAATTACGCACTCGACGTAATTCCCATATGTAGGGAGTTTTGGTATTTGCCAGCTCCACATCAAACTGTTGAGTGATAGCATTACCGGTTGGCGAGAAATCGGT
>SWCD01024245.1_pt1 | contig 35761 bp, 28 predicted proteins | sample 4693011 | NCBI WGS metagenome assembly SWCD01 (sample SAMN10267278, study PRJNA491770) | bioreactor metagenome | isolation source: DHS bioreactor inoculated with marine | place: Japan: Omine Ridge, Nankai Trough | reverse complement strand
TGGGCAAATATCATGAACGCTTATACCGGTGGCGGTCACGCCTATCACGCGACCATGCCGACGGATGCGCTGAAGGATTTCCGCGACACCATGTTGGAAACCCGCGATTACGGCTTTGAAAAACTGAAAGCGGCACAACAGGAACTGGGCGACAAGGTTCGGGCAACTCTTGCCAAACGCGGTTTTCCATCCGTGGCAGCCGCTGGATGTGGTGCGCCGGGTGTTGTGGTCAGCTACACTGATGATGCGGGCTTGCAAAACGGCAGCAAATTCTCTGCCAATGGCGTACAAATCGCGGCAGGGGTTCCTTTGCGCTGTGATGAGCCTGCGGATTATTCCACATTTCGTTTAGGATTGTTCGGGTTGGACAAGCTTTATGATGTGGATGCAACTGTTGCACGCCTAGAGGCTGTATTGGATCAGGTGGTTTAAGGTGTTGCTTTATTTCGCACTCTCAAATGGTGTAATCGGAGCAAACCCTTTGGCTCTTTTGAAATTCATCACATGATTGAAGTTTGCCATTGAGTCAGAAGGATCAATATTGACCAAATTGAGTTGCCCAAAAGTTTCCCGAACAAATTGAACGGATAAAATAGGTGTGGGTTCTTTGTGGCCAGTTGCAGAGTTGAGCATTTCGCTTTCACATGTAACATAAACCTCATCGAGAGGAAGTAGCTGAAATAAATCCCCTGCCACCTTTAATGCAACGCTGGCCACATAATCTTGATAAAGTTCATTAAATTGTGCCACTGGCATTTTTGTTTCTGAGAGCTTTCCACTTGCTAATTGTTTGCGCCTGTAGCTGGGAACAATTTCATCTGTATGCACCTGTGGCTTTGCATGCACATAGTTGTCGTCGATTGAAAATGTTACTGAAGAACCAATGAGGTCTGTTTTACTCAATGATTGCAATTCAGTAATCACCTCATGTATAGCAGCAGCTTCGCCAATTGACAGGCGTTTTGCTAAATCTCTATCACTTTCCCATTCTGTGAAATCAGTATCGTACTTTTCTAATGCACGGTTATACTCAGCATTGTCTTCATCATGGGCTTGCTCAAATGCATCATCCAAATGCTTTCGCAGTTTATCAGTTCCACCACGAAGAAAATCGAAAAACCTTGGCTTAAAATGTGCAAGATTTGCTTTTGCATTATCTTGACAGTCTGTGCCAAGCTTTGGTTTTGTTGGTTCTGTCTTATTAAGTAATATATCCCAATCGACGTGATCCGTTAAATCCGTGTGTACAGTCAGAAGGTCATCAATATAATTTTCCCAATTCAATACATCGGTAGATGCATCTGTTGTTATTTGTTCTTTTACAGCTAGCTTGTGACGTCGTTCTGCATCTTTTTCCATTCTGCGAGCTGTTGCAGCAATTGAACGAACAGTTCCTTTCCATCCCATTCCATATCTCCTTGAATATTTTCAAACAAAAGTTGGTTCCTATGTTGATTTATTTGATATCAAATTCCTTTAACATAGTGCTTCTGACGTGTTTTTGTATAATTGGTGGTTCGCTCCCAATCGCCAAGATGTATTCAACTATAGGGTGAGTTGCGCAAAGAGGCAAAGCAATATTTGTCTAAACGCTACCCAAACCCTTACGCATCAGGCTTTTACGAACCGGCGCAATCCCGTGTAGGGTTTGCAGCCCTTTTAGGCGCATAGCTTTTAGGGTGTCACTGCCAGTCATCGCGGCACGGTTCAGCATGTTCACCCCTGTCACCCGCATTTTAATGTCGCTATAACGCGCCTTTTGATAGGCGGCCAGCATAGCGGGGCTGCCAATACCATCCGGATTTTCCAGACTAAGATCCAGCAAGCATTGAATATCCGTCAAACTCATGTTCAATCCTTGCGCCCCGATGGGCGGGATCACATGGGCGGCCTCGGCGATTAGCGCGGTGCAGGGGCCATATAGTGTATCTGCCAGACGGCTGATAATAGGCCAGACCATACGTCGGCTTTCCAGTTGCAGATCGCCCAATATACCGCAGGACCGCGCATTCGCCGTTTCCATAAATGCGTCATCATCCAGTGCCATCAAAATAGCTGCTTGCGGCCCTTTTTCCATCCAGACCACGGCGGAATAGTGTTTGCCGTCCCGGTCATTCAACGGCACCAAGGTGAATGGGCCGCCGTCGCGGTGAATTTCGGTCGAAACGTTTTCATGCGGGGATGTGTGCGATACTGAAAAAACAACCGCTTTTTGTCCGAACCGCCAAGTTTTTGCGCCAATACCCAGCCTGTCACGGGTAGGAGAGTTGCGACCGTCCGCAGCCAACACCAGTTTACTATCTACCTGTGTTTGATTGGACAATTGCGTATGGGCACGTTCCGTACGCGGTGTGACGCCTTTTGTTTCAACGCCTGTTAGAAACGTAACTGTGTCCAGTTCATCGATGCGGGTCAGCAATTCACGGCGTAATAGCCAATTGGGCAAATTCCATGCAAACGGCTCATCCGATATTTCGGAGGCCACAAAATCCGCTACAGTGCGCACCTCATTCATCTCGCCACCGGCATCAGCCAGTCGCATAATATCCAATGGGGCGGCATAGGGTTCCAAATGGGCCCAAACGCCTGCGGATTTAAGTGTGTTGCGGGCCGGTTGTAAAAATGCAGTGCTGCGCAAATCTGATTTATCGGTATCTGAAACGATGACAGGCGTGGCAGGGTCTACGCACACGACTTTAAAACCGGCAGCACCAAAGGCGCAAGCCGCTGTCATGCCGGCTATACCGCCGCCGGAAATTAATATGTCAGCGCTGATACGTTTCATACTTTGACTTTAAGCTGATTGAGCGGGGGCGGAAAGGCCCGCAAGCCGCGACAGAAAGTCCGTCAAATCATCGGTTTGGTAATGAATGAACGGATGATCTGTTTTAGGCCCGACAAGAATGGTCTTCAGCCCCATTGCATGCGGCATCTCCAAATTGCGCACGTCATCCTCGAAAAGTGCTGCAGTGCGTGGATTTACACCATCAAGTGCAAACACGCGTTCAAACGCGATACGCCTTGGTTTTGGTTCGTAGCCTGCGTGTTCAACCCCGTACATAGCATCAAAAACACCTTCAAGGCCCCGGGCTTTGGTAACCCTTTCAGCATGTTCGCGTGAGCCGTTGGTGTAAACGATTTTACGCCCATCAAGACGTTCTATGGAATCGCGAAGACTGTGATCGGCTTGGACGTGAGACAGATCAATCCGGTGAACCGCATCCAGAAAGGGATCAGGGTCAAGATCGTGAACTTCCATCAATCCAGCGAGCGTTGTACCGTAATCAGCCCAGTAATCGGCGCGTAGTTTATTTGCTGTGGGATGATCAATATCAAGACTGTTCATAACGTATTTTGTCATCAGCACATCGATTTGATCGAACAGTGCATCCGAGGGCGGATAGAGCGTGTTATCCAGATCAAACACCCAAGTCGTGACATGTGAAAAAGCCTGTTGCATTCAGGTATAGTATTGTCGCAACGTGACGGCGTCTAGGAGGAAATATGGTTGATAAATTAGATTGGCAGGGCGGTGTCGGCAAAGAATGGTCGAAACGCATGGATGGGCTGAACTGCCTGCTTGGACCTGTGGGTGATGTCGGCATTGTTGCCTTGGGGGATGTCGCCAAAAAACGTGTGTTGGATGTGGGCTGCGGGGCTGGCAGTACCAGCCGCGCATTGGCAGGCTTGGGCGCCGAAGTGACAGGTGTGGATGTCTCTACCGATTTGCTGACTTTGGCAAAACATGATGGCGGTGCGGATTATCTTTTGGCGGATGCAGCATCCGAGCCATTGGGCGGGCCATATGATGCGGTCTATTCACGATGCGGTGCCATGTTCTTTGACGATGCAATTGCAGGCTGGACGCATATCCGCAATCATACTGTTACTGGCGGGAAACTATCGATTGTGTGCTGGTGCGCAGGTAAGGAAAACGGTTGGGCCTCTATTCCGCTTAGGGCTGCACGACCAATTCTTGGCGATCCACCGCCACCGCCTCCAGCGGGTACACCGGGCCCATTTGCATGGGCTGACCCGGATTACTTTGCGCCGATCTTGAAACAGGCCGGTTGGAAAAACCTGAAATGGCAGGCTGTAGACGCAGATGCACAGATTACCACAGGTGATGATCCTGATCCGATAGAGCGCGCGGTTCAGTTCACGCTGCGCATTGGCCCGCTTGCCAAAAGTTTGGAAGGTATGGCGCCCGAAATACGTACAAAAATAGGGGCAGTTTTGGCGACTGTATATAAGGATTATCTGGACGGCGATGCGGTCCGTGTGCCAACAAAGGCATGGATCATTACGGCACAAGCCTGAGGAATAACATGAAACCACACGAGAAAATAAATCAAGCCCAACGCTTGTTACAAGAAGCACACCAAGATCTTAGCGATTTTTTGAAAACTGAACGTTCTCGGCGGCGCGGCGAAGCTATGCGACAGGTTCATACAATTTCCAACATGCTGTCTCCGACACCTCTGTTTTTCTCGCAAGCCGGACAAGATCGGGTGGTCGACCGTTTGCTGAATGGTAAAAGGGACGGCGTTTTTGTAGATATTGGCGGTTATGATGGTGTGACAGGTTCTAACACGCTGTTTTTTGAGGTATTCAGAAATTGGACAGGTATTTTGGTGGAACCATCCCCAACACAGCTGAAACTGGCAAAGGCGGCGCGCAAATGCCCCTGTTTGGGCAGTGCCGTTGCTGGGCAATCTGGTGATGCGAGTTTCATGGAAGTCACGTCCGGTTACACCCAGATGAGCGGTTTTTTGGACAGTTACGCTGATGATTTACTGATTAAAGTGCGCGAGAACCCGCAACATGAAGAGATTGTTCATAGTCTGCCAAAGAGTACGTTGCAGTCCATTCTGGATGAGAACAATCTGAAAAAGATAGACTTTTTATCATTGGATGTTGAAGGCGCCGAGATGGATATTCTTAAACAATTTCCGTTCAAAGATTACGATATTGAAGTCCTTAGTATCGAAAACAACGGGCAAACAACAGATTTACCACAACTTATGACTGCAAATGGTTATGAATTGGTGGAATTTACCGGTGTTGATGATATTTACCGTAAGACAAAAGCATAAAAGGGACGGCCCGTGAAAAACCATACTGATGCCTATAGGATGATTGTTGATGCGATTGATGCAGGGACTTACAAGCCCGGTAGTCGTCTTGTGGAAAGCGAATTGGCCGACAGATTTCAGGTTTCACGCACCCCGATACGCGAAGCGCTGCAACGCCTTGAAACCCAATCCATGTTAACCCGTGACGGGCGGTCATTGATTGTGGCTTCGTTGGATCACAACCAACTGGCGGAACTGTACGAAGTGCGCGCGGAACTGGAAGGTCTGGCCGCACAGCTTGCCGCGCAGCATGCAACCCCCGAAGAAGTGCGGGTGCTTTTTGATATGATTTCTTCGGATCGTAAGATTATCGGCGACCCGGAAAAACTGTCACGGGCCAACAGGCGATTTCACAATCAGATCCATCTGGCCAGCCGCAATCGGTATCTGATAAAGCAGTTGGAAATGGTACATCGTTCCATGGCATTGCTGACATCCACATCTTTGGCCGTCGACGGGCGTGGTGAGATGGCGTTAAACGAGCATGAGGCAATTGTAAAAGCGATAGAGCAGCACGATGGAGAGGCTGCAAATAAAGCACTGAAAACCCATCTGTCTTATGCGTTTGAAACCCGTTTAAAAATCGATGCAGGTGAGCTGTAAACAAAGGTGATCACTGTTTTAGCTAACTGGAATTACGCGTAAGTTCCTTAATTTCCTGCATGTAATTGCGATCATTCAAGCCGTGTTCACTTTTATCCCAATATGCAGGGCGGACAAAAACTTCGAATAAGGCTTTGTATGAAGCTAAACACGTAATCGGCCAATAGAATATTGTTGTTAACAACCAAGGCCTTAAATGTTTATGTTGATCTGTATCCGTTGCTTTGAACCCCAGAAATAATGTCATAAGTTCTGTCGCTATGAATGTGGTGATTAATAGTTGAGTGAACCAATCCGGTAAAGCTGCGTAATACGGCAGTTCTATTCCAAAACTGAATACCCAAATTGGCAATATAACCGGGGCTAGCGGGCATAATACCCAAGGGATAATAGCAAGACAACCTATTGACAATGTTGCTAATAATCCAATTTTATGATTTAATTCAACTGGATGTTTGAAGTGAACCAATGTTGTTAGAAATAACCCTTTTAACCATCGTGATCTTTGCTTTATCCAAGGTAACATGCGGTAGTTCGCCTCTTCGTAAGTTGCAGATTTAATCCATGTACAGCGGTATCCCATACGGAATAATCTGTAACCAAGATCAGCGTCTTCAGTGACGTTATACGCATCCCAACGCCCTAGTTTTTCAAGTATTTCCCTACGGAAGAACACTGATGTTCCACCAAGTGGAATGGGCATTTTCATGCGATCCAAGGCAGGTATAATTAATCGAAATAAAATTGCATATTCGATTGTAAAACAACGCGACATCCAATTTGTTCTGGGATTGTAAAAGTCCAGAATGCATTGAACACAAGCTACATCATCACCTATTGTGGCAAACTTTTGGATGACTTGCTCTACCTGATTGATTTCTGGGGCATCCTCGGCATCATAAATTCCGATGATACTGCCTTCACAAAAATCCAAGGCGTAGTTCATTGCGCGCGGTTTGGTTTGTAACTGAGCGGATGGAACCTCGATTATCTTCATATAAAACGGCAGGTTCAATGCATACAAAGCTTCTTTGGTCTGGGTATCTTTTTCCTCATATATATATACGATTTCCAGTAATTCTTTCGGATAGGCTATGGCTTGCAAGCGGTCATATAACCGTTCAAGGATCTGACTTTCTTTATAGAGTGGAACAAGCAATGATACCTTGGGACGTTTTACTATTTTATGTGGCTCTTTTGGCTTTGGCGGTAAATCTACAGGCCTTTGAAGTGCGAAAAGACAGGATATACGAAAGATCATAAGCATGCCCAAAGCGGCAATGACCAGGCTAAGTGCAGCCTGCAACATTATCACCGGTGCTAAAAAACCGGCAGGGATCAACAACATAAGTAGGAATAGCCCCCATGAATTAGACGGTGCCCAATAATTCCAGGATCGACTACTCATTGATTTAGGGCAACATATCAATGCTTGTTCTTGTAAGTATTTACATTGAGTTTGCGCGATAAACCTTTGTAAATGATCCGGTTTAACCAAAACAAATTTTATTGCGATATGCGGGCTTATATATTTTTCACGTAGATCATCCATGATATTTGGATCGGTTATTGCAAATGTATGGATCTGATCGGTTTTACGCCAGATTATATACCCTTTTTGAAGCGCGGTTTGCGGATCAGAATATTCAGTCCACATCATTGCAGGTGGGCGGCTTTCAAAGTCGACAACTTCCAAGTGATGCAATTCACCTAATGCCCAGTAGAGTTGATCAGGTGAAATCAGCCCCATACCAATTAAAATTTCGCCAAAACGGGCGTCCTCATAATGCTGTATGCTCCATGCCTTTAGTATATCGCCTTCTGTTACCCAGTTTTGCGACAGTAAAACACGACCAATGGTTTGCTGGTTTAGGGCAGGTTTAATGCGCTCATCCAGACGCGTTGGAACGACTTTAAGTTGTGAATGAGAATTTGCCATTGTTTGAACCACTAAAGTTTAGGTCAAACATTTCTTAATATCGTTAAAGCTTTGTTAACTTAGCTCATCGAAGCGACAAAACGTTCAAATAGATAGTAACTATCCTGCGGGCCGGGGCTGGCTTCGGGGTGTTGTTGTACAGAAAAAACCGGGCGACCGGCTACTTTGATGCCACAATTAGAACCATCGAACAGCGACACATGGGTCTCGATTACACCTTCCGGCAAGGATTGCGCATCAACTGCAAAGCCGTGGTTCATCGAGGTGATCTCTACTTTGCCGGTTGTAAGCTCTTTAACCGGATGATTGGCACCGTGATGGCCGTGGCTCATCTTCATGGTCTTTCCACCCAATGCCAGTGCCAACATCTGATGACCCAAACAGATCCCGAAAATAGGCAGATCTGTTGTGTCCAGAATTTCTTTTATCATCGGTACTGCATATTCGCCCGTTGCAGCAGGGTCGCCGGGACCATTTGATAAAAACACACCAGCAGGATTATGGGCTAAGACCTCTTTTGCTGTCGCGGTAGCGGGTAGGACGGTTACATCACAACCTGCAGATGCTAAGCATCTGAGAATATTACGTTTTGCGCCGTAGTCGACTGCGATAACCTTTTTCCCGGGGACAACTCTTTTGGTATAACCATCTGGCCAGGCCCAACGTTGTTCATCCCAGTGATAGGATTGTGCACAAGTTACTTCTTTTGCCAGATCCAGACCTTCAAGGCCTGCGAATGAGCGGGCTTGTGCCAGCAAGTCTTCAATATCAAATACACCGTCTGGATTGTGGGAAATCGCCACATGTGGTGCGCCTTGATGCGTAATTGCGCGTGTCAGGCGGCGGGTATCAATGCCCCCAACACCAATGCGGCCACGCTTGGCCAACCAAGCGGATAAAGTTTCTGAAGACCGCCAGCTTGAAGGTTCTGTAGGATCCCATTTTACCACCATTGCACGGGCCACCGGATCGGCGGTTTCATCATCCTCGGCGTTTACACCGGTATTGCCGATATGCGGGAAAGTAAATGTAATGGCCTGTCCAGCATATGACGGGTCAGTCATTATTTCCTGATAGCCTGTCATTGCGGTGTTAAAGCATAACTCTGCCTGAACATTGCCCTGTGCACCAAACCCGTAACCATAGAATATAGTTCCATCAGCAAGAACGATGCAAGCCGTTGGTTTTTCAGCTAAATTCCGGGAGGCAGCAACTATCGGCATGTTTTGTATCCTATAGGTGAATTTGGCGCAAACTACGGGTTTGTACCTGTTTGGTCAAGATGTGTAAAAAATCAAAAACTGTAGTAAATCAATAAGTTAAGACGTAGGGTTTTTATTGTCTATTTCTGTGTAAATATGTACAGTCGCGGGTCTGGAATACGAGAATTGGGACGGGAGACCCTAGGGTATGCGAGAAAAATTATCAGCTGCTATAAAGCAGGCAATGCTGGACAAAGAAAAAAACCGGCTGGGTACGTTACGACTAATTCATGCAGCGATAAAAGACCGCGATATTGCCGTGCGTACCGAAGGTAATATGGACGGGGTAACGGACGATGCTATTCTGGGCATTATGACCAAGATGGTTAAACAACGGATCGACAGTGCCAGTATCTATGAACAAGCTGGCCAGTTGGAATTGGCAGAACAAGAACGTAGTGAAATCAAGGTCATAAATGAATTCCTGCCCAAACAACTATCCGAAGAAGAAACACGCGCCGCAGTGCAATCTGCCATTGGTGCTGTTGGTGCCACTAGTGTGCGCGACATGGGTAAAGTCATGGCCGCATTAAAGGCGCAATACGCAGGGCAAATGGACTTTGGTAAGGCCGGCGGGGCTGTTAAGGAATTACTGGGGTAAAGCAAATTTCGTGTGTGATCAGCGTACACAATGCGTGCACTGTGCGTATGATAATCGTCGGATTTTGGACATTTGAGCCAATTGGAAGGATAAATCTGGAAAACCGTCTGTTTTTCAATTATCCCGCAAAGCCGGCAACCCTATACCAATAGCGGCAAAGCCGCCGTCTGCGGCAATTTCTTGACCAGTAATATAGCTTGCTTCATCACCGCATAAAAACACGATCAGATTGGCGATCTCGTCCTCATGGCCGTAGCGATTCATCGGAATGGCGTCGTGATAGGCGGCACGGATTTCGGGTGAATGCACGGCCAAAGCCAGCTTTGTATTTACAGGCCCGGGTGCCACCGCATTGACACGGATGCCCAACTCACCCAATTCGGCGGCCTGTTGCAATGTCAGCTGCGCCAATGCGGCTTTTGATGTACCATATGCTACCCGCAAAGTACTGGCGCGCAGGCCGGATATAGAAGTGATATTAACAACGGCCCCTTTGACCTTGGCCAGCAGATCGATGCATGATTGTGTCATCAGAAACGACCCGTCCAGATTGGTGGCCATTACAGTGCGCCAGCGTTCAAAGCTGGTTTCTTTTATGGGGCCGAAATCCGCGACACCGGCATTGTTCACAAGCGCATCAAGCTGGCCGAAATCATCTTTGACCTTGGACGTCAAAGCATCAACCTGTTCAGGATTGGAAATATCCGCCTTAATCGGCAGAACGCCTTCAAGCGGTGCCGATGCACGATCAAGCTCTTCACCGTCAATATCGATCATGGCAACCCGCCAACCAAGCCCAAGGAATTTCTTCGTAGTGGCCAATCCTATGCCGCGCGCGGCACCTGTTACCAATGCATGTTTCAAGTTGGCTTCCTCTGGTTTAAGTTCCTCAAAGCATCTTCGATTGTGTGTTTCAAATCCACACGTTCTTTGGGGCTTAGAAATGCGCCCAGTTCTATTTCGCGTTCTGAACCTGTCATAGTGAGATAGCTTTCATGAGTACGTGTGTCGCGCAGTTTCAATTTTATCCAATAAGGATTGCCATGCCAATACTGGTCTGGCTTACGCGGGTTGTGACGGTGTACAGCAATCAGGTCGGACCATATACGAATATGCTCAAAGATGTCACGGTCTCGGTCATTGCGGCGGATGAAGTACCACAACAACCCTAAGGCAAGCAGTAGGTGCGGCAGGAGCATCCACAGCGCCACAGTTCCCAATAGGGCTAAAAGGGGCAGGGTGAAGCCAACGGCACTTATGCAAATGATCCATACAAACCCGGTATTGGGTAAGGATTTGATCGGGTGTACATGGCGCTCAAACAATGGATGGTCACTGCGATTTGTAGCGATCAAAAAGGCCGAAGCTTGCGCCTCGGCCTGATTTATTGTTGTTGTTTTAGCCATTAAGGTTAGTGGGTGCCTTTATCCCACATGTCCTGTGTCGGCAGGGTTTCAAACGTATGCTCTGGTGGTGGATTTGGCAGTGTCCACTCCAGTGTTTCCGCATGTTCACCCCAATAGGCATTCTCTTCGATTTTCTTGCCGAATTTAATCGTATAGAACAATATCCCGATAAAGAACAAGAATGATGCGAATGACAGGAATGCGCCATAAGAGCTGATCTCATTCCAATATGCAAATTGCTCGGGGTAATCGATATAACGACGTGGCATGCCTTGGCGACCCAGAAAGTGTTGTGGGAAGAAGGTCAGATTTGCACCGATAAACATTGCCCAGAAATGCAGCTTACCTGCCCATTCAGGGTACTGACGCCCGGACATTTTACCAATCCAGTAATAGATACCGGCAAAGATACAGAACACAGCACCAAGCGACATCACATAGTGGAAGTGAGCAACCACATAATATGTATCGTGATAAGCGCGATCAACACCGGCTTGGGAAAGCACGATACCGGTTACACCACCAACGGTGAACAGGAACAAAAAGCCCATTGCAAACAGCATCGGTGTTTTGAAACTGACAGAGCCGCCCCACATTGTTGCAATCCATGAGAATATCTTGATGCCTGTTGGCACCGCGATCACCATTGTTGCCAGCATGAAATAGCTTTGCTGTGTCAGGGACATACCAACCGTGTACATGTGGTGTGCCCAAACAACGAAGCCCAATGCGCCGATTGCAACCATCGCATAAACCATTGGCAGGTAGCCGAAGATAGGTTTCTTTGAGAATGTTGAAATCACGTGTGAAACGATACCGAAACCGGGAACGATGATCATATACACCTCGGGGTGTCCAAAGAACCACAGTAAGTGTTGGTATAGGATTGGGTCACCGCCGCCTGACGGCTCAAAAAAGGTTGTGCCAAAGTTGCGGTCTGTCAAAAGCATTGTAATCGCACCGGCCAAAACAGGTAAGGACAGAAGGATCAGGAAGGCTGTGACGAAGATTGACCACGCAAACAAGGGTGTCTTGTGCAATGTCATGCCAGGGGCACGCATATTCAGGAAGGTTGTGATCATATTGATCGCGCCCAGGATGGATGAAGCACCGGACATGTGAACCGCAAAGATGGCGAAGTCCATGGAAACGCCGCCTTCACCTGTTGATAATGGTGCATATAACACCCAGCCAACACCTGAACCTAATTGGTCATTCCCGCCTGGCGCAATCAAAGAACAGACTGCCAATGAAGACCCTGCAACATACATCCAAAAAGAAAGGTTGTTCATCCGGGGGAATGCCATATCGGGTGCGCCGATCATCAATGGCATGAAATAGTTTCCAAAACCGCCGAAAAGAGCGGGGATCACCACGAAGAACATCATCAGGATGCCGTGACCGGTGATCAGAACATTCCACATATGGCCATTTGGCGTGCAGTTTTCAACTGCAGCAGCAGCTAGGCTGACGCCTTCCATGCACATATATTGAACCCCGGGTTCCATCAGTTCCAAGCGCATAAACACTGTAAATGCGACGGATACAAAACCTAAAACACCTGCGGTGAACAGATAAAGTATGCCGATATCCTTGTGGTTGGTTGACATAAACCAACGCGTAAAAAAACCTGGCCGTGCGTGGTCGTGTGCGGCTGCATCTGCCATTTATCTCTCCTCAATTCTTATTATTGTCGCGAATCCCTATAGGGGGCGCGCAATTTCCCTTATGTCTGATAACGTGAAGATCTATATGAGACAACAGTTTCAATCAAACAAGTCATAAGACGGGGCGGCGTGTCGCAGGTTATATTCATGGATTTAGGCATTTGCGCTTTTAATTTTTGGTGATTAACCAAACTTGGTGGGATGGCAGTGATTTTATGGTGATATAAGATATGGCCTGACATGCATCTAAAAATAAGATACTAGTAGGACAAGTTATTTTGGAGAATTGTTTATGTATAATTGCAGAGTCACATATACGCACTGAATAATCAGTCCTTAAAATACGCCAATCACCCATCTAATTTTTCAATTTATAAGCTCTAAGGAGAGCGCAATTCATGTTTCGTTTGTTTGAAAACCTTGTAAATCCATTTGATGCAAATCCTGTGACAACTCCACCTGCAACATTATGGGCTTATATTAAAACTCAACTTAAACCATTTCGCAAATGGTTGCCTTGGATGGCATTGATGGGTTTTTTGGTCGCGATTATGGAAAGTGGGTTAATTTTCTATTCCGGTCGGGTCATTGATTTGATGACGCAGTCAGGGCCAACCACGTTTTGGGACAGCAATTACATTGAGCTGATCCTGGTGGTGATGTTTATCCTGTTATTCCGACCGTTTATGATCACCCTTAATCATTTATTCCTAGAGCAAACGCTTGCATCAAATATGCAGGAACAAGCAAGATGGCAGGCCCATAAACATCTATTGGGCCAATCCTCCAGTTTCTTTCAAAACGATTTTGCAGGACGTTTGAGCAACAGGGTCATGCAAATGGGGCCTGCGGTAGAAGACAGCGTGTATATGGCCTTTGAGGGGATTTGGTATGCCGTGACATATGTCATCGGTGCCATATTAATCCTTAGTCAAATTGATTACAGGATGGGTTTACCATTGGCTATTTGGCTTGTGGTTTACATTCTTTACGTGCGTGTTATCGCAGTTCGTGTAGCCGTTGCATCTGAAAAATGGTCGGATGCACGTTCCCTGGTAACCGGGCGTGTCGTTGATGCCTATTCCAATATTGAAACCGTTAAATTGTTTGCCAATGGAGCAAGCGAAGAACGATATGCACTTTCGGCAATGCGCAGATTACGCCTGCGATACCAACGGTTTTTGCGGTTAATGACCGAAATGTCCTTTGGGCTGAATATTATCAACGGGATATTAATCGTTGGTGTCGTGGGGCCTGCAATATGGTTGTGGATTGGTGGGTCTGTGACTGTGGGAGAAGTAGCTGCGGCATCCGCTTTGACGCTTCGTTTAAACGGGATGAGTGGCTGGATAATGTGGGTAACTATCCGATTGTTCGAACATGCAGGCGTTATGCGGGAAGGATTGCGGTCAATTGCAAAACCGCAAGAGGTTGTGGACAAGCCAGGGGCTACATCACTTATTCTTGGAAATGGTGAAATCCGGTTTGAAGATTTATCACATCACTATGGCAAGGATCAGGGCGGTCTTGACGGGATCAATCTGACTATTCCGCGTGGACAGCGTATTGGGCTGATAGGACGATCCGGTGCAGGAAAATCAAGCTTGGTCAATCTTTTGCTACGTCTTCAGGATGCTGAAAAGGGTAGAATATTGATCGATGGGCAATCGGTGCCGGATGTAACGCAAGACAGCTTGCGGCATCAAATCGGTATGGTAACGCAAGACAGCTCTTTGTTGCACAGATCCGTTCGGGATAATATCCTTTACGGCAACCCCGGTGCAACCGAAGCGCAAATGATAGCCGCATCCAAAAGGGCCGAAGCACATGGATTTATCTGCGATCTTGCCGACCCCGAAGGGCGCTATGGTTATAATGCACAGGTGGGCGAGCGCGGTGTTAAGCTTTCAGGTGGCCAACGCCAAAGGATCGCTATTGCACGGGTGATATTGAAAGACGCGCCGATTTTGATACTGGATGAGGCGACATCTGCACTGGACAGTGAAGTAGAAGCCGCAATCCAAAAGACGCTTTACGGTTTGATGGAAGGTAAAACCGTGATCGCAATTGCACACAGGCTATCAACCATTGCAAAAATGGACAGGATCGTGGTTCTGGATTTGGGACGTGTCGTTGAAGACGGCACCCATGATGAATTAATTGCCAAAGGCGGCGTTTATGCAAGCCTGTGGGCAAGACAATCAGGTGGATTTATAGGTCTGGATGGGTAAACAAATGTTAAACCTAAATATCTTCACCTTTTTCCAACAATTCGTCGATAAGTTGGCGCTGAAGTGGGATGCTGTCACCACCTCCATAAGATAAAGCTCCGCCTGAATAGAGTGTGCCGTAAGTTTTGGCGATATTGACTGTCTGACCAAGCGCGGAAATGAATTCGTTCTTTTCAAGCGCGGACAGCGGATGGATAAAGGCACCCCACAATTTGCCATGTGCGATGGCGTAACGTGCATCTAGGGCAGTGTCGAAATTTGCCTGCATAACGCGTAGTATTTCTTCGGGACTCATATCTTCTGATGCGCGGATGGGGACCATGGCGCGCATGCGATCTGCACGCGGATCAGTGATAATCAATACAGGGATATCCTGAATAACCATTTGGAAAGAATTTCCGCTTGATTGCGCATTTGGGTCAAGACTGAATATAATCTCGGCCATTCGGTCAAGGGTCATGGCCGGCTCTGAAGGGGGTGTTTCAGTATCTTGGGCAAAAGCATTGTTAATAGTGAAAATAACAGCCATGAGGCCCATAGCAAATCGCGTCATTATATTGTCTTCCCCAAATTCGAATATACTTCAGTTTACACTGACAACTCGCAGCGTTCTCTGCAAGGATGTGAATAAGGTACTAACTTTTTTGTGATGAAACGTGAGCTTGGGAAACTATGTTTTGTACATTGTATAATTTGCAAACCCTTAGGGCCGCCACAAATAACCTGCAAGTTTCTGGTTTGCCTTAAAGGTCTTGTTGATCGTCGCCTGTCCAAGCTCTTCGATTAGGTTTTGGTTTGTACTGTTTGCGGAGACGCCGAAATTTGCACGACCATCTTTCAACTTGTAGCCCAATCCTTCCAGTATAGATGGATAGAGATCAAACAGCGTCATGGCCCGCGTGTTCTTGGATGGAATGTCCGATGCACCCAACATGATGAATAAATTACGCCGATCCGGCCCGATACTTTCAAGCTGTGTACGTAATGAATTGAACAGGGCAAGGTGATCGCTAAGCACAACAACCACGGTATTATCAGTATCACCTTGCGCTGCTATGTGGTCGACCAAACCTGACACCAATTTGCTTGTGCATTCAATCGCGCGCGGCAATTGACTGTCTATGCCGGGTGCGGGTGGACAATTTTGATCGAGAAAGGCATCCGGTCCATGTGTCGACAGGGTTAACATACTCAGCGCGAATGGCGCACCATCTGCTTTGAGAGTATCATATTCTTTTGTGACGCTTTCAAACAATAACGCATCATTCAGTCCCCACACGTTCATGCGGCCTTTTTTTACATCCTCAGGCAGTGATCTGTAATCAAAGAACCGCGTATAACCATGTTCTTTCAGGAATGCGCGCTTTGAGAATTTGTCCAACGATGCACCGTTCATATAGGACAGTGTATATCCGTCATCCGCCAACACATCACCCAAGCAACGGGTGCTTGGCATAAAGCTTTCCATCTGTGCGGACATATTGCTTTGAAAGAAGACGGATTTCAGCCCATTGGGTAACAATGGTACCCCGCAATGTGTGGAAACAATACCCGCAATTGTGTAATTCGTGCCCGTGACCTGTTGAACATCGGTGAATTCCAAACCGCGTGCTGCAAGATCCCTGACGGGTTGATAAAATGTATCAAATTCCGGCATTTCACCGTAACTGCGTTCGATGCTTTCCAAATAGACAATGATCAGGTTTTTTTGCTGGCTTGGTTTTGCTTCAAAAACAGGTGGCGTCAACCGCTGAACAAAATCAAAGTTCTGATGTGCGGCATTGGGTAGAACCAATCGCGCTAAATATTGAACAAAGGGCGATGAAACCAGCAAGATGACCCCGGTTACAGCCAGTATATTCACGGCATGTTTTTTTGTTCTAATCAAATGATAAGATGCCCATAAAATGATAGCAACAATAGAGCCCCAAAAAAGTAATGGCCCCGTGAAACCATCCAAACCTATGGTTTTAATGTCATCGACCTGATTATCTTTGAAAAAGATCAAAATGGGTTCGACCTCATTTGTGCCAAGCAATGCATTGCTGACTGCAAACGGGATGGAAAATACGAATGCACCGAGCCAGAATATAATCAAAACCCAGTTTAAGCGTGCGGTATTCGTGCGGGCAGGCAACGCGTTTAACAGGTAATATCCCAAGATACCTATCACCGCGATAATTTGGATTAAACGGTCAAAGCTTCCCAAAAGCGTATAAAGCGGTATGTCTGTATCTGTTTTATAGGGCAGCAAATTCATATAGAAAAAAGCCAAGCCGCACAGGAAAAACAGCAAGGCAAACATAGTCGTATACCTTTGAACGTATTTCATCATCACATTACCAACCGCAATGCGATATATTTCTGCAGACTGCCCATAATTGCCTCGTTATTATTTTTTGTATGGCTAGGATGAAAATTAGACCATCTTATGACATTAAGCGCAATAGTTCAGTAAGATGGAGACGTAATTTATTACAAGCAGGGCGGTTCAGGTTATGAAAGGTTTTCCAACACCTAACGTTACTTTGCCTGATGGCTATCTTATGCTAGCATCATAGCCGGGAGATTTTTATGTATCAAAGGACTAAAGCTGCGAAGCGTCATTCAGAAAAGGTCTGCGATGAAATCCATGGCAATGCACCGGCTTATTCAGCAGTCACGGCATCATGGCGCCGTTCAATGTTGCATCATGGATTAACGCCAAATAAGCAATACTCGGCAAGTCAGCTTAGCGCATCCGAATTGCGCGATGCCAAGCAGGGCCTTGGTTTACTTATACATGTGGCCAAGCCGATTATGGAGCAATTGTTCCAGTCCGTAGGTCGTTCTGGCTGTTGTGTTATTTTAAGCGATATGAACGGTGTTATCATCCACCGTCTGATCAACACCGTGGATGATGTGTCCTTTGATGAATGGGGTTTACAATCAGGTGCGGTATGGAGTGAGGAAAAACAAGGCACGAACGGTATTGGTACCTGTGCCATCGAAGAACGCCCCGTGCTGATCCACAAGGACCAACATTTCAGATATAAAAATATCGGCATGACATGTATGGGGGCGCCAATCTTTGATATCCAGGGCAAGATTATGGCGGTGTTGGATGTATCAAGTGCCCGCAATGATCTGGACCGTGATTTTGCACAAGTTATTGCGTCATTTGTTGCCGATATCGCCAGCAAAATTGAGGCAGAGTTTTTCCGCGCCTCGTTTTCAAATGCGCAAATTGTGGTTGCGGATGGTTACAGCCCGAACGGCACACCACTGCTTGCCTCTGACCGCGATGATCTGGTTATCGGAGCCAACCGCGCGGCAAGACGCATGTTGTCATTGCAAGACGAAACATTCTCGACACCGATCCCGCGCAGCGATCTGTTGGCAACACCCGAAGAGGTCACGGGGTTACTGGCCGCTGAACGCGCAGAACTGCGCCGCGCAATTGCCCGCACCAAGGGGAATATGTCGGCCACTGCCAAAGATCTGGGCGTCAGCCGCGCCACGCTTTACCGTTTGCTGAAAAAGCACGGGCTTGGGGGTTAGGGAAGCCTGCATTACGCCACCCGTTGATTGAATGCGCACCTAATTTATTTTTGGTACCCTCAAAACTAGTAGAAGTATTCCGTAAAATTTACAACAGATTGAAGAACTGGGGAAATTGATCGCACATCGAAAGCGGTCATCTGAGTGAAATTGTCAGATGACCGCTAAGAGCCAAAAGTAACGCATACAGCGTTGAAATCAAACGCCGGGAAGGCCATTGAAGCGGATACTAACAAAGCTTAATTGGCCACATCGAACTATATGTTGGTCTCATTAAACGCCATTTGGTCGGCGCGGCATCTAAACCAGTCAAGTATCTGTTGCTGGATGGGCGATGTTCCACCGTCGTAGCGGTATTCGACGAAGTAACCCGCATTAGGTCTTCTGAAGGCGGGCCCGACTTGTATCAGGTCACCAGTGGCAATCCTGTCTGTTGCAAGGTGATGCCACGCAAGAGCGACACCTTCACCATCGGCTGCTGCCTGCAACATAAACTGATAGTTGGAAAAGCGGTATGCTCCCTCATGCATCACATTGTTGCAATTGAAATTCGCGAACCAATCCGACCAACTGACAAACTCAGTTGCGCGCTCCTCATAGTGCAACAAATGAAACTGCAGCAACAGCGATGGATCATTTGCACAGTCCTTTAATGACGGATTACGGGCCAGATAATCATATGAACACACTGGAAAAGTAATCTCTTCGAATAACTGAATACGCGGCCAACCGGCCCAGCCTTGGGGTCGCCAATGCACGATCATGTCCACAGCATCGGGATCGATGTCGTCGAGCCAATAAGAAGGTAACAGATGAACTGGCTGGTCGCCCACTATCCGCCGCAACTGTGAAAATCGAGGTAATAACCAACAATTGGCAAAGCTTTGGGTGCATGCCAACCGCAGCCCGTTTTTTGCTGTCTCCATTGAGTTTTTTTTGACGGCTGCATCTATATGCGACAAGCCTAAATCAGCTGCGTTTGCCAGTTCTTTACCCTGCTTTGTCACCGTCAGTTTGTTGTGTTTTCTGGTAAAGAGCGCGACCCCAAGATGATCTTCCAGATTAGAAATATGGCGGCTGACCGTGGGTTGGCTAAGCCCAAGCTGTTCTCCTGCCTTGGTAAAGCTGCCAAGCCGGACGGCTGCTTCCAGAACTGGTAGCGCGTTGAGTAAATGTTGAATTCTTCGAAATCTAGGTTGCATATGTAAAAACTATGCAATTAATGTGAATTAAGCAAGTTTACTGACTGAAATCTGCGGTTAGTATATCTTCAAGCGATGCACCAACGGAGAACGTCAATGTCTAATTCAATAGAAACTTCGCCATTAACCGGCAGCTTTGGCGTCAGGGTTCACAATTTCAATCTATCAGATGTTTCCTTACAGGATGATTATCCCGCACTGCGCGCATTGTTCGAAGAACATTCTGCATTGTTATTCTCGAACCAGGATCTCTCACCCCGGGATCACATCCGACTGGCAGAAATGTTTGGCCCTGTGGAGGATCGAAAGAAAGATGAACGTAGGCCCGGGGCTGCGCCTGAAGTAGCCTTAGTGTCGAATGAGACGGCAAGCGGTGTAACCGGGGAAATGGACCTGCACACCTTGCATCTCAAGGCGAACCAGCAATGGCATATCGACTCGACCTTCATGCCCGTGCCTTCGTTGTGCAATATTCTGACGGCCAAAGTTGTTACCACGACCGGTGGGCGGACAGAATTAGCGTCTACGCGGGCTGCATGGGCAGCAATGCCCGAAGAGCTGAAAGCGCGAATTAAGGGAAAAGTTCTTGGGCATAATTACCGCCGTTCGCGTGAGCGAATTTCCATGCAACTGGCAAACCTGCCGATGTTCAACAAATGGCCAGCTCAACGTTGGCCTGCTGTATGGGCCAATCCGACTAATGAACGCGAGGCGCTCTATATTGCCAGTCATGTTTTTGAGGTAGAAGGACTGTCTTCGTCCGAAGGGGATGCCCTAATTGATGAACTGATAGAGTTTTGCACACAGCAGCGGTTTGTATATTCGCATAGCTGGAAAGTCGGAGATGTCCTGATGTGGGATCAACGTGCCACGCTCCATCGCGGAACGCCGTGGCCCTATGACCAACCTCGAACACTTGCAAGTGTTTGTTGTTCAATGGCTGAAAGCGACGGGTTGGCAACGGCACGGGTCAAGCTGGAGAGTACGCACTAGAACCGGACATTGGGGCGGGCGCAAAGAAAGTCCGCTTTGTCCCGCATAACCGCCATCTGAGGATAATCATCGAATGGCCTTTTGCCTTCACACGGCACAACTCCCCCGTATGTCTGTCCCGCTCTCTGATCGTTTACATCTCTTAGCGGCCCGGACATACTGCCGATTCGATTGTTATACTCAAACCGTCTGCATACACGCTTATATTTTTGGTAAATGTATTTATTACAAAAGGTTAAGGTAGTGTCCTATCTGGGACATTTGAATGTTCTGAACGACGATGTACCAGCAAGGCTGTTCATTTCGCCTCAAAAACCCGATCAAAACACTGCTTCAGGGCCATGTCCACATCCACCATCGAAACCGGCAACCCCAAATCAACAAGGCTGGTGACCCCATGTTCCTGAATGCCACAAGGAATGATACCACCATAATGTTCTAAATCAGGTTCCACATTGATACTGATCCCATGAAAGCTGGTCCATTTACGCAGACGCACGCCGATAGCCGCGATCTTATCTTCAGGATGCTGCCCCAAAGCCGTCAGCGGCTTATCCTTGCGCACAACCCATACACCAACACGGCCCGCGCGCCGTTCACCTTTGACACCAAATTCCGCCAAAGTCAGGATCACCCAATCTTCAAGATTGTGCACGAATTTACGAACATCCTTGCCGCGTTTATTCAAATCCAGCATCGCGTAAGCAATCCGCTGACCAGGCCCGTGATAGGTATACTGCCCGCCGCGTTGGCTGGTATAAACCGGAAACCGATCAGGGTCGACAAGATCGGCGATCTTGGCACTGGTACCGGCGGTGTATAGGGGCGGGTGTTCCAGTAACCAGATTTGTTCGGATGTGGTGCCCGCGATCATACCCGAGACATGCGTTTCCATATGCGAAATCGCGTCAGGGTAGGGCACGAGGCCTTCGGATAGTGTCCAATCGATCATAATCTTGCATTTACAGAAAAAAACCGCCGCGTCCAGCCAGATCAACTAATGTCCCTTCACAAGCAGTCCGGCCTTCGCTATACGGCGCGTGACTAAACGTGCGGCTGTGGCGGAATGGTAGACGCGCAGCGTTGAGGTCGCTGTGGGGTAACACCCGTGGAAGTTCGAGTCTTCTCAGCCGCACCAAGTCACTGAAATTGGTATAATTTGCCGTGTAAATGATAAGTGGAAGATTTTACATGCAAATGAATAAAATCAGTCAAGATAATAGTTAAAATATACAATCTGACTTCATCAATAGAACAATATTTTGAAATAAAAATCTATTGCTCAACTATATCGCTTATTGTAGTCGCAATTTTACTTGCAACCAACCGCGCACCATGGATATTCAAATGGTCATCGTCATCATAGAAAGACGTACCGTTGACTACGTTTGCACACCGGTTTGAAGTATAAGTATCGCAAAATATGTTGGAAGGTCTAATTCGGTGCAGACGCTTAGATTTCATCGCGTCAAATGCTTTTAAAACCTGAGCGTTTCTGGACCAATACAACTTCCCATCAGTAGAAAGATTCTGGGTACCCACATCCTTCCTGAATGCGGCTAACTTCCATAAAAGTTCGGATACATTCCAACCAGCTTCTGGCACTGGATAGATGAGTATTATCTCCGCATCCAACGATAAAAAATCATTTAACCCCTTGTTGATTAAATTTATGGCGTTTTGTTCGATTGTCATATTTTTTTCAGAGCCAATAAAATCAAGTCCATATAATGGCGTTGGAAATGGAGATTGCTCAATTCCACCCTCAAGATTGTCGAAATTCTTTTGGAAAAGTGGCTGCGGGCGAAATGCAATAATAATGTAATCAAATGCCTGATGTTCAATATATTTAAATAATTTATTATTTGCGGTCCAACAATCGCGCCCTGGGAATGCGATTCCGCGAAAAGGTGGGCATCCTCCAAAATTGATAACCTCGACCGCTATATCTAGTTCAACAAGGCGTCTTGATACTGGTCCAGCTAAAGTCCTCGCATGACTATCGCCTATTATTATCGCTCGTGCTGAAGTGTTTCCAACGGGAGCTCGCCGACAATTTTCTGGTGTAGCGTTTGGTGCACTCATCAATGTCAAATCAAAATCACAAGGCATAATGTCATTGTCGATTTTATTGTTCAATGAAGCAAAAGACGCTCCAGATGGGGCACTTCTTTGGGGAAATCCATTCTGTACATGTCCAATTACACCAAAAGCAATAAAACAAAGGCCAAAAATTGAAGATGCTGCGAATATTTGATGTCGCGTTAAAGCCTTTGGGCCAGACCGTGTTCGGAATGGTTTCTCTATATATCGCCACGATAAGTATGCCATCAGAAATGATAGGATTATTAACGCCATCATCAGCATTGGCGATGGCGCCAAGATGCTTCTAAGTCTGGCAAACGCAAATATTGGCTGATGCCAGAGATATAAGCTATAGCTTATCATGCCGACACCGACGAAAACTGGATTGGACAATAACTTTGCAGTTATGTTGTCATCATATGCAAACATTATCACAAGGGCAGTACCGAAAACTGGCACAACAGCCCAAAGACTTGGGAAAGGTGTGGATGGATTATAGATGAATATTGGCACTACAATCATGGCTAATCCGAAAAGAGCGAGAACTTCTAAAGGCCGGTGCCTGTTCTCTCTTTTCCAAAAAGCGCAAAGAGAACCGACTAAAAGCTCCCACACTCGTGCCGGTGCAAGATAAAAATTGGCTTCGGGTGCATTTCGCCAGCCCCATTCGGCAATGCCAACACTTGCAATAGAAATGACAATTAACATCCACATTACTTTTGTGCGACCAAATTGCCATATTAGAATTAGTAATGGAGGAAAAAAAAGGTAATATTGTTCCTCTACTGCAAGGCTCCAAGTGTGTAAAAGTGGTTTTAGTTCAGCTATTGGACTGAAATATCCCTCTTCCAACCAGAACAAAAAATTAGAGGAAAATAAAGTGACAGCGACAATGCTTTGTGAAAAATCCTTGAGTTGTGAAGGCGATAACCAGAACCACGCAAATGGAATACATAAAAAAATCATCGTAAAAAGCGCTGGTAGAATGCGACGAGCTCGCCGTTCATAAAACCCGATAATCGAAAAGTGGTTTTGAACAAGTTCTTCCATAATAATTGTGGTGATTAAAAAGCCACTAATAACGAAGAAAACATCAACGCCAATATAACCTCCACTAAAGATACTAAATCCTGCGTGATGCATTACAACAGGGAGCACTGCAACACACCTTAAACCGTCAATTTCTTTTCTATAACGCATTTTTTTGCAAAATTTACTTTCTACTATCAGAACGGATAAGTCTGACAATTCGACATATGCTGATTTATTTCATCTGACAATAAATATTAGTATATGAAATACGTTATAACTTTCATTATGGATTGCCCGGCAAAATATTTAATTAGTAGAAAGAAAGTTTCGTTTTTGTAGATTCAAAACCATATTATCTAATTGTCTCAGCCGCACCAATTTACATTTTTCAGTGCTTGATTGGAATGCATTTATGCATGTAGGGTTTCATTATGAAAAAACCTCTTGAGACAACTACTATCGGTGCCTTCCCTAAGCCAGATTATGTTCCGGTGCGGGATTGGTTTGACGCTGCGCGTGAAAAGGGTGGGATGAATACTGCCCAGACGACGCTTGATTACACATCTGACGTTGAGAAAAACAAAGACACACATGAGGCTTTGTTTATCCGTGCGGCTAAAGAGGTAATAGATATACAACTGCGGGCAGGGGTTACCATTCCAACCGACGGCGAAGTACGCCGCGAGAATTACATCCACTATCATTGTCGCCATCTTGACGGGTTTGACTTTGATACGCTGGAACACCGTATATTACGCGATGGGGCATATGAAACGGACCTGCCTGCCATTCGCAGTGCAATCAATCACACTGACAAGTGTTATTCTGTCCACGATTATCTGGCCAGCCAGAGTGTCAGCTCAAAACCTGTGAAATTCACCATGCCCGGGCCTTTGACAATTATGGATACAACCGCGGATTGTTTTTATAACGACCGGCCAAAATTAAATGCGGTTCTTGCGGATACTGTGAACAAAGAGATATTGGCCTTGGTCGATGCGGGTTGCCAATATATTCAGGTTGATGAGCCATTGTTTGCCCGTGAAGTGAATGATGCGCTGGATTTCGGTATGGAAGGTCTGGAACGCTGTTTTCACGGTGTTCCCAAGTCGGTCACACGCGTCGTTCATATGTGTTGTGGTTATCCGGACCATCTTGATGATAGCGAATACAAAAAGGCTGATCCTGATAGTTATCACCGGCTCAGTAAAACAATCGACGATGTTGCTTTCGATCAGATTTCAATTGAGGATGCGCATTGCTGCAACAATCTTGATCTATTGGACAAGTTCCAGTCCAAGACGGTAATCTTCGGCGCGGTTGCAATAGCGGACAGCCGTGTGGAAACAGTTGATGAGGTTGTTGCGCGTTTACAATCTGCGCTTGAACATATTGACCGCGACCGTTTGGTCGTTGCCCCTGATTGTGGTTTGGGTTTGCTGACTGCGCAATTAGCGGAAGATAAGTTGCGTGTGATGTGTCAAGCAGCGGCACAAATATAAGGTAAAACGACTAGATGTTGTGCCTGAAATCAACTCCAAGAATCGGTTCTCTGCAATCTTGATTCCTAAAAATCGGGTGATTCAAATTGTTTCTATTTGTGTTCCAATCCACCAAAATCGGGCCGGATTGTGTTGCTATTTTTGAAATAATTTTCGAAACCTGTACTTAAGTATAAGTAGAAAATCGTTAAAAAACACATTTATGTCAAAGTATCGTGATTTAAATAAGGGGCCAGAAACGGCAATGTAACGTGTAACGAGTTAAGTTTAATCTGTATCAAAATTTGTAATGAGTAAGTGGGTTCTGTAATGTTAATTGCGACAGTTTTCGCCTTGGGTGTGGCATTAGGATTGGTGGTTGGCTTTATAAGCTTTACCCTTATCTATGCCTTCTTGGGGTAGCTGGTAGCGATCTAATTGCCTGTATGAAACCAAGCTGTAGATTGTGAAAGGGTTCACCGAAAGGTGGGCCCTTTTTCTATTTATTCCGGATATAAGATGAAATATTAAAAACGAACTGATGGTCGGTGCGTTGTGACTTTGCCTTAACGACGTAGCAACTCTAAGATGTACTTATGCAGCTATATCTAACATCTTGCCTTCATAACCTTTCAAACAGGTTCTTGCCGTTGGGCCATAGCTGTTTGGTGTCGATCTAAGGTAAGGGAAAAGTTTAAACAATTCATCGCGTGCAGGCTCACCCAGTTCGCCAAGGCTATAGTCGCCGGGATGATAACTTTCGGTGGCAGCGCCTTCTGCAAATATGATTTCGTGGGCATCAAACAAGAGGTGGAAGTATTCAACGAACCCGTCGACTGCCTGATATATACCGTCATTACCCAACAAATGCTTTGCAGGCACCAGCACTTCGGATTGCCCAAACAACAGATCTGTCTGCAATCCTGTGATCAGCATCCGGTGCTGTGGTGAAACTACAAGATCGCGGGTGTTGTTCACTATACCTTTTGGGAATACGATCGGTGCCAGATTTCCTTTGGCAGGTACTTTACGTGACCCAATCCAGCGGATTTTTTGTAATCCATTGTCCCTTGTGATGACAGTGTCCCCAATTTCCAGATTTTGAACCATACGATCACCGCGATCGGTCATTATATGTGTACCCTTCGCAAAACAAATGACGACGCTCTCTATTTCACTAAATGTGATAACTGATCCGTCGATCAGTGTTGCGGTTCCGGCTTCATTATTGCCGCCACTATATATAATGTCTGCAGAGCTGTTGATCTGACCCATTAGATTTAATGTGTCACCGGCCGTTTCGTTACCTTCACCACCTGTGATCGTGATAGCAGCAGGGCCACCCGCTAACGCATCCAGGGTGAATATATCGTCACCATCACCGCCGGTTGCGGTGTCGCCAACATTAAAGCCAATGCTATCTGCACCTAAGCCACCATAAAGTGCATCTGAACCCGCACCACCATCTAATGTGTCATCACCTGCGCCACCAATTAACGTATCGCCTGCACTTGTGCCCAAGATACTGTCATTACCAATACCGGCATCAACCGTGACGCCTTGCGTAAAAGCCGCAGAACCGTCGAATGTGTCGTCATTATCCGTCAGTACAAAGTTTTCGATTTCTGAGAATGTGCCGGTGCTGATGCCGTCGGTGATTGTACCGGCCTCATCACCGGTTAATGTGACCGTGACGCCGCTTGTTAGGTTTGCGGCATCTATTACGTCTTGATCATTACCGGCTTCACCACCTGCAATGCTATCATTGCCAAAGCCGTCATCCAGTTGAAATCTGTCAGCATCGGCACCGCCATAAAGCGTATCATCACCCACACCTGCGATAATCGTGTCGTTGCCTGCTTCACCGGACATGGTGTCACTGGCGATGCCTGCATCTATATAGTCATTCCCGTCGCCTGCATTGACGATATCTTCGTTGTCACCAATGGTAACAGCATTGAATGTCAGATCACCGACACGGATTGCGTGATTGCCAAATGCGGGGTCAACGTTGTTATAATCAATAACGATCTGCGCAACAGGGCCTTGAATAGTCACTTCAAGAAATCCGGTTTGGCTGGTTGTTGCCCCTCCGCCACCGCTGCCACTGATTGCTGTGGCAGTGTCGCCGACAACTGATATTGTCGATGCGTTACCCGGTGTCAGGGTAACAGGCACCGGATTTCCGTTTGCATCAAAAGCGGTGATTGTGACCTGATCCAGAAACTGGCCGGCAAATTCATCAAGATCAAAGATACCGAATTGAACATCGATGACTTCATTTTGCAATGTGATGTCAGTAGCAGAAAAATCGAATGTGACGGTCGAGGCATCTTGGCTGGTGCCAGCGCTGCCGCCAAACAGCATCAAAGAAGATGTGTCACTTGCGCCGTTATAATTATATAGATTGTCGGTTGTTTCCATCTCGGCCGCAGTGAAGTTGGCCTCTTGAACAACAGATACATCAACCTGAATGCCGTCCGTGGTACCGGATATACCGCCGGCAATATCGGTTTCATCGGCAATCCCCTGATTTGCCCATGAATGTACCGAGCTTGCCTGCACAACGGCGATATTGTCCAGATTGTCGATCCGATCGCCTTCGGTGTCGCCCGTATAGCCAGTATTGATTATGTCATCGCCAGATGTACCTTCAACGACACCGTCAAGTGGCCCCGCATAATCGCTGTAGCTGAAAACCGCATCTCCTGCGGCCTGATCGGGAACGGTATCATAGGATACCGTTTCATAGGAACGACCAACAATTAATGGCTGCTCTGATAATGTGTAATACCCGGTTGCACCGCCGCTATCTACTCTGAGCGTCGCAATTTGAAACTCTTCGCCGGTGATTGTATCGCGTACGGACCAAATTTCCTCGGCGTAAACATTTGCACCTGTTGATGTTGACCCTGCAACTGATACATCCGCAGTCGCAGTTTCAGACGCGAAATCCTCCAATACACCATCACTGTCGTTAATCGTCGCCGCACCACCAGCGGTTGCGGGCCCGGCGTATGTTGCCGTGCCTGATATAGCTGTATTGAAGACACCAAGCGGGTCAATATTATAGAAGACAAGATTGTGAATAGCCATTTCAGCTCTATACTCATTACACTGGCGCCTACACAGCGCCGATTACACATACAAAATTACAAGAAACAAATAGCTAAAGATTGCGATTTAATTGAGACCGAAATGTGGAATTAATCGTAAGATTTATTATTAAATATCATTATTCTAAGCTTAAAAAGCCTAAACTTAAGCCAAAGAATAAACGTGATAAACAGACTTCATTTGCATTACAATTTGCGCCTTCAAATTTTTATTAACTTAAATCCTTGCATTATATTTTTTTTTAAGCTTATCTTGATCACGAAAATAAGAGGGTTGTAAAAATCAACCCCGTGATTTCAGGGAGAAGATTTTTGGCTGCCACTGTTTCTGGCGACGGTTCCGTCGTTTTCGATCGCGTACAAAAAAGCTATGATGGCGAAATTTTAGTTGTAAAAGACCTCAATCTAAGAATTGAAAAAGGCGAGTTCGTCACCATGCTCGGGCCATCAGGCTCTGGCAAGTCGACTTGCCTGATGATGCTGGCAGGTTTTGAAACCGCCACACATGGTGACATTCTACTTGGCGGCAGACCGATTAATAACATCCCTCCGCACAAGCGCGGTATCGGTATGGTGTTCCAAAATTACGCATTGTTCCCGCATATGACAGTTGGTGAAAATCTGTCTTTTCCTCTGGAAGTGCGCAAAATGGGCAAATCCGAGCGTGAAGCAAAAGTAAAACACGCACTTGACATGGTGCAGATGGGAGCATTTGCAGATAGACGCCCGGCACAATTGTCAGGTGGGCAGCAACAACGGATTGCATTGGCGCGCGCTCTTGTGTTCGATGCGGAACTGGTGCTGATGGATGAGCCTTTGGGCGCATTGGACAAGCAATTACGCGAACATATGCAGTATGAGATCAAGCATATCCACGAAAATCTGGGCATCACGGTTGTCTATGTGACGCATGACCAATCAGAAGCCCTGACAATGTCTGACCGCGTTGCGGTATTTGATGACGGTGTTATTCAGCAACTCTCTACACCATCGGTGCTCTACGAAAAGCCGGAAAATGCTTTCGTGGCGCAATTTATTGGCGAGAACAACACGTTAACGGGTGTTGTACAGTCGGTTAAGGGAAAAACTGCAACTGTTAAGCTTGATGATGGTACAATAACTGAAGCCTTGGCTGTTAATTGCGGTGATGTAGGTAGTAAAACAACGCTGTCAATTCGTCCCGAACGCGTGACTGTCGGCGGTCAAAAGTCAAAGATCACTGTAGACGCACAAGTAAAAGAATTGATTTATCTTGGTGATCATATTCGCTGTCGTATGAATGTGCATGGGAATGACGATTTTATCGTCAAGGTTCCGAATGCTGCTGGTCATACGCATTTAGTAGCCGGTGAAACAACACGCGTTTCATGGGCAAAAGAGGATTGTCGGGCGTTAGATGCATAAACGCCCGCATGTTCGTTTGGTTTAACCCGAGGCTAAACGAATAAGGGAGAACGGGAAATATAACATGGAGACTACTATGAAAAAATCACTACTATTAGGTGCAGCCGCTGGTGCGATATTCGCGTCAACTGCTATGGCCACTGAAATTACAGTTGTGTCATGGGGCGGTGCATACACCAAATCACAGGTCGAGGCCTACCATAAGCCATGGAACGCAAAAACTGGCAATACAGTCCTTTCCGAGGACTACTCTGGCGGTCTAGCCGAAATTAAATCACAAGTTGAAGCGGGCAACGTGACCTGGGATCTTGTTGACGTTGAATTGTCAGACGCTATTCGCGGTTGTGACGAAGGTTTATTGGAGACAATTGATCCGTCAATCCTACCAGACGCACCAGACGGTACAAAAGCAATGGAAGATTTCATTCCTGGCTCTATTACTGAATGTGCTATTCCAACTATCGTGTGGTCAACAATCGTTGCTTATGACACTTCTAAAATGCCAAATGGTCCAACAACTATCGGCGATTTCTTCGATACAGCTAAATTCCCGGGCAAGCGTGGCCTTCGTAAAGGTCCTAAAGCCAATTTGGAAATGGCATTGGCAGCTGACGGCGTAGCTGCAGCGGACGTCTATGATGTTCTGGACACACCAGAAGGTGTTGATCGCGCATTTGCGAAATTGGATACAATCAAAGCTGACACTGTATGGTGGGAAGCCGGTGCACAACCTCCACAGCTTTTGGCTGATGGCGAAGTTGCAATGACGACTGCCTATAATGGCCGTATTTTCAACGCTGTAGCCGCTGAAGATAAACCATTCGGTATCGTTTGGGATGCGCAAATCTTTGACCTTGACCTTTGGGTAATGCCAAAAGGTGCGCCAAACAAAGATGCAGCAATGGATTTCATTGCGTTTTCAACTGCTACAGAGCAATTGGCAGCACAAGCATCCTATATCTCATACGGTCCTGCACGTAGATCATCTGCGCCATTGGTTGGTAGCTATGCAACCAAACCAGACCTTGCAATGGGTCCACAGATGCCAACAGCACCTGAAAACTTCAAAACAGCTATCCAGAATGACTTTGAATTCTGGGCAGATAATCAAGACGAGCTGAACGAGCGTTTCAACGCTTGGTTGGCACAATAATATAACGAACCGGCGCAAGGGGCCTTCGGGTTCCTTGTGTCAAACGATCTGACGCGGATTTGGAAAATATTAAGAAAGTAATAGTATGACCGACGCTACAACTGACACCAATGGCTTAACGCTTGCCGCAGATGGCACCCCGCTGAAAAAGCGATTAGGTCAGGCATTGTTTCGTAGCAAAATGCGGGCATTGGGATTGGTAACACCATTACTGTTGCTCATATTTTTCTGCTTTTTGGTACCAATTATTATTTTCCTGATGCGCGGCATCCATAATGACACTTTTGCGGCAAATATGCCTTCTGTTACCATTGAATTGGCAAAGTGGGACACAACAAGCGACCCTACCGAAGCGATGTATGCAGCGCTTACCGCTGACTTGGTATTGGCCAAGGAAACAAAAACTATCGGCAAAGTTGCCAGCCGCGTGAACCGGGAACTTTCAGGAACACGTTCTTTGTTCACGAAATCGGCCCGCAAAGCCAAAAAACTGGAAGCACCATACAAGGAAGCCTTGATAGGTGTCAGTAAAAAATGGGGTGATATCGAAGTTTGGAAAGCGTTGACGATTGCATCCAAATCCTGGACACCTGCCTATTTGGCCTCTGCCGTAGATCTTAAATACAATGCAGACGGGTCTTTTGAACGTAAATCCGAGGAACGCCGTATCCATTTACAACTGTTTGTACGCACGTTGGAAATCTCAGTTATAGTGACCATTATGGGCTTACTGCTGGGCTATCCAGTAGCTTTTTTGCTGTCCACTTTGCCTGCGCGTACATCCAATCTATTGTTGATCTTGGTCTTGCTGCCGTTTTGGACATCTCTGCTTGTACGTACAACCGCATGGATTGCCATGTTGCAAAGCCAAGGTGTGCTGAATGATTTATTCGTGGTCTTTGGGTTGGCAACAGACGATGATCGTTTCTCTTTGATCTATAATAAAACGGGCACGTTGATTGCGATGACGCATATCCTGCTGCCGTTTATGATCCTGCCGCTTTACTCGGTTATGAAAACAATTCCGCCAACCTACGTACGCGCAGCTAAATCAATGGGTGCAAGCGACTGGACAGCATTTTGGCGGGTGTATTTCCCGCAAAGTATTCCGGGCATTGGCGCGGGCGGCATTCTGGTGTTCATTCTTGCCATCAGTTTTTATATCACACCTGCCTTGGTCGGTGGTGAAGACGGTACGATGATTTCGAACTTTATCGACTTCCACATGCGTAAATCGCTGAACTGGTCACTGGCCGCTGCCATGGGCGGGGTGCTGCTGACGATCGTTCTATTCCTTTATTATCTCTACGACAAAGTCGTAGGCATCGACAATATGAAGTTGGGTTAATGATATGAGCAAGCCTAAGTCCTATAAATACATCCCGCCGCGCCCACCCATGTGGTTCAATCTGGCCTGGACAGGTGGCTTTGGTGCCCTTGCCGGCTTTCTGACCGCACAGGGTCAGTTCAGCCTGATGCCGCAATATATGGTTATAGGTGCCGCTTTATTTGCGGGGCTTGCATTTCTGTCGATTACGGTTCTGAAAACGCGGATGTTATCAGGTTTGGCAGGTGCGGTCGCTTTCTTTCTATTGGGTCTAAGCTTCTTCGCTTTGTCTTATGGCGTCTTGATTGGTATCATCGGCTGGATTATCGGGCGCCAAGCCATATGGCTGTCCTCGGGTGACTACCGCCTGAACCAACCACCTTATGTTACATCGAAACAAGTGCTGTGGTTTTATACTTTCCGGGTAATTTGCGGCATGATCTTTGTGTTTCTGATCACGCCAATTTTGGTTGTGATGCCACTGAGCTTCAATCAGGAACCTTATTTCAGCTTCACAGCCGGCATGTTGTCCTTTGATCCCGAAGCTTACTCACTACGCTGGTACGCGGATATGTTACACAACGGTATGGTTGCACCAGATGCAGTTGCCGGTTGGTGGTCTGATATGTGGAATAATGCACAATGGGTCCGTTCTGTGCGCAACAGTTTCTTTATCGGGATCTGCGCAACTGCCCTTGCAACGGCTATCGGTACGTTGGCTGCCATTGGCCTTTCACGGCCCGAAATGCCGTTTAAGGGCCCGATCATGGCCTTGCTTATCTCGCCTATGATTGCACCTTTGGTGATTATCGCGTCCGGTATGTTCTTCTTCTTCTCGGACTTGGGACTGGCAAAAACTTATACGGGCATCATCATCGCTCACGCGGTACTAGGTACGCCTTACGTGATCATCACTGTCACCGCGACCCTTGTGGGCTTTGATCAAAGCTTGGCACGTGCTGCGGCCAATATGGGCGCAAACCCGATCACAACATTCTTTAAGATCCAAATGCCGCTGATTCTACCGGGTGTGATTTCAGGCGCATTATTTGCCTTTATAACCAGTTTTGACGAGGTGGTTGTGGTTCTACAGTTGGCAGATGTGAAACAACGCACCATTCCGCGTCAAATGTTCAGCGGTATCCGCGAGCAAATTAGCCCGACAATTCTGGCAGTTGCAACGGTACTGGTCTTTATCTCGATACTTCTGCTTGCGACTGTAGAAATACTGCGTCGTCGGTCTGAACGGATGCGTGGCCTTAGCCCGAGCTAAAATTAATTTAAATTTTATTCAATTGCATCAAAAAAATGCCGCAATTGGAGTCTAATACTTAACGCGTCGACGATTGTATGTCGGCGTGTAATTAGTATTAGGAGTATGTGACATGCTAGACAGCATTTCAAAATTTGGTGGCGCAACCGAAAAATTCAGTAATTTAGCAGGTGTATTGAACGCAGCAAAGTCTGCAGTTCTAAACAAGCACGATGATGTTTGTGATGAAGTACCTGAACCACTAACCGTATTCACACGGCCAAAATCACGTAAATCTGTGAACCTCAATGCAATGAAAGTAACAGAAGCCGCAGTTAATGATGAAACTGCAGAACTTGACACATACGCAGATGAAGTCTTCTTTGATGAAGATATTGCTGATCAACCCATGTTCAAAAGTGAACGTGTTCAGGATGATTTATTAGCTGAATGGGAAATTCAGGCTGAAGATGGCCCTGACATTCAAGATGACGAAGACCTGGAAGCTGAAAAACCTAATATGCCTCCATTGTTGCTTGGGTTCGATACACAGAACTATTTCGTTGAACTTGAATATATGGTTATCGCAGACCCCGTAACCGGTGAAAGTGTTGCACCTGTTGTTAGCGTAAAGCCATCACAGGATAATAAATCCGGAGAGATTTCTTTGAATGGAAAACTGGTTGCATGCGTTGAAGGTGCCCAGGATTTACTTGCACAAGATGTTGTGCTGATCAAAGTTGAAGCTTAGGTTCCAAGCAAGAATAGCCAGAAACTAATCGATATGATTGAAAACGCGGTGCCTAAAAGCACTGCGTTTGCTGCCGTACCTTTGGCACGATCATACATGCTTGCAAATACATAGACATTGATGCCGGGGGCCATGGCGCCTGTCATTACCGCAGCACGGGTAAACTCAATCGACAAGTCAAATACAGATGTTGCCAGAAAATAGGCAATACCCGGGTGTACAAACAGTTTTAAGATCACGACAACACCGGTTTCGCCCATACGGTCGGTAAGTTTATAGCGCACCATAATGCCACCCAATGCAAATAAAGCGGCGGGTATTGCCGCACTCACCATCATCTGTATAGGTGACCAGACAAACCGTGGCAGGGTGATGCCCAATAGGTTAACGGCAAAGCCCAGCATTATCCCTATGGCAAGGCTGTTGGAAAATATCTCTTTTATAATTTTTTTGACGGTTTGCGTCATAGGTTGACCGTCAGCACGTACAACTTCCATCGTAGTGATACCCACGATGTAACAATAAGGCGCATGCATTGCAATTATCGCGTAAACTGGCTGCAAAGCCGCTGTACCGTAAGCACGTTCTATAATCGGGATGCCGATCAACACCGAATTTGCGAACATTCCGGAAAAGCCGACTGCAACAGCAGCACCGGGTGGCCGCTTGAAAAATTTGCGCGCAATCAGGGCTCCAGTAAAGAAAACAAATGTATTGCCTGCGTAATAACTGATTAAAAGCTTTGGCTGAAACACAGCAGAAAGATCCAGATTTGCAACAGCGGAAAACAACAAAGCCGGTATCGCAAATGTTTGTGTAAATTTCATAACGGCATCTGCCTGTTCAGGCGTAAAAAGCCTCCATTTCACAGCAATATAACCAGCACCAACAAGTATAAAAACCGGGATTATTATTTGTAGGTTTTCTATCATCAGAGCGGGAAACTTATTGTCATGCCGTCATATGCAGGTACTGTATTATCCGAGGTTTCTGCCATCACATCCTCATAGTCCAGATCTACATGCATATTGGTTATTACTGCATGTTTAGGCTTTAATGCTTCAATCCATTTGATCGTATTGGACAAATGCGTGTGTGTTGCGTGGGGTGTGCGCCTTAATGCATCTATAATCCAATACTCCAAACCGGCTAATTTAGCCCATGTCTGATCCGGTATGGTGATAACATCGGGAATGTAGGCCAGATCTTCTATGCGAAAACCTTTGGCAGGCATGCTGCCGTGATCAACATCCAAAGCCATAAATTCGATCACGCCGCCCGGGCCATCAATCAGTGTGACGTCCTGTAATTCATTCAGGTTCAATATCGCAGGGTACATGCTGCCTTTGGGTTGCTCAAACGCATAGTTAAAGCGATCAAGCAGTGAATCCCGGGTCAATATATCAGCATAAACGGGTATTTGGGCCCGTTGCATCAATACATACTGGCGCAAATCATCCAAACCATTGGTGTGATCTGCATGGCCGTGTGTGTAAATGACAGCGTCAAGTCGGTCAATTTTTGCATCCAATAGTTGGTTGCGCATGTCGGGTGATGTGTCAATCAGCACATTGGTTGTGC
>SWCD01004107.1_pt1 | contig 35814 bp, 30 predicted proteins | sample 4693011 | NCBI WGS metagenome assembly SWCD01 (sample SAMN10267278, study PRJNA491770) | bioreactor metagenome | isolation source: DHS bioreactor inoculated with marine | place: Japan: Omine Ridge, Nankai Trough | reverse complement strand
CCGATCGCCTCCACCAGGTCCGGCAGGCGCTGGTAGCGGAGGCTGGTCAGGCCCAGGCGCTCTCCGATCCGCTTCACCATCCGGTCGTGGTGTTCGGTGTTGCAGTCGGCGTAGGTGGCGAGGTCGGGCGACTTCTCGTCGTCGAGTTCGCGGATGGCGCGGCGGGCGGCCAGGTCGTACTCCGACTTCGACTGGGAGAAGTTCAGGTACTTGCAGGAGAACACGAGCGGCGGGCAGGCCGGGCGCATGTGGACCTCTTCGGCGCCGGCTTCGAAGAGCCTCCGGATGGTGTCCTGGAGCTGGGTGCCGCGGACGATGGAATCCTCGCAGAAGAGAGCGCGCTGCCCGCGCACCAGCTCCTCCACCGGGATCAGCTTCATCCGGGCCACGAGGTCCCGCTGGTCCTGATTCTGCGGCATGAAGCTGCGGGGCCAGGTGGGGGTGTACTTGACGAAGGGACGGCGGTAGGGCACGCCCGCCTCGCTGGCGTAGCCGACGGCATGTCCCAGGCCGGAGTCCGGGATGCCGGAGACGAAATCCACCTCCACGTCGTCGCGGCGGGCGAGGGCCGCGCCGCAGCGGTTGCGGCAAGCCTCCACGTTCAGCCCCTCGTAACAGGAGGCGGGGTAGCCGTAGTAGACCCAGAGGAAGGAGCAGATCTGCATCTCCTCCCCGGGCTTCTTCACCGTCTCCATGCCCTCCGCGGTGAGGAGCACCACCTCCCCCGGGCCGAGGTACCGCTCCACCTCGTAGTCGAGGTTCGGGAAGGCGCAGGTCTCGAGGGTCGCGCACCAGGCGCCCTCCTTGCGGCCGATCACGACCGGAGTGCGCCCCAGGCGATCCCGGGCGGCGTAGATTCCCTCCTCGGTCAGGAGCAGCATGGAGCAGGAGCCGTCGATCTCCTCTTGCGCCCGGGCGATCCCCTCGGCAAAGGTGCCGCCCCGGCTCACCAGGGAGGCCACGACCTCCGTGGGGTTCACGACGCCCCCACCCATCTCCGCGAAGTGGGTCCCATTCTCGGCAAAGGCGCGTTCCGCCAGCGCTCCGGCGTTGGCCACCTTCCCCACGGTGACGAGCGAGAATGTGCCGAGGTGGCTGGCGACGATCAACGGCTGGTCTTCGTTGTCGCTGATAACACCGATGCCGGACCGGCCGTGCAGACGTCCGACGTCCTCCTCGAACTTCGAGCGGAACTGCGCGTTCTCGATGTTGTGGATGAAGCGGTGGAAAGCCCCCTCGCAGAGGGTGGCCATCCCGCCCCGCCTGGTCCCGAGGTGCGAGTGGTAGTCCGTTCCGTAGAAGAGGTCGGTCACACACTCCGACCGCGAGGTCACACCGAAGAAACCGCCCATGCCCACTTCCTTTCGCCGTTCGCCCGTGCCGCCCGGACGCCTCGCCCCCCGACGGCCACTCATTCTACCGGATGGACCGTGGCACCGCCTTCCCCGGATTCAGACGCGTGCAACAGCGGGGCGCCCGCCGGGAAAGACTCCCGGTGTTGTTTTCCGATCCTCGGGGCCCCGGGCGTCAAGCGCGCCGGGGCGGTGCTCAAAAGGAGATGACCAGCGAAACGAACGGTCCCTGGATATCCGCACGGACCTTGAGCTTGCCGTGAGGATTGTCTTCCACATAGTGGAACTTGAGGTAGCGATACCCGAGCAGCAGGCTGCCTTCGGAACCCTCTTCCGGGCCACCCCAGAGATTCACGGTGGCCTTCGCGACGAGTTCGTAGTAGTCGATGTCGTCGTCATCGATGTTGACCGAGATGCCCTGAACGCCCGCCATCAGGCCGAGGTGACCGAAGTCCTTCCAAACGTGGAGCGCGAGGAAACCGAAGGGCACGAAACCATCGGTCTCCACCGAACCACCGGCAGCGCCCTGCCCCTTGACCTTCAGATCGTACTCCGCCGCGCCCAGGCCCGGGCCGACGCCGAGCTCGACCAGGTCCTCCGGACCCAGCAGGCGGTAGAGTCCCGTGGCCGTCAGGTAGGAGACCGTCACATCCGACTTGATGTCGCTCCCCGCGTAGATCGGATCCCGGTCTTTCCAGGTCAGAGTCTCTTCCGCGGTGCCGGTGCCCGAGAAGTTCACCCACAGAGTCGTCAGGCCGACCAGGAAGTCGTCCCACTCGGCCCAGACGTCCGGAGAGAACCCGACCTCGTTGTCGAGGCCCATGTCGTCGCTGTCGGTCTTGCCCGTCACCTTCAGGTTGCCCAGCTCACCCTCGGCGGTGACGGTTCCGTCGATGTCGTAGTAGCCGACCTCCGGAGAGACGTGCCAGCGCGGCGCCGTCGTGGAACATGCCGCGGTCATCAGGACAGCCAGAATCGCCGCCAGACCGATAGCCGTACGTACACCTTCTGTCCTCATGCTTCTGCTCCTCCGTCCGAAACGCCTGCACGAATGCCTCAGAAGGTGAACCCCACGCCGATGATCGGGCCGGTGAAATCGAGCTGTACGCCCTTCTTGTCCTGGCCACTTCCCGTCACCGTGTCCACGTGCAGGTACCGGCAGCCGAGGATCACCGAGAACAACTCCGACACGTGGTAGGAGAAGGTGCCCTGCGCCTGCCACGCGAACGGTGAGGAGTCGCCCAGGCCGAAGCCGCCAACGTCACCCTTGGCGGCGAACGTCAGCTTGGTGGTCATATCCCACTGAAAGCCGAGCCCGAACAGGAGGTCGAAGTGCTCCGTTTCCGCAGAGGTTCGCTGCGCGGATCCGAACTGAACCTCCTGTCGCACCTTGACATCCAGGTCGTAGTAGCGGGCCCCGGTGTAGAAGTCGAATTGAAGTTCCTCGCAGTTCCCCTCGCCATCACTCGACACCTTTCACAAGGGATGCACAGGACCGAGGCCCTCGCTCGACCCGGAGAGGGCTGCAGATCGGCAACTCTGCTCTTCGAGGCAAGGTGTCCAAGCCCGGCAGCGAGAGACATCCCAAAGCTCCGGTACCGGCTCTCCGGCACCGGAGGTTAGACTCCGGAGCCGAGGAGGCCCTCATGAAGAACCTGTGGGATCGAGTGGTGGATGAAGCCCGGGAGTTGCCCCAAGCGATCCGCGAGGAACCGGTGGTCCGGATCGTCGCGGCTGAGGATCTGCGGGGGGAACTGGAGGAGCGCTACGGCGACTTCGATGGCCCCCGGGCGACGGACGAGGTGATCGACCACGTGGCGGGGATGCTGCGCCGGGGAACGGTTCACGTCACGCATCCGCGCTACTTCGGCCTGTTCAATCCCGCGGTTCTCCCGTCGGCGGTCGCGGGGGATGCACTCGCCGCCCTCTTCAACCCCCAGCTCGCCACGTGGTCCCACGCCCCGGCCGCCAACGAGATCGAGCGCCACGTGCTCGACTTCTTCCGGCGGAGGTTCGGCCTGCCGGAGCCCTGTGCCATGAACTTCACCACGGGTGGCGCGGAGGCGAACCTCTCCGCCGTGCTGGCCGCCCTGGCTCACCACTATCCGGCGTGGGCCGAGGAGGGCCTCGCCGCCCTGCCGAAAAGCGTCTCGATCTACGTGTCGGCGGAGGGCCACGATTCCATCACCAAGGTGGCTCGAATGACCGGCCTGGGACGCGGCGTACTGCGGACGATCGAGGTGGATGCCCGATTTCGCATGACCCCCGAGGCCCTGAGCGAGCGCATCGAGCGCGACCGGCGGCGGGGCCGTCGCCCTCTGATGGTGGTGGGCAACGCCGGGACCACCGGGGCCGGGGCGGTGGATCCGCTCGAGGCTCTGGCGACCGTCGCCGAGGACGAGGGAGCCTGGTTCCACGTGGATGCGGCCTACGGCGGGATGGCCGCCCTCTCGCCCCGCCTGGCTCCGGCCCTGGCCGGGATCGAACGGGCTGACTCCATCACCTTCGACGCCCACAAGGGGCTTCCGGTCCCGATGGGTGCGGGGATGTTCTTCTGCCGCCACGCGGACGCCGTGGCCCGGGCATTCAGTGTGGGGCCCTCCTACCGGTCCGGCTCGGTGAGGGACACCGTGGACCCCTATCTGACCACGGCCCAGTGGTCGCGGCGTTTCATCGGACTCAAGGTGTTCTGTGTCCTCGCGGAGCACGGCGCCGAGGGTGTGGCCCGACTGATCGAAGGCCAGGCGGCCATGGCGGATCTGCTCCGGGAGTTGCTTACCGATGCGGACTGGCGGATCGTGAACGACACGCCCCTGCCGGTGGTCTGCTTCACCCGCCCCGGACTTGGACCCGCCCACGACCTCGCCAAGCGGGTGCGCGCCACGGGCGAGGCCTGGATCTCTTCCGTTCGCCTTGGAAATCCTCCTGTCGAGGCGCTCCGCGCCTGCATCACGAACCATCGGACCGAAGAGGAGGACCTGCGCGAGCTCCGGGGTCTCATCTCCCGTCTCAAAGCGTAAGACCAAAGAGAACCATCGGCTGGCTGTCGAGCCGCATTCCGGGGAAGATCACGTCTTTTCGAACCGGCTCGAAACCGAATTCCTCGTGTAGCCGGATGGACCGCTCATTGTCGAAGTCGGTGAAGTACCAGGCCTGCTCGATCCCGCGTTTGCGAAGCCACTCGAGGCGGCGCCGGGTGAGTTCGCGGCCGATCCCCCTGCGCCTTGAGTCCTCCCGCACCGTGATCCCGAGCAGGTACCAGCCCGAGGGACACATGGTCCCCGGGGCATCTTCCGGACGGCGGAAACGGGAGATCCGGCCGTAGGCCACGAGGGTGCCGGACAGGTCCGCCGCCAGCATCACCTCCTCGGGGCCCGTGGCGGCGATCGCCCGCCGCGCCCGCTCGACGGCCTCCGCCCGGTCCTGGGGCTTGCGCCGACACCAGAGATCCGCCAGGGCTTTGGCGTCGTCGACGACGGCCTGGCGGACGAGAAAGTCGAGGTGCGGTCTCACGCTGGAGATTTCAGCAGCGATCTTGACCTCGGTCAATGCGCGGGAGGGGGTCAACCACTATGCTGCGGTGGATTCACATGGGCCAAAGCCCTCGGAAGGACGCACCATGAACCCGGCGGACAGGGAACACGGCATCGTCGCCTGGAAGGTCCTCGCCATCCTCCTCGGAGTGTTGGGCGGACTGGGCGCCTTCACGATGCACTACGCGAAAGCCACGTCCTACCTGAGCAGCGACCCGGCCGCCTGCGCGAACTGCCACATCATGCAGCGGGAGTTCGACGGTTGGCAGAAGTCGAGCCACCACGCCGTCGCAGGCTGCATCGACTGTCACCTGCCCGCGGAACTGCCAGGGAAGCTCCTGGCCAAGGGGCTGAACGGCTATCACCATTCGAAGGCTTTCACGCTGCAGAACTTCGCGGAGCCCATCCGACTCACGGAGAAGAACTCCGAGATCCTCCAGGACAACTGCCTGCGCTGCCACGACGACATGTTGCACGACCTCGTGGCCGGCGCCACGACGGATCGGGACGCGGTCCGGTGTGTGCACTGCCACGCCGGCGTCGGACACGGGGAACCCCTCGGGCTCGGCGGACCGGAAAACAGCGACGAACGAAGAGGAAGGTCGAGATGACGGAAACCACGGCTCGCCCGAAAGCGACTCGGTTCGTGTTCACGGTAATTTTGGTGGCCATCGCCACCGCGCTGCTCACGGCGCTGCTCGTGAACATCTTCGAACGGAAGCAGGAACAACGAAGTCCGTGGGTCCGGCTCACGGAGGTCACGGAGGAGACGACGGACCCCGCCGTCTGGGGTGTCAACTGGCCCCGCCAGTACGACTCCTACCGGCTCACAGCTGAATCGACCCGCACCAGGTTTGGAGGCCACGGCGGGAGCGAAGCCTTGCCGGAAGAGAAGATCGAGCGCGATCCCTGGCTGAAGCGCATGTTCCTGGGCTACGCCTTCTCCATCGACTACCGGGACCGGCGCGGGCACGCCTACATGCTCACCGACCAGGAGTCCACAGAGCGCCTGACCAAGCCACAGAGCGGATCCTGCATCCACTGCCACGGCACGGTGATGCCTCTGTACCGGGCGCTGGGCGACGGCAACGCCGAGGCGGGTTTCCTGAAGACCTACAAGCTCTCGTACCAGGAAGTGAATCAGAAGCTGCACGACCTCGGCCATGCGTTTCCGATCTCGTGCGTCGATTGCCACGAGCCCGAGACGATGCGCATTCGCGTCACCCGTCCCGGCTTCATCCGTGGCATTCAGGCCCTGGCGGCGTCGGACGCTTCGGTCCCCCACCTGAAGAGCATCGAGCGCTGGCGGGAAGGCGACCGGAAACTCCCCTACGACCCGAACGAAGAGGCCTCCCGAACCGAGATGCGGTCCTTCGTCTGCGGGCAATGCCACGTCGAGTACTACTGTTCGAACAAGATGCCGCTCACCTTCCCCTGGGGCAACGGGCTCACGGTGGAGAACATCGAGCAGTACTGGAACGAAACGGAGTGGGAGGGTGAAGGTCGCTTCTACGACTTCCGCCACAAGGAGAGCGGCGCGGAGGTCCTGAAGGCGCAACACCCGGAGTTCGAACTCTGGAGCCAGGGCATCCACGCCCGCAGCGGCGTGGCCTGTGCCGACTGCCACATGCCCTACATGCGGGACGGCGCCTCGAAAGTGTCGGACCACTGGGTGCGCAGCCCGCTCCTCAACGTGAACCGGGCCTGCCAGATCTGTCATCCGGTCGCCGAGGACGAGATCCTGGCGCGGGTGGACGGGATCCAGTCGAAGAACTTCGAACTGCTCCAGCGAGCGGGCGTCGCACTGACCGAGCTGCTCGATGCAATCCTCGAAGCCCGGGCGGCCGGAGCCACGGACGAGCAACTCCGCTCGGCCCTGGAGTTCCAGCGCCTGGCCCAGTGGAGGATCGACTTCATCGCCGCCGAGAACTCCATGGGCTTCCACGCCCCGCAGGAGGCCGCCCGCATCCTGGGTGAGGCGGCGGACTACGCCCGGCAGGGCCAGGTGGAGGCGATCAGACAAACGAATCGTTGACCGGCTTCCCTCCTCCCCCAATGAGCGGTATTCTCGAAGGGGCCTTCAAGGAGGAAGCAATGTACTGGACAAGGAACTCGCTCCGACTCGCTCCGGTGGCGCTCTGCCTGCTCTTGTACCTCGGTTGCGGCGGCGGAGGCGGCGGTTCAGGCGGGACCGGCGATCCCGTGAACCACGCGCCCGTGGCGGACGCCGGTTCCGATCGGACGGTCGCGGTCGGTGAGACGGTCTTCCTCGACGGCGGGAACTCGAGCGACGAGGACGGCGACACGCTCACCTACGCGTGGACCATCATGACCCGGCCCGCGGCCAGTTCGGCCGCCATGTTCGACCCCGACGTGGAGCGCCCGACCTTCATCGCGGACGTCGTGGGTCTCTTCGAACTTCGCCTGACGGTGAACGATGGGACCCAGAGCAGCCTGCCCGACACGGTTCGGATCACAGCGAGCTTCGACGCGAACGCGATCATCGCGGACCGCATCGCCACCGACATCCTCGCGGTGCCGACGGAGTGGATCGAGGCGGCCAAGAACGACCTGCACATCGCCTACGGACACACCTCACACGGCAGCCAGATCATCACCGGCATGAACGGCCTCGACGCTTTCATGGGCGGCACCGGTCTCTATGACTGGAACGACGGTCCCGCGGCGGGAGCGCTGGACCTCGACGACACCTTCGCCTCCGGCGACCTCGGCAGCCCCGACCGCACCACCTGGGCGGACCTCACGAGAACGTATCTCGACAACGCCGCCAACGCCGACGTCAACGTGGTGATGTGGTCCTGGTGCGGGCAGGCCGCGACCACGATCGACGACATCGATATCTACCTGAACCTGATGGAAGACCTCATCACCGACTATCCGGATGTGACCTTCGTCTTCATGACCGGTCACCTCGACGGGACCGGCCTGACCGGTCTCCTCCACCTGGCCAACGAGCACATCCGTGCGCATTGCCTGGCGAACCAGCGGGTCCTCTACGACTTCGCGGACATTGAGACGTGCGATCCCGACGGCACCTGGTTCGGAGACCGGACCCCCAATGACAACTGCGACTACGACACCGACGGCAACGGTTCGCTGGACGGCAACTGGGCGCTCGAGTGGCAGCAGTCCCACACCGTGGACGTGGACTGGTACGACTGCGGCGGGGCGCACACGCAGTCCTTGAACGCCAATCGCAAGGCCTATGCGGCGTGGTGGCTGTGGGCGCGGCTCGCGGGCTGGGGCAGCTGATCCGGAGTTGCCCCGGAACACTATCGAAGAAAGCCTTCCAGGAGTAGATTGAAGCCTCGCGGAAACCCTGCACACCTCGAGGTGCTGTCATGTCCATGACGAAACCCTGGGCGAAGCCCTTTGACGTCCTGATCGGTGCCCTCCTCGGCGAATGGGGTGGCAAGAGGATCGAAACGGGATCGGAAGCTGCCAACGACCTGTTCTTCTACCCGGAGTACGAGGGAACCCGGCGCGGGTTCGACCTCTGCATCCGGATCAGCGAGTTCCCGGGAGGCTCACCGGGGAGCATGGAGGCGGACGACAACGTCGAGTACCTCCGCGTGCAGATTCCGCTCTTGGCCACCATCCCCCTGCGCATCTCCCACGAAGGCTTGACCGACCGGATCAAGAAGGCGCTGCGCCTGGCCGAGGAGTACGAAACCGGCAACCCGGATTTCGATCGGTCCTACCTCCTCCGGGCCGAGTCCCAGAAGGCCCGCGACCTGCTGTCGAACCCCGAATACCAGGCCCTGATCTCCGCCCTCGAGCCGTTTGCGCTGCTGATCGTCGGAGAGCGAAGCCTGACGGTCTCCGTGCGGATCGACGAGGCGGCGCAACTCGAACCGAACCGGGTCCTGGGCTGGATCCGCGGGGTCCTCGACGTGGCGGAGTTCATCGGGAAACACGTCTGAGCGAAGCTACCGGCGCTCCTCATCGCCCGACATCGCCGACTCGAGTTCCGCGAGAAGCTCCTTCCCCGCGGTTACGTTCAGCTTGGCCATGAACGGCCAGCCGTATCGCCGGTCCTCGAGGATCAGGAGAATCCGCTTGTCGACCACTTCCTCCCCGCCCTCTCCCCGTCCGCGGTATTCCGGACGGATCTCAAGGCTCAGAGCCTCGTCGAGTTCCAGGATCGTGGCGCTGTGGTCATAGGGCTGGAGATAGAACCCGGCCTCGACCTTCGCCGGTGCGAGGTCGTCGTCCGCCTCCCGGGCAGCGATGGCCAGCTTCAGCGAGTCGATGAGCTTCCCTGCATAGCCGATGGGCGCCGAAACTTCGAGGGGCCTGACCCGGCCGTCCCGCACACAGAAGAAGAGCTTCCCGTCCACCGCCCGGGCCTGGAACTTCACGGTCTCCGGCAGCGCGAGGATCCGCGACTTCGGCACCACGTAGGATTCGAGGTCGATCGTCGCTGCGAGGCGCGGCGGCGGGAAGAGGAGCCGTTCCAGGGCCGCCGTGACTGAGTGGGCCGCGCGACCGTCGTTGGAGAGAACGAAGATCGCCACGTCTTCTTCCAGGTAGCGAACGAGGTTGATGCCGTAGCCCGCAACGCCGCCGGAGTGATGCGCTTTCCGGGTGCCCCGGATGGTGGTCTCGACTTTCCACCCGCAGGCGTACCCCTCCCTCTGTGGGGTGTAGAGGATCTTCCGGTACTCCTCGTTGAGGATTCTGTCGCCTCGCATCGCACGGTCCCAGCGCAGGAGGTCGAGCACCGTGGTGACCACCCCACCCATCCCCCGATAGCCCCAGCCCCAGTGCCAGTTCGCCGCCGTGGCATCGGGGAGGCCGCCGCCCTTGCGGGCGGACACCCGCTCGGAGCGGATCAGCTTCGGGTCGCCGATGAAACCGGTGTCCACAAGCTTCGCCGGCTTGAAGAGGTTTCTTGAAACGTAGTCCTCGAAGGACTTGTGGGAGACCTCCTCCACGATCGCCGCCAGGAGCGCGTAGCCGACATTGCAGTACTCGAATTTCGTCCCGGGTTCGGTGGACAGGGGTTTGGCGAGCATCTGGGGGACGTATTCCCGCCGCGTCAGGCGGGAGGCGTAGGGCACACCGATCCTCCCCGAGATCCCCGAAGTGTGGGTGAGGAGCTGGTGAACTGTGATGGCCTTCTTGTCCTCCGGGACGGCCTTGAAGATGTCCCCGAGGGTGTCGTCAAGCTTCAGCTTCTTCTTCTGACAGAGATGAAGGATCGCCGTCGCCGCCACCTGCTTGCTGGCCGAGGCGAGTTCGAAGAGGGTGGCGGGGGTGTTCGGTAGCTGCTGATAGTCGGCGAACTCGTAGCCGTTCGCGAGCAGGATCTCCTCTCCCCGCGCCACGAGCACGCTCCCCCAGAAATCGGCCCCGCCGGAAGTGCGGACCGCCTGGTCGAGCCGGCCCCCCAAATCGCCGAGGATGACGGGCTTCGTCGAGTCTTCGCCGACGGCGATCCCCACGAGCCCTGAAAGAAGAACGGCCACGACCGCGCCTGTTGCGAGCGCTGTTCTCATGATCCTCTCCCCGGATGCCTTTCCGGCCATGATAACATCGCGCCGGACTACGGACGGGAGGGAGACAATCTTGGATCGGATACCGCGGATCTTCGTCACCGGAATGGGGGCTGTCTCGTCGCTGGGGATCGGTGTCGAGGCGCTCTGGGATGGCCTGAAGGCCGGAGCGTCGGGCATCGGCCCGATCACCCTCTACGACACCACCGACTACCTGGTGAAAATCGCGGGCGAGGTGCCCGAATATGAAACCGGGAATCATTTTGAGCGCAAGGCGGCCCGGCGTCTCGGGCGCTACACCCAGTTCACGCTGCTCGCGGCGGCGGAGGCGCTCGAGGGTTCCGGCCTGGACCTCTCGCGGGAGGACCCCACGCGCTTCGCCACGATCGTCGGCTCCGGCATCGGCGACTTCGAGACGATCGATCGAGAGGTTCTGAAGATGCACCGGCGGGGCTCCGCGAAGCTGAACCCGTTCACCGTGCCCCGGGTCATCACGAACATGGCGGCGGCAAATCTCGCCATCGAGTACGGCCTGACCGGCCCCAGCTTCGGCCTGTCCTCCGCCTGCGCCACCGGCAGCCACGCCCTTGCCACGGCTCTTCACATGCTCCGGTCCGGCCTCGTCGAGGTCGCGTTCGTCGGGGCCGCCGAGGCCTGCCTTTCCCCGGGTTCCGTCGAGCCGTACCAGGCGCTTCGGGCCCTGTCCTCGCGGGACGTGGATCCGAAGCGAGCCAGTTGCCCCTTCGACCGGGAGCGGGACGGCTTCGTCATCGCCGAGGGAGCGGGGATCCTGCTCCTCGAGACAGAGGCCCACGCCAGGGCCAGGGGGGCGCCCATCCTCGCTGAACTCGCCGGCGCCGCCATGACCTGCGACGCCCACCACATCACCGCCTGCGCACCGAACGGTGGCGAGGCGGCCCGGGCCATGAGGCTCGCCACGGCCGATGCCGGACTCGACATCACCGACATCGACTACGTCAGCGCCCACGGCACATCGACTCCGCTGAACGACCCTGCGGAGACCCGGGCCCTGAAGACCGCCCTCGGGGATCGGGCCTACGAGGTTCCGGTGAGTTCCATCAAGTCGATGATCGGCCACACCCTCGGCGCCTCCGGGGCGGTGCAGGCCGTGGCCGCGGTGAAGACGCTCAACGACGGCATCCTTCCTCCCACCATCAATCTCGACCATCCTGATCCGGAGTGCGATCTGGACTACGTTCCAAACGAGGCGCGTGAGGTCCGGGTGAAGACCCTGCTTTCCAACTCCTTCGGATTCGGCGGACAGAACGGGGTCCTGGTGTTCAGGGCGGCGGAGGAGGCCCGGGGATGAACCTCGGCCGGCTGCTCGAAGATGCGGCACAGAGGTGGCCGGAGCGCGAGGCCGTCTCGTGCGGGGACCTGAGGCTCTCCTATCGGGAATTCGCCCGCCGGTCCTTCGAGTTGGCGAACGCCCTGCTCGCGGCGGGACTCGGGCGAGGCGACCGCGTGGCGATCCGCTCGCCAAACTGCCACCTCTTCCTCGAGGCCTACTTCGCCGCGGCCCGGACCGGGATGATCCTCGTGCCGGTGAATACGCGCCTGGCCCCCCGGGAGGTGGAGACGATCTACGCGGACGCCTCGCCGCGGGCGATCCTCGATCAGACGGTCCGGATCGACGGAGGTCCCGCCGTCGACTCCGACGACTTCCGCGAGGGCGCCGTCGCCTCCCCCCCGCCGGTAGCGGGCGGCGGCAGCGATCCGGCCCAGATCTACTACACCAGCGGCACCACCGGACAACCCAAGGGAGTGGTCCTCACGCACGCGAATGTGCTCACCCATGCCCGGGGCGCGGTGGAGGAACTCGACATCTCGGAGCGCGACGTCTGGGCCCACGTCGCCCCGCTCTACCACCTGGCCGACGCCTGGGCCACGTTCGCCATCACCCTGGCCGGGGGACGCCACGTCTTGATCGGGTCCTTCGATCCGGCCGCGGTGCTTGAGACCTTCCGCCGCGAGCGAATCACGATCACGAACCTCGTGCCCACGATGCTGAACGCCATGGTGGGAGCGCCGGGGGCGGGAGATCGCCCGTACCCCGCCCTCAGGCTCCTGATGTCCGGAGGGGCCCCCATCGCCCCGGCCCTGGTCCGCGCGGTGAAGACGACTTTCGGCGCGGAGTACGTCCAGACTTACGGCATGACCGAGACGAGCCCCTACCTGACCCTGAGCCTTTTGAAGGAGCACCTCCGAACCCTCCCGGAAGAGGAACGCTTCCGCTACCAGGCCAGCACCGGCCGGGCCTTCAAGACCGTGGACCTCAGGGTGGTCCGCGATGACTTCAACGAGGTCGCCGCCGACGGAGAGGAGGTCGGGGAGATCCTGGCGCGGGGGCCGTCGGTGACGCCGGGGTACTGGAACCGGCCCGAGGAGACCGCGGCCGCCTTTCGGGACGGATGGCTCCTGACCGGCGACCTGGCGACGATCGACGCCGAGGGCTACCTGAACATCGTGGACCGGAAGAAGGACCTGATCATCACGGGGGGAGAGAACGTCTACTCCACCGAGGTCGAGTACGTGCTCTACGAGCACGAGGCGGTCCGGGAGGCGGCGGTGATCGGCATCCCCGACGAGCGCTGGGGCGAAGCGGTGGTGGCGGTGGTCTCGCTCCGCCCCGGCGCCGAAGTCGATGAGGCGGACCTGATCCGCTTCGTCCGCTCCCGCCTGGCCGACTACAAGACCCCGAAGAACATCCGCTTCGTCGACGACCTCCCGAAGACGGGAACGGGGAAGGTAACCAAGAGCGCCTTGCGCTGACCTTGCCCAAAGCCGTTGAGAACCGTCCACCCCACCCTGCCGCACCCCCTTCGGGCTTGCTGATCCGGACGCCCCCGACCTCAGGCCTTTCAAACCCGTTCATCCCACCCTGCCCCCACCCCCGTGGAGAGAAAACGAAACCGGGAATCATTTCCAGGGAGTAGAGTCGGCCCCTCAGAAAGCCACCCCGAAAACAACTCCCGGTGTCCCTCTTCGCCCAGCTTTCCCCTCAAGCCCGGCAACCAGAATCCCGATGCTGCAACATGGATGGGGGCGAACCTTATCGAAAGCTGTTCTCAGGAGCGAAATCACGCCGATTTCGGCTCTGCCTCTCCCTGCCGACCCTGGCCCTTCTCCTCATCGCCGGACCGCTCTTCGCCGCGGCCGCGGTGCTCCTCTCCCACAGCCTGGCCCACGAGCTTCTTTCCGTCTCCGAGAGCGCCGTCACCATCGCCGGGCTGGTCCTGGTCGGCACGATTTCCGTGCTCGGCGCCGCGATGCTGGCCGCGCCGATCCACCGGCTGGCAAATACGTTCCGGTCAAACGGGGGCGGCAACCTGCCCCCCGTGGGTTGGAAAGAGCTCAAGGAGCTTCGACGGGCCCTCTCCGAACGCTGCACCGAGTGTCTGGTGGAGGCGGAAAGCCGGCAGAACACCGAAGGACGCTTCCGCGGCTACGTGGAGACCATGGCCGAGGGGCTGGTGGTGGTGAACCGGGAGGAGCGGATCACCTTCGCCAACCCCCGTTTCGCCCGCATGCTCGGGTTCGAGCCGGAAGACCTGCTCGGCAACGACCTGCCTTCCTACCTCGATGAGCACAACCGGGCACGGCTGAAGCGGGAGACCCGGCGGAGGCGGCGAGGGCTGACCAGCAAGTACGAACTGGAGTGGAGGCGAGCGGACGGCGCGCGGATCCCGAGCGTCGTTTCCGCCTCCCCCCTCCGGGACCAGAACTGCCGGACGGTGGGATCCTTCGCCGTCGTCACCGACCTGACCGAGCAACGCCGGATGGAGGACCACCTGGTGCGGGCGGAGCGGCTGAAGGCCCTCGGAGAACTGGCGGGCGGCGTCGCCCACGACTTCAACAACCGCTTGACCACGATACTCGGCAACGCGCAACTGCTTCTCCTGGACGAGGACCGCCCCGAAGTTCGTCGAGGCATCGAGATCATCGAGCGAACGGCGATCTCCGGCGGCCAGATGGTGCAGGGGCTGATCGCCTTCACGCGGAAGAGCGCGGAGGGCACCCGGGAGGACATCGAGCTCAACAGCCTGGCCCACGACGTGGTCGGTCTCTCCAGTCTGGGACTTACGAGCGAGAAGCGACCGTCGTCCCCCATCCGTTTCTCGCTCCTGTCCACCAGGGCAGCGAGGGCCTACGCAGGGGAACTCCGGGAAGCCCTGCTCTGCGTCCTGGCCAACGCCACGGAGGCGATCCGGGAAGGCGGTACCGTCCACCTCTCGACCTACGACCACAACGACGGCGTTGCGATCCGGGTGGAGGACGATGGAGAGGGCATGTCTCCCGGCACGCTGGCCCGGGCCTTCGACCCCTTCTTCACGACGCGCGGCCCACAGCGAACGGGTCTCGGACTGTCCATCGCCCACGGCATCCTCCGGCGAAACGGGGGAGTTTTGAACCTGTCGAGCGATCTGAACCTGGGCACATCCGTGGAGTTCGTGCTCCCGGCCTCCGAGGCGCTGTGGCCCCCGGAAGATGCGCCGACCCGGAAATCCCTCGGCTTTGCGGAGCAGCAGGTCATCACCCTGGCCATGGACCGGAGCGCTCAGAACGCGCTGTCGGCGGAACTGGCCCGGCACCACATCGAGCTGGAGGCCTTCGACACCGCCGAGAAGATCCTCGAAACGCTGGCCACGCGGCGCGTTCACCTCCTCCTCGCCGATCCGGATCGGGAAGGCATCGCCCTGGCCCAGGCCAGCCGCCGGATCTCCCCCACCACGCGCGTCCTGCTCGTCACCGATTGGACCGAGGAGGAAGTGCGGCTGCTCTCCTTCGAGCCGTTCGTGGACCGGGTCCTCAAGGGGCCGGTTTCGACCTCCACCCTCGTCTCCGCCGTCGCCGGAGAATTGGCGCCGACAACGACCTGACCACATTTGAGGGTGGAAAACCGGGTTTTCGGGACTACACTTCCCCCGCCGGAGCGGGCCGGGCGGCCGCGACGCATTGCGTCGAGGAAAGTCCGGGCACCGCAGGGCAGGGTGGTGGGTAACGCCCACCGGCCGAAAGGCCAGGGAAAGTGCCACAGAGAACAGACCGCCGATGGCCGGGATCTCGATCCCGGCACAGGCAAGGGTGAAACGGCGAGGTAAGAGCTCACCGCCGGGGTGGTGACATCCCGGGCACGGTAAACCCCACCCGGTGAAAGGCCAAATAGGGAGGGAGGCGGGCGCGATCCGCCGCGGTGCTGCCCGTACCGTTCGGACCTCCGGGTAGGTCGTTCGAGGCGGCTGGCAACAGTCGTCCTAGAGGAATGGCCGCCGGGCGGGAGGAAGGGGAAACCCGTAAACCGCCGCACAGAACCCGGCTTACAGGCCCGCGCCGGCGCTCTTTTTCGATGTTTGCAGGGGCATGGTTTAAGGACGGAATGCCTTGCCGGGCGTACCGGCATGGGGTAGAGTCAGAGTTCGGAGTCGACTCGGGAACATCCGTTCCGAGGCCCAGATCAGGCCGGTCCTGCCGGCGCCACTCTTCCGACTTCGAATCCTCGCTCGGCCAAGGATCTCTTCAGCGCGCATGCGCGATCCGATGGATTCCCGGGCTCCCTTCGGGGAAGGAACCGACAGTGCGAAACAAGTCCAAGTCCAATTCCGGTTCGCAGGGCAACTCGAACCCCAACTCCAGTTCGAAGGATCGTCCTCCCCGCAAGGGTGGGAGGGGCCGGTCCCAACGTCGGGGCGGCCGCTCCGGCCGACGGGGCGGAGGGGGCGGCGGCGGGGGCCGCAGCCGACCGATCAACCCGGACACCCTCCAGGACACCGAGGGCGTTCTCGAGATCATCCCGGACGGGTATGGCTTCCTGCGCAGCGCCAAGCGCAACTACCTCTCGAGTCCGGATGACATCTACGTCCCGGCGGGCATCCTCCGCCGCAGCGGCCTCCGTCAGGGCAGCCTGGTCAAGGGCAAGGTCGCCCCGCCCCGGAAGCCCGGCCAGCGCCCCTCATTGGCGGTGGTGGACGAGGTCGACGGCATGGAGGTCGAGAAATACAAGACCCTGCCGACCTTCAAGCAGCTCACGACGGTGGACCCCACGGAGTGGCTCCGACTGGAAGGTCCGCAGGAGGAAGTGACTCTCCGTGTCATCGACCTGCTCACCCCGATCGGGAAGGGCCAGCGCTGCCTGATCGTCGCCCCGCCCCGCACGGGGAAGACGATCATGCTTCAGAAGATCGGCAACGCGGTCAACCTCAACTATCCGGACGTGAAGGTGTTCGTCCTGCTCATCAACGAGCGTCCGGAGGAAGTTACCGAGATGCGGCGCTCCATCCAGGGCGAAGTCATCTCCTCCTCCCTCGACGAACTCGCCCCCCAGCACATCAAGATCGCGGAGATGACCCTCGCCCGCGCCCAGCGACTGGTGGAGGCCGGCGAAGACGTCCTGGTCCTCGTGGACTCCCTGACGCGCATGGCGCGCGCCTACAACATGGAGATCGAGGGCAGCGGACGGACCCTCTCGGGCGGTGTCGACGCTCGCGCCATGGAAAAGCCGAAGACCCACTTCGGCGCGGCCCGCAAGGTCGAGAACGGCGGCTCCCTGACCATCGTGGCCACCGCGCTGGTGGACACCGGCAGCCGCATGGACCAAGTGATCTTCGAGGAGTTCAAGGGAACGGGCAACGCGGAAATCGTCCTGACGAGGGACCTCGCCGACCGCCGCATCTGGCCGGCCATCGACGTCGGCAAGTCCGGCACGCGCAAGGAAGAGAAGATCCTGCCCCCCGACTTCCTCAGCACCAGCTGGACCCTCCGCCGGGTGCTCTCCTCCATGAAACCGGTGGAGGGCATGGAGCTTCTGGTGAAGAAGTTGGAGATCACCCCCAACAACGAGACGTTCCTGGCCGCGTTCAAGACCGCGGAATAGGCCGGGGTCGGATCCGGGGCGGCGCCCGGCGGTCAGAACACTCGCACCAACTCCCGACTGGCTTCCGTCAGCCCGAAGGGGTTGCTGTACGCGTCGATCTCGAACAGCGGGTCCCGCTCGGATCGGGTGATGATCAATCCCAGCGCCGTCGCCGCGGAGATCCGCCGATCCCTCTTCGCCTCCGGGTCGGCAACAATGGCCAGGAGCGGCTCGACGACCTCCGGCCCTCCGAGGTGTGAGAGCCCGGTCACCATGTGCAGCTGCATCATCTCCGACCGCGTCGTCCGAAGCATCCTCACGAGTTCAGCGGCGATGCCCTCTCCCCCGCGGAGCCCCAAACCCAGGGCGGCATTCTGGGCCACTTCATCGGAGGAACTGTTCAGGGCGATGACGAGAGCCCGGAGGTGGTTCCGATTCTCTCCCTTGAGGAGCCCCAGGGCCTGACAGGCCGGGGCGCGCTTGTCCACCCCCACCTTCTCATTCGCCACGACGACCGCGAGAAGTTCCCCTGCCTCCTCCGCGCCGGCCAGGCCGAGGGCGATGGCCAGGGCGCCCGGCATCTCCGGCCCGCGCGCCTTCCGGTACCCGCCAAGGAGGACTTTCCTCACTTTCACGGCCGCGCCGGGGTGGAGATTCCGGGCAGCCAGGCCGAGGGCGAGGGCGGCGTAGGGACGGGTCGTCCCGTCCCCCTCGGAAAGGCACCGAAGGAGGGCGTCCGGCTCGAACGGAGGACGCGCGATCCCGAGAGCGATCGCCGAGTAGCCCTTCACCAGGGGATCCGGATCCAGGTTCATGTGCTTTACGAGGAGCTTCTCGAGGGTGGCCCGGTCGTCGAGGGAGACCTTCCCGCCGGCCAGGATGCGACCGAGGGCGATGGCGGCGCTCCGCCGTGTGTGCACCTGGGTCTTCCGATCGCCGAGCAGGGTCTTCAAGGTCGAAATCGCGTCGGCCCCTCCGGCCAGCGCCAGCGCGAGCACCGCATGGGAGCGAGCCACATCGTGCAGTCGACGGCGCCCGAGTTCGCCGGTCCCAACCGCCCGCGAGAGAAGCGGCGCCGCAAGGTCGGACCGAAGGAGCCCGGAGCCGTAGAGCAGCGCTGAGGCCTCGTTGGCGTCGACCTTTCGCTCCTCGAGTTTCAGGGCCAGGATGCGGATGAGGGCGGGATCCGACCGGCCGCGCAGGGACAGGGCCATGATCGCCAGCAGGCGCGTCCGCTCCGGCATCTTCACGCGGTCGCCGATGAGGGCGGAGAAGAGCCGCCTGATTTCCTCCCGCTGCTCCTCGTTCTCGATCACGGGAAGCAGCGCCAGACCGATGGCGGAGGCCTGCACCACCTCTCGGGGTTGGTGGGGAGTGCGGAGGATCCGGAGGAAGATCGCCGCATCCCGGGCGCTCCCGGCCCGCCCGAGGGCGACCAGCGCCGCGGCCCGGAGATCCTCGTGGCTGGCGGAGAGAGCGACGCGCCGGAGCACATCCTGCGCCAGCGAGCGCTCCCGGCCGATGGGGTCCACCGTGCTTTCGTTCTCATCCCCCGAGACCTGGACGCGGGTCATGCCCTGGATGCCGAGGAGATACTCCCGGTTCATGTCCCACCAGATGCGCCAGGAGCCGGCGGTGCCGAACGTGCCCGCCGAACCGGGCCCTCGGGCCCCCCCCGTCCCCACTCCCCCGCCGCTCCGCGGGGTGGGCACGCCGCCCGCGCGGCCGGGGGTGGTGATCGGCCCCCCGCCGCCGCCGGGGATGGCGGGTCTTGGGGTATTGCACCAGGCTCCGGCCGACTGGAGCGGCAGAAGTACGACCGCGGTCAGGAGAGCCGGAAGTGCGAAGCTCCGCCACAGGGAGGTTCTGAGCATCGGTGATCCCTCAGCCGCCGAGGGGCCGTTCGGAGGCGTCTCTCAGTATAGGGGAGTTTTGTCATCCGGTGGCGGGATGCGCCGTGCCATCCGCGGAATGAACCGAGCCCAGAAGAAAAGCGGCAGCAGCGCCAGGGGCAAAGCGACGGGCAGCCAGAGGAGAGTTCCCGCCAACGCCGCATTCTCGCCGACGGGGCCATCCGCGCCGGAGGATCGGTAGAGGACCGCATAGAGCACGCCGACCCCGCCATAGGCCAGGTTCCCGGCCAGGCTCTTGAAACTCAGGACGGTGGCGCGACGACTGGAATCCGTGGATTCGTTCACGTACTGCGAGGAGAAGAAGGAGAGCAGGTGCCAGCCGATGGCCAGCGGCACGACGAAGAAAGCCCCTGTCCAGTGTTCGGTCAGCGCTATACCCGCCAGTCCGAAGAGCACGGCCACCGCGATCACGCCGAAGTTCGCGGCGGGGGGCAGCCGCGTCAGGAGACGCTTGGCGATGCTCGGGCTCACAAAACCCAGCGCGGCGAAGAACGCTCCGAAGAGGCCGAAGAAAGCCTCCGGGATCCCGATCATGCGGAAGTAGCTCGACTGAAGCGTCAGGAACAGGCGAACCACGCTGTCGAGAACCAGCGCGAAGAGGATGACGGCGAAAACGAACCGCGTCTGCCGGATCCACCGCCCGGCCTCGAGGATGGTGCGCCAGCTACCGACCTCCCCCGCGGATTTCTTTCCTCCGTCCACGGCCCCGGGCTCACGCATCCAGAGCGTGGTGGCCAGAGCCCCGAGGCTCATGAGGAGGGTCAGGTAGACCGGGAACCGGATCGTGTCCTCCGGGGTCAGGTCGAGCGACAGCCCCAGTGCGCCGCCGACGGAGTTGAGCAGATCAGAGTCGTAGACGGCGGCCCCGATCAGGGTGGCGAGGATGAACCCCGCGGCGGAGATCCGCTGCAGGTGAGAGAGCACCCGCGGCCACTCCCCCTGCCTCTTTTCGAGTAGCAAGGTGTCGTAGGCCAGCGCTTCGTCGGCCCCGCTGGCCGCCGCCTCCGCCAGGCCGGACAGCACCCGGTTCACCAGGAACAGCACGAAGAGCAGCGTCGCATTGCCGGTCGGGGCGAAGGAGAGCACCGCCATTTCCACCACCATCAGCGCGCCCGCGCCCACCACCAGCGGCCGGCGCCCGATCCGATCCGACACCGCCCCCAGCGGCAGTTCGAACGCCACGATGGACCCCGCCCAGGCCACATTCAGCAGCGCGTACTGGTCCAGCGTCAGCCCCAGGTCCACGAAGAGGATGGCCAGCACGGGGTAGTAGAACCGGGCGTTGAAGAGCACCCGGAAGGCGAGAAACAGCCGGACATTGCGGGGGAGCGGCGAAGTCATGGGCGGGGATGATACCCGGTTCGGGTTTCAGGTCGCAGGGGCTGGTTGGGGAGAGGGTGGGGGGACCGGGGTGAACCGGGACGACTACGACTGACGACCCGCGCTGCGGGCTGTAGCCGCCTCCTGCTTTCGAGTTCCGGACGGCACGGAGGCCGTCCCTCCTGTGGGACGCTACCCGTACGCCCCTTCATCCCCGGTCGACCACCGGCTGAACAGCAGGATTTTCGGGGTCAGGTCCTCCACTTCGACTTCGGTGATGCCGAGGGAGAGGAAGCCGCAGGCCTCGGCGGCCCGGGTTCCCTCCTCGATTTCCTCCGGGGAGAGGTTCGGGCCCTTGTAGATGGCCACGTAGCCGCCCGGGGTGACGAGGTCCTTCACCTCCTCGAGGGTCTTGGCCACGGTGGTCACGGCGCGGGCGGTGACGAGTTCGAAGTGGTCGGCGAAGCGGTGGTCCTCGTTTGAAAGCGTGCTGCCGCGGCCCTTCCTCGCCTTGACCCGGTCGAGGCCGAGGTCGGCGAGGACGCGGCCGACGAAGTCCGCCTTCTTGCCGCGGGAGTCGAGCAGCAGGCCGGTCAGGTGTGGAGCGGCCACGGTGACGGGGATGCCGGGCAGGCCCGCGCCCGTGCCGAGGTCCAGGTAGGTGAAGATCCCCTCGACGACCACGCCGACCTGGGCCAGGGCCGGGAAGAGGGCGAGGGAGGAGAGGAAGAGCTTCTGGACGGCCTCGGCGGGGTCGGTGACCCGCGTCAGGTTCATCACGCGGTTCACGTCGACGATCATCTCAAAGTGACGGCGAAGGGCCCTGACCTGATCGTCGTCGAGGTGCACGCCGATCCCGGCGGCGCGGTCGGCGAGAGTGTCGAACGGGTCGCTCAGCGGTTTCGCCCCCGCCCACCGCCCGGTCCACCGGGTCTGCGCTCCCGCATTTCCTTGAGCAGGGCCGCCTGCTCCGGCGTGAGGATCCGGGACAGGCCGTCCGAGACCTCGAGCATCAACTGGCCGTAGGCCTCGCGCATCCCCTCGCGATCTCCTCCTTCGCGCATCCGCACGAGTTCCTGCTCCCTCCCCTTCAGGCCGTCGAAGAGCTCCGCCACCTGCTGCTTCTGCTCGTCGGTGAGGTCGAGCGCCGCCTCGATGCGCTGCCGCTGCATTTCGAGGATGGACCCGCGTCCGCGGAATCCGCCGCCGGGACCGCCCGGCCTTCGGCCTTCCGGCCCTCGGCCTTCCGGTCCGCGGCGCCCGGCCTCGGCCATCCGATCCAGGATGCGCTTGATTTCCCGCTTCGCCGGCCCCTCTGCCGACTTTCGGGCCTCCTCGAGCTTCGGCCGAGCGGCCGGGCCGAACGCCAGGATGCCGGCGGCGGCGGAGCGGTTGACCATGGGGTCGTCGGACCCCAGCAAGCCGATCAGGTGGGAGAGCATCCTCGAGGCGGCCGCGGAAAGCGCGGGCGGCTCCGCGTCAGGCGGACCGCGGCGAGGGGTCTCCCGAGGGGGAACATCGCCATCCGGTCCGGCATGGGCTCCACCGTCGCCGCGCGGGGTGTCGGGCACCGCCGCCTCCGGCCACTTGACGGTGCATCCCGTGGCCGGCGTCGTAGCCCGGGCCACGGCATCCCCGGCGAGCACGGCGTCCGCCGCCGGGGACAGGCCGCCGAGGTTCCCCCGGTAACGGAGGGTCCCCGACTTGTCGAAGAGGAAGAAGGTCGGCGTGACCTCGACGCCGAAGGCCCGCGCCACCTTGCCCCCCGGGTCGCAGACGAGAGCGTGGCCCAGTTCCTGCCTGGCCGCGTACTCCTTCAAGCCGGCGGCCGTCTCGTGGCGGTTGGGGTAGATCGAGACGAAGACCACGCCCCGCTCGGCGCAACCGGTGATCAGGGTCTTCAACTCCCGATCGGCCCGGAGCGAGTAGGGACAGGTGTAGCTGGTGAAGGCGACGACCACGGCCTGCGTGTCGTCCTTCCCGAGCAGACCGGAGAGAGAGACCGCCCGGTCCCCCGCGGCCAGGGAGAAATCTCCCCCGGCCCGGCCCACCTCGACACCGCCGGCGAGAGCCGGGACTGCCAGCAGAAAGGATGCAAGAAGGACGAACGCAAAACGACTCATGGGAGCACCTCGATCGATTGCCATGAGGATGGAACCCCGGGGTCCGCCGCAGGTATCGGCCGATCCCGGGATCCGCAAGCCGGCCCCGGTTCCGGTTTCACGGTTTCGTCTACCGCTCAACGTCCTCCCCAGCCGCCCCGTCCGCGGCCGAGCTGCTTGTTCACGTTGTTGATGATGTCGCGCGCCTTCTTGTTGCCGACTTCGCGCTTCAAGCGCTTCTCGAGGTCCTTCTTCAGATCGTTCACCAGGCCGACGTCCCCGCCCCGATAGGCGGAGGCCGTTTCCTCGGTGAAGTCCTTGAGCATGCCCTCGACCTTCTCCCGCTGCTCGTCGGTGAGCTCGACGCCCTCGAGGGCCGCGTCGACGCGGCGCTTCGCCTCGCGCTCCCGCCAGTCCTCGCGGCGCTCCTCGCCCGCGGCGGCGGCCTCCGCCTCGATCTCCTTCCTGACCTCCTCCTTCAGGCGTTCGCGGTCGGCCTCGGAGAGGTCCTCGAGCTTGATGGGCGCCTTGGCTTCCTTGTCGAAGGTCTTCACCAGCTTCTGGAGATCCTTGACGAGCTTCTCGTCGAACTCGGGCTTCGCTTTCTCCCGGGCCACCAGACCCTTCAACTCCTTCAGGATCTTCTGGATCGGGGTGACCGGCTTCGGCTGCTCGGGGTTCGCCTCGTCCTCTTCCGCAAAGGCGACGATGGCGAAGCCGACGCAGAACGAGAACAGGACGGCGGCAATGACGACGTTCTTCATGGTGCTCCTCCTCCGGCTCGTCTGTGCCCCTCAGCGCAGACGATCACGGTTCTGCATCAGGTACTTGAACCAGTTCCGGATCGCCTTCTTCCGCGCATCCTCGGAGGCGGTCGGATTGTATCCCAGGGTCTTGCCCGTCGCCTTCTTCAAGGCGGTGATGGCCAGTTTTCGGGTGGTCAGATCATCGCTGTAGAGGCAGTCGATGAGCGCCTTCAACTCGGCTTCCTTCACGTTGTCGCGGTGGAGCCCCTTGGCCGCTTCCTTGCGCTCGTCGTCGGTGAGACGACGATCCCGAAGTCTGCGGACCAGGCCTTTGGCGTCGGTGGCGTCCTCTCTCCCGCCGCGGGGGCTCTCCTCGGCCGGTGCTTCCTCGGCCGCGGTTTCGGGTTCCGGGGCGGCTTCGTCGTCCACCTCGTCGGGATCGAAGGCGATGCCATTCGCCACCAGGAAGGATTCCGAGAGCTTCCCGGAGATCGTAAAACCGGTCACGCGCGCCGTCGATTGAAGCACGAAGAGCCCGGGCTGGACGCTGGGGAAGCTGCCGTAGCGGTCGTCGGCCTTGAGCGTCTTCCCGGCAAATCGCATCCGGTTGACCTTGCCGCGCTTCTGGACCCGAAGCTCGATGTCCGCATCGGCCACGAGCTTCGGAGTGAGGGATCTCTCGAGATAGCGGAAAAGGGACTCCGACGCCGATCCACCGTCCTTCGCTCCGACCACGGTGATCATGTGCTGCCCGGGTTTCTGCCGGTCCTTCTTCGAGAAGAAGTTGTCCGCCAGGGAGAAGAGGAGGAACTGGTCCGTCCAGCCCGGCTTGAGCAGGACGAAGCCCATGTCCCTCGGAGCCGCCGAGCGGAAGGTGGCGGTCAGCACCACATCGTCCTCGCAGATTCCCTTCCACACGAGAGCGCCGGATCCGGTGGCCGCAAGCGCGTCATCCTCGATGCTGAAACCGCCGGAACGCTCTACCAGGAAAGGGTTTGTCTCCACGAAGTCCTCGAGCGCGCGCGCCGACTTGAAGTCGTACGCGATCGTGATCCGACGTGCCTTCCACTTCTCGACGCGACCGCCTTTGAAGAACTCCTCGACGGTTTTCTCCTCCGACACCTCCTGACCGGGAGCGGGGCAGCAGAGCCAGAGGAGAAGCAGGATCAGGATCCCTGTCGTGGTCTTTCGCATTTCCGGGCTCTCTCGAACGGCCGGTGGGGTTCGCCGGGTGTTGGACGCACCCGGGAGCCCGGCGGTTCGACTTTCCGACCCGGGACCCGTCCTTCCGGTTCGCCCGAGTCCTGGGAGAAAAAGCTGACGCCACCGGACGCCTCCCATACCATACTCGCAATTGTCTCGCGACCCGCGAGACGATCGGGCACCACTTCCTCTGGTCCGTCGTTCCCCGGGAGCGATCACCATAGACTCCTTCGGCCAGCCTCGCCCTGAACCGGATCCCCCCATCCCGGATCCGTGTCCACGCTGTGCGCCGGCGGAGGGGCTTGCCGGCCCCTACGGCTCCCGAGGAGTCACCTGCCCGAACTGCGGACGGTGGCTCGACTTCCCGGCGGGGCTTCCGGGCGGCACGATCCTCAGCCTGCTGCTCTACCTTCGGCTCCTGGGAGAGCCTCTCCAACAGGCCTGGGAGACCGCGAGAGACATCCTGGACGACGAGGGACTGCGGGCCAATCTGCTGGCGCCGCTGCCCGACGACACGCCCGATGCGCTGATCTCGCTGAACCACGCCGAGGTGCCGGATCCGATTTCCCCAGCGGTCATCGAGGTGATGGAGAAGGAACAGGCCCACAACAAGGCGGGCATCCATCGCCTGGTATTCGGGCTGCAGAAGCGCGCGGTGATGTTGCGGGTGATCCTGAAGGAAACCTACGGAGCCGGTTTCCAGCGCGACGAGGCGCGGGTGGCGGCCCGGTTGGGGTTCCACCTGAACGTCGTGAGACTCGCACTCAAGGACAAGAAACTGACCAGGGTCTGATCGTTGACGGAACCTGACGGCCTGGAAGCCGGTCAACTCTGTGAAGGGACGACATAGAGTGAGTAAGCACGCGGCACACGAGACGAGCCCCCCGGATCAAGGGCTGGGACGAATCGGGGGCTTGCCGGTTCCGCTCCGCCTCCTTCTCCTGCTCCTGACGCTCTTCGTGTTCTTCGTCAGCATCAACCTGATGGGCGATTCCCTGAAGGCCCTGACGAAAACCTACGTGAAGGACCTGCTCTCCCAGGCGACGTCGAATCCCATGATCGGTCTGATGCTCGGCATCCTGACCACCAGCATCATCCAGTCCTCCTCCACCACGACCTCGATCGTGGTGGCGTTCGCCGCCAGCGGAACGATCGAGCTGAGAGGCGCCATCCCGATCATCATGGGCGCGAACATCGGCACGACCGTGACCAACACCCTGGTCGCCTTCGGACAGGTCCGTCGCCCGGACGAGTTCCGCCGCGCCCTGGCGGCGGGAACCGTTCACGACTGGTTCAACATTCTCGCCACGTCGCTCCTGTTTCCGCTCGAGATCACGACCCACGTCCTCGAGAAGTCCGCGCTCTGGGTGAAAGGTGCCGTGATCGGCACGTCCTTCGGAAAGGTGGGTGGGCTCAAGACGATGGTCAAGCCCATCGTCAACGGCCTTTCGGACTTCTTCCACTACCCGGGCGTGTCCCTCGCGGTGGCCCTGCTCATCCTCTTCTTCTCGCTGGCGATGATGGTCAAGGTCATGCGGTCGATCTTCATCCAGAAGATGGCCCGGATCATGGACCGGGTCCTGTTTCGCAACGCAGCGACGGCCATGCTGGTGGGGATCATCTTCACGATCCTGGTGCAGTCCTCCAGCGTGACCACCTCGCTGGTCGTCCCCCTGGTGGGTGCCGGAATCCTGACCCTGAACCAGATCTTCCCGTACACGCTCGGCGCGAACATCGGGACCACCGTGACCGCCTTCCTCGCCGCTCTGGCCCTGGCGGCCGGAGTGGAAGGCAACATCGATGTGGACGCGGCGACCCGCACCGCCGCCGGGGTCGGCGTCACCGTGGCGGTCGTGCACCTGCTGTTCAATATCTTCGGGATCGTGCTGATCTACCCGCTGAAGCGGATTCCGATCGCTATAGCCACCAAGGTGGCCAATTACGTTACCGTCTCCCGGAAGCGAGCAGTTCTGTTCATCGTCTGCTACTTCCTGGCGTACCTGGTGCCCCTCACAATCTTTCTGATCTTCGAAGCCTCGATTTAACCCCCGATGGGGATGGAGGTACGGCATGTGGAAGGATCTCTGGAACATCATCCGGCAGGGCGACACGCTGCTCGATGAGGCCCGGGCCGAGTGCATCGAGATGCTGGACCTCGCCCGCAAGATGTTCGAGGTCGTGCTCGAGGCGACGGTCGAGGAGGCCGACGCGAACCTCCGCAACGACATCCGGGAGCAGGACAAGGTCCTGAACCAGAAGCAGCAGGAGATCCGACGCAAGGTGTTCGAGCACCTCGCGGTGTCGAAGGGCAGCGGCCTGCTGTCGGGGCTAGTCCTCACCTCGGTGGTCATCGACCTCGAGCGGATCGGCGACTACACCAAGAACGTGGGCGAGGTCGTCACCTGGATGCCGGGGGCCCTCGACTTCGGGGAATACAAGGACCTCTACCTGAGCATCGTGGAACGAACCCGGAAGCTCTTCGCCAAGACCCGGGCCGCTTTCGTGGACCACGACCAGGACGCGGCCCGCGAGCACGTGGAGTTCTACCAGGGCATCTCCCACGACTCGGACGGACTCCTGAAGAGCATCATGGAGAGCGGTGCCCCCGATGAGACCGTCGAGAAGCGCATCGTCGCCCTGGTCATGCTCCTGCGCTACATGAAGCGCGTGGCGGCGCACCTGAAGAACATCTGCACGGCCGTCGCGAACCCCTTCCCGATGATCGGCTTCCGCCCGGAGGGGATGGAGTAGGGCGCCCCCGGCGCCCTACTCCATTGGAGGGCCGAGCGCCGTCTCGGCCGGGTTTCAAGACAGACAAAACGGATCGAGGGGGGCACCCGAACGCCCGGGGTCGGGTGGAAGCAGGTCCCGTTGATGGCGTGGTGAGTCGGGCCTAGTGCTCCCGCAGGTGCTTCAGGTCCTCGGCGCTGAAGTAGGTGGCCGCGAAGTCGTCGATCAGCTTCCGCGCGTCCTTCGTGTGGGCGAGGTCCGTCGTCTGCTTCATCTTCATCGCCTTGACCAGGATCTGGTGCAGGAGCGACAGCTGGCGGAGGTACTTCGCCTTCGCCGCCTCGTCCCCTTCCGCCGGGACCTTGATCCGCTGGACCAGGAAATACTGCATCACCGTCTCCTGGATCCGCTCGGCGTGCTTCTCCTTGTTGGTGACCCACCGGACGAGCTGGTTCCAGTTCGGCTTCTCGGCCGCGGAGATCTTCTCGATCTCCACCATCGCCTTCTCGACGGTGGTGATGTCCTCGAGGAGGGCGACGATGCGGGCCTTGTCGTTGTAGATGCCGCAGGGGACTTCGCAGTGGGCGGCCGCGATGCGGGCGATGCCGAGCAGGGCGGCGAGGGCGATGCCGAAGATGACGGAAGTCTTCACGTTGATTCTCCTGATGTTGAGGGGCATGTGTCGCGGGTGAATTTACGGCATCCCGGGGCCCCGACCCAGAAGGGCTGAGCTACAATCTCTCGATGGAGCGCCCATGAGAGTCTCCGCCGCCGTCAGCCGGACGCTTCTCGTCCTCGGGATCGCGGTCCTCGCCGTGGTGGTCATCATCATGACCCTCGAGGGGCCGTCCGCCCCACGATCCGGCCCCGTACCCATCGCGGACAATGCGGAGCGATCCTTGCCAGGATCAATCCCGCTCTCGACGGCACCGGACGCACCGTCAAGCGAAATGAAGGCGAACCCGCCCCCTGAGCCGTTCCGGGCCGACCCCGACGGCACTTTCACGCTCAGGGGCCGCGTGCTTGCGGCCGGCGGGGAAGCGGCGGTCGGAGCGCGCGTCACGCTCAGCTGGCTCAATCGCAGCGTCGAGCAGATCCAGCGGCTGGCCCCCCATCGAACCCGGTTCCCGAAGGTTGAATTCCCGAAGGAAGTCCAAACCGATCGGGCCGGAGCCTACGAGCTCCCCTGCCGCGTCGAGCCGAAGGACGCCCCCGTCCTGCTTGGCTGGTTCCGGGTCCTCGCCCAGAGGGAGGATCAGGTCGGAGTTCTGTACCTGCTGGAGGTTCCGGCCCACTCCTTTGTCCTTCCGGACCTCGTCCTGGAGCAGGGGGTCAATGTTCGACTCCGCTACCTGAACCTCGACGATGAACCCGTCTCCGGGGTACGGGCCAGGCTCCAAGCCAACTGGTACACCCAAGAGGAGCCATGGGGGACCCGCCAGAGGAGAACGAGCGACCTTCAGGCCACCGGCCGAGAGGACGGTCGACTCACCTTCCGACCGATTCCCGCGAGGCAAGGCATGGGACTGTTTCTCACCTCGAACCATCCGGACTACCCGTCGGATTGGACGAAGCTCGACGAGCAGGAGGTGCTCGCCGGCGGAGAGATCGAGGTGTACCTCCCCCGAAGCTGCACGCTGTACGGCACCGTCCTCGATGAGCGGCGCCGCCCCATCGCGGGGGCGGTCGTGGTGGCGTCGATCTTGAGGAGCGGATCCTGGGACCCTGATTTCATGCGGTTGGCGGTCACCGATCGGCTCGGCTGGTTTGAACTCAAAGGCGTGGCCGAGGGGTTCGTGAGGCCCCTCGTCTACCCGGACTTCAGAAGTCCCCCGAACCCCGGGGAGGAGTGGAACGCGATCCCCCACGTGTTCGATGAGACACTTTGTGAAAGCGGTTCACCGATCGACGTCGGCTCGCTCTCCGTGCCACGGACGGGGACGGTGAAGGGGGTCGTTACGAAGCCCGACGGAAAGCCCGCGGCCGGGGCGATCGTCTATACCGAGCGCGCCGACGGCATCGGTTCCGCGGCAACCACGGTGATTGGTGCGGACGGGTGCTTCACCCTCAACCTTCCCCCCGGCCGGATGGTCCTCAAGATCTACAGTGAGAAGGTCCATCAGGAACTCTTCCTGACCGAGATCGAGATCGAGTCCGGCGAAGAGACGATCCTGAACATCGAGCTCACCATCGAGTAGCGAAGCCCAGGGAAACCGATGACCGACATCAAGCGCTACGAGCAGTTCGGCTGGGACTACGACCATTACAACCCGCGGGACTTGAAAGCCGAGGCCTGGTATCTCGACCACCTCGCGCTGACCGGCGGGCCGGTGCTGGAGATCGCCTGCGGCGGAGGCAAGCTCCTCGAGCCCTTTGCCCGAGCGGGGTACGAGGTGACTGGGCTGGATCTCTCCGACACGATGCTTGAGCGGGCGCGTGACCGGATCGACGGACTGCCCGCCGAGATCGCCGGCCGGATCAACCCTTACCAGGCGAACAAGGCCGACTTCGACCTCGACCGGACCTTCGCCACGGTGGTTCTCGCGGACAACTCCTTCCGCGAACTCGAGACCAGGGAGGAGCTTCTCGCCTGCGCCCGGTGCATCCGGCGTCACCTCGAGCCCGGCGGGCTCTTCCTCCTCACCGAGGCCCGCTTCAACCCCGACCTCTACCCCGACGGCCGCCGGAGCTGGCCCTGGACCCGCCGCCACAGAAGGCCGGGCTCGAGCGAGACGGCCCGGCGACGGGTGATGGTGAAGATCCTCGACCAACCGCGGCGGCTCGAGGGACTGATGATCTACGAGGTCACGGCCGAGGACGGGTCGGTCACGGTGGAAGAGTGCCCCTACCTCGCCCCGGTCCTCACCCCGGACGAGTACTTCTCGATGCTCGCCGCCGCCGGTTTCGACACGACGCTTTGCGTCGGCTACGAGGATCGCCCGGATGATGGCGAGGAACAGATGCTCTGCTTTGTGGCAACCGCGGTCAGCTGAGGAGCTTCTCCATCTTCAGCAGGGCGGTGCGGTAGCCGAGTTTCTCGTTCATCTTCACCACGGCGGTGTTCCGAGGATCGACGCCGGTCAGGATGCGCTTGATTCCCCGAAGCCGCGCCCAGCCCTCCATCCGCTTCTTCAAGTCGGTCGCAACCCCCCGGCGGCGGTGCTCCGGCGCCGTCCAGAGCGAGATGATGTTCGCCACGTCCAAAGCGTCCTCGAGCGCCTCGGCCCAGAGGAAGGACACGACGCTTCCTCCGCACTCCGCGGTCTCGCAGAAGACGCGGCCTCCGCGAATTCCGGCCTCGAGTTGATCGGCGAACGCCTCGATATCCTCCTCGGCTACCGGGCACGCCTCCCCCCACTGGGCGGGGAGCCCGGCATGGATCGCGGCCATCCGCCGAATCCCGTCCCGGTCGGCCTCCCTCAAGCGGTCAAAGACGACTTGTTCCATCTGCGGCTCCTTCGGATGACCAGGCAACGGGCGCCATCCCCGGTGCCGCGGCCTCAAGGCGTTCTGCCGAAGAGACTATACTCTCAGAGTGAGTACGCAATTCTCGACGAATGGTCCGGCTCGTGACGTTTCAGGAGGAGGAGGGTCACTCATGCCAAGAACCGGATTCTTCGTATTCCTCATCATCCTTTGCCTCACGGGTTGCACCGGCCGGAAGTCCCTGCCGGAGAGACTCGTCTCGAAGGACGCCGACATCCGCGACGCGGCGCGTAACGAGTGGGAGGAGCTGGACGAGGAGCAGCAGTTCCAGATCGCACGGGATGACCTTGGATCGGAAAGCGCCGAGGTCGCCTGGTTCTGCGCCGATCATCTCGATCCGCTCCGGTTGAACCTTCCGGAGCTCAGGCTCCGGGGGGCCATCCTCGCTCGACACCCGGAGGAGTACCTCCTTCCGGATGGTCGGGGGGAGGGCGATGTCCTGGCCGGTCTCGGGGCCCCGGAGCTGGCCGACCTGTGGCGGGGGTTCGCGAAGCTCAGCATCCCGGACACGAAGCTCTATTTCGGTGACGACGGCAGCTTCTCCCGGTCGGACACGTTCCAGCAGACCCACCGCTTCATGACCCCCGACCACATTCCGGTCCTCGCCGAGCTGCTTGAGGCCGAGGATCCGGTGGTCTTCGCCGAGCTCCTCTGGACGCTGCTTTTGGCCTCCGAGTTCACGGATCGGCACCGGGAAGAGGTGGCGGGGGCGGCCCTCTACGCCATCGCCCGGCTCGAGGCCGGGGATCGCGGCGCTCCGCCGCCGGCCATGGCGACGTTCGCGGTGGACTCTCCCGAGACCGGCCTGCCCGAGGCCTTCGTGACTCTCGCCGAGCACCTGTGGCGTTCCCCGGCCAGGCAACAGCCTCTCGCCGGGCCGATCGAGGTCTGGCTCCCGAATCCCGCCTGGCTCATCCGGTGGGCCCGGGATCTCACCCCCACCGCCCGGGACGTGCCGTTTCTCGCGAGGACGGCGCGGCAGGGTGAATGGATGCAGGCCCGGGTGTGGGCGATCCGCGCTCTGGCGGGGATCGAGGACCCGGAGGCGGAGCGGCTCGTGGGAGAGATCGCCGACGGCCAGGGCCGACCGGCAGTCCATGCCGCGGCCGCGCTCGCGAGAATGGGGGAGCCCGCCCGCTTTCTCGATCTGCTTTCCCAGGACTGGCCGTCAGGGGACTGCCGAATGCTGGCGCTCGAGGTGGCCCCGGATGAGCTGCTCGGTTTGTGGACCGGGACCCGACCCGAATGGGACTGGAGCGTGGCGCCCTCGGATCTCTCCGAGTTCGAGGCGGACACCGGCGTCAGGATCTCTCCCGAAGTCTTCCGGCCGTTCCTTCAGGCGGAACTGAAGGCGGACACCCCGCCCGCGAGGCGACTGGGGCTGCTGGAAGCCCACCCCGATCTCTTCGACCGAAAGATGCTCGAGAAGCTCGTGGCGGGCCTCATCGCCGGGTCTCCTCCCGGTGAAGAGGAAGGGCTCGAACTGGAGGCCTGCCTCGGCGCGCTGGCCCATTTGGAGGTCCGGGCGCCGGATCTGCTGTCACGGCTGCTCGCCTGGCTGGCCGGGAGCACCAGACCGGAAACCCGTCTGTCCGCCCTTCGGCTGCTGGCGCGCGTGGGTGACGCGCAGCTTCTCGAGGCTACGCTCGAATGCATGGAGGAGCTTCTGACGCCGGACCTTTTCGGCCCGGAGGCCACCGAGATCGCCGCGGACCTCGGCCATCTTCGAGACGATCGCATCCGCGCCTTCCTTCAGGCCCGGGCCCGGTTTAGGGACCGCACGGAAGCCTTCCCGGCGCTGGTGTCGCTCTCAGTCCACGGCGACCTGGACCTCAGGTTCGTTCCGTTTCTGGCCGGGATCGAACCGGAGGAGGTGCCCGACCCGGCCTGGACCGAATTCCGGGACGCGGCGCTGGCGAGAGACGGCGTCGGGGCGGCTTTGGCGCTCTACGCCGAAGACCTGCTCGATGGGAGCGCGCTCCCCCACCTGGGGCGAACCCGGGATCTCCGCGCGGTCGAGCTGCTCGGCCGGTTGCGGGAGGAGCGATCCCCGGACTACTGGCCGGCAACGGCGGGCCTGGCTCTCGCCGGGAACTCGACGGCGAAACGTGAACTCCTCGATTGGGTGGGCGACGCGCGGACGGCCATGCTCGACGAGTGGGATGACCTCCTGGTGGTGGCGATGGAGATCGATCCGGGCGTGGTGGATCTCGAGATCGACCGGCTCGAGTCGAACTGCTGCCTGGGTTTTCACGCCATCGAGGCCTTGCGGCAGAGGTTCCCCACCCTCGATGTCCGCTACCAGATGCACGACTTTCCCCAGACGAGGCGTCGCATCGAAAAGTGGCACCACCGACACCGCGGGCGATTCGAGTGGAGTCGGATTGTCGGGGGCTGGGTGCCCGGGGAGTGAGCCTCGACACAGGCGCACGCCATCACGCGGTCCTCATACCGACCCTCGACTCCGGTCGATAAGGAAGTGTGACCACCTGGCAGATCATCGTGGGCTTCATCGTGAGCACCGTGGGCTTCAGCATCTTCCTCTTCGGGAAGAAGCAACGGCGATCCCCGCAACTCGTCGCCGGCGCCCTGATGATGGCCTCCCCCTTTCTCCTGAGAGATCCGATCTGGCTCACCGTGGCCGCCGTGCTGATGCTGGTCGGGGCGAGGGTGGCGGTGCGGTACGGGGTGTGAGGGTCCGGATTCCCGGTCGCAGCGACGCAACCGGCTGACCGCTGCACGGAAGTAAACCGTGGGTTTAGTTCTGTGCGGCTGGAACCGCAAGGCCCCCGAATCCCGGTTGACATCCTCACATAAACGTTCCATTATGAATAACATCAGACCCAGAGCCCGACATAGTGGAACATCCCCAACGAGCCAGGAGAGAGTTCTCCAGCTTGTCGCTCAGGCTGGAATCCTCCGAGCTCGCGAACTCGACGGGGAGGGAATCCCCCGGGTCGCGCTGACGCGTCTGGTCCGTGCCGGCCGACTCGAGCGAGTTGGCCTGGGGCTCTATTCGCTGCCCGGCGTGGAGGTCTCGGAGTACCACTCCTTCGCGGAGGTCCAGAAGCGGATCCCCAATGGGGTAATCTGTCTTCTCTCGGCTCTGCGCTTCCACGAAATGACCGCGCAAGCGCCGTTCGAAGTGTGGCTCACGGTCCACCGAAAAGCCCGAAGGCCCAGACTCGACTACCCTCCCGTCCGGGTCGTCCGGTGCTCAGGCGAAGCACTCACACGAGGGGTCGAGAGCCATCGTATCGAGGGGGTCGCGGTTCGCATGACCTCGCCGGCGCGTACCGTCGCGGACTGCTTCCTCTACCGGAGGAAGGTCGGCCTTGAGGTGGCCCTTGAGGCACTTCGTGACTACCGGAGACTCGACAAGGGAACGATCGACGATCTCTGGGCGGCGGCCGAGTTCCGCCGGGTGGGGACCGTAATCCGCCCCTACCTTGAGGCCCTCGCATGAAAGGGGAACGAAACGTCGCCGCTTCGGTCAAGCAGCGCCTTCTCAACCGGGCGCGGGAACGGAGCGAGGAGTTCAACCTGTTGCTCCATCGATTTGGAGCCGAGAGGCTCCTCTATCGGCTCTCGCGATCGGAGCACGGTCCGGAGTTCGTGCTGAAGGGGGCCATGCTGTTCTGCGCCTGGTCAGAAGCACCCCATCGCCCGACACTCGATATAGACCTCCTCGGGCGCGGCACTCCGGATCTGCCTCGTCTCGAGGCGGTGTTCCGCTCGGTGTGCCGGGTCAGGGTCGAAATGGACGGCCTCGAATTCCTCGCGGATTCGGTCCGGGCGGGGCGAATCCGGGAAGACGCGAAGTACGAGGGGGTCCGTGTTCGACTCGAGGCTCGGCTGGGTTCGGCTCGGATCTCGCTCCAGATCGACGTGGGCTTCGGAGATTCCATCGTCCCTCCGCCCGAGCAAATCGACTTCCCGGTCCTGCTCGACCACCCCGCTCCGCGACTGACGGCTTACCGGCCCGAAACCGTCATCGCAGAGAAGCTACACGCCATGGTGGATCTCGGGATGGCGAACAGCCGGATGAAGGACTTCTTCGACCTCCGTTTTCTCGCGGCGACTTTCGACTTCGATGGCGCGAAGTTGGCGCACGCCGTCGAGGCAACCTTCAAGCAGCGCGGGACTCCTGCGCCGGAGGCGCCCCCGACGGCCTTCACGCCAGCCTTTGCCGAAGACTCCGCCAAGATGGCCCAATGGAGAGGCTTCCTCCGTCGATCCCGACTCTTGCCGGAGAGCTTGACGCTTCAGGAGGCGGTCGCGGATCTCCGCGAGTTCATCCTGCCTCTCCTTGCCTCCCTGGCAGCGGGCGAGAACTTCGATCGGGAATGGTCGGCTGGCGGACCCTGGCGCAGGATCGTCGGGTGATCCGAGATCGAGGATCATCCCCTCCGGGTGCAAGGTTCGAAGTCCGGACATGGCCGCAAGCATGTGGTGCTCGTACCCGAGATAACTGCGGCTCCGCGTATCGAAGCTCCGGGCCTGGCGAATCCGGGTCTGCACCGAGAGGACCTGCCCGATCCGTCCGACTCCCCGCCCCCTCCACTCATGACGGCCTCTTGCCCCCCGCTCCCCGCGAAGCTCCCGAATTCCCCGTCGGAGCCATCGAGTTCCTCTGCTTTCTCGTAGCAGGCGGCGATGAACAACTCGCAAAGATCCACCGCCCTCGCCGGGGCACCGTCGTCGACCATCGCGTCGATCTGCTGCCTCACCGCCTCGAGGTCGGCCACGAAGACAGAACTCTCCCGCCATCCTATGAAGCGCCCGGGCGACAGCGCCGCCTCGATCGATTTCAACAGCGGGTCCTCTTGTCGCTTCGCCATCGAGTTTCGTCACCCCTGCCCTGCCGATCAAGAAGCCCTTCGTATCGACCACGGCATCTTAGTTCAGAGGAGAAAGGTTCGGGGTGGACAGACCCCGGCCGAGGTCTCATTCTTCAGGCGGCTGCCCGTTGCAGTCTGGAGCCTGGAGCACGGAGCTCAGGCCGAATCGGCCCCCCCCTACCCCCGGTCCCCGCGGAT
>SWCD01003641.1_pt1 | contig 35850 bp, 35 predicted proteins | sample 4693011 | NCBI WGS metagenome assembly SWCD01 (sample SAMN10267278, study PRJNA491770) | bioreactor metagenome | isolation source: DHS bioreactor inoculated with marine | place: Japan: Omine Ridge, Nankai Trough | reverse complement strand
TTTTTTTTTCTAATTTTCTTTATACTTTTCATAAACGTATTTATTTATCTCTAAGGAAATATTTATCGTTGGTAATAAAAGTTAATTTCCATTTAAATATAAGTCAAGCTTTTATTAAGAAAAGTTTTTTAAATTTAAATAGTTTATTTCTATTAAAATCTAGTTTGCAAAATAGCATTTTTCTTTATAAACTATTACAAAACACTTATGGGGTGTTTGTTAATTTTAATAACAGTTCTGCTTCAAACATAAATTATTTAAAGGTCGCTTTAGCTGTTCAAAATATTTCTATCTTTAAAACTAAATCAAGCCTGCTATCTTCTTTAATGGGTAATAAGTATTTTCCGGGGAATATTTATTTTATAGGTTCGCCTCAATTGAATTATTTTGCAAGCTTTTTAAGGGAAATCATCCTTAGATCGCCTGATAGCAACCTTTTCCCTGTTTTTTTTAAAGTCGGGGCTAATTTGCTAAACCAATCATTTGTAAAAATTTTTGTTTCTGCATTTAATTCGCAATCTAGATCAACGAATTTTTATATTCTAAAGATCATTTATATAATTTCTATAAGAATATTTAAAAATTTAAATTTCTTAAATAAAAAAATAATATTTCTCTTAAATAAAAATCTTAATGCCAACATATCATCAAGTACTAAAGAATCCTAGAAGAAAAAAAATTCATACTAATAATGTAAAAGCGCTAAATGGCTGTCCTCAAAAAAAAGGTGTATGTGTTAAACTCAGAATCGTTAAACCTAAAAAGCCTAATTCAGCTCAAAGAAAGGTAGCTAAGTTGAGATTGTCTACAAGAAGAATGATTATAGCATACATACCCGGGCAAGGCCATAATCTACAAGAATATTCATCGGTTCTTGTTTCAGGGGGGCGAGCACCAGATCTTCCTGGCGTTCGTTATACCTTAATAAAAGGTAAATATGATTTTAGTTGGAAGGAAAGTTTTGAAAGAAAAAAAAAATTATCTAAATATGGCTATTCGACTAAAAAAAAATTTTAAGCGTTTTTATTATAAAAACTTTTATTTTACAAGAGTTTTAAAATCGAAAATTAAACATTATAAAAAATTTTTAAAATTTTATAATAGCGCTAAAAGCACTCAGATTTTGAGAAGAAGAGATAAAAAAGGCAAATTTAAAGTTAAAAGACTTCGTTTAACTAAAGTTCAAAGGGCTTTATTTGTAAAAAAGCTTTATAAATTAGGTTATAAAAAAAGATATTTTTTTTATTATTTGCGACAAAGAATAGAGTCAATTAGGTTGAAAAAATTTTTGGTCAAGTATAGATGAAGAAATAAACAACGTTTATGAAAAAAGGTATATCGTCGAGGGTTCAAACGCTTATATTTCAGATTTTTTAAAAAAAAATCTATAAATTTTGCTGTTCGCCACTTTAAAATAGCAAATGGCTTTTATAAAACTCACGGTCTTTACTTCTTTTTAAAAAATTTTGTAAAATACAGTAGATTGAAGTTGGTACTGGCGCGGTACGGTAAAGTGTTTAAGGATAAAAAAAAGAAGGTTATTTGCAAATTATCAAAAGATAGGGTTGAAAAATTAGTATTATTAAATATGTTTTTTCAGGGACTTATTTCACGTGGTAAAAAAAAACTTTCCGTTAGCATTTTCAAAAAACTTTTTTTATTACTGAAGTTTAAATATAAAAATAAATTTATTGAAAATTATTTACAATTTTTAGAGAAGATCAGGCCTTTAATATACTATAAAGTTATGTTTATTGGAGGTAAAAAATATAAGATACCTACTTTAATGCCTATATCAAAAAGCTATTCGACAAGTATTAGGTGGTTAACTAGTAACGTTGATAAGAGGGATATTGTTAACTCTTTATTTAACCAAATAAACAGTTCACTAAAAAACGAGGGCTCATTAATTAAGTACCGAAAAGAGTACCATTCTGCTTCTTTTGAAAATAAAAGCTATATAAGATTCTTAAGATTTTTAAAAACAGGGTTTTAGTTATGTCAGTATTATTATGAAAAAACAGACCAATAAAAAATTTAATCTTTGGTTTAAAGAGGATATCAGGGAGGAATAATCAAGGAAGGATAACTAGATATCACCGCGGAGGTGGTACTAAAAAGATGGGGCGTTTAATAGATTATAAAAGGTATATATGGAATATTTTTGGTTTTGTCCACCGGGTAGAATATGACCCCAAAAGAAATTCTTTAATTGCATTCGTGGTTTATTCTAATGGTATTATGTCGTATATATTAGCTCCAGAAGGTCTACTAATTGGTGACTGTATATTTGCAAAGGAAAGTATCGTTTTAAAACCCGGGAATTCGACTTATTTAAGTAAAATACCAATTGGGGTGAGAATTAATTCAGTTGAATTAAGTGAGAATAGAGGGGCTCAGTTTATTCGCGCTGCTGGCTCATATGCTACTATAGTTAGTAAATTTGAAAATATTGCTATTTTAAAGCTAAAGTCAGGAGAATTAAGGAGAGTGAATTCAAATTGTACAGCTACTATAGGTTCGATTTCTAATTTTCAGTATATATATAGAAATTTTAGAAAAGCTGGATTTTATAGGCTTAAAGGCTGGTTACCTATTGTTAGAGGCGTCGCAATGAATCCGGTTGATCACCCCCATGGTGGTGGACAGGGAAAAACTTCAGGTGGAAGACCATCCGTAACCCCTTATGGAGTTATAACAAAAGGTAAACCTACTAGGAAAAATAAATCAATTTTTATTGTAAAAAGAAGAAAATCTTAAAAAAATGAGATCGGTTTGAAAGGGTTGTTTTTATAAAAATAATAGTAGTTTAGGAAAGTCTTCTACAGTGCTTAATACAATGTTAAAAAAAAGGTTTACTTTACATGATGGCAAATCATGTAAATCGATTCTTATTGACCGTTCTATGGTTGGATTAAAAATAGGTGAGTTCGTTTTTACTCGGAAAATGGGTGTTTTGCATAAAAAAAAAGTATTAAAAAAAAAAGGTAAAAAGTAGTAAATGGGTCACGTTATAAATCCTATCTCTTATAGATTATATAACATTAGATATTGAAATAATAATTGGTTTTCAAATAATCTAAATTATTCCTATTTAGTAAATCAAGACGTATTGTTAGATCGCTTTTTTAGAAAACTTTTAACGGGTCATCTTGGCTCAACCAATGTAGGTATAATATTTGTTAATTTAAAAATTATACGTTTTTTTGATAATATATCTTTATATCTTTACATACATGACAGTTTTTTAGATTTATTGTTTTTTAATTTAAAGAAAAACACCCGTTTTGTTTTAATAAGACGTTTATTTAATAAGAGGTTTTATAAAAAATACAGAAAAACTCTTAGATTAGGTAAAGAATTTAAAAAATTTAAGGCCAGACTTTTTATAGTTTTAAAAAAAAAAGTAATTTTAAAATACTCTAGAAAGCTATTTTTTTTATTTATAAAAAACAAAATCCTAAAGATATATTGGGATAATTTTAAAACCTTAGCACTCTTTTACTTAAAGAAATTTAGCCGTTTAAATTTTTTATCAAAAATTTTTGTTATCGGATTATCGAAAATGAATGTTAATGCTAATATAATTAGTGAATTTTTTTTTATTCGTTTAACTCAATATTATACTATATGAGAAGTTTTAAGGAATATAAATTTTCTCTTCAAATCACTTATGAAGGGGAAAAAATTAGTAAAAGGTTATAAAATAACCTGCTCTGGGCGTTTTTCTCGTAAACAACGAGCTACTTACAGCTGAAAGGCATTTGGTAGTTTAGCTTTTAGTACTGTAAAATCTAAATTAGATTACAGTTATAAAACAATTGCCTTAAAATATAGTGCATGTACTATTAAAGTTTGGGTTAGATTAGGTAAAAAAAAAACTAATTTGGCTGATTTTGTTATTTAGATAAAAAAATGAAATTTAAAAAATATTTTAAGATAAAATATAAAAATAATAATATATATGAGCATGACTTAATCCACTTCGGTGATTTTGGACTAAAATCACTGGGTAACTGTAACTTAACTTCCGAACAATTAACAGCTTCGCTTAAAGCAATAAAACGAGTTATTAAAAAAAAAAATTTTTTAATAATTAAGGCTTTACCTTTTTGGATGCTAACAAGAAAACCTCGTGACGTTCGTATGGGTAGAGGTAAAGGCAGTCCAGCAGTAAAGGTTTATCCGTTAAAGGCTGGCAAAATTATTTTTGAGTTCAAAAATGTTAACGAAACCTTATTACTAAGGGCTTTAAAATCATCTTCATTAAGATTACCCGTGCCTACTAAAATTATAAAAAAATATGATAAACGTACAGACTGTATTAAAGGTAGCTGATAATTCTGGTGCAGTATTTGTTAGTTGTATAAGATTACTGAACTCCTCCTCTAGGGTTGGTGCAGGTGTAGGTGATACAATAACTGTGGTTGTAAAAAAAAATATTATAAAAAAAAATATAAAAAAAAGTAAAGAGGTAAAGAAAGGCCAGGTCTGTTCCGCGATAATTTTAAGGACTATTAAAGGTGTAAAAAGATGGGGTAATTTTTTTTTACGTTCTTCTTCAAACTCAGTAGCCCTAATAAATAAGTATTATTTACCTATTGGTTCTAGACTACTTGGGCCTGTTTTTCGAGAAATTAGAGTCAATTTGAAATTTAATAAAATAATGTCAATAGCGCAAGTTACACTTTAATGAGGTTTTATAATTCATACAATAATTTATTAAAAAATTGCTTGCTCTGTAATACTAATTTGTTTAATACAAACACACTGAAAATTCCACTAAGGCCTAATCTATCCGCAATTTTTAATACATTTAAGGGCGAGAAAAGTTTAAAGCTTATAAGGCTATATCTATTAATATTATATATTTCTAATCAAAAACCTTTTATAAAAAAGGTAAAATTTAATTATATAAAAAAAAAAATACTTAAAAGGTTTTTTATTTCGGTATCATTGAGTAAAAAAAACTCATTTAATTTTTTTATGTATTTGCTAAACTTTTACAATTATTTTTTTCATATTTATTATCAAAAACACCTTAAATATAATATTTTAGGTAATAGTTTGATATTATATATAGACAATATTCAATTTTTTTTTAGAAACTACAATAAACATAGCCAAAAAACCCAAATTAAATTAACTTTAGATTTATATAATAACTCAGCGGATCTATTGTTTAGATATCTAAACAACATGTTTCTAATAAGGATAAAAAATTAATTATGAAGTATCTGCTAATAAAAAATAAAAAATTATATAAATTATTTTTTAAGTTTGAATTGAAAAGATTGCAATATAAATCGATAATGTTAAACGCTAGGTTACCAAATTACATGAGACAAAGGGCTTTAATGTACATTAACAAACTAAATAAAAACTCTTCCTATGTTAATATTAAACAAAGGTGTTTTATAACAAACAACAGTAGATCAGTTTTAAATCACTTTAAATTATCTAGGATAAAACTAAGATTGTTAATTTCTAATAATTATGTAAATGGTGTAAAGAAATTTAATAAGTAAAAAAGAAAAATGAGTTTACTAAGTAATATGTTAAGTATTGTAAAAGTAGGTTGTAATGCGCGACACTTGCAGGTAACTATACAGAATTCAAAACTTTGTATAAACGTTTTAAGTGTACTTTATAAATTAGGGTACATAAGAGGTTTTATAATAAAAGACAAAAAAAATGTTATAATATTATTAAAATATATAAATAATAAACCCGTAATAAGAAATATTGCAGTAATATCAACGCCAGGCAGACGTACGTACATTAAACATAAAAAACTTGAAAAATTTTTGGCAAAAAAAGATTCTGGTTTTTTACTTTTATCGACGTCTAAAGGAATTTTAACCGATGAAGAATCAAACATATTTAAAATAGGTGGGGAGGCTTTATTAAAGATAAGTTAAAAAAATGGAGTTAGTAAAAATAATAAATTCAGATAATAAGATAGCTTTAAAAATAAAAAATCTTGATAAAAATCTATTTTTTTACTTTAATAGTAAAAAGAAGGTTGTATTGAAAATTACCCTTAATAGTGGATTTTTTTTAAGAAATACAACATTGACAGTTTTAAATAATTTAACTTATTCCGATTCTATCGGTTATATAAAATTCATAACAAAAAATTTAGAATCTTTTTTATACAATCAATATAATCATTTTTCTAAGTTACATATGATAGGGCTAGGCTTCAAAAATTTTATATTAGGTAGACAATTATATATACTGGTTGGCGATTGTAATTATTTAATATTTTCTATTCCTAACAATTTAAAAGTTTTTTGTAAAAAAAACCAAGTTTTTCTATTAGGTGACAGTAATGTTGAAATTTATAATTTTATGTCAAATATAAAGCGTGTTAAAAAATCTAATTTCTATAAAGGGAAGGGGGTATTACAGTTCAAAAATTTTAAGTTTACTAAGCTTAAAGTAGGTAAAAAACAAAGATTTATGTAAATATATGTATTAGATATATTATATATATATGAAAAGTTTGCAAAATTTTAATACATTTATATTAGAAAATAAAAATAAAAATGTTTTTAGCGCATTGAAAGGTATTCACGGTTTAAATTTAAAAAAAATTAATAAAATAGCTTTAATAACAGGGGTCGATTCATTTGAAAGAGTCAGTAGTGTAAATTTTGAGCTATTTTTATTAATAAAAAAACAAGCTAGCTTTTTTTACAACTTAGAGGAAAATAAGATATTTAACAATGTTAATAAAAAAAAAAAACTTAAAAATTATATAGGAATGCGTCATATATTAAAATTGCCGGTCAGAGGACAAAGGACACACACAAATGCAAAAACGCCTTCAAAGAATATAAAAAAAGAACTATAAGAAAATGAAAATTTTAAAATCAATAATAACAAGAAAACCAAGATTACAAAAAAAAATACTTTGCCTTAAGCCCTACAAATTTAAAACAAAATGGCATAAAAAACCAAAAAAAAATTACGTAAGTTTTCGACAACGATTAGTGCTAGCTAAAAAAAATCCTAATAAGAAACGATATTATTTATTTTGTTGCAAAAAAAGGAACAATGTTTTTTTAACTATAACTGATGTTATGGGCAGAGTGGTAGTTTCTCAATCGGCCGGAACATGTAAAATTACAACAAAAAAAAAGAAAAGATCTCCCGATACATTAAAAACGGTTTCTGCTTCTGTGGCAAGAGTAGCACGTGCAAAAAATATAAAATACCTGTTTAAGTTTTTCATGGGCACGAATCAAACAAAAACAGGAAAAATGATTTTTGATAATTTTAAAAAATTAGGCTTATTTATATTACAAGGGGTAGTAGTGAAAAACAAGAGCCACGGCCTTCTAATGAGAAAAAAAAAAGCAAAGAGGTTATAAACTGCTGCAATTTTTTTTTACTTTTTCGCTTACATTAAGAACGTCTTGACATTTACTTATCTGTTGATTATAGCATGAAGCCTTAATAAAAATGTTAAGAAGGGTTAGAGAAAGTTTTAAAAAGGAATCAAATGTATAAAGCATGATTTAGAAATGTTAATAAATAAAAGTGGTGTTATATATATATAAATTAAACAGTAAATAGTAGTATATACTTATCTTAAAGACTTACTCCCATAAGTCTTCGAAATTATTAAAAAAACGGTTTTTGGTAGAATTTATTCTATTTATGATTAGCTTATTTTCCTTATGCCTCAACTAGATAAGATATCTTTCGCCACACAGTATTTTTGATTAACACTATTTTTTTTCGGTTTGTATTTTTTAAGCGTTAACTTTTTTGTTATTTTAGTATTTAAAAATCTTAAGCTAAGGAACATTATATATAAAATTTGATACTTCTTTTTATACAAATTTGATTATGCCGATTATAACAATAAACACAAGAATTTAATAAACAGCTCTTTTAGTTCCGTTTATTTTAACTTATACGTTAACTTTTTTATACCGATGAAAATTAATTTTATATTTGAAAAGATGAAAAGTATGATAAATAAAACTCAAACGTTAGATCAATCTAAGAGTTTGTTAATTAACAAATCACTAAACAACATTTTAAATTCAAATTTAATTGGTTTAAGCAAGAGATTTCAAGAAGTAAATATTGATGAAATATAGCTTATTATTATTTTTTGTATTATTTGCGATAAACAATCTATTACATTATATTAGCGAAAAGGTTATAATTGTTATATTTATAGTATTTTTATTTTTCTTGATGAATTTTTTATCGAATATTATAAATACTGAATTTAAATCAAAAATTGATTATATATTAAATGATATAAATGCATACGTAAATGTTGTATTTAATTTTCTTTATATCAACAAACTTTTTTATTTAAATTTAAAATCATTTAAAAAAAATTTTCTATCTTTAAGTTCTATATTAAGTAAAAGGGTAGAAGCACTAAAATTTTATAAAATTTTAAACAATAAATTAAATACAATAAATGGCGCAACGCTTTTATTGTTAAAATAAAATGCTATAATTTTATTTTTTTTTTTCGGAAAAATAATTACTTATGACTTTAGAGTACATCTACATTTTTATTTTCTTTTGAGGTGCCTTTTTCATTTCATGTTTATTGATATTTCTTTCATATTTCTTGGTTTATCAAGAATCAGATATAGAAAAAAATTCTGCCTACGAATGTGGTTTTCAGCCATTCGAAGATACCAGAAGCAAGTTTAATGTGAGATATTATTTAATAGCCATATTGTTTATGATATTTGATTTAGAAATAATGTATTTATTTCCCTGGTCTATTTCCATATCAACCGGAGGCTTTTTTGGGGTCTGGGCCATATTCTTGTTTTTAATAGTATTGACTGTAGGGTTTATTTATGAATGACAAAAAGGAGCATTAGAATGGGATTAGTTTATGCTTAGGAAAACCTACTACGTAAAATTATTAACCAATCTGTATAAAAAATTTATTAAAACGCTAGTATTAAAAAGGAATGAAAACAATACAATATATCTGTTAGTAGAGATGCCAAATTTCTACAATCTTACTCTGAGCCTCCGTAATAATAGTCTTATCCAGCTTAAAACTTTACATGACATATGTGTTATAGATTATCCCGAAAAGGTCGATAGGTTTGAGTTAAGCTATAACTTGTTATCTATTAAATATAATTTTAGGTTTTTTATCAAAAGCTATACCTCCGCGTACGCCCCCTCACTTTCAGTTATGTTTAACAGCGCAAATTGGGTTGAAAGAGAATGTTGAGATATGTTTGGTATATTTTTCACCAACCATCCAGATTTAAGAAGAATATTAACCGATTACGGTTTTGATGGATTTCCTTTAAGGAAAGACTTCCCGTTGACTGGATATATTGAAATACGTTATGACGATGAGAAGGCTAACATTGTATATGAGCCTCTCGAATTATCACAAGAATATAGACTTTTTAATTTCACAAGCCCATGAGAAAAAATCAAATAAATTCTTATTTAAAGAAATCAAAAATAAAAAACTTTACAATGAACTTTGGTCCACAACATCCTGCGGCACATGGTGTTTTGAGGCTTATATTAGAACTGGACGGAGAACTTATTAGGAAAGCAGATCCCCATATTGGTTTGTTACATAGAGGAACAGAAAAATTAATTGAATATAAAACTTATATCCAAGCCCTACCTTATTTTGACAGATTAGATTATGTTTCAATGATGTCACAAGAACATGCTTATTCTATTGCTGTTGAAAAGATGTTGAATTGTAAAATTCCAATTAGGGCTCAATATATAAGGGTAATTTATAGTGAACTTACAAGAATATTAAACCATATTCTTGCGGTTACAACCCATGCCATGGACGTAGGAGCCTTAACGCCATTTTTGTGATTATTTGAAGAAAGGGAAAAATTAATGGAATTTTACGAAAGAGTATCTGGTGCTAGAATGCATGCGGCATATATAAGGCCTGGAGGCGTTGCTCAGGATTTCCCACTAGGTTTATGAAACGACATAATGCAGTTTGTTGAACAATTTTTTTGGCGTTTAGTAGAAGTTGAAGAGCTTTTAAATAGCAATAGAATTTGAAAACAACGATTAGTTGATGTGGGAATAGTAACAGCAGAGGAGGCTTTAAGTCACGGCTTTAGTGGTGTAATGTTACGCGGTTCGGGGGTAGCTTGAGATTTAAGAAAAAATAACTCTTACGAAGTCTATAATAGAGTTAATTTTAATATTCCTGTAGGCAAAAACGGCGATTGTTATGATCGATACCTTATAAGGGTTTATGAAATGTATGAAAGTCTAAATATTATTAAACAGTGTCTAACTTCAATGCCCTCTGGTCTGATAAAATTAAATGACAAAAAGATTACACCTCCAGAACGAGCTGACATGAAATACTCTATGGAGTCTCTTATTCACCATTTTAAACTTTACAGCGAGGGATTTAATGTTCCAGAAAATGAAACATATGCTTGCGTAGAAGCGCCTAAAGGAGAATTTGGCGTTTACTTAGTATCAGATGGTTCGAATAAACCATATAGATGCAAAATAAAAGCCCCAGGCTTTTTACATCTTCAATCTTTAAATTCTATGTCGAAAGGACATATGATAGCCGACGTTGTTACCATAATAGGTACACAAGATATAGTTTTCGGTGAAATAGATAGATAACCAATGATCTTTAATCCATTAGAACAATTTAGAATTTCAATTTTACAAAAATTATTTTTTGGTAATCTCGATATTTCCATCACCAATAATACGATAATATTGTTTGTAATACTTATAGGTTTTACTTTTTTATTTTATGTAAATTATTCTACAAATACATTTATACCAAGCAAATGACAATATGCGGTAGAGAACATTTATCTGTTTGTATTACAGCTATTTAAACAACAGATAAATAATATAGTGGCTTTAAAGTACTTTCCACTTGTTCTGTTTATTTTTTCTTTTATTCTATTTGCGAATCTTATTGGTCTATTACCTTATGGTTTTACTATTACAGGCCACATAATATTTACCTTTCAAATAGCGTTTTCCTTGTTTTTTGGAATAACTCTAATTAATTTTTTCAATAATAAGACGGAATTTTTTAACCTTTTTGTTCCTAGTGGTGTACCAAAACCGTTAATCCCTTTTCTTGTTGTTATAGAAGTTGTGTCTTATCTAATTAGACCTTTTAGTTTATCGGTTCGACTTTTTGCAAATATGTTAGCAGGTCATACACTTTTAAATATATTAAGCGCTTTTATATTTAACGTTTTTAAAAAATACGCGTTAATTTCATTTTTACCGCTATTATTTATAGTTTTCATCATAGTACTTGAATTTTGTATTGCAATAGTTCAAGCTTACATTTTTTCTATTCTTACTTGTATATATCTTAACGATATATATAACACAAGCCATTAAAACATATTTTTTGTATATGTAGCGCATGTTGTTAAATTGTTGCTATATCGACCATTTGATATAGCAACAAGTAGGTTTTTTAGTTGTAAATTTTAACCCAAAGTTTGTAAAAGCAACGACATTGCAGAATTAGTACGTTACTGCTTTTGTATTCAGTGTAGGCACAACGATAAATAAATAATTATTGGGCAATAAATTATTTGAATTTTTTAAAATCAAGTTTTAGTGTTATGAAAAAAAAATTATCTACTTGATTAGGTAAAATAAAGGTTCTATTAGAGGAATTTTACATATTTAAATCGATCTTTTCATTGAAAAAAATGGATCTTCTTTAATGTTTTTCTTTTTATTCATTCTCTGAGGCTTTTTCTCTGTTATTATAGTCGTGGTATTCTTTGGCTGTGAGCCCACCTAAATAAGTAAGTATTTAGTGCAGGCATATATTTCTTACTTTCAATAATGATAATATTAAAAGATACCTCCGAGATAAGGGTCATTTTCGAATATTCAAAGACAATCAAGCAAGATTAAAATTATATGAGATTTAGGTATGGCAAAAATATAAAATTGACCAAACACGTCACTAAACTGTGGGTCCTTATCACGACCTTAAAAGAATTAAGGCCGCTTAGGAAGATCAAATTACAAATAAGGATTTATAGTCTTTATTATACGCATCTATGACCGCCTTCCTTGTTAATATTGCCCACCTGTAATCTAAATATTACGGGTATTTGTTAACTTGCTTTCAATTTAACTTTTGTTTTGTTATTTTTGATTTTTTCTTCGTACTAGCAGTTGATTATAGCTTGTTTTTCGTTTTTCTAAAAAGATTATCGAACTGGGATATAGCCAAAGGGCAAGGCGGTGGGTTTTGAACCCATGATTATAGGTTCGAGTCCTATTATCCCAATTTGTATAGCTCAATTGGTAGAGCAATGGTCTCTTAAACCAGAGGTTTTGGGTTCGAGTCCCAATACACCCATCAAAACCCTTCGTCTAATGGTAGGACGTTAACCTTTCACGTTAAGAATATGAGTTCGATTCTCATAGGGTTCACAAAAAACCTATAACTCAGTTGGTTAGAGTGCACGCTTGATAAGCGTGAAGTCGATAGTTCGAGTCTATCTAGGTTCACTGAAGATGGATATGCTGAAATGGTAGACAGGCTGATTTTAGAAATCAGTGGGTAGTTCCGTATGGGTTCGAGTCCCATTATCCCCATATCGTGTTTAATATGTTGGTGCACAAAAATAAAAAATTGATATAAATACAAATAAGTAATTATATAAAAATTACAGGGTAAATAACGAATATCTTATAGCATAAAAGTTTCTGGCGTCTAATCGAACGAAATATACAATGAGTCGAAAAATTACTTAGAATTGTAAATTCCAGCAGAGAAATCTAACATTTAAATATTGTTCTTACCTAATTAAGTGAAACATCTCAATAGTTAGAGGAAAGAAAAATAATTAAAGATTTTGTTAGTAATGGTGAGTGAAAACAAAGTAGCCAAAATTTAAAGTTAAGAAATTAGAAGTTTTATATGATTTAAGCGCCATAGAAGGTGAAAGCCCTTTATATTTTTCTTACTTTTATATGACAACTAGTAAAATAGAATCTGTGAAATTCTATTGGAAAAAGGCAAACCCATTTGCTAAGGCTAAATACACTTTTATGACTAATAGTGAACAAGTACTGTGAAGGAAAGATGAAAAGACAAAGTTAAAAGATCTTGAAATTGTTTACCTTAAGGATCTAGCGCACAAGAATGTGTTATAGGGTGCCTTTTGCATAATGAGCGGGCGATTTCTAAAGAGCTAGCAAACTATAGTCGTTAGATAAAGGTGAAGTGAAAGCGAGCTTTAATTAAGCGTTAAGTTAGTTTTTTGAGACTCGATACTAAGCGATCTATTTACTGCCAGATTGAAAGTACTTTAATACGTACTGAAGGATCGAACCCATGTATGTTGCATAATACCGGGATGAGTGGTAGCTAGGGGTGAAAGGCTAATCAAGCTTAGTGTTAGCTAGTACTCTACGAAATCTATTTAGGTAGAGCGTTTTGTTTACATTATTGTTGGTAGAGCTCTAGGTAAGCAATGGGAATTAATACTTCTACTGAGTTTACTTAAACTACGAATAACAATAAATTTTTTTTACAGAACAGGCAGATTGCGGGCGCGAAGGTTCGTAATCAAAAGGGAAACAGCCCAGAATATCAGCTAAAGTCCAGAAAAATAATTAAGTGTATGAAATAATTCAAAGTGTTATAACAATTAGGAGGTTGGCTTAGAAGCAGCCATCCTTTAAAGAAAGCGTAACAGCTCACTAATTTTATAAAAGCATTATAGAATTTTATGATATAACGGACTAAAATTATTTACTAAAGCTATATGTAAATCGGTAGTAGAGTATCTTATAATTTAATAAGATGAATTCGTGAGAATTCATTGGTATATTAAGAGAAAGTATGCCTGTATGAGTAGCAAAGAATAGTGAGAAGCTATTCCACCGTATATATAAGGTTTCCTATTTATAAATTTATTTTAATAGGGTTAATCGGCCCCTAAGTTTTATAATGAAAATTATAGGCGATGGGTTTTGGGTTAAAATTCTCAAATTTTTCAGCAAGTGACAAAGGGAGCAGACTATTCAATTTTAGTTAATTAGTTGAGTTGTTAGGACCTTTCTGGAAAAAGCTCTGAAAATAGAAAACCGTACTTAAATCGGCTCCGATATTTTAATAGAGTATATTAAGGTGATAGGATAATAATATTGAAGGAACTCGGCAAAATAGCTCCGTAACTTCGGGAGAAGGAGTACCTTTTGTAAGCAATTACTTATAGGTGTAACAGAATAGAGGGTAGCGACTGTTTACTAAAAACACAGGACTCTGCTAAGTTGTAAAACGATGTATAGGGTCTGACACCTGCCCGGTGCTGAAAGACAAAAAGGATTGGTAGAAATGCCATGAATATAAATCTCAGTAAACGGCGGCTGTAACCATAACGGTCCTAAGGTAGCGAAATTCCTTGTCGGGTGAGTTCCGACCTGCATGAATGGTGTAACGACTTCCCTACTGTCTCCAGTATTAACCTAGTGAAATTAAATTTGCTGTGAAGATGCAGTATATAAATGATTGGACGGAAAGACCCTGTACACCTTTACTATAATCATAAATTGTTTTTAAAATATTAAATATGTAGAATAAACAGTTTGCTTATTATGCTTTAACGCTAGTTAACTGCTGAGGCGCCGGTGAAATACTGTTTTTTTAATTTTTAAAACTAACTAAAATCTTTAGGATATTTTATGACTGGTAGTTTGACTGGGGTGGTCGCCTTCTAAATAGTAACGAAGGCGTGCAAATGGTAATAATAATTAATCAAAAATTAATTAAAAATTTAATGGTAAAAGATTGCTTGACTGAGTAGATTGACAGATCGAGTCAGAGACGAAAGTCGGCCATAGTGATCCAATAGTGCTGAATGGAAGGGCTATTGCTTAACGGATAAAAGGTACGTCAGGGATAACAGGCTAATGGGCCCTAAGAGTCCTTATCGACGGGCTTGTTTGGTACCTCGATGTCGACTCATCACATCCTGGAGCTGCAGGCGGTTCCAAGGGTTAGGCTGTTCGCCTATTAAAGTGGTACGTGAGTTGGGTTTAGAACGTCGTGAGACAGTTCGGTTCCTATCTGTCATTTAATAAAAACTAAAAAAACGTTTCTTTTGTACGAGAGGATTGAGAAATGTATACCACTGGTAAATCGATTGTACTGTTAATGGCATTGTCGAGTAGCTACGTATAAATTTTATAATTGCTGATAGCGTATAAGCAAGAAAATAATTTTTATGTTTTTTTAACCGGTCGTAGATAATGACTTTTTATAGGCGCGAAATTAAATTTGGTGACGAATCGTTTACGCGTACTAATTTTTGAATTTTTATATATGATTTTTTTGCAATTTTGGTATATTTTTTATAATCCTATAGTTTAATGGTAAAATATTTCGCTCATAACGAAAGGTTATTGGTTCGATTCCAGTTAGGCCTATTTTTTGGCTCTGCATAGTTTAATGGTAAAATCAATACCTTGCACGTATTAGATATCAGTTCGATTCTGATTGCGTCCATATACTTAATTTAACAGGGTGTAGCATAATAGGTAATGTGTCTGTTTTGGGAACAGAAGATTATAGGTTCGAGTCCTGTCACTCTGAGTTTTTAGTGTAACTTAATTGGTAAAGAGTTAACTTGTCGAGTTAAAAGATGCAGGTTCGAGTCCTGTCACTCTCAATAATTTTTTTAGTTTTTATATAGTATTTAGTTTAAATAGGGTAATTCTGTCAAAATGCTACAGAACTTTATAGCTTTTCTTCGCTTTCCGTTTTCATCCTTTCTATTCAGTTACATTTTTAATTTTTAAGTGAATTAGATTTGAATTGGCTATTTTTACCTGCTTTGTACAACTTAAGACTTTTATATAATAGCTTTTTCGGCTTTAAATAGTTATTCGGTATTTTTTTTTAGGTGTTTAGGGTAAAAGAACTTGGGGCAGGATCGATAAAAAATGTTAGAAAAACATACTTTTTTAATAACAATGTTAGATAAAAGTAAAATTTGTTATTAAGATTACTTAAGTTTGTGTATTTCTGATTATCTTGCTTGTTCAGCCTTTAAAATTTATATTCATTTTGCGTTTACTTAAAAGATTATTTGTTTTTTTGAGGTATTGTAAATGGAAACATATCAGGCTCATGCCCTGACGATGTAGGTTCGAGTCCTACCCTCTTGATTCTAATTTCTATTTTCAGTGTTGTCAAAGATATTATATTATATATAAGTAATTTTATTACCTATATAGACAATCGTTGGGTTTTATTCTGGCTCCGAGTGAACGCTGGTAACATATTTTAACACATGCAAATCGAACGAAGAGCAAAATATTGCTTTAAGTGGTGACCTGGTGAGTAGCATAGGAGAATTGAAGTGTAGGTTAGGTTAAATACCTGAATTTATTAATAAAGATAAAAGATTTATATCGCCTACAATAGAGCTTCTAAAGGATTAGGTAGTTGTTGTAGTAATTATTCAACAAGCCGACGATGCTTAGCTGGTTTGAGAGAATGATCAGCCACATTGGGACTGAAAACGGCCCAAGTCTTCTAAAAGGGCAGCAGTGGAGAATATTTGACAATGGGCGAAAGCTTGATCGAGTAATGTTACGTGGGTGATCAGAAGGCTTAATTGCTGTAAAACTCGTTTCGTCAAGGATTATAATGCAATCGTACTTGAAGGAGAAGCCCTGACTAACTTCGTGCCAGCAGTCGCGGTAATACGGAGAGGGCGAGTGTTATTCGCATTGACTGGGTGTAAAGGGTGCGTAGGTGGCTTGTTAAGTTTCAAAGTAAAGGTTAAATTCAAAGTTTAAAGGCTTTTTAATACTAACAGGCTAGAGTTTACTAGAAGATAGCTGAACATTAAGTGTAAAGGTGAAATTTTTCGATATTTAAAGGACATGCAATAGGCGAAGGCTGCTATCTATTTTAATACTGACACTGAGGCACAAAAGCATAGGGATCAAACAGGATTAGAGACCCTGGTAGTCTATGCCCTGACCGATGAATATTGATTATACTGCAAGGTGTAATTAAGCTAACGCGTAAATATTCCACCTGAGTACTACGACCGCAAGGTTAAAACTCAAAGAAACTGACGGAAGATTGTATAAGCGGTGGAGTATGTGGTTTAATTTGATATAACGCAAAGAATCTTACCAACCCTTGAATACAAGTTGTTTTAGCTCTGATATGGGTTATTCCTATTATTACTAGCTTTTTTATATAATGTGTTTTGATATATTATATTGACTTGTACAGGTGCTGCATGGTTGTCGGCAGTTCGTGTTGTGAAATGTTTTGTTAATTCATTTAACGGACGTAACCTTCAGTTTTATTTGTTTTCAAAAAAAATAAAGCAATATTAATTTGAAAATTAATTGAGAGAAGAAGAAGTCAAATCATTATGGCCTATATAGGTTGGGCTACACACGTACTACAATGGTAATTACAGTGTGAAGCAAAAATGTGAGTTTTAGCTAATCATTAAAAATTAACCTTAGTTCTGATTATTCTCTGTAAGTCGAGAGTATGAAGTAGGAATCGCTAGTAATCGCAGAATAGAATGCTGCGGTGAATATATTCTCAATCTTTGTACACACCGCCCGTCACGCCATGGGAATTGGTTTGATTAGAAGTGGTATAGGCTTAGATCCTGATTTCTTTTAATTTTTTTTAAAGCTTATCGTATCTTAGTACTAATCACGACAATTAGATTAAGGACTGGGGTGAAGTCGTAACAAGGTAGCGGTAGGGGAACCTGCTGCTGGACAAAATTTTTTTAAAGGGTATGCTTATTTTTAAACTAATAGATGCTATAAATTACGATGTTTTAATGATGATAAATAGATTATTAAATAATTTAACAAGCTTTTTTACTGATAATCGTTGATTATTTTCGACTAATCATAAAGATATTGGTACGTTATATTTGATATTTGGTGGTTTTTCTGGTATTATAGGCACAATATTTTCTATGATTATAAGGTTAGAGCTAGCTGCTCCAGGTTCTCAAATACTAGGGGGTAATAGTCAACTTTATAACGTTATTATTACAGCTCACGCTTTTGTTATGATTTTCTTTTTTGTTATGCCTGTTATGATAGGGGGGTTTGGAAATTGATTTGTCCCTTTAATGATTGGTGCTCCCGATATGGCTTTCCCAAGGTTAAATAATATAAGTTTTTGGTTATTACCCCCTTCTCTATTCTTATTATTATGTTCTTCATTAGTTGAATTTGGTGCTGGTACTGGATGAACAGTTTATCCGCCCTTAAGTTCAATTGTGGCGCATTCTGGTGGTTCCGTAGATCTAGCCATATTTAGCTTACATCTTGCGGGTATATCATCGCTTCTTGGTGCTATAAATTTTATTACTACAATATTTAATATGAGAGTACCTGGTTTGTCTATGCATAAATTACCGTTATTTGTTTGATCTGTATTGATTACAGCATTTTTATTATTGTTTTCTTTACCTGTATTAGCTGGTGCTATTACTATGCTTTTAACAGACAGAAATTTTAATACCAGTTTTTTTGACCCATCAGGGGGCGGTGATCCTATCCTTTACCAACATCTATTTTGGTTTTTTGGACATCCGGAAGTTTACATTTTAATTTTACCGGCGTTTGGTATAGTTAGTCAAATTATTGGAACTTTTTCTAATAAGTCTATTTTTGGATATATAGGTATGGTTTATGCTATGTTGTCTATTGCAGTTTTGGGTTTTATTGTTTGAGCTCACCATATGTATACTGTCGGTTTAGATGTTGATACTAGAGCTTACTTTACTGCCGCAACTATGATGATTGCTGTTCCCACCGGTATAAAGATTTTTAGTTGAATTGCTACACTATGGGGAGGTCAGATAGTTAGAAAAACACCTTTACTTTTTGTTATAGGTTTTTTAATATTATTCACTTTAGGTGGTTTAACTGGGATTGTTTTATCTAATGCCGGACTTGACATAATGTTACACGATACTTACTATGTTGTCGCCCATTTTCATTACGTTTTATCTATGGGTGCTGTTTTTGCTTTCTTTGCTGGATTTTACTATTGATTCTGAAAAATTTCGGGCTATACTTATAATGAAATGTACGGCAATGTTCATTTTTGGTTAATGTTTATTGGTGTTAACTTAACATTCTTTCCAATGCATTTTGTTGGTTTAGCGGGTATGCCAAGAAGGATTCCAGATTATCCTGATAACTATTATTACTGAAACATATTATCCTCTTTTGGTTCTATTATATCTTCGGTAAGTGTTATAGTGTTTTTTTATTTAATATATTTAGCCTTTAATAACAATAATACACCGAGGTTGGTTAAATCTATTCATTCTATTTTTTCACCTTATGTTAGTTTTCTAACTCAACGTTTTTTAACTATTCCTTCTATTAAATCAGTATCTGATTCCTCGTTTTTTAAATCTAAGATACTTGTTGTATTTTTTGTAACTATTTTATTTGCTTTTTTTGCTTTTCATGATTCTTTACTATGCTTAAACGATCATACTAACTCTTGAAAAATTGGTTTTCAAGATCCTACAACCCCCATCGCTTATGGTATTATAAAACTTCATGACCATATACTCTTTTTTTTAGCTGTTATTTTATTTGTGGTTGGTTATCTTTTATTGTCAACTTATAGAAAATTTTATTACGGTGGGTTAAATAATGATCTTCCAGAGTCAAAAAGTATTTCCGTATTTGCCACATTAGTAAATACTTATAAGGAGAATTTATCTTTTAACGTTGTTAATAGAACATACAACATAAATCATGGTACAACTATAGAAATAATTTGGACTATTTTACCTGCTTTTATACTTTTATTTATTGCTGTTCCTTCTTTTGCTTTACTTTACGCTATGGATGAAATTATTGATCCTGTATTAACTGTCAAAGTAATAGGCCATCAGTGGTATTGGAGCTACGAGTATTCGGATTATTCAGTAGTTTATTCTAATAAATTATTTGACTATGATTCTATTGACCGTTTTGCTGCTATGGAAATGATGTACAAAGATATGGGTTACTTAAAAGACCGTTCTTTGTTAAGTTATTTATATATACCTATGGTAATTCCAGAAACAACTATTAAATTTGATAGTTATATGATACATGAAGCTGAGTTAAATATGGGGGATCTAAGATTATTAAAAACTGACATGCCGCTCTTTTTACCAAAAAATACACATATTAGGCTTTTAATTACTTCTTCTGACGTTTTACATAGTTGAGCTGTTCCTTCTTTTGGTGTTAAAGTTGATGCTGTTCCAGGAAGATTAAATCAAACTTCTTTATATTTAAAAAATACAGGTACATTTTATGGTCAATGCAGTGAACTTTGTGGTGTTAATCACGCTTTTATGCCTATAGAAGTTTATGTGGTTAACCCTATCTATTTTTATAACTACGTTTATATTTATTTTAAAAACTTTAATTTAATATAAGTTAAAAATTAAAAAGGTTTTTTGCGTCTTAGTTTTCGTGCTATAGTTTCCAATATATTTCAAACTATTAAGTTTTGTAATAAAAAAAATAATTAATGATTAACTAATATTTAAAAAAATTACCTGAAATCATTCCGAACTCAAACGGTAAAAATTTTTAACTGATGTTTTATTTGATATATAATTCGAAAAAAACATCTTTTCGAGGCTAAACTACTCTAAATACTAAATTTTTTTAAATGTTTAAATTTTATAAACATAAATTGTACAAGAAATATCAAGATGAATTATGGGGTCATATTATATGTAAAAAGTCCTTTTCTTATAATAAGCGGTCGATATTGTTAAATTATAGAGACGTAGTTTTAAGGAATCGCTTACGCATAAAAACTAAGTTCAAATATTTTCGTAGAGGGTTTCTAAAAAACTTAAACTACAGTTTGTTACTGTTTAAGTTTTTTAGAAAGAGTATTCGTGTTTTTTCTTTTAAAAAGAGAAAGCCTTTTTTTAGTGTTTCGTTATCTTTAGGGGATAGGGGTTTTAGGCGTAAACGTAGATTTTTCTTTAGGAATTCAAAAATTGTTAGTTTATTGAAATTTAACATACTTTATACTGACTTTTTCAATTTAAATAGGGTTTTTACAAATGCCTCTAGGATTTGTGTTTATCCAAGTATTTATAAGCAAAATAAACTTTTTCAATTCCCTACCTTCAATGTTAATAAAAGGTTAACGTTTTACAGATCAAGGGTTTTTTTAAGGACGAACAATTTGCAATTTGTAATAAAAAAAAAACTGAATCTTCGTAAACAGAAGGTTTTTTTTTATTCTGTTCATATAGCCGCCCCTAAAAAAAAAGCCAAGAAATGGTCTTTGTTTGCCTTAAAAAATATTTATTATAAAAAAGTTTCGTTATTTTTTGGTTTTCGAAAAGTGGTAGATTTTTTTAAAATTTATAGCTTAGCACGTAAATTGTCAAAAGCTAACGTTTTTGCTGTATTTTTGATGCTTGAGGGTAGATTAGATAATTTTCTTATGAGGCTTAATCTTTTTCCGTCTATATATTTTATAAAAAAATTTATCGAGCATGGTAATGTATTTGTTAATAATACAGTTATTAATTATTCGTCTTATAACTTAAATTTTAATGAGTTAGTTTCTTTTAACAGAAGATATTATAAAAAATTATATTTTTTTATAAAATCCCAACTAAAACAACGAAAAGTCGTTATAAATTTACCCCCTTTTATTGAGGCGGACTATAAACTTTTAGTTGCTATGCTAATTAGAAACCCAGACGGATTGTCTTTGACTAAACCTATGTCTTTTAACTTATATACAAAATTTTTATCTGTAAATAAATAAAGTTTACTATAATAGGTAGCTCAGTGGTAGAGCGATGGTCTGAAAAACCATAGGTCGGTGGTTCGATTCCATTCCTACCCAATTTAATAATTTGAACTGTTAAATAACTTAGTGGTAGAGTATTAAATCTTCAGATTTAAGGCGGCGGTTCGATTCCGCCTTTATTTATATATCTATAGTTAAAAATGTTTAAGAATGTTAACAAACTATTTGCTGATAATTTTTTGTCTTTTAGCCTTATTTTGTAGTTTTATGGTTATCGCATCGAAAAATCCTATTCACTCAATATTGTATTTGATTTTGGTTTTTTGTAATGTTACGTTTGTTTTAATATTGTTGGGCGTTGAATTTATAGCAATTATATTTCTTATTGTTTATGTAGGCGCTATAGCTGTTTTGTTTCTTTTTGTCGTTATGATGTTGAATATAAAAATATTAGAGTTAGACGAGGTTTTTTGAAGGTATATTCCGGCCGGTTTATTAATAAGTAGCTGTTTTTTGTTTCAACTTTTTGCTTTTGGATTTAGCTTTAATATAGTTGAGGTTTTTAGTTTATTCTTAAATAGCGGCTTTTATTCAGTACATAAGCTCGCGCTGAGTTTTTCTGAAATCCCTAAGATATCTGGTTTATTGGTTAATGGTATTTACGTGACTCCAGTTTTGTCAGATTTTCAAATTAATGATTACACCTTTATTAACACTATATATAAAACCGATTCATTTTTTTGTTTTGTTAAATTGAGTGATTTTTCGGTTAACCTTTTACCTTTAAATCTTGAGATAACGAATACAGAAGTTTTAGGGTGGTTAATTTATACATATACATTTTTCATATTTTTAGTCGTTAGTTTGATATTATTAATATCTATGATCGGTTCGATTATACTTGTATTAAATCAAAATATTAATATAAAAAGGCAGGTTATTTTTAGACAATCGCTGCGGGATTTGAAGACCTCTGTTTCTTTAATAAATTAAGAATGTATCTACTGCCATTATTGTTTCCTTTATTAAATCTTTTTATCTCTTGTCTTTTAGGTAAGTTTTTAGGAAAACGGGTTTTACTTATTTTAGTAGTTAATATGTTTTTGTCAGCAGTTTTTTCTTTTTGGATATTCTATGAGGTGGGAATAAATAAATCAGTTTGTTACGTAGATTTGGGCACTTGATTTCATTTAGGTTTAGTAAAATTAAACTGGTTTTTTTTATTTGATAGTATTACTTCTGTTATGCTGTTGCTTGTTGTATTTGTTTCTTTGTTAGTTCACTTATATTCAATTGATTATATGGATGGGGATCCCCATATAATACGTTTTTTAGGTTATCTTTCTTTATTTACATTTTTTATGCTTATGTTAGTAACGTCAGGTAATTTCGTACAATTATTTCTCGGTTGAGAAGGTGTCGGTCTATCTTCTTACCTTTTGATAAACTTTTGGTATACAAGAGTACAGGCAAATAAGTCAGCTATGAAAGCCATTATAGTGAATAGGTTTGGCGATTTTGGAATTTATTTTTCACTTTTAATAATGTTTTTCTTTTTTAAAAGTTTTGATTTTGGTGTTGTTTTTAATCTGATTCGGTTTCTTGATGCTCAACCGGAGGTATCCTTTTTAGGCTTTAAATTAGGTAGGGTTGATCTTATCGTCATTTTTTTATTTTTAGGGGCAATCGGTAAATCAGCTCAATTGGGACTTCATACTTGATTACCCGATGCTATGGAGGGGCCAACACCTGTTTCAGCGCTTATTCACGCTGCAACTATGGTTACTGCAGGGGTTTTTGTTCTTATAAGATCCTCCCCTATATTAGAGTATAGTGCTTCAGGTTTGTTTTTGGTATCCTTAATAGGGGGTCTGACAGCCTTGTTTGCTGGTACTGTTGGTTTAGTTCAATATGATATAAAAAAGGTTATAGCTTATTCAACCTGTAGCCAATTAGGATATATGTTTTTTGCTTGCGGTATGTCTAATTATTCTGTCGGTTTATTTCATCTTTTTAACCACGGTTTTTTTAAGGCTCTGCTATTCCTCGGTGCAGGATCGGTTATTCATGCACTTTTAGATGAACAAGATATGCGTAAAATGGGTGGTTTAGTAAAATTAATGCCTTTAACATATGTGGCTATTTTAGTTGGTTCTTTGTCTTTGACAGGATTTCCCTTTTTAACTGGTTTTTATTCCAAAGAAGTCGTTTTAGAAATAGCTTTCTCTAAATTTTCAATTAATAGTTTTTTTGTTTACTGGTTAGGTGTATTTGCTGCTTTCATAACTTCTTTTTATTCTATTAGGTTAGTGTATCTTGTTTTTTTTGCAACACCTAATTCATATGTTAGGGCCGTTAGTTCTTCACATGAGTCCCGCTCCTTTATTTTTTATGTATTAAGTTTTTTAGGGTTTTTAAGTATTTTTATAGGTTTTATTTTTAAGGATCTTTTTATTGGATTAGGTACTGATTTTTGGGCAAATTCAATCTTTAATCTTTACATTAATTCTGACATTTTATATGCTGAATTTTTAGATTATTATTTTAAGCTAATCCCGTTAATTTTTAGTTTAGCTGGACTTTCCTTCTCCCTACTTGTTTACTTCGTAATATACGATTATACTTTTTTTATTGTTAAAAAAAGTATTTTTCGTTACGCTTATTTCTTTTTAGCTAAAAAATGGTACTTTGATCTTTTATATAATAATATTTTTGTATTTAACCTATTAAGTGCGTTTTATCTTCTTACATTTAAAATTATTGATAGAGGCTTGATTGAACTCTTTGGACCTTTAAGTCTTGTTAGATTAATTAGTAAATTTTCTGCTATATTTAGCTTGATTCAAACAGGATTCTTGTATAATTATATTTTTATTGTTCTATTAGGTTTAATGTTTTTTATTAAAATAATATTTTCTTTATTTTTTCCGGATTTTACCGCTTTTTTTAATTTTGGTTTATTTGTTTGTTTGCTAAGTTTAGTAATATTTTTATCCCTTGATAGTAAAAGTCAAAATACTTAATGAAAAATATATCCTTTAAAATAAATGATTTTCAATATACAATAAATAATAAGTTAACGCTTATACAAGCTTGCTTGAAGAATAAAGTTGATGTTCCCAGATTTTGTTTTCACGAAAAATTATCTATTGCAGGTAATTGTCGTATGTGTTTAGTAGAAGATTTAAAGCAAGTTAAACCACTAGCTTCGTGTGCAATTAATGTTTCGAATTCGATGAGCATTTATACAAATACACTGAAGGTAAAAAAAGCCCGGGAATCTGTACTTGAGTTTTTGTTAGCCAATCACCCACTGGATTGTCCGATTTGTGATCAGGGGGGCGAGTGCGATTTACAAGATCAATCTATAGTTTTTGGTAGTGACCGGGGTAGATTTTATGAATTTAAAAGGGCGGTAGAGGATAAAGACTGTGGTCCTCTTATAAAAACTATCATGAACCGGTGTATACATTGTACCCGCTGCGTTAGGTTTAGTAATGAGGTAGCCGGTATTAATATTTTAGGTATTACTGGTAGAGGTTCTAAAATGGAGATAGGTTTTTATATCGAAAATTTGATGCGAAGCGAGCTATCTGGTAATGTTATTGACTTATGTCCTGTTGGTGCGTTAACTTCAAAACCATTTGCATTTACTTCAAGACCTTGGGAGTTAAAGAGTTATAATTCAATAGATATTTTAGATTCTCTTCATAGCAATATAAGGGTTGACGTTCGAGGTACTAAAATTATGCGCGTACTTCCTAGGGTAAATTACGATTTGAATGAGGATTGGATTACAGATAAAATACGTTTTTCTTACGATTCTTTTAGACGCCAACGTTTATATGATCCTATGATAAAGGTGGGTGGTACCTTTTTAAAAATCGGTTGAAAAAAGTCTATGCTGTTTGTAAAAAAGCTTTTTTATAGTTTTATAAATTCTAATAATCAGTCTTCCTTTATTCCTTTGCGTGGTTATATGGGGGATCATTTAGATTTGGAAACGATTTATATATTTAAACGCTTTTTACTTCTAAACGGTTCTAATTTTTTTCTACCAACTGTCCAAAGTTCGGTTTGTAACGACATCACATCACTTTACTCATTTAATACACCGCTAACTCGGTTAAATGAATCTGACTTTTGCATGTTGCTTGATATTAATTTAAGGGTTGAATTACCGATTGTTAATTCTAAGTTAAAACACCTAGTTAGTAAAAAAATGTTGCCGGTTTTTGTTATAGGTTTTTATTCTAATTTTAATTATTTTGTTAAACATATCTCAAGTTCTTCTAAAACTTTGTTAAAAGTTTTAGAAGGATCTCACTGGTTGAGCACTAAAATTGCAAAAGGTTTTTCTTATAGGCCTTTGTTTTTAGTAGGCGACTCCTCTTCTTTATTAAATACTAATTTGCTTGCTTTTTTATTTCGTTTTACTAATATATCTTGTGATAACTGGAATGGTTTAAACATTATATCTAATGATTCTTCTTATTTTGCACTTAAAGAGTTTAACTTTTCGTCTGCGCATTCACAAAATAATGACCTTTTGAACTTTCCTATAAATTTTATTCTAAATTTTGATAAAGTGGCTTTAGCGAATCCCCATGCGTTTCAAATTTACCAAGGGCACCACGGAGATATAAATGCTATAAATTCAGATTTAATATTCCCAAGCACGTCTTTTATTGAAAAAAATACTTTTTATTCTAACTCGTTAGCCGTTGTCCAAAAAACTAAAAGAGTTCTTTTCAATCCAGGCAATTCTAGAGATGATTGAAAAATTTTAAACGCTTTAATTGATAATTTTGGTTTTTCTTATTTTAAGGTTAAATCTTCCTTTGATTTGATTTCATTCCTTTCCGAATCTACCCCATTTATATTGTATAAAAGATCCTCAATACTTAGGTTTTTTATCCCTTATGGCCAGACCTTTTACCATTTTTTTAATTATTTTTCAATTAATAATAATTATTATATGTCCGATTCTATCACCCGTAATTCTAAGATTATGTCTTTGTGTTTTTCTAGATTTAAAACTAAAGATTACAATTTTTTTAAATAAATTTGTAGGTTGCTTGTGGTTAATTCTAAATTTTAAAATTCCGCTATGCGTAAATTTTTAATATTTCTTAATTTTTTGTATTTTAAGTCCCCTTATGTTAAATTGTATATGGGTGTAATAATTATAGAGAAAAAATTTTCCAATGAAATTAAATTACGATTTTTTTTTAAATAAGTTTAGTAACGTCTACAATAACGATATAAGATTAGTTGATTTAAGTAATAAATGGTGGTATCACAACTGCAGGGTTCATTTTGCAGGTAACCAAAAACATAGTTTTCATATTGTTACAAGAAGTCCATGACCTCTTTATTCTTCTATAGCGGCTCTGATGTTTACTTTTGGTATGGTTATGCATATGCATAATTATTCTTACGGTAATTTGTTATCTTTAGCCGGTTTTCTTTTAATTTTGCTTATGATGTTTGTATGGTGAAGAGACGTAATTCGTGAAAGTACTTTTAGTGGTTATCATACAAAAAAAGTTCAACAGGGTTTGAGGCTTGGTGTAATATTATTTATAATATCCGAAGTAATGTTTTTCTTTTCTTTTTTTTGAGCTTTTTTTCATGCTAGTTTATCACCAAGTGTAGTTTTAGGTTCTGTTTGGCCACCTCTTGGTATTAACGTTTTAAATCCTTTAAAAATTCCATTATTAAATACTTTAATTTTACTTCTTTCTGGTTTAACTGTTACTTGAAGCCATCATGTTATTAGAGATAAATCGTGGCAAAAATTTTTCTTTTCTAGTACTGATAATGAAGAATTTAAAACCCCTCTTTTAGATAATTATGTAATTTGTGCTTTCGCCTTATTTTTAACTATATTTTTAGGTTTAGAGTTTACTGTGTGACAAGGCTATGAGTATTACAAGGCTAGTTTTTATATATACGATGGAGTTTACGGATCAACTTTTTATATGACAACTGGTCTACATGGTTTACATGTTATAATAGGGACTTTATTTTTAATAGTCTGCTTTTTTCGTCTAATTGATTTGCATTTTATTTATAATCATCATTTCGGATATGAAGCGGCTATCTGGTATTGACATTTTGTTGACGTAGTTTGGATTTTTCTTTTCTTATCTATTTATTGCTGAGGTTCTGGTGTAGATAGCTTTTTTAAGTAATTTTAACAAATGGGATTTTTACTATATTACATATTATTTATCTCTTTTATCTTATGATTAGCCGCATTGTTGGTTATTTCTTTTAGTATTTATGGTTCTTCGGAGAAGGTAAGGCTAGTAAAAAAAACTTCGTTATTTTTTTCTTTTTTTCAGTTTATATTAATACTTTTTTTTTGAATTTTATCAGATAATATTAATATTTTGGCTGAGTTTGATGTCTACAATTTTCAGCTCCATAAGCAGTGATTATTTCTTTACAATTTTCATTATGTTATTGGAATTGATAATATTTCCTTGCTTTTCTTATTATTGACATTTTTTCTGACTCCGGTGTGTATACTGATAAGTTGAAATAGCATAAAATATAAGTACAGTAGTTTTATTATTTGCCTTATTTTTATAACTTTTATTTTATTTAATATTTTTTGTGTTTTAGACTTGGTTTTTTTTTATATTTTTTTTGAAAGTATACTTATACCTATGTTTATCTTGATAGGGGTTTGAGGATCTCGTCAAAGAAAAATACATGCAGTTTACCAATTATTCTTTTATACTTTATTTGGTTCATTATTAATGCTTCTTGGGATTTTAGTAATATATTCGCATATTCAAACTACAGATATTAGAGTTTTATATAACACAAACTTTAGTTTTTATAGACAATTAATTCTTTGAGCATCATTTTTTTTTGCATTCTGCGTTAAAGTTCCTTTGTTTCCTTTTCATATCTGGTTACCAGAAGCGCATGTTGAAGCACCCACTGTGGGATCTGTTATTTTAGCAGGCGTTTTACTAAAATTAGGTACATATGGTCTTTTAAGATTTGTAATTCCAATATTTTGTGACGCTACGTATTTTTTTTTACCTTTTGTTTATACTCTATGTTTGCTTGGTATAATATACACATGTTGTAGTACTATCAGGCAGGTTGATTTAAAAAAGGTAATAGCATATGCGTCTGTTAGTCATATGAGCTTTGTTATTTTAGGTTTGTTTACTTCGAATATTCAAGGTATAGGAGGCAGCGTTTTTTTAATGCTTAGTCATGGTATTGTTTCAAGTGGTTTATTTTTTTGTATAGGCTGTATTTATGATAGGTATAAAACTCGAATTTTACGATATTATAGTGGTTTAGTTTCTACTATGCCTATTTTTAGTTTTTGTTTATTCATATTAATACTTTCAAATATTAGTTTTCCAGGAACAAGTAGTTTTGTTGGTGAGTTTCTGATATTGCTAGGTTTATTCGAAAACAATCACTTTGCAGCTTTAATTGCCACCTTTAGTATTATTTTGACAGCTGTATATTCAATTTGATTATATAATAGGATAATTTTTAATAAGTTAACCACCCGTTATTATTTAAAGTTTTCTGACTTCTCAAAAAAAGAATTTGTTATAGGTTTCAGTTTTTGTTTTATTACGGTATTATTTGGCTTAAAAGGCTCTTATATTATTTCGTTAATTGAAGCCCCGCTGTACGTATATTTAAGCTTTAAATAAATTTATGAATATTTTAAACCTTTTTAATTTAACTTTTGATAAAAAATTACTCAAGTATGATTTAACCTCTAGTTATGGTCTTTTTTCTAATGATTTAAGCTTTTTTCATTTTGAGATATACTTTATTCTTTCTATAATCACGTTTTTAATTTTTTTTGTTATATTATCCAATAAAAAAAATTACCGTTCTAACTATTATTTAAATGTCGGTGGGATATTTGTAAATCTGCTTCCATTTGTTATTATACTGCTTATTTTTATTTTAAATAACAATACTTCAGACTCATACTACCTGTTTGCTGGTTTTTATTATAGTGACGCTGCTATTGTTTTTTTTAAAAATATAATTTTGTTAGGATTTCTTATTTTTATTTTTGCTATAAAACAATATATATCGCATTTTAAACACTACGATTTTGAGTTTATCTTAATCTTATTTATTTCCCTTTTTAGTAGTATATTGCTCTTAAATTCAAATGATTTAATTAGTTTATTTTTTATAGTCGAATTACAAAGTTTAACTTTTTATATACTAGTTGCGTCTAAACAAACTTCTTCTTTTTCTACAGAAAGCGGTTTAAAGTATTTTATTTTAGGCTGTTTTTCGTCCGGTATTATACTTTTTGGAATTTCCCTAATATATGGTTTTACGGGTCTACTTTCTTACACCGATTTAACGTTATTTCTATCAGAGGTTCAAATAACCGGGTTTACCCTTAATTCTAGTTCTATGTCTTTTAGCGGATTCCTTGTCGGTTTTTTACTTTTGACAGTCGGTTTCCTTTTCAAGCTTGGTTCAGTCCCGTTTCATATGTGGATGCCTGATGTTTACGAAGGTTCACCTCTTTTTGTCACAGCATATCTGTCAACCATACCAAAAATAGCTCTTATGTTTGTTATTTTTAAATTATACTATTGTATTTTTTTCGAGGTTTTTTTATTTGCCCAAGGCCTGTTCACACTGACCGCGTTGTTCTCAATTATACTAGGCTCAGTAGCGGCTATTTATCAAATTAAATTAAAAAGAATGCTTACCTATAGTATGATTACTAATACAGGTTATTTATTATTTGGTTTATCTTTAGGTGATATTTCTGGAATATATGTAACTTTGTTTTATCTTATTTCGTATATTTTTATTATGGTGGGTTTATTTTTTTGTTTTTTATCTTTAAGGGATCGATCAAGCGGGCTCCTTGTTAAAAGAATAAACATGTTTTCTAATTTGTTTGAAGTTAACCCCTTCCTGTCATTTAGTATTTTTATATTACTTTTTTCAATTGCAGGTGTACCGCCATTGTTAGGCTTTTATAGCAAATTTTTTTTATTTTTATTTTCTTTAAAATATAAGATGTATTGGTTAACAATTCTTTTTGTTATTTTTAGTGTTATAAGTGTATTTTATTACATAAGGTTGGTTAAATTAATGTATTTCAATAGAAGTACTGGTTGAGTCTTTTTGTCAGATGTGCCGTTTTTAAATTCTTTAGTAATTTCGGTTATTACGATCGTAAACGTCTTATTTTTTTTTAATCCAAATCTTCTTTTTAAACTTATTTATAATTTTAGTTTTTATTTTTACATATAATAAAAAATATAATATCTTTTGTATGTTAAATCGTGTAAATCTAACAGTAAACCAGTTAATAGCATCCGACCTTTTTCTAGGTTATCATATTGCAAATTGAAATCCGCGTACAAATTTTTTTTTAATAGGTAAATACAAAAATACAAATATATTTAATATGAGTTATACATACCTTTTATCTAAAAAGTTTATTGGGTTTTTAAATGAATTGTTTGTAAATAAGGGGCATTTATGGATGGTAAATGAAAACTTTTCTTTGTTCAATAGAAGTGTTGAATTATGCCAGCTCCGTAGCTTATTTCCGGAAGTCTCTTTTTTAAACTCTAAATGGTGTAAGGGGATGTTGTCTAATTATAAATATGTCTCCATTATAAAACCTTCCAAGTTTCCTCACGGCATTTTTGTTCCTAATGTTCAAAATAATCATTATGTTATAAATGAATCTTTTATTATAAATATACCGTCTATCGCGATAGTGGATACAATCGACAACCCATCGAATGTTTTTTATCCGATCCCGGGTAATTCAAAAAGTTTAAAGTCTTTGTTTTTTTTTTATCTAATTATAGCTAAAACTCTTTTCTACTCTCGCTATATTATTTCTTCCAGATTTATTTTTAATTCGGTTAGTTTTTCTTCGAAAAAGCTTAGCAAAAAAATATATGCCAATTTTTTTTTTAAGGATTATTTTTCTTTTTTCAAAAAAAAATTTTTGTTAGATAATATAGTATTTGTGTTAAAATCTAGTTTTATTACAAGAAAAAAGTTTAATTTCCTTTTTCGCCCTAAATTACGCTCACCCCTTAAAGCTATTTTATTTAGATGGAAAATGCCTTTATTGATTCTTCTAAATATTTTCAAAAATGTTTTACATTGGGGTATCCTTAATAAAATAGCAATAAAAAAACGCCTAATAGTTAAAAGTTTTGTTTTTTTTAAAACACTAGCTATTATTTTTTTTTAATTTTTTGTTCCTTTCTATAAACTTCAGGTGGATATAACTTAATAGGTAAAGTGACAATTTGTGAAGTTGTAAATATGGGTTCGAGTCCCATTATTCACCCTCTGTATCGTTTGGCGGAATTGGTAGACGCGATGGGCTTAAAACCTATTTCCATAAGGAGTATTGGTTCGATTCCAATAACGGTCATTTTTACTTGTAGTAAAGTTTCGATAGTCTAAATTTTTTTTTATATCGTTTTACAATTTTAATGCTTATAATCAAGGGTGAGTGTGCATTTATAACTAATTTAATATTTTCTTTTTTAATACTATTTTTTAGTATCAAAGTATTAGATTTTCTTTTTTTTACGACACACAGTCCTATAAATGAAGAGATTTTTATTTCATCCTCCTTTAGTAATAAATATTTTATATATAAAACAGATCCTGTTTTTATAATATTATTGTATAAATTATTTTTTTTTTTAATAATTTTATTGATTAGGGTCATTTTTAAAAAATAATTTTAATATTTTTTTTATTGCTGATATTTATAGTTGTTTTAATAAAAATCTTTTTAAAGTTTTCGGATATTATGCAGCCTTTTGTTATGGCAAATATGTATGAATCTAGGTCTAAAGTGACAATCATTTTAGTTTGGTTGTACGATCCTATAGGTAAGTTATATTTGCTTTTTTTTAATAATATGTCATAACTATTATTGTTAGTTTTTGTACTAGACTTTTTTTTTAATCGAATAGCGTACATTTTTGTAAAAATTATTTATCAGCATATAACCATGTTTTTTTAAATAAAAAAAACAAAGATGAAAAATTTAGAAATTATTTTACAAAGTTCTAAAATGATAGGTTCTGGTTTAGCGACTTCAGGTTTAATTGGAGCAGGTGCTGGTGTTGGTATAGTTTTTGGTTGCTTGATTTTAGCTTTTTCTAGAAACCCAAATTTACAAAAAGAATTGTTTAGTTATGCTTTAATCGGTTTCGCTTTAACTGAAGCTATAGGGTTATTAGCTCTGGTTATGGCTTTTTTAATTTTATTTATATAGTTTTATTTTACTATGTTAGGGTATCCAAGTTCGGTTAAAGGGAAAAGGCTGTAAACCTTTTGCTACAATGCTTCACAGGTTCGAATCCTGTCCCTACCATCCATTAATTTTTTTTAATTTATTTTAACTATGCGTTTTATAAAAAAATATCCTTTATTAAATATAGTAAATAGTTTTTTAATAGATTATCCAGCTCCTCCAAATATAAGCTACCTATGAAACTTTGGAGCTTTAGCTGCTTTTTGTCTCGGTATTCAAATTGTTACAGGTATATTTTTAGCAATGTTTTATGTTCCTAGTATAGAAAGTGCTTTTTCTAGTGTTCAATATATAATGAGGGATGTTAATTATGGTTGATTAATTAGATATATTCATGCCAATGGTGCATCATTCTTTTTTATATGCGTTTATATACATGTTTTTAGGGGGTTATACTATAATTCTTACATTACACCACGTGAGCTTCTTTGAAATTTGGGTGTAACAATCTTAATAGTTATGATACTTACAGCTTTTTTAGGTTACGTTTTACCGTGGGGACAGATGAGTTTTTGAGCAGCTACTGTCATAACAAGCCTTTTTTCGGCGATTCCTGTCGTTGGAGAATACATAGTTATATGGTTGTGGGGCGGTTTTTCTGTTGATAATGCTACGTTAAATCGCTTTTTTAGTTTACATTATTTACTACCTTTTGTTATTGCCTTACTATCTTTAATTCATGTTGCTGTTTTGCATGAAAGTGGTTCTAGTAACCCTTTAAATATAGCATTATCTGTTTCTAATAAAGTTCCCTTTCATCCTTATTTTATATTTAAGGATTTATTAGGAATTATTTTCTTTCTAATTGTCTTTTGTTATGCTGTTTTTTTCAAGCCCGATAGTATTATTGATCCAATCAATAATGTTCCGGCTAATCCACTAGTTACACCTACTCATATTGTACCTGAATGATATTTCTTACCATTTTATGCTATATTGAGGTCAATCCCTAATAAGCTTGGCGGCGTTATTACTTTAGGTTTAGCTCTAATAGTATTGTTTTTATTACCTTTTATAACTAATAATGTTTTTAAAGGTTCATTTTTTGAAATTTTTAAAACAATACTATTCTGATCATTTTTTTCCGTTTGTGTTTTATTAGGTTGAATTGGTTTTAAACCTATCGAAGATCCTTATTTAATGCTAGGCCAAATACTTACTATTCTTTACTTTTTTTACTTTTTTAGTTTAGCTGTTATAGTTCCTGCTTTACAAGCTTATACTTTTAAAAATGTATTTAAAAAATAATGACAAGCTTTAGTATTTTTTTCCTATTATTTTTTTCCTTCGTTATGTTTTTTCTTGGAATTTTAGGGATATTTATTACTAGGAAAAATATCATTATAATATTGGTTTCTATAGAGCTGATGTTATTGGCGGTTAACTTTAACTTTGCTATATTTTCTGTCTTATTAGAGGATATGTTTGGTCAGGTTTTTATTCTTTATACTTTAACTTTAGCTGGTGCAGAGGCGGCCATTGGTCTTGCTATTTTGATTATTTTTTATAGAATAAGGGGTATAATTAGTGTTAATTTTGTTACATCTTTAAAGGGGTAGTTTATATAAAGAAGAGTATTTTCAGGGTGAAATTAATTAAAATTATTAAAGATTTTTTTAATAAAAAACAAGTTTACGTTAAAGTTTATTCGGATTGGCTAAACTATTCTATTTGAAATAGGGCTATTTTTGTTTACACGGCGGCTAGTTTTAGTGTGTTTGTAAGATATGTTTTATATTCTGTACATAATGGTTTTTGATTACCTAACTCCCTTACACTCTACTCTGCGTTTTTTTCTTATACTGTTGCTACTTTCTTTTTATTATTATTTGGTGTTTTAAGAAATATAACTCTGAGTGATTACATGAAAAAATTTATTGATATTGATAGAATTCGTGAAAATAGAATAAGGAACCAGAAGTTTATGGAACTGGTTGCTGAAACACATAATGCTCATAGTTCTTTTAAGTTTTATTCCTATAATCCGTTTTTGATTTTTGGTATTTCGTTTTTTCTTGTATCTTGGTCTTCTAATATGGGCTTTGGGGTTCTTGTATCTAGCCTTGTATCCTTATACGGTATGTTGTTACTTATTAATTTATTTTATTTTGCAAGGTGTATATACTTAACGCCCGTTCCGGAAGACTTAAAAACTATAAGACCTGCTTGGTTGGTAAAATTAAATAATTTTAATGATAACTTAACGTTAATGAATGGTGTTGCCAATGCCGTTACTGAATCTGCTACTGGATCTGGTTTGGGTAAGAGGATTTTAAATAAAATTTCAAGTACGGTGTCAAGGTCCTTTAATTATGCCACTGATACCAAAAATGCTAGAGTAGTTATCAGTAGTCTGGCACTTGCTAGTAGTGTTATTGTGGGTGTGGATTATACTTCTGCAGAAGCTAGTCAAAGGACTTCTTATCTAACTAGAGTTTTTGAGTTTGGTGAGAATGGTACCTATTCAACAGATCCGGATACGCGATCAAAAGCAGCAGCTTTAAGAAGAAAGCGTGTGGATCTTCTTGATTGTTGTGAATCTAATTCGTGTTGTTTAGATGCTGAGCTTGTTGAAAACAAATATGAAATGATCAGACCTTATGAGACTAATCGCTACCTAATCCTTGAGCAGGAAAAAGCTATTTTTGAACAAAAAGCTACTGCTCTTGAACAAAAAGCTACTGCTCTTGAA
>SWCD01023728.1_pt1 | contig 36021 bp, 38 predicted proteins | sample 4693011 | NCBI WGS metagenome assembly SWCD01 (sample SAMN10267278, study PRJNA491770) | bioreactor metagenome | isolation source: DHS bioreactor inoculated with marine | place: Japan: Omine Ridge, Nankai Trough | reverse complement strand
TGGTGTCATGCGTGCAACCGAAATTGATGCGTTATCTGGCCTCTGAAGTGAATTTGCCGCACTGGGTCGATACTGTCGGCAAGTCCGGGTATGTCGATGTAAGGCTGTTGACCGCAGATGGATTCGTGTTTCGCTTCCTGACCAGACTGGACAGGGCACACGCATCCACAACACCGATTTTCATCGCGTGGATGGTCGGGGGATCGCTGTTTCTCCTGCTGATTGCCATCGTGTTCCTGCGAAACCAGATCAAACCTATCGTCAAGCTGGCTGCCGCAGCACAGAGTTTCGGCATGGGACAGGACGTGCCTGATTTCCGGCCCAGTGGTGCAGCAGAAGTGCAATCAGCGGCACTGGCATTTCTGAAAATGAAGTCCCGCATCGAGCGCCATGTTGAACAGCGTACCGCCATGCTGGCCGGTGTCAGCCACGACCTGCGTACGGTTCTGACCCGTTTCAAGCTGGAACTGGCACTGCTTGAAGCATCGCCGACCGTGCATGCACTATCGGAAGATGTCAGCGAGATGCAACGCATGCTGGAAGGCTATCTGGCATTTGTCCGGGGCGACGGCGGTGAGTCAACTGCGGCGACAGAAATCGTCGGCCTGCTTGGCGTGGTTGCCGATGACATGAGCCGGTCCGGCCATCCGATTGTCCTCAACACACCACGCAAAGTCATTGTGGCGCTGAAACCTGATGCCTTCAAGCGCTGTGTTGGCAACCTGGTGCAAAACGCGGCCCGCTTTGCCGGGCAGGTGGAGATTACTGCTGTGCATGATGGCGACTACCTGCGCGTGGTGGTGGACGATGACGGTCCGGGCATTCCACCGGAGCAGTATGATGAAGTGTTCAAACCGTTCGTTCGGCTGGACGTTGCCCGCAACCAGGATACAGGAGGAACCGGGCTCGGCATGGCGATCGCACGCGACATCGCGCAAAGCCATGGTGGGGACATCTCGTTGTCTCCGTCCATGCTCGGTGGCTTGCGGGCCGAAGTGAGGATACCGACGTGGTAGTGAAAAGCCACGCGGGTCATGTCTGTTCGGGGGTGGTCGATGCTGTTTCTCAGACATAGGTTCATGTTGTTCGGTTTTGCATTAGTCCTGTTGGTAGGTCCAACCGGACACCAAGCGGCCGTTGCGCAGAGTTCGCCACCGGTTGATTTCAGACTGATTTACCAGGCTGCTCAACTGGCCACCCACGCCTACGACAAAAAGTCCGACATACTTGCGCGATATGGCGCGAAAGCCGCGCGCGTCAACACGCCCGGCAAGACCAACGTGCAGTACGTGCTGTTGCAGGACCATCAGCGCCGGACGCAATTTGTTGCTATTCGGGGAACCGTGGATGGCATCAACTGGAGTCTTGGCAAGGATAGAAGGATCGTTCGGGACGATAGATCCGGCGTGCTGCTGCACCGGGGCTTCAGGCGGGCCGCCGATGCCATTTACCGAGACATCAAGGCACATCTCGATCCGCAGTACACCACTTACCTGACAGGGCATTCGCTGGGTGGCGCGGTGGCGGCCATTATGGGCATTTATCTGTGGGATGATGCATACAAGCTCGGCGGAATTTATACATTCGGGCAGCCGAAGTTCACCAATCTGCGAGGTGCGCGGATTTACACGGACCTGCCACTTGTGAGGGTTATCTACCAGAACGACACCGTGCCGCTATTGCCGGACAGAGCCCGCGGGAAGCGGCAGAATTTCGTCCATATCGGCGCGGTTATCAACCTGCTTTCCGGACCGTACTATCTTTACGGCACGGCGGATCAGGCCACGAAGTTTTCCAAGAGGTCGTTACGGAAGATGCTGTTCCAGATCAGCTTGCCGGATCACAAGATGAAGTGGTATCTGCAGAGCCTCCGCGACAAGCTGGACGGTGCGCAGCCGGTCCGTTTCAAAGACCGCAACAAACATATTACGCGGCACAAATATGGCACCGGGGTGGATACGGCACCGGTTAAACGCAGCTACAATTTCAACCACCACCCCTGACATGTCGGTAAAATTCAGTGCAGTCGCGAACCGTTGGGGGCGTCCTTGTCGATACCGGCAAGCACGACGTGGCCATCGGCGTCGGAAAAGCCGAGAGTCAGCACTTCCGACATGAACGGTCCGATCTGGCGCGGCGGGAAGTTGACGACGGCGGCCACCTTGCGACCCGTCAGGTCTTGCGGTGTGTAGTGCTCGGTTATCTGGGCCGATGACTTTTTCACGCCGATCTCGTCACCGAAATCAATCTTCAGCTTGTAGGCAGGTTTGCGCGCTTCCGGGAATTCCGACACCTCAACAATGGTGCCGATGCGAATGTCGACCTTCATGAAGTCGTCGAAGCTGATGGTACTCATGAGGTCGTCGTCTCCGGTGCAGACGTCTCCGGGGCCGGAGGCGGTGGTGTGGCGGGCGTGGTTGTCTCGTGTTCGTGCGATGGCGCCGGTCCGCGCCGGGCCTTGATGAAACCTCGCGCCAGGCTGGACAGCGCCGTGGCCAGTGTCATGGGGGTTTCCAGCCGCTTGATCCAGTCCGCACCATCGCGCAGAGAGCGGTCCAGTTGCGCCATGGTGCGCGCAAGTCCGGCATCATCGTCCCTGGCCCACACTCTCAGCGTGCGTACATAGACCAGCGCAAGTCCGGTGGTTTTCATGGCACCGCGCAGACCGGAATCCTCCAGCCCCGCTGCCGACAGCACCCAGTCCTGCGATTGCAGCATGGATCCTGAAAGGGTTGCGAAATCCGACAGGGACGCAGCCGGCGTGGCAACGATGGACCGGATGGCGGGTTTGTCGGCATCCATCAGTTCCAGACGTCGCATCAGGATGTCGAACAATCGATCATGCGCGGACCCCGTCACGGGATCGGATTCCAGTGAGGCAAGCATTCTGGAATCAAGTTGGCGGCCATAGAGCCGCAAAATGTCTGCCTTGCCGCCGATCAGGCCTGCAAGGTCTGCCAGTGACAGTTCAGCTTCTGCGGCGATATCTGCCAGTTTCACTTCGCCCCACGCGCGCGTGGCGGCAAGTCGAAATGCAGCAGTTACAATTGCGTTCTCGTGCTCGTCCATGACAAGGCTCCTGTTGGCTTCGTCGATCAGCTTCCAGATTGCAGTGTTGAAACAATGAGCACAAGTTGACCGATTGGCGCGTGTGTTATCATACCAAAGGAACCGACTATTGACCCATTTGACCGATTTTTCGCGTTTGCTGGCTAGGCATGCTTCGCGCCGTGGTCTGGTTGACCACAAGTGGAGCATAACGACGTCCGGCGGGCGCGCAAAATCGGCCTTCGGTGGCCCCAATCCGTCCATCTGGTGCGTTGCGGCGCTTGCCCGATACACCGCATCGCGCTGCGCACCGCGCCTGCCAGAATGAACGGATTTGACACCATCAAACAAGTCAATAGTCAGTTCCTTTGGTATTATCCAGCCAGTTCGCGGGAGCGCTTTTCTGCCGCGGCCGTTGCCCTGATCATCAACTGCTTCATACCGTCGTGATCAGCCATCAGAACCTGAAGAGCTGCATAGGTTGTTCCCTTGGGCGAGGTGACGTTTTCGCGAAGAACACCGGCCGGCGTGCCGGTTGCACGCATCAACTCACCGGCACCTGAAACAGTGGCGCGCGCCAGTTGCTCCGCGACATCGGCTGGCAGGCCCAACTCCATCGCCGCGGCGGTCATGCATTCTGTCATGTAAAAGATGTAGGCAGGTCCTGACCCTGAAATGGCGGTGCATGCGTCAATCATGGCTTCGTCAGGTACCGTGACCACTTCGCCCAGCGACGCCAGTAGCGCGGTTGCAAGCCTGGACTGATCCGGCGAGACACCGTCACTTGCCGCCATGGCGGTGATGCCGCGACCGACTGCGGCAGGCGTGTTGGGGATTGTACGGATGACCGGCGTGTCTTTTCCAAAGTGCTGGCGGAAGGCGGCAATTGTCTTGCCTGCCACAACAGACACAATCAGCGGATTGCCGCTGGCAAGATTTGCCATGGCCGGCAGTATCTCGTCCACCATTTGAGGTTTTATGGCGACAAGAATGGCCTCGATACCACTGACACTGTCCAGTGATGGATTGTGACTGATCGAGTGCTGCGCAATCACTGCCATGGTTTCCGGCGGCGGAGCAGGGTCAAAAATTGTCACCTGATCGCCTCTGACGCCGGCCTCGAGCCAGCCTTGCAGCATTGCCGTGCCCATTTTACCGGCACCGATAAGAACCAGACGCCCTGTTAGGCTGGGTGCAACAGACATGGCTCAGGCCTCTCCGACTGTTTCCAGCAGGCTGGACTGGATGGCTTCGTCTGCTGACTTGCCGGCCCAGATGACAAACTGGAATGCCGGGAAATACCGCTCGCAAGCGTCAAGTGCCGTATGGACCAGCGCTTCACACTGGGCTTCGCCGAGGTCTGCCTGGCCGGTCAGCAGCAACGAATTGCGGAACATCAGTGATCCTTCATTGCGCCAGACATCAAAGTGGCCAAAGAAAAGCTGTTCATTGATCTGTGCCACAAGCCGGATGATTTCATCGCGTCTGCCCTGAGGTACCTTCATGTCAAATGAACAGGCCAGGTGCAGGCCTTCAAGCTGGCTGTTCCAGTTGAGTGACAAATGCAGGTCGGTCCATGAACCGGCGACGATCATGTTGATCTCGTCATCGGCGGACCGGTCAACGAACCAGTCATGGCGCGAAGCCAGCAGTTCCACGGTCTCCAGTGGATGAACCAGATCATGCTTTATCGCCTGCGCCGCTGTCATATCCATCGCTCCCAAGGCAACCAGCGTTCTCATGAACGCATGAAGTTGCACGACCATCCGGTACCTGGGCATCCTGTCTGCGAGCGAGGATCCCGCCCGGCAGCAAGCCGCTCAAGTACTGGTTCGCCGCCAGAGGTGACGAATCAGGTCATGTACGGAAATTGACGAATGTTCGTCTGCGTCGCAAGAGTCAGCGGCCATAAGCGATGATTCCTCCACACCGCAAGGGGGATAAACCACAATTCAGGGCACAGAACTCACTTCTTGGCGGTGGAAGACTTGGCAGCAGGTTTCTTTTTTGCGGACGACGCCGGTTTTGACTCCAGCGCGGCGAGCCGTGCTTCGAGCGCCACTATCTGGGCGCGCAATGCCTCGTTTTCCGTGCGTGCCATGCTGGCCATGTCGCGTACAACGTCAAATTCCTCACGTTGTACGACCTGTATGTCTGCCAGAACCCGCTCAATCTGGGCCTTGACCAGATTGTCCACTTCGCGACGGGCACCTTGTGCTGCACCGGCGGCGTTGGTCATTACCTTGGCCAGTTCGTCAAAGAAACGTGAGGACGGTCTTGTCATGGTACAGGTATCTCGGCTGTTGGAAACGGGAGTGCTATCCTTTAGGTAGGGTGTAGTGTGGGCTTTCGCAAGCCTCCAGGATCTGTGACCCTGTATGGCAAACCAAAAACGCAACCCAATCGGCGGTCCTTTCATGCCCACCTTGTTTGCCGTTCCTTTCCCGATAATAGATCCGGTGGCGGTCTCGTTCGGTCCGGTGGTCATCCGCTGGTACGCGCTGGCCTATGTCGTCGGCCTGATGGCAGCTATCTGGTATGCCAAGCGGTTGGTGACCAATGAAGCGCTGTGGCCGGGGTCCAAACCACATACATCGCCGATGCAGCTTGATGATTTGCTGTTGTGGTCAACGCTCGGTGTGCTGCTGGGGGGCAGGCTGGGTTATGTGTTGTTCTACAACCCGGCCTATTTCTTTCATAATCCGGCGGAAATCCTGCAGATGTGGAATGGCGGCATGTCATTTCATGGCGGGTTTCTGGGGGTGGTTGTTGCATGCTATTTCTACGGTCGCCGCAATGGTATCGGCATGTGGCAATTGCTGGACCTGGGGGCTGCCAGCGTCCCGATCGGCTTGTTCCTCGGCCGGCTGGCAAACTTCATCAATGCAGAATTGTACGGCAAGGTGACAGATGTGCCGTGGGCCATGGTATTTCCCGGTGGCGGTCTGGACCCGCGCCACCCGAGCCAGCTCTATGAAGCGGGCCTGGAGGGTATTGTGCTGTTCGCGGCGGTTCGGTTTGCCACTCATGGGTTGAAATGTCTGCCACGTCCCGGTGTGGCCTCCGGGGTGTTTGCAACAGGATATGCGCTATCGCGCATCATAGTGGAATTTGCGCGTGAACCCGATGCCCATATCGGCTATCTCTCCGGCGGCTGGGTCACAATGGGCATGATATTGTCATTGCCGCTGCTGGGTGTCGGTATCTGGTTATTGTCCCGGTCAAGTGGTTCGAACCCCGGGAGCGCAGCATGAGCAGGTCGAAAACGGATACAGTTGAGCGCCAGAGTGCGCTTGGCAAGATCATCGCGGACATGATTGCGGTTGACGGGCCGATGCCGGTTGACCGGTATATGGCGCTGGCGCTGGGGCATGAAAGTCACGGCTATTACATGGGCCGCGATCCGTTCGGACGCGCCGGAGATTTCATTACCGCACCTGAAGTATCGCAAATGTTCGGCGAGCTGATCGGCATATGGTGCGCTGCCGGATGGCAGATGATGGACGCACCGGCAGAATGGAATCTCGTTGAACTGGGGCCGGGCAGGGGTACATTGCTGGCCGACCTGGTACGGGCCTGCTCGGTGATGCCCGGCTTGCGCGAAGGCATGAACATCCACCTGGTTGAAATGTCGCCGGCGTTGAAAACCATGCAGGCTGAAACTCTCAAACGCGCCGGTATCGAAGCCACCTGGCATGAGCGTCTGGAAGATGTTCCCGACGGTCAATCGCTGATCATTGCAAATGAGTTTTTCGATGCCTTGCCGATCTGCCAACTGCAGAAACAGGCCGGGCAATGGCATGAACGTGTTGTCGGGTTGAGCGGGGACGGCAAGTTGGCGTTCGGCCTCGCAAGTGACCGCGTGGCGCCTGCGCTGGTGCCGTCCTGGGCAGAAAGCGGGGAGGATGGTGACATCGTCGAGTTTTCGCCGGTACGCGATGCCGTCGCGCGCGAGATCGGCCGGCGCATTACCACGCATATGGGGGCAGCCCTTATTATCGACTATGGCCACATGCGCTCTGCTGCAGGCGATACGCTGCAGGCCATTCGCAAGCATCAGTTTGCCGACGTTCTGGCTCTACCCGGTGAAGCTGATGTCACCTCGCACGTGGATTTCGAAGCATTGACAGGGGCGGTTACCGCTGATGGGGCCAAGCCCTATGGTCCGGTCATGCAAGGTGACTTCCTGATCAAGATGGGTCTGAAGGAGCGCGAGGAGATGTTGCGTGCGCGCGCTGACGCCCGGCAGCGCATTCGCCTGGCAAAGGGAGCCCAAAGGCTGGTTTCCGGCAATCAGATGGGGCAGTTGTTCAAGGTGCTGGCGGTCACCCATCCCGACATGCCCAAACCTGCCCCGTTCAATGTGGAGCCAGCATGATCGAAGCCTCCAGCCTGTCTTCCATGAACGCGATAACGCATGGATTTTTCACTCGCCAGGGCGGTGTTTCGGACGGCATCTACGGGTCTTTGAACGCTGGCTACGGTTCCGATGATGATGCTGCAAACGTGAGCGAGAACCGGCGCCGGATGGCCGCGAAACTGGGCGTGGACGTCGGGCGACTGCTCACCATTCACCAGTGGCACAGTTCAGATGCGGTGTTTGCCGAAAAACCCTGGGATGTGCGCCAGCCGCCGGAAGGTGATGCGGTGGTGACCGACAGGCCCGGAATTGCTGCAGCCATCCTGACGGCGGACTGTACACCGGTGCTGTTCAGTTCAGGTGATGGCCGGGTTGTCGGCGCAGCCCATGCCGGATGGAAAGGCGCCATCGGCGGCATACTGGCGTCAACTGTTGCGCGTATGAAGGAACTGGGCGCCCGGGATATTCATGCAGCGATCGGCCCGACAATCAGTCAGTCAAACTACGAAGTGGGGCCGGAATACCAGGCGCGATTCGTCGAACGCGATGCAGCCTGGGAGCGGTTCTTCCTTCCTGCGCACAAACCGGCACACTTCATGTTCGATCTGCCCGGATTTGTGCGGTCATGCCTGGACGATATGGACCTGGCCTGCATCGAAGATACCGCACTGTGCACCTATGCGGATGAACAACGGTTCTTCTCGTATCGGCGTTCCGTTCATCGCGGCGAAACCGACTATGGACGCCAACTTTCAGCTATTTGCATCAAGGGATAATGACAGGTCATGGCGCTGCATTTTGAACTCAGTGAATACCGGGCACGGCAGAAAAAGGTCATCAGGGAACTGGCTGCGTGCGGCCTCGACGGGTTGTTGATGTTTCAGCAGGAGTCCATGTATTACCTGACTGGCTACGATACATTCGGCTTCTGTTTCTTCCAGTGTCTGTATCTTGGTGCGGACGGCAAGATGGCCCTGTTGACCCGGTCTGCGGATCTGCGCCAGGCGCAGCACACCTCAACCATTGAAGACATTCGGATCTGGACAGATGAGGCTGGTGCGCAGCCGGCGAGCCAGTTGCGCGACATGCTGGAAAGTGTCGCTGCGAAGGGCAAGAAGCTTGGCATAGAGAATGAGTCCTATGGGCTGGTGCACTCGAATGGACTGGCGGTTGACGCAGCGCTTGCCGGCTGGTGTCACCTGCAGGACGCATCGCGACTGGTGGACGCCATCCGCAGCGTCAAGTCCGAGGCGGAACTGAAATATGTACGCAAGGCAGGGAAGTTGGGTGATGCAGCTTTAAAGGCTGCCATTGAAGCGACCCGTGCCGGTGCCGACGAAGGCGACATACTGGCTGCACAACATGCGGCGATTTTTTCGGGCGGCGGCGATTATCCAGCCAATGAATTCATTATCGGTTCAGGCCGTGATGCGCTTTTGTGCCGGTACAAGTCCGGCCGGCGAAAACTGTCGAAGCGCGATCAGCTGACGCTGGAGTTTGCAGGCGTTTACCGGCACTATCATGCGGCCTACATGCGCACATTCATTGTTGGTGAGCCAAAGAAGCAGCACGTGAAGATGCATGCAGCGGCGCTTGAAGCCCTCAAGGCGGTTGAAGATGTCATGAAGCCCGGCAGGACGGCCGGTGACGTGTTCGATGCCCATGCCCGTGTCATGGATGGCCATGGCCTCAAGCATGCCCGGCTCAATGCATGCGGATATTCGCTGGGGGCCAAGTTTACGCCGAGCTGGATGGATACGCCGATGTTCTTCAGCGGCAACGATTTCGCGATCAAGGCAAACATGACGTTTTTTGCTCACATGATCCTTGTAGACTCCACAACCAATACGGCAATGACGCTGGCTCGTACCTACATTACCGGGCGAGGCGCGCCGGAACCGGTGTCCAAGTTCCCATTGAAGATGATCATCAGATAGGAGCCCTCATGGCCTACTCAGTCCGAGCGTTGCAGGCAGATGACAAACCGCGTTGGCGCGAATTGTTTGACGGCTATCTGCGGTTCTATGAAGCTACCGTGCCGGAAACCACCATCGAGCTGACATTTGAACGCCTGTTGGGCGATGGCGAGTGGGATCCTTGCGGTCTGGTCGCCGTCGATGCGGACGGTCGCATCGATGGCATTACCCATTATGTGTTTCACCGGTCCACCTGGTCGCCAACGGTCTACTGCTATCTGGAGGATCTGTTTGTGGATCCGGCGGTACGCGGCAGCGGAGCAGGGCGCACCTTGATCAATGCGGTGTATGACGCGGCTGACGCAAAAGCGGCCACGCGCACCTATTGGGCTACCCAGGAGTACAACTACAAGGGCCGCATGTTGTACGACAAGGTTGGCATCAAGACGCCCTTCATCCAGTATCGCCGGCCTCACTGAGACGTGTTGGCGGCTTGCAGTACAGGGCAAGGTTGAGGCACATTGTGCCGGTTGGAGCGATGGGCAGGCTTGAATATGATGCGGGTAACGGACAATCATGGATGGGCGCGGACAGTGGCAGGTATTGCCGCGCTGCTTACCACATTGATATTGCTCGCAGCGTGTGCGGCAAATCCCAGCCAGCCATTTGCGCAATCCTCACTGGGTGGTGGTTCAGGTCGCATACCACCCACCATCGCCATCATTTCGATGAATGGTGTGCCGCCGGATAGAGCCGGTGTGCTGGCCGATGCACTGGCCGATGAGGCCGGTCAACGCGACATCGCCATTGTGCAGGGCAATTTTTCCGACGGCTATCAACTGGCAGGTAATTTCCAGGCGGTGTTTGAAGGCGGTGGAGTTCGAATCATCTACGCATGGTCGCTGACCGGCAATACCGGTGGTGAACTGCATACGATCAACGGTCAGGAACTGGTGGCGGCACCCAATGCCGATCCATGGGCGGGCGTGTCAGATATTATCTTGAAGCGCATTGCGTCTGTGACGGCCGAAAGCCTGGCCACACGGCTTGCGCAAATGGGGTTCAAGGTCAGGCAGGCGGGTGTGCTGCCGCCGACCCACACATATGCGCAGGCCGGTCCGAATGCGGAAAGGGAATTTGATCTGGAGACCTACTATGGTCCCGGGTCACCGTTTGCGACGGCGTCAATCACGCCGGACGAGCTCTACACACTCTCACCGGAGCAACTCGACCAGCGGCTGACTGTGGCTGCGCAGAAGCAGGCGCAGGATCGTTTGCGCAGTGCCGGGGTAACCACGCTTGATGATCTGATGGGTGAAACAGAGGAGGCCCGCGCACAGGTCGCAACGATGGCGGAGACAAAGGTATCCAGAGGGTCAAGCAAAACGTCGCTGCTGAAACCCTCAGTACAGGTCCCCGACCACGAGCGGCTGGCCACCGCGCGACCGGCACCGGATGCGAAAACCGACCTTGCGAGCATGGCGACGCTGGCTGATACGACCGCCGGCGGTGGTATCAACCAGGTGGCACTTATCGGGGTGACGGGCTCGCCGGGACGCGGAAATGACGAACTGTTCTTGGCCATGCGAAAGGTACTGCGACAGGCGGGCTGGCCTGTGGTGAAAAAGCCTGGAAAATCAACTTTGGCGATTTCCGGCCGGGTGGCGCTTGCCGCACCCAAATCAGGTGTGCAACAGGTGAAGCTTGCGTGGGCTGTCACACTGCCGACAGGCAAGGTGCTAGGGACCGTGAGGCAGGCCAATGACGTGCCGGCCGGCTCTCTCAACAAGGGCTGGGGGCAAACTGCCGGCTACGCAGCAGAAGCCGCTGCCGAAGGCATTTTCAATCTTGTTGAACAGGTGCGCAGTCAATAAGGCGGCATTAGCCGGCGAATCTGTCATGTTCATGTGGAATTGCGGAAATCGGTGGTTGGCAGAGAGCCGTTCAAGGTTGTAAGAAACTTGTCACAAGGGCTGGATCAGCTGGAATTCCCGTGTTCACCAAAATCGGGAACCCGCGTCACAGGGCAATGTCGCAATGAAACTCGTTTCGGGTAATTCCAACCGGCCACTGGCGGAAGCCATTGCGGCCTATCTCAATCTTCCTTTGACAAAGTGCTCCGTGCGGCGATTTGCCGACATGGAAGTGTTTGTCGAGATACAGGAAAACGTCCGCGGGGAAGACGTGTTCGTGGTGCAGTCCACATCGTTTCCGACCAATGACCATTTGATGGAACTGCTGATTATCACCGACGCGTTACGCCGGGCCTCAGCCAGGCGGGTAACGGCTGTGGTGCCGTATTTCGGCTATGCCCGGCAGGACCGGAAACCCGGACCACGTACGCCGATTTCAGCCAAGCTGGTGGCAAACATGATCGAGCGCGCCGGTGCGGACCGGGTACTGACCATCGACCTGCATGCCGGACAGATTCAGGGTTTCTTCGATATTCCCACAGACAATCTGTACGCAGCACCTGTCATGGTGCGCGATATCAAGGACAACAAGGACAAGTTTTCCGGCACCGAAGTGTGCGTTGTGTCGCCTGACGTGGGCGGTGTGGTTCGCGCACGCGCGCTTGCCAAGCGGATCGGGGCGCCACTTGCCATCGTTGACAAGCGTCGGGAACGTGCCGGTGTATCCGAAGTCATGAATATCATCGGTGAAGTTTCGGGCATGTCCTGCATTCTGGTTGACGACATTGTCGATTCCGGCGGCACACTGTGCAATGCGGCTGAAGCCCTGCTGGATGCAGGCGCATCGGATGTGTCAGCTTATATCACCCATGGTGTGCTGTCCGGCGGTGCCGTGGCGCGCATTACCGCCTCCAAGCTCAAGCAACTGGTTCTGACGGACAGTATCCAGGCAACTGAAGCGGTGCGTGTCTCGCGCAATATCCGTGTCATCACCATGGCAAGCCTGATCGGTGAAGCCATCAAGCGCACGGCGCTCGAAGAATCTGTTTCCAGCCTGTTTGACGATTGACCCGGCTGCTGCCTGTCTGGCTGAATGGGCAGCACCATTATCCATTGTGAAGTTGTCCCTGCCGGTGCGACCTGGTCACGCGTCATCAAGGCGGGTGAGCCTTTGCGCATTGTTGATACCCATGCGCGCAGGTTGTCGATTTTCTGTGCTATTGCGCCGAAGATCCGACTGAGCGCACCATGCTCCCAATACGATCAAGAAAGCAGGCACTATACTGCTGACCAGCGACCACACGCTGTATTCGCACAGGGCCCGGCCTTGTTCTCCATCGAGGAAGATTCGTTCGGCGGTCACGATACCATGTGGGGGTGCTGTTCAATGTCGTGCAACCAGACGCTGTATGGTGTGAGCAATACCGGCTTTGAAGAGAATTTCCTGACAGCACATGCCGGGCATGGTCCGGGGTGGGAGGACATCGTGCCAAACGTCAACAGGTTCATGACGGTGCCGGTGGATACGGCGGGCGGGGCGCATGCGGCGTTGGGGTCATCACCTCCGGAAATCATGTACTGCTGCGCGCCGAGATGGACGTGCTGGCAGTGTTTTCCGACTGCCCGCAGATGCTGAACCCGTGCAACAGTTTCAGCCCGACAGACATTGCACATGAGGCTTTGACGACCTGAACTGAAAAACCCCGGACGCCAGTTCAGGCATCCGGGGCAGTTTCAGGGAGGTTTACTCACTCACGATTGTGTGGATCGATTGCGGTGATTGAGGCAGCGTCACTGCTCAATCAGCCACACGTTGCGATACAGCTAACCTATGGGCCCGGTAGAACAGCCAATTGCAAAGTCCGGTGTATCCAGCGTTGCACCCTGGCGATCAACCGTCAGACGGTCGCCGGAGAATGAGTAGGACGTTCCGACCATGACGGTGTGATCGTCCATATCCCGTCCATCAACCGCACAATTGTCGCGGAAAGTACCACGGTAGCCGATGTAGATCGGGGTGTCGCCAATGAGGGGCATGCCCGTCAACAGAAAATCATACCGCGCCTTCACGGAAAACGCTTCCATGTCGCCATTAAACGCGTTGACAAAATCCATGTTGATATAGGTGCCTTCCAACTGGATACGGCTGTCGCTGGTCGGGAAATAGCGTACCACGCCACGGGCAAAGAACCCGTCGTCAAGACCAAAACCCTGATTGGCAGTCTCGAGATAACCGCCCTGGCCGTACAGCGTCATATTGTCGATATAGAACTGGGCTTCACCGCCGACAAAGCGATGGTCCTGACGGAAGCTGGGACCGAAACCTGACCCGGTGTCGATAGAGCCCATTCCACCGAATGCGCCAAACAGGCCGCGCGACGGGTCGCGCCAGCTACCATGAGCGGCAAACTGGTAGGAGAAACGCGGGCCGCCAACATCATTGTCAGACGCTGATTCCGTCGCGTTGGTATTGTACTCGTATTTGACATCAGACTGGAGCGAGAAATTGTTGCCAAGCGGCAGGCTGAGCAGGCCTTCACCGCCGTTGGTGAACACCGTGTCGTCATTGAAGCCGTCGTCTATCATCTGGACGCCTGCCCAACTGTCGACGACACCTGATACGATCAGGCCGACTTCACGCTCATAATCGGCCGCAGCAGCCGGTCCGGCAAACGCAACCAGTGCAACAGACGCTGCCAGAATGGATTTTCTCATCGAATCTATCCCTGAAATAAATAATGTGGCGCTATGTAAACAGATTCCGGCTTGCCAGCCCAGTCATGTTTGTGCCGTGTACGCTGTTTTTTGGAAAGTGTGATGTTTGGGCCACAGTTGGTGTTGAACCCCATGGCCGCATGACAGTCCGGTTGCGCGCACAAACTGGCATGTGCGGTTCATGTTGCGCATGGGCGCTGCTTTATGTATAAGCCCGCAATCCGTTGCCGGGCTCGTTCACCCCTGGAGGAGATCTTTGGCCGGATACAGGTTGGCGCATCAATGGTTGACGCGCCGTGATTTTACAACTTGCACGACAGCAGGAGACAGACGATGGCACAGACCGTCACACTGAACGCTTCGGTGCGCGAACGGGCCGGCAAGGGGGCCGCCCGAGCAGTCCGCCGCGAAGGCCGCGTACCCGCCGTAATCTACGGCGACAAAAAAGATCCCCAGACAATATCCATGGATGCCCGCGAATTGATGAAGCAGGTGCAGACAGGTCGTTTCCTGTCAACCCTGGTCGACATCGAGGTTGACGGCACCAAGGTTCGTACCATTCCACGTGATGTACAGTTTGATCCGGTTCGCGATTTCGTCGTGCATGTGGACTTTCTGCGGCTTGGAAAAGGCGCGCGTATTGCTGTTGAAGTTGCGATCAACTTCGTCGGCGAAGAAGACAGCGCCGGCCTCAAACGCGGTGGTGTGCTGAACGTGGTTCGCCACAGTGTCGAGATCATGTGCCCGGCTGATTCCATTCCGGAAAGCTTCGACCTCGATGTGTCGGCGCTGGACATCGGTGATGGCCTGCACGCAACCGATCTTACATTGCCTGAAGGCATGACCTTCACGATCACTGATCGTGACTTCACCATTGCAACCATTTCTGCACCGTCCGGTGGTGCCGATGAGGATGAAGATGCAGCTGCAGCGGAAGAAGCTGCTGAAGGCGCTGAAGGTGAAGACGGCGAAGACGCTGCTGGTGAAGGTGAGGGCGGCGAAGAGTAGCCTCTTCGCTGAAGGCCTTTGCTGTCCATTCCGGTTAATTGCGAAATGAGGCGCACATGCTGATTATCGCGGGGCTTGGAAATCCAGGCGTCAAATATGCCGGACACCGGCACAATATCGGTTTCATGGCGGTGGACGAGATCGTTCGCCGCCATGGCTTTTCTGCATGGCGCAAGAAATTCCAGGCAGACGTTTCCGAAGGTCTGCTTGACGGCGAGACAGTGCTGGTCATGAAGCCGCAAACCTTCATGAACGAGTCGGGCCGTGCGGTCGGCGAGGCACTGCGGTTTTACAACCTGGGTCCTGAAAACCTCGTCGTGCTCTATGACGAGCTTGATCTGGTACCGGGCAAGGTGCGGATCAAAACCGGCGGCGGCGCAGGCGGTCACAACGGTATTCGCTCGATTGATGCGCATTGCGGCAAGGACTATCGCAGGGTGCGGCTTGGCATTGGCCATCCCGGGTCAAGGGACAGGGTCACCGGGTATGTGCTGGGGGATTTTGCCAAGGCGGATCGCGACTGGCTGGAGCCATTGCTCGACGAGGTTGCGCGCAATGCAGGCCTGTTGGCCAAGGGCGATGACGCGGGTTTCATGAACAAGGTGGCACTTGGTACGCGCCCGCCCGGCAGCAACGATACATCAACAACCAAAACGCTCAAGACAAAGCAGAGCCATATTCATCAGGCACGGGCTGCTGCCCGCAAGCCGGCGCTATCAAAGACCGGCCCGATGGCCGATATGCTGAACAGGCTTCTGGGTAAGAAGGACAAGGAATAGATGGGTTTCAAGTGCGGTATTGTCGGGTTGCCCAATGTCGGCAAGTCGACCCTGTTCAACGCGTTGACACAGACTGCGGCAGCGCAGGCTGCCAATTATCCGTTTTGCACGATCGAGCCGAATGTCGGTGATGTTGCTGTGCCGGATGAGCGTCTTGACCAACTGGCGTCGATAGCAAAGTCTGCGCAAACCATCCCGACGCGGCTCACATTCGTCGATATTGCGGGACTTGTGAAAGGCGCATCCAAGGGGGAAGGCCTCGGCAACCAGTTTCTCGCCAATATCCGCGAAGTTGATGCCATAGCCCATGTGGTACGCTGCTTTGAAGATGACGACATTACCCATGTCGAAGGCAAGATTGATCCGATTGCCGACATTGAAACCATTGAAACCGAACTGATGCTGGCGGACATGGAAAGCCTGGAAAAACGAATCGCAGGTGTCGAGAAGAAGGCCAGGTCGGGAGAAAAAGCGGCCAAGGCCGAATATGAGCTCATGCTGCGTCCGCTTGAACTGCTGCGCGAGGGCAAGCCGGCGCGTGAGCTGGAAGTTGCAGACGATGAGCTGAAGGCGTTTCGCATGCTGGGGCTGCTGACATCCAAGCCGGTGCTGTATGTCTGCAATGTCGAAGAGGCAGCGGCAGACGAGGGCAATGATTTTTCCGATAAAGTGAAGGCCTTTGCGGCAGCACAAGGTGCTCAGGCCGTTGTGGTGTCTGCCCAGATTGAAAGCGAAATCGCTGTGCTGGATGATGATGAACAACGCGAGTATCTTGATGCCATCGGTCTGGCCGAACCGGGGCTGAACCGGGTTATTCGGGCTGGATACACATTGCTGAAGCTGCTGACCTATTTCACGGTCGGCCCGAAAGAAGCGCGCGCCTGGACCATAACCCGCGGCACCAAGGCGCCTGCTGCTGCCGGCGTAATTCATACGGATTTTGAAAAGGGCTTCATCCGCGCTGAAACCATTGCCTATAATGACTTTGTGACGCTGTCAGGTGAGGCAGGCGCACGCGATGCCGGGAAAATGCGGCTTGAAGGCAAGGAATATATCGTAGCAGACGGCGACGTGCTGCATTTCCGCTTCAACAACTGATTGTCGCCACACCCTGTGGCGGTCAAGCGAACTGTACCAATGTCGATCCGCAAGGATGGACAAGACTGCTCTCGCAATTGGAACTAGTGCATCTTTGGCCGATCTGATGACGCAATATGATCAGCTAGAGCATGCTTCACTTGGATAGAAGCGTTTGATGGAATCAAATCAGTTCACTCGGCTAGGCGCAAAGCGCAGCGCGATGTGGTGCATCGGGCAAGCTTTGCAACAACGCCGATGGGTTCGATTGAACCCATGCTGCTCTGCAGGCCGGTTTTCTGCGCCCGCTGGACTGCGTTACGGCTCCCTTGTGGTCAACCAGACCACGGCGGGAACCGTGCCTTGCCAGCAAACGCAGAAAACCGGTCAAACGATTCTATCCAAGTGAAGCATGCTCTAATGCTGCAGATGCATTATTCTACCCCTTGACCGCGGCTCGTACAGGCTTGAAAACAATGCTTATGTCTGGGGATTTACTGCATTATGAAGATTTCAACGTTGGCGAAACGCGCAGCTATGGCGCATTCGCCATGTCGGCTGATCTCATTCGTGAATATGCTGCTGAATGGGATCCGCAACCGTTTCATCTCGACGAGGAACTGGCCAATGCTTCAGTGCTCGGCGGGCTGTGCGCGTCGGGTTGGCAGGTGTGCTCGATCATGAACCGTCTGATGGTGCTGGGCTATGCCAACAGGGCGGCCGGCATGGGATCGTTCGGCATTGAGCAGGTGAAGTGGATGAAACCGGTTTATGCAACCGACGTTCTGTCGCTTCGCTATACGGTACTGGAAAAGCGCATTTCATCGAAACGGCCTGAAATGGGCATCTTGCGCATGCGCTGGGAAGCGCTGGATCAAACCGGTCAACCCAAAACCGAAATGACCGGCACCAACCTGTTCCGGGTTCGTGCAGCGGGCGAGGCTTAGCTCATGAGCGGATATACCTCGATCTGGCTGGAGGATTTCGAGGCGGGTCAGCACGCGATCTACGGCGATCACGAGTTCACCCGCGAAGCCGTGATCGACTATGCGCAAAAGTATGATCCACAGGCCTTTCACCTGGACGACGAAGCCGCCGCAACAACCTATTTCGGCAAGCTGTCGGCATCGGGATGGCACACTGCATCGGCCTGCATGAAGCTGCTGGCGGCTTACCACTTCGCGTTGCGCGATGCTGCGGCAGCGCGCAGTGAACCTCTGCCGGCGCTTGGACCTTCTCCGGGCTTCCAGAACCTGCAATGGCTCAAGCCGGTCTATCCTGGAGATACGGTCACCTTTGGTGGTACGATAACGGGCGCGCGCAAGATGAATTCGAGGCCCGGTTGGGGGCTGGTTACACTGACACCTCATGGTCACAACCAGCATGGCGACAAGGTGTTTTCATATGATTCAACGGTGATGTTTGCCTGTCGCGGCAATACCGGAACATAGAGGAGTCTGCAGATGGGCAAGGGTATAGCACTGGTAACGGGCGCAGGGTCAGGCATTGGCAGGGCATGCGCCATTGCGCTGGCAGCAGACGGCTGGACGGTGGTGCTGACCGGCAGGCGGGAAAGCGCCTTGCAGGAAAGCATTTCCGAAGCGGGAGAGCAGGGCTCGCACATGCAGGCCATTGCCTGTGATGTGACGGATCCCGACTCTGTCGATGCCCTGTACGCTGCAATCGGCAAGGCGCATGGACGCATTGATGTGGTGTTCAACAATGCCGGCACCAACGTGCCGCCGCTCAACATTGCGGACCTGACTTTCGATCAGTGGCGCCAGGTCATCGGCGTCAATCTCGACGGAGCCTTCCTGATTGCCAAGGGGGCCTTCACGATGATGCGTGATCAGAAGCCACAAGGTGGCCGGATTATCAATAACGGTTCTATTTCGGCGCATGTTCCGCGACCGGGATCGGCCCCTTATACGGCTTCAAAGCACGCCATAACCGGGCTGACCCGGTGTATTTCGCTGGACGGCAGGCCGTTCAATATTGCCTGTTCGCAGATAGATATCGGCAATGCCGCATCTGCCATGACCGACGCCATGAAAAAAGGCGTGCCGCAAGCAGATGGCAGCATGAAACCGGAACCGGTAATGGATGTCTCCCACGTTGCGTCTTCGGTGGTCTACATGGCCGGTTTGCCGTCAGAGGCAAATGTGCAGTTCATGACCGTGATGGCAACCAACATGCCGTTTATCGGACGCGGCTAGGGCATCTGCATAGCGTTCAGGCCTGTTTGCCGTAGCTTTTGAATTTGGCGATTACCCGCTGCATTTCGCCATCGTCCAGAACATGACCACCGCCGAGACCGAGCACGTCGATATACTGGCGAGCCAGGGTTTCAACTTCGGCTGCCAGTTCCAGCGCCTTGCCGAGATTGCCGGCAAAGGCGATCTGGCCATGATTGGCCAGCAGGCAGGCCTTGTAGCCGCCCGATAGCGCGCTTACCGCGTTTGCCGCCAGTTGATCCGTGCCGAATGTTGCGTAGTCGGCCAGCGGTATCCTGCTGCCGCCGGCAACCGCTACCATGTAGTGAAATGCCGGAATTTCCATGCGCGCGCAAGCAAGCGCCGTGGCCGCCATGGAATGGCAGTGCACGATGGCTTGCGCGTCAGGAAAGGCTGCGTAAATGGCAAGATGAAACGGTGCTTCAGACGATGGTTTTCTCTGATCTCCGGATGCAACGCCCTGCATCGACACCTGCACCATGTCGGCCTGCAGATAATCAGCGTAGGCGATGCCGGTCGGGGTCACCAGGAAGCCGTCGTGTGAACGCACGGACACGTTTCCGGAGCGCTGTGGTGACAGGCCCCTAACGCTCATCGACTGGGCGGTTTCAACCAACTGTCGGCGAAGGGTTGCGTCATCGTTCATGTGGTGCGCTCCGGATATAATGATAACAGGCCCTCGGTAGAGGCCTCGCATACGCCGCGTTCGGTGATGAGACCGGTCACCAGGCGCGCAGGCGTGACATCAAAGGCCGGGTTGGCGGCACCCGAACCGGGAGCCGATACCTGGACCGTGACGATGGACCCATCGGCGGCCAAGCCGCTCAGATGGGTAACTTCATCGGCGTTGCGTTCCTCGATAGGGATATCTGCCACGCCGTCTGCCACGCTCCAGTCTATGGTTGAGTGCGGCAACGCCACATAGAAAGGGATATCATTGTCCCTTGCAGCGAGGGCTTTCAGGTAGGTGCCGATCTTGTTGCACACATCGCCATTGCCGGCAGTGCGGTCGGTGCCGGTGATGACCATATCCACCTGGCCATTCTGCATCAGATGCCCGCCGGCATTGTCGACCACGATGGTGTGCGGTACGCCGTGACTGCCAAGTTCCCAGGCGGTCAGCGCTGCACCCTGGTTGCGTGGCCGGGTTTCATCGACCCACACATGCACCGGTATGCCCTTGTCGTGCGCCATGTAGATGGGTGAGAGCGCTGTTCCCCAGTCAACGGTTGCAATCCAGCCGGCATTGCAATGGGTCAGGATGTTGATGGTTTCGCCCGGTTTTTCAGCCGCGACAGCCTCGATCAGCCTGAGGCCGTTGCGCCCGATACTTGCATTGGTTTCAACATCGGCATCACAAAGATCCGCTGCTCGTTCGTAGGCGGCGGCAAGCCGGTCTTCGCGCGGAAGATTGCGCACCGCGGCGAGCATTTCATCGAGCGCCCACATCAGGTTGATGGCGGTGGGCCGGGTACGGCGCAACCTGGCGTCAGCTGCTTCAAGTGCCTCGTCAGAAGCGTCCTGGCGCATGGCCAGGCAGGTACCGTAGGCAGCAGTTGCGCCAATCAGGGGGGCGCCTCGCACCTGCATTATCTCTATGGCGCGGGCAGCATCTTCGACGGTCTCCAGTGTGACGATTTCAAATTCATGCGGCAGCCGGGTCTGGTCGATGATGTCGACCCGCCAGCCATCTTCATTCAGCCATATGGAACGATAGGATTTGCCTGCAACTTTCATGGTGTCAGTTCCTGCTGCTTTCCAGGCCTAAACGTAAACCAAGCCCTGCCAGGACCGACCCGCCAATCCAGCGGGCTATGCGCTGACCCGTCAGGCTCTGGCTGATCCGGCCGACAATCCGGTGCGCCAGGGTGACGGCGACAAGGTCTGCAGAAGAGAAAACCAGGTTAATGATCGTACCCAGGATCAGAAACTGCAGCCATGCCGGCAGCGCCGCTGCCGGATCAACAAACTGCGGCAGAAACGCGATGAAGAAAAGCGCTGTCTTTGGGTTGAGGACTTCAACAAGCACGCTCTGTATGAAGGTACGCCGCGGCGTTGAGGCAACGGGTTCGTGTGCGGTCTCGTCAACGGGCTGGGTAATCATTCGGAAGCCCAGCCAGATCAGGTAGGCAGCGCCGGCAAACTTGATGACCAAATAGGCGACAGGAACCTGAGACAGAAGAAATCCCAGGCCAAGCGCTGCGGCAATGACGTGAAAATATCCACCCAGGTGAATACCGAAAGCGGCCATCAATCCACCCCTGCGGCCACGGGCGATGGTCTGCGCGGTCGCATAAAACAGAGCCGGGCCGGGCATATAGGCAAAAATCGCGCCGGCCAGGAGAAAGGCAATCAGCGTGTCCGTGTCAGCCATGTCTAGTCTCCCGCATAGTCCACCAGGCGATGTACCTTGATGTTCTTGTCGATGAGCTTTTGCGCACCGCCGAGGTCAGGCAAATTGATAACGAATGCGGCTGCAACCACCTCGCCGCCGGAATCGTGGATCAGATCAATGGCAGCTTCTGCGGTGCCGCCGGTTGCAATCAGATCGTCGATCAGCAGAATCCTGTCGCCGGCGGAAATGGCGTCTGCGTGAATCTCCATGGTGTCTACCCCGTATTCCAGCTGGTAATCCCTGCCGATAACCTTGCCGGGCAGCTTGCCCTTTTTGCGGATCGGCAGGAAGCCGAGGCCGAGTTCGTGCGCGATGGCACCGCCGAGAATAAAACCGCGCGCCTCGATGCCAACGACATAGTCCACATCGCCGGACAGGAACGGCCACATCAGTTCATCCACCGTGGCGCGAAAGGCATGCTTGTTGGCCAGCAGGGTCGTGATGTCGCGAAACTGGATACCCGGTTTTGGATAGTCAGGAATGGTGCGGATGTGGCGGCGAATGTCAAAGCCGTTGCGAAGATCCATCAGGCCGGTCCTTGTTGCTTGAGACGAAGTGTAGTTGCTTGTGACGAATTGTTTCAGCGCGCTTTATCAACGAAATCGTCGAAGTGAGCAACCGCGGCGCGCTTGTCGGTCTCGGTCATGAACGAGCCGATGAAGCTGTTGCGCCCCAGTTGCACAATTTCAGCCTGCGTGAGGTTCAGTGCGTCGGCAATGGCCAGGTAATTATCGTTCACATAGCCACCGAAGTAGGACGGATCGTCCGAATTGACGGTCGCGCAGATGCCAGCTTGCAGCATGCGCCGGAGCGGGTGGTTTTTCAGGTCCGGCACCACCTGGAGACGCTTGTTTGACAATGGACACACGGTCATCGCCATGCCGCTGTCGGCAATGCGGCGCACCAGTGCCGGGTCTTCCAGCGCCCGGTTGCCGTGATCGATGCGCTCTATGTGCAAATCGTCCAGCGCTTCCACCACGTAGGAGGGCGGTCCTTCTTCACCGGCATGGGCAACGGGCGTGAAACCGTGCTCGCGCGCTTCAGCGAATACGCGTCTGAATTTGGATGGCGGATAACCCTTCTCCGAACTGTCCAGGCCGACACCGTGAATATGGCCCTTGCAGGAACAGGCCTGTTCAAGGGTGTCAAATGCTTCATCTTCACTGAGATGACGCAGGAAACACATGATCAGTTTCGAGGTGATGCCGAACTCCCGTTTGGCCTTGTCGAAAGCATCGGTGAGGCCTGACAACACGGTGTCGAACGCGACACCGCGCGCAGTGTGGCCCTGCGGATCGAAGAAGACTTCCACATGGGTGACGTTCTGTGCCGCCATCTTTTCGAGGTAGGCCCAGGCAAGATCAAAGAAGTCTTCCCGCTTCAGCAGCACGGACATGCCCAGGTAGTAAACATCGAGGAAGTCCTGCAGGCAGTTGAACTCGTAGGCCTGGCGGATGTCATCCACGGTGGCATAGGGCAGGTCGATCCGGTTGCGCCTGGCGAGGCTCATCATCAGTTCCGGTTCAAGTGTGCCTTCGATATGCAGATGCAGCTCTGCCTTGGGCATTTCGGCGATAAAGCGGGAGAGATTCATGTTTCACCTGGATCGGGGCGTTCGACACTATCGGTTCAATGCCCGGCCTGCAACGGCATCGAGTTTTGCCAGCAATTGCGCGTCACGTTTTTCAGGAGACGTCATGATGGCGTACTCCAGTGCCGTGTCCGAGTGAATCGGGCAGGGCTGGTGCTCGGCGGGCAGATCGCGTGCAAGCCGTGTGACCAGCCTGATTGCATTGGAGACATTGGCGCGCATGGTGTCGAGGATGGACGTGATATCAACTGCGCCATGATCTGGATGCCAGGAATCAAAGTCTGTCACCATGGCCGCCGTGGCATAACAAATCTCGGCTTCGCGCGCCAGCTTGGCTTCGGGCATGTTGGTCATGCCGATTACATCACATCCCCACTGCCGGTAGAGCTTGCTTTCCGCCATGCTGGAGAACTGCGGACCTTCCATGCACAGGTAGGTGCCGCCGCGGGCATATGGTATGTCTTCTGCCCGGGCCGCAGCCACCAGTGCATCGGCCAGCAAGGGGGAAACCGGGTCGGCAACCGAGACATGCGCGACACAACCGTCTCCGAAAAAACTCTTCTCCCGGGCAAAGGTGCGGTCTATGAACTGGTCGATGATCACGAATGTTCCCGGCGGCAGCTCTTCCCTGAAAGAGCCGCAGGCAGACACCGACACGAGGTCAGTTACACCAGCGCGCTTCAGGATATCGATGTTGGCGCGATAGTTGATGCTGCTGGGCGATATCCTGTGGCCACGACCGTGGCGCGGCAGAAACACGACCGGAAGGCCGGCAATCTCCCCGCGCCGAACCTCATCGGAAGGTTCACCCCAGGGGCTGTCAATCCGCTCCCAGCGGGCATTGTCCATCTCGATGTCGTAGACACCTGATCCACCGACAATACCGAGAACCGATCTGGTCATTTCGTTATGCTCCGGATTGGATCGGGATGATCTCTGGTTGCATCAACCAAGAATCATAAACCTGATCGTTGCCAAATTGTTAGAACAACACGGGTTCAGTTGAACCCATGCTGCTCCAGAAAAAAGCCCGGACGTTGCCATCCGGGCTTGTGCTTCAATACGATCCCAATGCTGTACCGGGATCAGTGTGGTTCACGACCCCAGACACGCTTTTTGGTCAGGAACAACAGCAGCGACAGCAGGGCCAGATACAATACAACCTGAAACCCCATCGACTTGCGCTGTTCCATTTTCGGCTCGCCGGCCCAGGTCAGGAAAGCGGCAACATCGGTCGACATCTGCTCCACGCTGGCCTTGGTGCCGTCAGCATATTCAACGGCATCTTCAGACAGGGGCGCTGCCATGGAAATCCAGGGACCTGCTGCGAAATACGGGTTGTAATGCTTGCCTTCGGGCGCATCCTTGGCTGCCTCTGCCGGGGCTTCCTCGTATCCCATCAACACGGCGCGGACATATTCGGGCCCGCCATTGCCCTTCACCAGCTTGATGAATGGCGAAACGTACCACGGGAAATGGAAACCTTCGCGCTTCTTGGTGATCAGCGACAAATCCACCGGATAAGCCCCGCCATTGGCAGACATCGCGGCTTGCTTGTTGGGGAACGGGCTGACAAACTTGTCTGCGGGCAGGCCGGGGCGCTCGAACATTTCGCCGTCGAGATCAGGGCCATCCATGACAGTTACTTCTGCGGCCACGGCTTTCACCTCGGCTTCCGACAGTTCCGGTCCGCCTGGTTCGCCCAGATTGCGATAGTACACCTGCTTCATTGCATGACAGGCAGAGCAGACTTCCTTGTAAACCAGATAGCCGCGCTGCAATTGTGCCCGGTCGAAATGACCGAACACGCCTTCGAACGAGAAGTTGATATCTTCCGCATTGTGTTGCTTGCCCGCTGCGACTGCAGCTGTTCCGCCCAGAACCAGAGAGGTTCCCAGAGCAATGGCAGCAAGGAGTGTTTTTGTGGTCTTCATTGGTTTGTCTCCTGAATGCTGCTGTTACTCAGCCGGCTGGGCCGCGGGCTGCTTGTTGGTGTTCTTGGCCAGCACCGCATCCGATATGGATGACGGCAGCGGCTTGGGAGTCTCCAGCAGGCCAACAAGCGGCAGCAGAATGAGGAAATGTGCGAAGTAGTAGACAGTGGCGATCTGGCCCACGGTAATCCACCAGCCTTCCGGCGGATTGGCTCCGACAATGCCCAGGATGAAGAAATCGATCATCAGCAGCCAGAACAGCTGTTTGAAGATTGGCCTGTAGGCAGCGGAGCGGACCTTTGATGTGTCCAGCCACGGCAGCACGAACCACACCATGATCGACCCGAACATCGCGACCACGCCAAGCAGCTTGTCCGGCACGGCGCGCAAGATGGCGTAGAACGGCAGGTAATACCATTCAGGAACGATGTGTTCAGGGGTGACCAGCGGATTGGCCTCTTCATAGTTGATCGAGTGTCCGAGATAGTCAGGGGCGAAGAACACAAACGCCGTGAACACGATGAAGAACACCGACAGCGCAAACGCGTCCTTGACCGTCGCGAACGGCGTGAAGGCAAGGGTGTCCTGACCGGATTTCACTTCAACGCCGGTGGGATTGCCCTGGCCGGTCACATGCAGTGCCCATACGTGCAGGATAACAACGCCTACCAGCACGAATGGCAGCAGATAGTGCAGCGAGAAGAAGCGTTGCAAGGTGGCGTTATCCACCGAGAAACCGCCCCACAGCCATGTAACGATGGCTTCGCCGAAGAACGGTACGGCAGAAAACAGGTTGGTGATGACTTTCGCGCCCCAGAAGCTCATCTGACCCCATGGCAGCACATAGCCCATGAAACCGGTTGCCATCATGACAAGGAAAATCGCCACGCCAAGCATCCAGAGGATTTCGCGTGGTGCCTTGTAGGACCCGTAATACATGCCGCGAGCGATATGGATATAGACCGCGATGAAGAAGAATGATGCGCCAACAGCATGCCATTTCTGCAGGACGTTGCCGTAATTCACGTTGCGGCGGATGTGTTCGACCGAATCGAATGCCATGTCGACGTGAGGCGTGTAGTGCATGACAAGCACGATGCCGGTGATGATCTGCGAGACCATCATGATCATCAAGATACCGCCGAACGTGTACCAGTAGTTCAGGTTGCGCGGCACCGGGTAGCTGACAAAACTGTCATACATAAGCCGCGGCAATGGCAACCGGTCATCGACCCATTTCATCACGGGATTAGTCGGATTGTAAGTGGAGTGTCCGCTCATGGTGTGTTCCCTCAGCCGATCTGGATCTTCACGTCGCTCAAGTACTGATACTCGGGCACATGAAGGTTTTCTGGAGCGGGGCCTTTGCGAATGCGGCCGGCAGTATCGTAATGCGAACCGTGGCACGGGCAGAACCAGCCGCCATATTCGCCTTCATTCCCAATCGGCACACAACCAAGGTGCGTACAGACACCCAACTGGATCAGATACTGTTCCTTGCCGTCGATAACCCGGTTCAAATCGGTGGCCGCACTGCCTGCCGCTACATTGGCATTGCGTGCATCCTGATCCGGCAGGTCTGAAATCTTGACGGCTTTGGCTTCCTCGATCTCCTTGGGAGTGCGATGCCGGATGATCACCGGGTTGCCGCGCCATTTGACGGTGATGGACTGGCCGACTTCAATCGGAGCCAGGTCAACCTCGATGGACGCCAGCGCCAGCACAGAGGCTGACGGGTTCATCTGATCGATCAATGGAATGGCCAAAGAGGCCGCGCCGACGGCGCCAACCGCGCCTGTGGCTATATAGAGAAAATCTCGACGGTTTGCGTCTGGTGCTTCAGCAGTTGACACGGGCTTACCCCTCGCTCGGCTTACCTGTTTAAATTCCCATCCGCTCACAGCCGCCACAATTATGCCACGACGCTGAACAGATTGGACCGGGTTGTGGCATTCGTGCGGTTGAAAGTCCAGATATGAAGTGTCGCACGTCCACTGATTTTGGCATTCGGTAGATTCGTGGTTTTGTCGAAGTTGGGATGATACACAGCCGCGGTGTCAAAGCCACAAAAAATCCCGGTGGAAATTGTGGGTAGCGACAGGTTTTTGATATCGGCTGTTCGATCAGTTCAACATCGGTTGGTTTGCCGCCGTGTGTTTGTATCTCGAGGCTTCCATCACGCAGCGGCAGGACGCCATTGTGACAGCTAGGCCGGCGCCTGCCGCTGTTTTCGCGCGTTCAGGGCAATTGTGTGCAACGATTGTCCCGGCTTGTACGAAACCGTGGCTCCAGATTGAATTCCTGATAGGCTCGCCAACATGATCGAAATCGCCCTGTACCAGCCTGACATTGCCCAGAATGCCGCAACAAGCGTGCGGCTTGCGGCCTGTCTGGGACTGACCATTCATATCATCGAGCCGGCCGGCTTTGTCTGGAATGCCCGCGATTTCCGGCGCGCCGGTATGGATTATATCGAGCGGGCCAATGTTGTGCGCCAGCCCGGTTGGGAGGTGTTCCTGGCGGCAATGTCGACCCGGCGCATGGTGCTTGCCACCACGCAGGCAGACATGGCGTATACTGACTTTGGTTTTCAGGCCGATGACATAATACTTGTCGGCAGGGAAAGCGCCGGCGTTCCGGACCACGTTCGAGACAGTGTTACCCACACTGTGTCCATCCCCATGCAGCCGGGCACGCGGTCGCTTAATGTAGCAGTGGCCACGGCCATGATCACCGGAGAAGCCTTGCGTCAAACCGCCTGGAACACGGCTTGATCAACGGCGATTGTTTTGCCGCACTTCCCAAATCCCTCCAAGCCGGACTAATGTCCCGCCCATGACCAAAATTCAGACAGATATTCACGCCCGCCTTGAAGCCGACAAAACCATGGCGCGGCAGTGGTTCGAGAGCTTGCGCGATCAGATTTGCGCCAGTTTTGAGAAAATTGAGGATGAGCTTTGTTCAGGCCCCCTGGCGGCTGAACCGGCCGGCCGGTTTGAGCGCACACCCTGGCAGCGCGACAATGATGGCGGCGGCGGCGTCATGTCGATCATGAAGGGCCGGGTGTTCGAGAAGGTTGGGGTTCACTGCTCAACCGTGCATGGCGAGTTTTCCGAAGAGTTTCGCAAGCAGATACCCGGCGCTGACCAGGATCCGAGGTTCTGGGCGTCCGGTATCTCGCTAATTGCCCATCCGTGGAATCCGAATGTGGCAACGGCTCACATGAATACAAGGTTCGTGGTGACGTCGAAATCCTGGTTTGGCGGTGGTGGGGACCTGACCCCGGTGCTGATGCGCAGGCGGACCCAGGAAGATCCGGATTCAGTGGCCTTTCACGAAGCTTTCAGACAGGTCTGTGAGGCGCACGACGTCGCCGACTACAAGCGCTACAAGGAATGGTGTGACGAGTATTTCTGGCTCAAGCACCGCAATGAGCCGCGTGGCATCGGCGGCATATTCTTCGACTACCTGGACAGTGGCGACCGGGCGGCGGATTTCGCGTTCGTAAAGGATGCAGGCCTGGCCTTCGAGACGGCGTATTGTGACATCGTACGCGACAATGTGGATACGCCATGGACGGATGCGGATCGAGAGGAACAAATGGTCCGCCGCGGACGCTATGTTGAATTCAATCTGTTATATGACCGGGGCACGTTGTTCGGATTGAAAACCGGCGGCAACGTCAATTCAATCCTGTCTTCCATGCCACCGACCGTCAAATGGCCCTGAATGACCAGCTCCAATCCAGCCTGACATCTGCCATCGCCAGGCGCAATGTGACTGGTGCCATTGCGCTGGTATTCGGCGCCGACATCGCCATGGGGCTGACCTATCCGCTGCTCAACCTGCTGCTGGAGACACGCGGCGTTGACGAGCGTGTCATCGGGCTGAACGCGGCCATGTCGCCGCTTGGCATCATTTTCATGGGCTTGATCCTGCCGCGCCTCGTGGCGCGCAAGTCCAGCGCCCCGATTGCCTGGATTGCGATGGCCTGTCTGGCAGCCTCCATCGTGGCGCTGGGTGTGTTTACCAGTCTGACGTCATGGTTTGTCATTCGCTTTGTGCTGGGCGCGGCGGCCGGTGCACTGTTTGCCCTGTCGGAAGCATGGCTGATGCATTTTACCGCCGATGCGCACCGCGGGCGCACGACGGCGATTTACACCACCGTGATGGCCGCCGGGTTCGGCACCGGTACGGTCATTCTGCCGTTTACCGGCATTGAAGGCATGCTACCGTTTCTCATCGGTGCCGGTTTTATTGCTGTCGGCTCTCTGCCCCTGCTGCTCATTCGGCTGGACGGCACGGAATTCCAGCCGGATGAAAACGGCGGTGAAGCCGGTATGATGGCGTTTGCGCTGGCTGCACCGATGCTGTTACTGGGGATTTTGACAATGACGATATTCGATTCTGTCATGTTGTCGTTCTTCCCGATCTATGCTGTGCGCATATCCCTGGATCTGTCGTCAGCAGCGTGGCTGCTGGGGGCGGCCGTTGCCGGTGCTGCGTTTTTCCAGATCCCGATCGGCTGGCTGGCTGACCGCTGGTCGCGACATGGCGTGATGTGGATTGCCACGCTTGGCACCTGTGCACTGGCACTGGCCATGCCGGTATTCATCAAGACATGGGTGGCCTGGCCGCTGGCCATCGCACTGGGAACCTGTGCCTATGCCCTGTATTCGCTGGCACTGGTGGCGTTGGGCGACCGGTTCAAGGGACCGATGCTGGTGTCGGGGTCTGCAGCCGTGGCTGGCATGTGGGGAATAGGCGGGGTCGCTGGGCCACCGGTAACCGGCTGGATATTCAAGATTGCAGGCCATGAATCACTGCCATACGTGCTGGCAGCGCCTTATGTGGTGTTTGCCGTATGCCTGGTGGTTTCCGGTGGTCATCTGGTTCGCCAGAGCTGGCGAAAGCAGCTCTGATACGCCGGCATATCAGCAATGATATGGCCGTGACTTGACCCGGCTGACAGGCTCGTGTCCTGTCGAATTCATGACAGCAACAATCGACACCCAGTCCATGGTCCGGCGACGCAACCTGTTTGCGGCGTGCGCGGCGATTATCGTGTTCGGCTTTGCCATGGGACTGACCTATCCCCTGTTGTCCCTGTTGCTTGAGCGTCGCGGTGTGCCGGAAACGGTCATCGGCATGAATGCCGCCATGTCACCGCTCGGCATCCTGGTGTTTTCGATCTTCATTCCCGTGCTGGCACGTCGATTTGGCGCCCGTACAGTGACTATTGTGGCCGCACTTTCGGCTGCGCTCATTCTGCTGGGCTACAAGGTGTTTCCGTCACTTGAAGCCTGGTTCGCGCTGCGGTTGCTGCACGGCATGGTCGTCTCGACGCTGTTCGTATTGTCGGAGAGCTGGGTGGTGAAATATGCCGACCCGGGCTCGCGCGGCAAGGTGGTGGCAATCTATGGCGCGGCGCTGGCTGCCAGTTTCGGTGCCGGGCCGTTGCTCATCTCGCTGATCGGCATTGATGGCTGGTTGCCGTTCGTTATTGGCGCGATCGTTCTTGTCACGGCGACCGTGCCGATGGCGTTGATCCGCGAAGAGCGCCTTGAGGCGGAAGCCCATACTGGCTGGGGCGATATTCTCGGCTTCATTCCCAAGGCGCCGGTCCTGCTGGGAGCTGTCTTCATCTTCGCCGTGTTTGATGCGGCGACCCTGAGCCTCATTCCGGTCTACGGGGTCAGGATGGGCTATGACCTGGCGGCGTCTTCCAACATGCTGACCGTGCTGATCGTCGGCAACGTGATCCTGTTGTTGCCAATCGGCTGGCTGATCGATCACACCGACCGGCGGATTGTGCTGGCAGGACTGGGTGTGGTGACGCTGATCTTGTTGCTGGTGCTGCCGCTGGTGGCCGGCACATGGGTGCAATGGCCGGTACTGTTCATTGCCGGGGCCAGCGGCTATGGCATCTACACCTGCGCGCTGGCCATATTGGGGGATCGCTATACCGGGCACCAGCTGATAGCGGGATCGTCGTCATTTGCCACCATGTGGGGGTCGGGCGCACTTTCCGGTTCGTTGATTGCCGGCGGGGCCATGCAGGTTTGGGGCCCGCATGGTCTTCCGCTGTCGCTTGCAGTGTGCTTCGTTGTATTTTTGATTGGAATGTGGCTGCGTCGCGCGCAGCAGCAAGCACAGTAGGGTCTGTTGACCCACAATCTTGATCTGAAGGGTACAAGACAAATGACGATGAACAAGACCGTTCGACTGGCTCGCAGACCTCATGGAGAGGTGCAGCGGGAGGATTTTGCAATTGCCGAGGAGGCATTGAGCGATCCGGCTGAAGGCCAGTTTCGGGTCAGGTCGGCTTATGTTTCGCTGGATCCTGCCATGCGCGGCTGGATGAATGACAGCAAATCATATGTGCCACCGGTCGGCATTGGTGAGGTCATGCGGGGGTTCGTTTCCGGAACGGTGGATGCCTCGCGTAACCCGAAATTCAAGGAAGGCGACACGGTTTCCGGGCTGATGGGCGTGCAGTCTCATAACATCACCGACGGGCGCGGCGTGACCAGGGCCGATACATCGCTTGCACCCTTGCAGACATGGGTTGGTGGCCTGGGCATGCCGGGGCTTACCGCCTATTGCGGCCTGACCTATGTCGGAGAACCCAAGCAGGGCGAAACCGTCGTGGTGTCGGCTGCATCGGGTGCCGTCGGCCAGGTCGTCGGACAGATCGCCAACATTTACGGCTGCCGGACCGTCGGTATTGCCGGCGGGCCTGACAAGTGTGCTGCGCTGAAGGATGAGTTCGGTTTCGATGCGGCGGTTGACTACAAGAAAGGCTGGCTGGCCGATGATCTCAAGGCGGCATGTCCCGATGGTATTGATGTGGACTTCGAAAATGTCGGCGGAGACATTCTCGATGCCGTGCTGCCACTGATGAACTTCAAGGGCCGCGTTGCCATCTGCGGCCTGATTGCATCCTATAATGCCACGGCGCCGGTGCCGGGTCCGTATAATTTCCGCTCCATACTGGTGAACCGGTTGCGGGTGCAGGGGCTCATCGTGTTTGACTTCATCGACAAGTATCCCGAAGCCTACAAGCAGCTTGGTACCTGGTACAAGGAAGGCAAGCTGACGTTCAGGGAAGATGTCCGAGAAGGCGGGCTGGACGCATTCCCGGACGTGTTGAAGCTGCTGTATACCGGCGGTAATTTCGGCAAACTGATCCTCAAGGTATAGGTCATGGAATACGATCCGGGTCGCGAGACCTGCCCGCTGCCATATTCGCCGTTCAAGAGTTGCACCGTGCCGCGGCCGATCGGATGGCTGTCGTCAATCAGCCAGGCCGGCGTGGCCAATCTTGCGCCCTACAGCCAGTGGCAGAACCTGACATTTGATCCGCCCATGGTGATGTTCGCGGCCAATCGCTATCCTGACGGCCGGGTCAAGGACACGGTGCAGAATGCGCAGGCAACCGGCTGGTTTGTCTGGAACATGGCGACCTGGGAGTTGCGCGATGCGGTCAACATATCCGCCATGGCGCTTGCTGCCGATGAGGACGAGTTCAGCCATGCCGGTGTCACCAAGGCCAAAAGCGTTCACTGCGCCGTGCCGCGCGTAGCCGAAGCGCCTGCCCACTTCGAGTGCCGGTATCTGTCCACCCATACGCTTGACGGTGATTCACCGGTTGGCACGGTCGACGTGGTGTTCGCCAGGGTCGAGCGCATTCATGTGGCTGATGACTATGTGGATGCTGCCGGAAAGCTCGATATCGCCAGGCTGCAGCCGATCGCGCGCATGGGCTACTATGACTATACCGTGGTTCGCGATGTTTTCGAAATGCGCGTACCGGGTGCCGGTGACGAGGCAGCTGCCGGGCTTGAGGGCAAGGTCGTGCGCTGAGTGTGCCTGCAGGAATGCGACGGATATCGGGACTAACTAGCCTGCTTGTGGGCTCTCAGCACGATCCAGGGTTCGACATCGCCCGCCAGTCCCATGTCTTCGCCCGTGGATGCATCATCGACGACAAAGCCGGCCTTCATCAGGTGTTCGGACAGTTCGGTTTGCGAATAATAGCTGTAGTGGCGACCCAGGCGGTCTCGGACCGAACCGGTTCCGAGTTTCATCCCGATGTGAAAATACCCACCGGGGCGCAATGCGCGATACAACGCGCCCAGGTGCCGGGGGAAGTCTTCGGCTGATGCATGCAGCAGGCTGAAATTTGCCCATATCCCGTCATAGGCCGCTGCCTCGTCAATGTCATCGAAGCCTGCCTGCCGCGCCCCGATATCATGGGTCTCGTTCGCCAGCCTGACCATTTCGGGCGAGGCGCGGCTGGTAAGTTTGGCGTATGCCTCAACCTGTTTGTCATAGGCGGCAATGGTTTGTTCATCGGACATTATATCAGGGCTCCGGCGCAGGGGTTGGCAACGGGTCAATAATTGCTGCCTTTGGTATAAGGTCCGCAACACATAGAGCATCATCAGATAAGATGGAATCATCTGATCGGATAAAGATGCTCGCTTCCAAAATGTCAGAGCAATGAACTTCATTGCAGAAAACAACCGTGCCGATACCGCGAAGTTCTCCATCACGCCGCCACAATTCTCGGATGACTGGTGGCTATGAAAACATGTTCAACAACAGCTCTTGTTCTCGGTCTCGCGGCGCTTTTCTGCCAGCCGGCAACGGCACAGGACTCACCCCTGGGCATGATTGTCTGGCAGGTGCAGGATCGTTATCGTTTCCTGTCGGGCGAGACTTTTTTCACACCGCATCGTATGGCCGGTGAGGCATTTGCCGCGCTTGAGGCACCGCGAGACGAGTTCGGTCGCAAGCAGATCGATGGCGAGTGGATCGGGCCGATACAGTTCGCCGAACGCAGGCTGGCAGCGGGAGCCATCAAGAAAGGTCATGATGGCTGGGCAGCGCAGGCCTATACCACCAGCAAGGGTGCCTTTACCTGCTGGGACGCCGGCCGTCGCCGGGTGCGTGATGACTGCCTGAAGGCAGATGGCGCAGCAGGCTCAAGACTGTTTCCCGCGCAGGTCACCATATCGGCTTCGCTCGATGCCACCGCTGCCCAGGTCTTCGCAGGCAAGCAATGCGAATGGTTCCTGCACACCGGTGCGGACCAGGACTGGCGCACCGTCACCCAGGTTGACTGCGTGAAACCCGCACAACTGACCGTGCCCGTCAATGAGCAGTTTTCCATGCTGGCGCGCGTGCTGGACCCGGCCAGTGCAACCGGCATGCTGACCCAGGTGAGCAGCGTGTACCAACAGGTGCAGGGCCGCCTGGTCGCCGGGTTTGGCGACAGCTTCGGATCAGGCGAAGGCAATCCCGATTACCCGGCGAATTACTCCAAATCCGTTACCCTGGCAGATACGGCGCGGCCACAACCCACCACCTTGCCGCGCTGGCTTGATCCGGCGTGTCACCGGTCGGTCTATTCGCATCAGCAGCGCATTGCCATGCAGCTTGCCGCCGAAAACCGCCATGCGGTGGTGAGCTATATCGGGTATGCCTGTTCCGGCGCCTCGATTGCCAATGTGATGGCGTCGGTTGACACCGAGAACGCTCACATTGAACCGGTCACTGACAAGACCTTGCGCGACGCCGGTGTCAAGAAGGGGATTGCCACCACGGTTGCCCAGGCAGACTGGTCACAACTTGACCATGCCGTGCGCGACCTGTGCGCTGATGAGGGCGCAGCAAATGCCGAAGATCCTGTCAAGGCATGCCGGGCGTGGCGTGGCAAGCCGGACCTGCTCCTGCTGAGCGTCGGTGGCAATGATATCGGGTTTGCCAATGTGGTGAAGTGGGCGGTTGCCGGAACGGCGGTCGGGCAGGTGCGGTTTCTGTCAGGTGGCGAGAAACCCGGCACGATGCTGAGGCGTGCCGGCGGCAAGGAGGATCTGGCGGGTTGTTCGGGTGATGAGGCGGGTCTGCAATGCCGGTTGGCGGAGCGCTATGCATCGCTTGCCGCGGCAATAGAAAACCGGCTTGGGCTGACGGATCGCAGCCGGGTCGTAACCGGTCCGTATCCAGGTCCCATGGGGAATGAGGCAGGGGCGATCTGTTCGGCCGAAGCGGTCAATGAGGGCGCTGATTCAGAGCACTTCATCGAAACTTCCGATGAGCGACTGCAAACCCTTCACGACACGCTGTTTGCAGACAAACAACTGACCAATGCGATGAAGCAGGCGGCGTCCAAAACAGGGTGGACCTGGGTGGATGCGCTGGCCTGGTCGGGTGCATTTCACCGTCATGGCGTCTGCGCGCGCGGCAAGCGAAAGTCTGACGCTTTCAAGGCGCTGCAATTGATAAACAGCGAGTGGGAACCTGTCAGCCCGGCTGACATGCTGGCCTATGCACCTCGTCAACGCTGGTACCGGACGTTCAATGACAGCGTGCTGATGCAATTTTACGTGAGCCGGATCGAGCAACTGGCGCGCAATCCACGCCAGCCCATCGACTATCATTACCAGGCCGGGGTGTCGGGATTTTTTCACCCTACTGCCGAAGGCCAGGCGGTGATGGCAGACATGCTGCTCAATGCATCGCGCTGCAAAGTGTTTGGCGCGGGGAGCGGGTGCTAGAGCATGCTTCACTTAGATAGAAGCGTTTGATGGAATCAAATCAGTTCACTCGGCTAGGCGCGAAGCGAAGCGCGATGTGGTGCATCGGGCAAGCTTTGCAACAACGCCGATGGGCTGATTTGGTCCACGAGATCAGGATGATTTTTGGTTGTTTCAACCAAAAATCATAAACCTGATCGCCCTCAAAGTGGCAGAGCAACTTTATGGGTTCGATTGAACCCATGTTGCTCTGCAGGCCGGTTTTCTCCGCCCGCTGGACTGCGTTACGGCTCCCTTGTGGTCAACCAGACCACGGCGGGAACCGTGCCTTGCCAGCAAACGCAGAAAACCGGTCAAACGATTCCATCTAAGCGAAGCATGCTCTAACTGCGGGCTAACCCCATGTGACCGGAATGTGACTTGTTCCATAGTGCACCATCCCGGATGCAGTGGCGGCGCTGCGCGAGATGCGCCGTGTCCTGAAGCCCGGCGGACCGCTGTTGTTTC
>SWCD01023959.1_pt2 | contig 36048 bp, 30 predicted proteins | sample 4693011 | NCBI WGS metagenome assembly SWCD01 (sample SAMN10267278, study PRJNA491770) | bioreactor metagenome | isolation source: DHS bioreactor inoculated with marine | place: Japan: Omine Ridge, Nankai Trough | reverse complement strand
GGGGGGCTCGGTTGCGTGTAGGCGCACCGCCCTCCGGGTATCATCACAAGTTTCAACGCCCGACAGGCACAATCAATTGCCGCGGGTGCGATGGCGCGCCAGTGGATGGAGATCTCTGAATGCCTTGGTTGGAATGGCACAATCGTAGTGACGACTTGAAGGCGACGGCGAAGACGCCGCATCACCTGCTTCAACCGATCCAGTCCCTGTCCCACGGCGACGAAGACGCGTCGAACATGTTGATCCAGGGCGAAAACCTGGAAGCCTTAAAGGCATTGCTGCCCTACTACGCCGGCCAGGTGAAATGTATTTTCATTGATCCGCCGTACAACACAAAAAGCGCCTTCGAGCTTTACGATGACAACCTGGAACACGCCAACTGGCTATCCATGATGTATCCGCGCTTAGAGCTGTTGCGCGAGCTACTGGCAGAAGATGGTTCGATATACGCAACTATAGACTTCAACGAAGCACACTATCTAAAAGTTTTGATGGATGAGGTCTTTGGGCGAAAGAACTTCCAGCGCGAGATCATTTGGCGCATCGGTTGGCTGTCAGGCTACAAGACGATGGCAAAGAACTACATACGAAATCACGACACCATCCTCTACTACTCTAAGAACGCTGAGAAGACATATTTCAAGAAGGAATATATCGAAAGAAAAGACTTTGCTGAGCGCTTCTCCGATGTCGCTTACAAAGCCTTGTTATCTCGCTTGACCAATCTTGGAGTTTCAAAGAAGGAAGCGGCCGAGTTTATGGATGCCGCTCAGGTAGAAGGACTACCTGAACGCTATCCCTTGGAAGACACCTGGAACTCTTCCATTTACGACAAGCTCAATAGTATCGCGGTGGTTTCTTTTTCTGGTGAGTCCGTTTCGAAAATGCTTGGCGTTGAAGAGTTGAAGGGGCAAAAATCCGAGGCATTGATACGAAGAATCTTGCGAAGCTCAACCAAGCCTGGGGATTTGGTGCTGGACTCTTTTGCGGGCACCGGAACGACTGGCGCCGTTGCTCACAAGATGAAGCGTCGATGGATAATGATTGAACGTGGCGACCATGCGACTACGCACGTGGCGCCACGCCTCAAACTCGTAATCGATGGTCAAGAGCTAAGTGGAGTAACAAAAGTCGAAGACTGGCAGGGTGGTGGTGGGTTCCGCTTTTATCGGCTAGGTCCCAAGGTGTTCGACGACAGTGGCCGGATCAATCCCGAAATCAAGTTCGAGCACCTGGCCGCGCATATCTGGTTCGCCGAGACCGGCAGCGCGCGCAGCACGCGCGCCATGAAATCGCCGCTCTTGGGCGTCCACAACGGCACGGCCTATTACCTGCTCTACAACGGCATTCTGGGCGACAAGACGTTGGCGGGCGGGAACATGCTGACCATGAAGGTGCTGGCCGGCCTCCCGGAGCATGACGGCCCAAGGGTGATCTACGGCGAAGGCACGAACATGACCAACGACCGCCTGCGATCGTTGGGGATCAAGTTCAAGAAGACCCCCAACGATATCCGGGCGAGGTGATCGAATGGACTTGAAGGACTACCAGGAAAAATCCCTCGCGAGGCTGGCTGACTTCCTGCGCGCCGCGCGGACGGACGGTATTGCCGAGGCGTTCGCCTCGCACGCGCACCCGGACGCCAAGACCATGCAGGTGCCCGAGTACCGCAACTTGCGCGACAAGGGCGGCCAGGAACTGCCCAGCTTGCGCAGCGTGCCGTATGTGGCAATCCGTATTCCTACCGGCGGCGGCAAGACGCTGATGGGCGCGCACTTCATCCGCTGCGCGGCGGATAACTGGCTGGAGCGCGACCGCCCGTTGGTGGTGTGGCTGGTGCCCAGCCGGACGATCAAGCAACAGACCCTGGAGGCGTTCAAGAACCGCCGCCATCCGTACAGGCTGGAACTGGACGCCGCATTCGGCGGCCAGGTCTCGGTGCTGGATAGCGACGATATCGAGCAACTGACGCCCCAGGAGCTGGCGACGCGCACTTGTATCGTCGTTGCGACAATGGCGGCGGCGCGCGTCCACGATATTGATATCCGCGACTTCTACGCGCACAAGGAGGCGCTGGAACCGCACTTCATTGCCCTGCCGAAGGACGCTCCGCTGCCTGACCTGGGGCAGACGGAGGACGGCAAGGGGCCGCGCTTCTCGTTCGCCAACCTGCTGCGGCTCCATCGCCCGCTGGTGATTACCGACGAGGCGCACAACGCGACCAGCGACCTATCGGGCGTCGTATACGAGCGTCTGGCCCCGAGCGCCATCATCGAACTGACCGCCACGCCGGACATGGCCACTAGCAACGTGCTGGTACGCGTGTCGGCCTCGCAGTTGTTCGCGGAGGAAATGATCAAGTTGCCGGTGCTGCTGGAAGAGCACCTGGACGGCTGGGACGTTGCATTGCGCCATGCACTGCTGCGGCGGCAAGAGCTGGAAGAGATCGCCAAGAAGGAGCCGGACTACATTCGCCCGATTCTGTTGATCCAGGCGGAGCACAAAGGTGGCGAAGCCACGGTCGAAACGATCTATGAGCACCTGACCAGCGAGGATGGCGAGCGGATCGACAAGGACTGGGTGAAGATCGCGACCGGCGACCAGCGCGAACTGGACGGGATCGACCTGTTCGCGGGTGACTGCCCCGTGCGCGTCATCATCACGATGGAGGCGCTGAAGGAAGGCTGGGACTGTTCGTTCGCCTACGTGCTGTGCTCCGTGTCCGGTACGAAGTCCGCGACTGCCATCGAGCAGTTGCTGGGCCGGGTGCTGCGCATGCCCTACGCTCGCACGCGTGACCAGGCAGTGCTGAACAAGGCATACGCGCATGTCGTGTCGCCGTACTTCGGTGCAAAGGCGGTTGAGTTCACCGACCACCTGGAAAGCATGGGCTTCTCGCGACTGGAAGCGGCACAGAACCTACCGACGCAACCACCGCTGATCCCAGGTGGTGGCGAACACCCCGCACTGAAAATCGAAACGCTCCGATTCACGGCAACGAAGAAGCCGGACCTGGCCAACGTGCCGGCGGGCGATCTGCGCAACATCACGATCAAGCCCGCCGAGGAAGAAGGCAAGTTCGAGGTTGAGGTCAAGGGCGCGATTCAGCCTGAAAGCGTCGAGGCGATCGCCAAAGTGTTCACCGGCAAGACCAAGGAGCAGGTGCGCACCTCGCTGGAACAGCACAACACGCGCGCCAAGTTGCGCGAGACGCCCGCGCAGAAGGGCGTGAAGTTCGAGGTACCGCAGTTGTCGATCAAGTTCGGCGACCGCGTGGTGCCAGTCGAGAACGACTTGCTGGTGGAGGAGGGGTTTTGGAATCCCGCGGATGCCGCTGGCACGCTGGACACGCTGACCTTCGACACGCGCACGCAGACCTGGGAGATTGATCTCGGCAAGCCAGGCGAGAAGCCGGTGAAGTACAAGCATGTCGAGGAACCGCAGGCCGAGTACCTGTCCGGTCTGACTGGCGACTGGGAAGAATCCGACTTGCTGGTATGGCTGGAAGGCAAGGTCGTCCAGAACGACGTGCGCCACGAAACCATGATCGGATGGATCGCGCAGGCCATCGCGCCGTTGAAGCACAAGGGATACAGCCTGGGCCAACTGGTGCGCGGTCGCTTCGTCATTGCACGCCGCTTGCTCAGCCTGCTGGACGAGGCCAAGTCCAAGCGCGGAAACAAGGCCCACCAGCGTCTATTCGCGCTCGAAGAAGTCGTGGTTGATCCAGCCGTGGTGTTCAGGTTCTCGAACCTGGCCTACCCAATGCGTTCGCCCTGTCCGGCGCCGATGGAGTGGAAGAAGCACTATTACGAGGTGCCTGGCGACTTGCCGTATCGCCGGAAGGACGGCGAACTGGCCGAGGAATACCGCTGCGCGCTTGCCATCGAACGTAATCCTGATGTGGAGGTCTGGGTACGCAACTTGGCGCATCCCATGCAATTCCGCTTCCCGACCGCGACTGGATCCACCTATCCCGACTTTATTGCCAAGCTGAAGGACGGCCGCATTATGGTCATCGAGTACAAGGGCGATGATCGCTATGACAACGCCAAGAACCAGGCCAAACGGGCGGTCGGCGAGCTGTGGGCGCGCAAGTACCCGAATGGCCTCTATCTGATGCCGCGCGACAGAGACGAGGAGGGGCGCGACATCGACCAGCAGATCGCCCATGCGATCGCTTCGGGAGGCTAACCAGAGCCGCTGAAGGGGGTACCAAGCCCTCTTCGGGGTAGGAAGCTCCTGCCGGGCTTCTGCATTAGTATTACTACTAAATTTCGGTATCATGCCCAGTCTCAATCGCTGCTCAAGCGGCCGCCGAGACTTCCCCGCATGTCCCTGCCTGACTCCCTGTATTTCACCCCTCTCCGACCAGGAACAGGCCGCTGATGGGCGAAGTCGTCGCCCTGGATGCGTTGCTGGATACCCGGCACGTTTGGCGGGGCCAGGGTGGTGCGCGGGCGAAGCATGCCACCCCCCAGCCAACAGGCTGGACAACTCTCGACGAGAGGCTGCCTGAGGGAGGCTGGCCCCCTGGCGGGCTCACCGAGCTGCTATTTCCAGCCGACGGGGTGGGCGAGCTTGCCGTACTCCTTCCAGCTCTGGCACGGCTGACGAGGGCAGGGACCCGGGTCATGTTGGTGGCACCCCCCTATCGGCCCCATGCGCCCGCCTGGGCACGCAGTGGCTTGGACCTTCGACACGTCACCGTTGTCGAGGCTGCGCCGCGGGAAGCCCTGTGGGCCACCGAACAGTGCCTGCGCTCGGCTGCCTGCGGTGCGGTCCTGTGCTGGCCGATCCAGGCCGATGACCGGGCCCTTCGTCGGCTGCAGGTGGCTGCGGAGGCAGGCCAGTGCCTGGGCTTCGCCTTCCGCGATGCGCGCGCGGCCCGGAACCCTTCACCGGCCGCGCTGCGGCTGATGGTCGAGCGGGGTCAGATCCGCGTGCTGAAGTGCCGTGGCGCCTCGATTCCACCCCAGCCGCTGGCGCTGACGCACTGAGCGGCCATGCGCTGGGCTTGCCTGCTATTGCCGCATCTGGCGCTGGACGCCGTCCTCCGCCGCCTGCCTGACCCCGACGTCGCGCTCGCGCTGGTGACAGGTCCCACGCAGCGGCGGATTCTGCATGCGGTCAGTCCCGCGGCCCGCCGGTTGGGGTTGCGCCGCGGAATGCTGCTGTCGGCAGCGCAGGTCCTGACCAGGGAGTTCCGGATCCAGGACCATGACCCTGAAGACGAAGCGCAAGCCCGTCGGCTGCTGGCCACCTGGGCCTATGGCTACAGCTCGCAGGTCAGCACCGACATGGCCCATGCCCTGGTGCTGGAGATTGGTGCGAGCCGGGCGCTGTTCGGCGACTGGCCCGCGATCGAACAGCGCCTCCGCAGCGAGTTGGTCGAGCTCGGCTTCCGGCACCGCTTGGTGGCTGCCCCCAACCCCTTCGCAGCGCGCGCGCTGGTCAATGTCCACGACGGCGTGGAGATCGAGGAGGGGCACCTTGAGCGCGCGCTGGGCCAGATCCCGATTGAGCGCAGTGGGTTGCCCAGCGAGGTCGTGATCTCCCTGGCGCGTTCCGGGCTGCGCAAGTTGCAGACCGTGTTCGCGCTACCTCGCGACAGCATGGCGCGCCGGTTCCCCCCGGGGGTGTTGCAACACCTCGACGCGATGCGTGGCTGGCATGTCCCACCCTTGAACTGGTTCCAGCCACCGGATCGGTTCGAGGCGCGCATCGAGTTCGAGCAGGAGGTCGAGTCCTCGCAGGCCCTGCTGTTCCCGCTGCGCCGGCTGACGCAGGACCTCTCGGCATTCCTGTTTTCGCGGGACGGCGGGGTGCAGCAGTTCGTCCTGTTGTTCGAGCATGAGCAGCGTCCCGACAGCACCCTTGCCGTCGGTCTGCTCACCCCCGAACGGGAGGCAAGCGTGCTGTTCGAGCTTGCCCGCAGCCGTCTCGATCACCTTCGCCTGCCAGCGGCCACGCGGGGCCTTCGACTGGTCGCCGAGAAGCTGCCACCGTTCGTGCCTGGCGCCCGCGACCTGTTCGACCTCCGGCCGCAGCAGGCGATCCCCTGGGAGCAGCTCCGGGAGCGCCTGCGCGCGCGCCTGGGCGACGAGGCCGTGCACGGGCTGGCCATCCAGCAGGACCACCGTCCTGAGCGGGCATCGAGTACCGGGCCGCACCAGCCCATGCCGGACCAGGCGCCCCCGCGCCCAACCTGGCTGCTGCCACGTCCCATTCCGCTGCGCGGCCACGACCTGCAGATCGTCGCCGGCCCCGAACGGATCGAATCGGGGTGGTGGGACTGCGGCGATATCCGGCGCGACTACTACGTGGTGGAGACGCGCGAGGGACAGCGCGCGTGGGCCTACACCTCTACAGGCCAGGAAGGATCCTTCCTGCTGCATGGGTGGTTCGCGTGAGTGGCCCCGGGTATGCCGAGCTGCACTGCCTGTCCGCGTTCTCCTTCCAGCGCGGCGCCTCGACCGCGGCCGAGCTGTTCGAGCGCGCGAAGGCCCAGGGTTATGCGGCCCTTGCCATCACCGACGAGTGCTCGCTCGCAGGCATCGTGCGAGCCTACGAAGCGGCCGCGAAGCACGCTATTTCCCTAATCGTTGGGGCCGAGCTGCAGGTGGAGGAGGGTCCCAAGATCGTCCTGCTGTGCGAGGACGTGGCTGGGTACGAGAACCTGTGCAGGCTGATCACCCTGGCGCGGCGCAGGGCACCCAAAGGCCAGTATCGATGCCTGCGGGAAGACTTCCCTGCGGACGCGGCAGGGTTGCTGTGCCTGCTCTGCGGAGCCGATACAGCGCGCGCAGCCGACATTGACTGGCTGCGAGCGGTGTTCCGTGACCGCCTGTGGCTCGCGGTGGAGTTGCATCATGGCCCGGATGACAGAGAGCGCCTGCGGGCGCTCAATGCGCTGGGGGACCAGCATGGCATCCCACTGGTGGCGTGCGGTGACGTGCACATGCACGTCCGGCGCAGGCGTGCGCTGCAGGACACCCTGACCGCGATCCGCCACCGCTGTACTGTCGCCGAGGCGGGGTGGCGACTGTTCCCGAATGGCGAACGTCACCTGCGGACACGCAAGGTCCTGGCCCGCATCCATGCGCCCGAACTCCTGGCCGAGACGCTGCGCATCGCATCCCGCTGCCAGTTCACCCTAGACCAGCTTCGCTACACCTACCCGTGTGAGCTGGTCCCGGCAGGGCAGACCCCCAGCTCGTGGCTGCGCCATCTGGCAGGGGAGGGTGCGGCCTGGCGATGGCCCAAAGGTGTCCCGGAGAAGGTCAGGGTCCAAATCGAGCGCGAGCTTGCCCTGATTGCCGAGCTTGGTTACGAGTCCTATTTCCTCACCGTGCACGACATCGTGCGCTTCGCCCGTGGACGCGGGATCTTGTGCCAGGGCCGCGGCTCGGCGGCGAACTCCGCGGTGTGCTTCGCCCTCGGCGTGACCGAGATCGACCCGGGGCGGATGAACCTGCTGTTCGAACGATTCATTTCGCGCGAGCGCAACGAGCCGCCGGACATCGACATCGACTTCGAGCACGAACGGCGCGAGGAGGTCTTGCAGTACATCTTCGGGCGTTACGGCCGGGAACGTGCCGCACTGACGGCGGTGGCGATCAGCTACCGGGGCCGCAGCGCCATCCGTGACGTTGCCAAGACCCTCGGCCTGCCGCCGGACCAGGTCAACGAGCTGGCGGCCACCATGAGCCACTGGGGCGACCATGTGCCGCTGCCCGCCACGCTGCACGAGCGCGGCTTCGATCCGGATTCGCCCTTGATGCAGCGGGTGCTGACCCTGACCCGGGAGTTGATCGATTTCCCGCGGCACTTGTCGCAGCACCCGGGCGGCTTCGTGATCTCCGAGCGCCCCCTGCACACGCTGGTCCCGGTCGAGAACGCCGCGATGGAGGACCGCACGGTCATCCAGTGGGACAAGGATGACCTCGACACCCTGGGCGTGATGAAGGTCGACTGCCTGGCGCTCGGGATGCTCACCGCGGTGCGGAAGTGCCTGGAGATGCTGCGTGCCACTGGCCGGCGCGACCTGAGCATCGCCACCATCCCGGCCGAGGACGCGGACACCTACACGATGATCGGCAAGGCTGACACCGTCGGCGTGTTCCAGATCGAATCGCGCGCGCAGATGGCGATGCTGCCGCGCCTGCAGCCCCGGAATTTCTATGACCTCGTGATCGAGGTGGCCATCGTGCGGCCTGGCCCGATCCAGGGTGACATGGTGCACCCCTACCTGCGCCGACGCCGTGGCGAGGATGCGGTCGATTACCCCAAGGGGCTGGAGCACGTCTTTGCCCGCACCCTTGGGGTCCCGCTGTTCCAGGAACAGGTGATGCAGCTCGCCGTGGATGCCGCAGGGTTCACCCCTGGCGAGGCCGACCAGTTGCGCCGATCGATGGCCGCATGGAAACGCCGTGGCGGACTGGAGCCGCACCGGCAGCGCCTGCTGGAGGGCATGCTCGCGCGCGGCTACGTTCAGGAGTATGCCGAGCACCTGTTCGAGCAGATCAAAGGCTTCGGCAGCTACGGCTTCCCGGAAAGCCATGCGGCCAGCTTCGCCCTGATCACCTATGCCAGTTGCTGGCTCAAGTGCCATGAACCGGCCGCCTTTGCCGCCAGCCTGGTCAACAGCCAGCCGTTGGGCTTCTACAGCAACGATCAGATCCTGCAGGACGTGCGCCGCCATGGGATCCGCGTGCTGCCCGTCGACGTCCGCTACAGCGACTGGGACTGCACCCTGGCCTTCAAGACCGGCGATACCCGGGATGCTCCGAGCATCCGCCTGGGGCTCCGGCTGGTCACCGGCTTCCGGCAGGACGTCGCCGGACAGATCAGGGCAGCACGCTCACGGCAAGCGTTCACGGATGTCGCCGACCTTTGTGCCCGGGCCGGGCTTGATCGCCGGCACCAGGGGCTCCTCGCCGACGCGGGCGCGCTGAAAGGACTGTCGGGGCATCGGCATCGCTCACGCTGGGCGGTCTCGGGCGTGGAGAAGTCCCTGCCGCTGTTCGAGGGGATCGGGGCAACGCCTGAGGACGCCCCGGTCCTGCCCGTACCCAGCGCGCGCGAGGACATGAGGGCCGACTATGCCAGCACCTCGCTGACCTTGGGTCGACATCCCATGTCCTTCATACGCCGGCAACTCAGCGCGCGCCGTTACCTGCGCTCGGGCGAACTTGCGGCCATGCAGCACGGGCGCAACGTACGCTTTGCCGGCATCGTCCGTCTCCGGCAACGTCCCGAAACGGCCAGCGGAGTGACGTTCCTGACGCTCGAGGACGAAGATGGCATGGTCAACGCCGTCGTCTGGCGGCACGTGGCCGACCGTCAGCACCGCATCCTCATCGAGAGCAGGCTCCTGGCCATCGACGCCAGGCTCGAACGGGTGGATGGCGTGCAGCACCTGATCGTCAACCGCATGCAGAACGTGGACAGGCTGCTCGGAGACGTCGAGGCAAAGAGTCGGGATTTTCGTTAGCGGGTCTGCAGCGCGAGGTAAAGCGATTGATGGCAGTGCCCGCATGAGCGCACGCTAAGTAATTGGCCCTAACTTACGCGCCTTGCCTGCAGCATTATTTCGGACGGCCGTGATTCATTCGTCCCGTTCGGAGCGTGAAAGGCGAATCCCCAGTGATTGCAGGGTAAGGCTACCTTTTGGATCGTGTTATCGATCTCTTCCGGCACCGCAGAAGTCCAAGTGAGACACCACGCCTGGGTTAAGCCGTGACGCGAAGCGACATCGGCTTGAGCGAAATTTTAGGCATCACCCTTCACCCCTCGCTACGACTCGATGGCTGCCAGACACTTTGTCACCGATCATTGTGAAAAGGTCGAGATCAGCGTTGAGGGTGGCGCAGGCTCTAGTGTAGGCAATTCTTGGGTCTGTGTGTCTCTCATGCAATACGCAGCGTAAGGCTAGGCATTTGTCGGCAATGTGGCCGGCCACAAAGGTCAGCCTAATGTTGTCTGTCTTGTGCGCGATGTGATGAGCAAACTCATTGCGGATGTTACGTATGCGATGCAGGTCCGCCCAGATGATGTCCGAGACGATGCCGAGCACCCTCGAGAGATCGATCTTGGACGAGAATGTGCCCAGCGGGGCATTGCCTCTGAAAAGACGCTTGTACGAGTCATCGTGCGGTTGCAGAAATGATGCAATCGAATCGGACAATGCCTCCTCAACCCACGCCGCACCCACAATCGCGACAGCGCGATCTGATTCGCCGCTCATCTCCTCGACGAGCGCCATCAGACGCTTGTTTGCTTCTTCAGGGTTGTCGCGAAACTTCATAAGGCCCAATGCGTGAATCAAGCCGAGCCGCGAAGCGGGTTCGGCTTGAACGAACTGTTAGACATCATTGCAGGAAGTTGTCGACCATGTATTTGCCAACAACGCCCACCAATGCGCCACCGACTGCTATGGCGATCTTGAGAGGAAGAGAGTTGGCTTTATTGAAATCTCCCCGGAGATTTTCAATCGTCTTGGTTTGCGCTGAAACCACGGCAGAAAGCTCTTTGATTGCTGAGTCGTTGGAGCCCCTGTCTCGTGCGTGGCCTACGATTTCCTCCGCCGTTAGTGGTCGAGTATGGGCGCCAACTCTCCGGTAGTAGCCACCTCGTGTTGCGACTAGCTGCGGAGCTTGAGTAACGCTGGCAACAACAACCTCACGCCCGCCAATGGCATGCACCTCCACGTCGACAGTGATGCCTGGTGTTAAGTAACTCTGTGCCAAATCAATTGCGGATTTGCTCGGTTGACATTGACGCCAATGGACTGAGTAGGTTCTTTGACCCCTAAAACGAGAATCCCACCCTTTGCATTGGCAAACGAACCCAATTGATTCGCTATTACATCAGGGGGCGGGACCGAAGATTTGAGTTCAAGGGTTTCATCTTCTCCGCCAGCTATGCGCCGCTCAAGTTCCGCCGTTTCCATCGAGTCCCCTTATCATTCCCATGATGCTTAACGCCTGAGTCAAGCCGACCTGCGTAGCGGAGCCGGCAACATGGCAAGCTTAACCTGCCATGTTGCCGGGGGAGCGAAGCGGGTTCGGCTTGAACGAATTGTTAGACCAACTTGCGGCAGATCAGAAATTGTCACGGATCATGCCTTGCTGATCGACACGCGGGGAATGAACGGCGCGATAGATGTCCGAGATGCTGAGAACCGTTGCGATAGAGATAGGAACAAGTGCTGCCAAGAGCAGTCCGATGGAGAGTCTCCTGTGCTCATGAAAGAGCGTTCCGCTTGTCCAAAGGAAGAGGATGAAGAACGTAATCCCCAGGCCCTGTGTGACGTCTTTTGTAAGGCTGTAAGTGAGCTTTGCAGTCTGCGGTTCGTACCGAACGATCAGTTCTGGGACGAACAAGAGACCGAACGCCATCAATCCGAGTGCCAACGCAATGATCGGCAGGCGAATTTTCATGATTGGTCTATCACCTGACTTAAGCCGAGCCGCGAAGCGGCTTCGGCTTGAATGAATTGTTAGGCAAATGCCCACTGATGTACGCCAGGAGCCGACGTGGCGAATACAAAAGGCACCGCCTTGATCTCTGCGCGCCACAAAATCCCACGATGTTCGCCCTCTAGAACCAACACGGGATCCTTGAAGTGCCCACTGAAATTGACACCTCGCGCCTCGTAGTAAGCAGCATACAAAGGGTTTCGCTCCGAGAACGCCAAGCGATAGTAGAACTTCCTAGCATGGAGCACTTTATTGCATGCTTCGCGCGGCGACAGGGGTTCAGTGGTCTCTCCAATGGACAGGGTGCCGACGCCGGCGGGAAACACCTTAGCCAAGCTCGATAATGTGGCAAGTTCATCATCTGCAGCCCTCGCCATAGCTGCCAGAGATACAAGCTCTTCGGACATTCGATCGTTAGACTCAGCCACAAAGTCATCAATTACATCCGCATCATCATCTCGACGCAGCGGCTTCCACTCGTACTCCGCGTACAAGAACGCCAAGAGACGGTACCCCGTCCTTGCGAGTGTTGTTTCCGTGAGCATTAGCCCTTCCCGCATTGCCTAAGGCCTAAATTAAGCCGACACGCTTTGTGGCGACAATAAGAATAAAGAGCATCTTTGAAGTTTGCCGCCACGAAGTGTGGTCGGCTTGAGTGAATTGTTAGGCCTTAGCCGTTGATGCAAGCGTGATCCTATTAGCTTTGAACCAGCGCACATAGCGCGAGATTAAGTCTGCAATTGCATCCACAATCCGATCAACTTCCAATCCTATTAGCGGGACGGCATTCTCATAGTCGCCGTGCCGCTCCGCGTGGTGAACGAACAACTCAATTTGATCTCGCTCAATGTCCAAAGCAGCACGAAACGTTTCCCAAGATTGCGCGTTGGTAAGGCCCAAACTAGCAGGACAAATTGAGCGGCGTAAAGACTCCACGGCACGGTAGAAGTGTGAGCGCATGAACTTCATTTCCATCAGGCCGCTGTTTAAGTCATCCAGCGCCAGCCGAAGGAAGTAGCCATCGGGGTGAAGATTGATTTGCGCAATGTCCTCAGACGTCACTTTGCACTGAGCGAAGGCCTCTTTTAGATGTGGCAATGTATTGCTGAAGCGCGCACGTATGCTCCCGTCGGCGTTGAGACAGGAATCCACAGTAACGACAGTCCAAGCCCCCTGAAGGATTGCTGCAGAGTCGCAAATTGATGACGCTACATCTTGAACGATGTTTCGTAGTGTTGCGCACGCTACCTCACTTAGCGTGGCCTCAATCTCGCAGGACGAAACAACCCGGTTATCCGCAATCTGGGTGTTGATTGAGACCTGCGGGTAGTCAGGCCCAGCCGGGAGATGGACTGTGACTAGAGGAGAAGAGATCCGAGTTGTGTCCGGAAGCACTGTGCCAATGTATACATATGTCGTCATGCATGGAGCTCGTGTGGGGCCTAACACCTGAGTTAAGCCGCGCTGCATAGTGGAGGCTGCAGGCATGGCAAGCTCTTTCTTCCATGGCTGTAGCTGGAACGAAGCAGCGTCCGCTTGAACGAATTGTTAGACGGGTGCGACAAGATCAAAATTTCTTCTCAGTTTGCTTAGTGCATTTCCCGGCGTAGAGATCTGGGAATGACTTGCTGCCGAAGATGATGGCGCCAGTGTAACGGTTGAGTATGTAGTAATTGCAGTATGAATCTGAGTCGCATTGTTCCCAGCGGATCTCCGGGTCCGTGATCTTGGCGGGTAGATCATTGACCGTTGAAGCCGAGTATGAAATCCGAAGCGACAGATCAAACGACATTTCACCGCTCCTGCTTGTGACGGGGCAAACAACTACGACCGTTCGATCAGGTGGGTTAGCCGAATTGTCCTGGGCGCGAAGGCTGATGCTAAAGCAGATTAGTAGTGCAGTAGCAGAAACAAAAAAAAGTTTGTGCTTCACGTAAGCTCCCCTGATGTTTAGTGTCCGTCTAACGCTGAATTAAGCCGAGCCGCGAAGCGGGTTCGGCTTGAATGAATTGTTAGGCGCCCTTGCGCGACAGGGCCTTGACGTCCTTCTTATATCTTCTCATTGCATCGCCCCAGTCAAGTAAGACCTTCTCTTTGCGTAGCGAGTAGTAGCCTATCTCGTACATGCTGAGCAGAAGAAGTAGCCACCAGGCAAAGTCGCGTAATTGGTGGGTGCCGTATAACGCTGTGATCGCAAGTAGTGCAACCCTGGCTTTCATTGCTCCTGCTGTGTCTGCCATGCGTGGGCGTCTCAGACAGACCGCAATCCACTCGGTAGGCAGTGCCCGAACTTCCTCGTCAGTTAGATCCTGAAACAGGACGTCAGAAGGGTTCATATGCATGTCGCCTTATACCTGAATTAAGCCGACCCGCGAAGCGAATTCGGCTTGAGTGAACTGTTAGGCAGCACCCTCATCAATCGTCAGTTGGCGTATGCGTCCGCTGCCTGTGGCATTGACTGCCTGAATGATTGTCTCTGCTAACCTCACTGCGTCAGACTCAGCTAGTGATAGGGCAAAGCTATCTGCCTCAGCATTTACTGCCACGCTGTGGCCGCTATCAAACTGCCCATAGATCGACACGCCCGCAGAAATGCCAGCCCAAACCGTGACAACGCACTTCCCATTCCTATCCGTGCGTAGTGCGTACTGCTTCGACTTGTAGTTGAGAGAAGACTGCATGATGTCCTCGATATTTGCTGTGCCGACTGCCTGAGTTAAGCCGAATTGCGTAGTGGAGCCAAAAGCATGGCATGCTTTTTCTGCCATGTCTTTGGTGTAACGAAGCGGCTTCGGCTTGAACGAATTGTTAGGCGCACCCACGGCTACCGAAACTTTGTGGGGCTGCGCCCGCCTGGTACAGTTTTTATAGATGTCGATCGCTTTGGACGAGTTCTCTTGTCAGCCCTTGCAGCGTCTTGCGGATCAATAGGAACGTCATTCGTCAGCAGCTTGGAGCGGGCTCTTTGCAGTTTCTTAGGTGCTTGCGCGGCGCCGTGCCTCTCATAGAGGTGCTGCTGCAACAAAGCAGAAGTTGCGAATAGCTTGTCGCAACGATCGCAGGATTGTGTCATTGCTCGCCTCTGAGTTGTTATGCGCGCCTAGCGTCTGAGTTAAGCCGACTTGCGTAGCGGAGCCAACAACATGGCAAGCATTTTCCGCTCTTTTTGTTGGTGTAGCGAAACAAATTCGGCTTGAACGAATTGCTAGGTGGCGGATACCGCTGCTGCGTTGCGGGGGAATGATGCGGTCGTTCCATCCGCGTAGCGCAGGACGCCACCCCAACTAAGACCGATATGAACCGGCTTTCCCCTTTGTCTCGACATTACGATAGCCCCTGGGTGGTACAAGTGCCGAAGCCCCTCCGGCGAGAACTTCGTTTGAAGGTCCGGCATCTCTCCGCTCTCCAGTCTTCGCGCTAGCTCAGTGTTGAACGAAGCCAATAGCGGCATGCCATGCACCGTTACATACACTCCGGCCAGAATCCTTCCGGCCGGAGTTAAGAAGAACAACGGGCTGAAGCTGACCCCCCCCGAAGGCCTGTGATTAGGGTCTACTCCATCGACGCTATAGAGGCCGAGCTGTGCAGGAACCGGCGAAAGCCCAAAAATTGATCCGACTATATCGTCGGAGGGCTGCCACTTAAATGGCCCCATCCAGCCGGCTGCAGCAACGTTTACAACAGTCTTGAGTAGCCATCGCTCTAGGAGCTCCCCCTCTACAAGGAGTGTCCCATTGAAGCTCTCGCAGTTCGCTTCTGCTTGAAAGTTGGCTACCTGCCCAATGACCTCATCTAGTGGGCTCAGCAACGAATTGTGGTGGCGGCAAAGGATGTTGGATTTTTCTGCGCCACGCGTCGGGTCGCCACCTCGAATTCGTTTGACGCCTTCAACTAAGGTCGGACAAGAGCATCCGGCCTTGAATATGGCATTGCTGAAGATGTGTTCTCCAGAGATGCCATCACATCCGCCGAGAGAGTTTGCCCAACATTTCGCCATGCTTTTTTGTCTCAATTGCCGCGATGCTCGACCACCACCTAACGCCTGAATTAAGTCGACTCGAAAAGGGGGTTCGGCTTGGAATTATTAGTCCTCGTATTCCACGCTTCAAGTGCATCTTGCTTTCGCTGCCATCCCTGTCTTGTCCAGGTTGAGTTGCCTGGGCAATCGTCGGTGCCACATCCCACTGCCCAATAGAGCGAATGACTGAAGTGGGCAGGCGCTTCGCTCTCTGGAAGCTGATGCATTGTTGCATGTCGACCGCAGAACGGACATGGCAAGAGATCTTTCTGTAGGTCAAGGCTCATCGCTAATCCTGAGTAGAGGCCTAATAACTATTCGACCCCAGAAATGGAGTGTTGGGTGGAGTATGCCTTTGGGAATGAGCCTTGCCAATCAGGGAAATACTAACTTCGAAAAGGGGATTGTATGGAAACGCACACCTTGTGATGGAAGCCGCTTTTCACTCTCAATAAGCTCGGGAGACGGCGTGCGTTACACCGGTGAATCAACGGTTGTAAACGAAAACTTGCCACGAGTGGGCCCTGTCAACTTTACGTAGGCCAAATAAGCAGGTTTCTCTTTCAGCGGGCATGCCTTGGTGAGTCACGATGTCGTATGAACTTCACTGAGTCTACTGAGGAGCAACGCAAGCGAAACGACGTCCTGGTGGTTGTGTTGCGCCACCCGACAGAGGCGGCCCGAGTCGCCCCCGCGCAGGTAGTCCAGCCACGCGGCGGGGGCCTGCGCGCCCGGGAGGTCATCCTCGCGCACGATTCGCAGCAGCTCCCGCTCGACGGTGGCCAGCCGGCAGTTCTCCCACACGCCGCGAAAGCGTCGACGGGTTGGAAACAACAGGTCCAGGTGGTCCAGGCCAGTGATCGGGTCCGGCATCTTGGCCAATCGGTAGCGGGTCTTGAGCAAAGGCGCGTCGTAGCAGCGGCCGTTGTAGCTGCTCAGGACCGTGCCCGGCGCCAGCCACCCGGCAAAGCATTTGAGCATGTTGCGCTCGGCCGCCATGGTTGTGGTGAGCAACTGGCGAATCCGCAGGCCGCCGTCGTGCCAGTCGGCCGCGCCGATCATGAAAGCGCGCGTGCCGGTACCGCCAGCCAGGCCGGTGGTCTCGGTGTCGAAGAACAACAGGCGTTCCGGCGCCACGAACTCGCCCTCGCGCTTGTCGTAGGCCAAAGACAGGGGACCGGCCGGCGCCGGCAGCGCCTGCCACGCCTGGACCAGCCGCAGGCCGGGCGCAATCTCTTCGCCTGGCAGCGTCCGGTCGGCTGCGCGAGGGATGGGCATGGACACCTGGTGGCGCACGCCCAGCAGACGGCGCAGCGATTCGATCGAGTGCGCGGGGTGCATTGGCCGTGGCGGGGTGGTAGCGATGGGACCGGGGTCTGCGGTGACGCCATCGCGGACCTCCGCGCGCGCGGCCCGGACGCCACCCTGGGCCGCGCCGGACTGGCTCCGAAGCGTCTGCAGCCTCTGGAGCGACAGCGTCATGCGGCATGGGCCAGTTGTTCCAGCGCGCGCAGCGCCAGCATCTTTGGGGTCGTTGCGCCGGCCTCGTCGCTGGCCAGCACCGGACCGACGCAGGCCGGACAGCCTGCTCGGCACTCGCAGGCTTGCACCAGCTCACGCGCCCGCTGCACCAGTTCGCCCTGGCGGGTCCACAGCGGTTCGCTCAAGCCAACGCCGCCGGGAAAGTTGTCGTAGAGGTAGACCGTGGGCACGAACTGCTGCAGGGTGCCGGCCGTGATCGCCATGCCGTCCGGGCCCCGCAGGTGGCCACGGCCCTGGCCGTCCTGGCTGGCGAACCAGGTGCCGTCGCCGCTGCCGACCGACTTCTGCAGGTCGCGGGCATCGGCCATCACCGCGACCTTCCCGACGACGTGCAGGGCGTGGCTGGCGCCCAGGAAGCCATCGAGCGCGTCCTGCCTGGACTCAAACGCGGCCAGCAGCGCTGGCTGCGGCAACTGCCACCAGACCGCGGTGGTGTGGAGCTCCTGGTCGGGCAGGCTGACTGGGCCGTAGCCGATGTTCTCGTGGCTGTAGTAGCGGATCTTCTTGTAGCCAGCCACGCGCCGGACGACATGGACCTCGCCGTGGTGGCAGTCGCCCGAGCCCGCGCGACCGCCCTCGAACCGGTCCAGCACCTTGAGCCGCGTGTAGTCGATGGCGTCCGTGTAATAGTCGACGAAGGTCCGGGTGACGTAGGCCTTGCGACCCTCCCAGTCCAGCCGCTCGACCTGGTAGGGCGTGCTTTGCACCATGTGGATCGCGCCCTCATACAGGGTCAATGCCGCGGCCGAGTAGTCGACCTCGCACAGGATGGTCTGGCGACCGTCGGTACGGTCGACCACCACGAAGTTACCGTCGGACACGGAGCGCAGACTGACGGCCTGGGCGGGATAGCTGTCGGCGATCCACTCCCAGCGATCGCCTTCCTGGTGCACGACCTGCGTTTCGGCCAGGGCCTCAAGGTAGACCTGCGGGTCGATGGGGCCGAACGCATCGCCGGTCACGAACGGCAGCTCGAAGGCGGCGCAGCGGATGTGGTCGAACAGGATCAGCGGCTGGTCGGGCGCGATACGCGCGTGCTCGGGCGTGGCATCGGCGAAGAAGCCCGGGTGCCGGACCACGTACTGGTCCAGCGGCTGCGAGCTGGCTACCAGGATCCCCAGGCTCGGCTGTTGCCGGCGTCCAGCGCGGCCGAACCGCTGCCAGGTCCCGGCGACCGTGCCGGGGTAACCGTTGAGCACGACCACGTCGAGGCTGCCGATGTCCACGCCCAGCTCCAGCGCTGAAGTCGAGACGATGCCGTCGATGCGCCCGGCGCGCATGTCGCGTTCGGCCTCGCGGCGTTCGGTAGGCAGGTAGCCCCCGCGATAGGCGCGGATGCGTGCATGCTTGCGGGGGTCATGGTCGAACACGTCCTTGAGGTACTTGGTCAGCACCTCGACCATCAGCCGCGACTGCGCGAACACCAAGGTCTTGAGCCGGGCCTTGATGGCGATGCGGGCAATGCGGTTGCTCTGCGAGCGCGCCGAGGCGCGCAGGCCCAGCTCGGCGTTGACCACCGGCGGGTTCCACAGCAGGACGTGCTTGTCGCCGGTCGGGGCGCCGGAGTGGGTGATCGCGTGCACTGGGGCCTCGATCAGGGCCTCGGCGTGGGCCTGCGGGTTGCCGATCGTCGCCGAGCATAGGATGAACTGCGGTTGCACCCCATAGAACGCGCAGATGCGCTTGAGTCGTCGCAGCACGTTGGTGACGTGGCTGCCGAACACGCCGCGATAGGTGTGGATCTCATCGATCACCACGTAGCGCAGGTTCTCGAAGAACTGCGCCCACTTGGTGTGGTGCGGCAGGATCGCCTGGTGCAGCATGTCCGGGTTGCTGACCACGATGTCGCCGTGCAGGCGGATCGCCTGGCGCGCATCGCCGGGCGTGTCGCCGTCGAAGGTGAAGGCGCGGATGCCCAGGTCACCTGCCGCATTGAGCTCGAGCAGCTCTGCCACCTGATCCTGCGCCAGCGCCTTGGTCGGGAACAGGTACAGCGCCTTGGCCTGCCCGGCCATGGCCGCGGTGACCACCGGCAGCGTGTAGCACAGCGACTTGCCCGACGCGGTCGGGGTCACGACAGCGACGTGCTCCCCGCGCTGCGAGGCTGCCCAGGCTTCGGCTTGATGGCTGTACAGGCGATCGATCCCGCGCGCGCGCAGCGCCGACGCCAGCGATGCGGGCAGGTCGTCCGGGAGCGGTGTGTACTCACCGGCGCTGCCGGGCAGGGTGAAGTGACCGGTGATGCGCGAGGCGTAGCGGCGCGACAGGGCTTCGGTCAACGCCGAACTGTCGCTGATGCCGGGCGGGGCCTTGGCGCCCGGCCACACCGCCAAGGGCGACTCGCTGGAACGTCGTTGGATATCGAGCATGGCAACCTCCACTGTCGGGTTGCCATTAGCGGATACGGCGGTCTCAGCCAATGAGATAGGCGAGCAATTTCGGCCTTCAGGCGTTTACCGGAGTGCGTTGGTCACCTTGCGGAGGCCCGGGGGCGAATAGTTGCTGCGCTGCGACTGGTCGCCGTCGCCGTTCGCTGGGCAGATCGGTGTCACTGCACGGCCGTTCCCACGCCTTCAGCCACAACCTGAGAGCAGTGCCGGCGAATAAGTCGTTTGGTGGCCACGCTCAGTCTGCCTTAGGTGACTGCGAACGCCGGTTGGGATTGGGAAAATTCAGGCGCACCATCATTTTCCCGCGTAACGTCTTTGGCCCAGTCGAGAGGCCACCATGTCGTTTGCACCTCTTCCGACCTGGCACCCGCTTCGCCCTGCAGGGGGTTCCCTTACGGGTACGTGCTAGACAGGGCAGTCTGTCAAGTGCTTTCTGACGCCGTTCAGTCTCCACAGCCAGCAGCTCCCGGATAAGCTGACGCCGCTTTTCAATCGACTCCGGGTCTCGCCAGTCCAGCTCCATTTCATTGCTCCTATGTCTATTAGCCTGCACGGGATGCCTGGGTTCTTTGCCGCCAAAGTCATTACGCGCGCGCGCGCGAGAATTGCCTACCTGGTGCCTACCTGGCGTTCGATCTGCGGACCTGCTGTTGGGAGGGGCCTCTGCGGAGCACCACCGGCGTGAACCGTTGACGCGAGGACCAAGCCGCGGGGTGGATCTGAGTCGGTGTAGTCCGGCGAAAGACGGCGCATCTCATCCTGAGCACGTGTAACCCGCTCGTCCATTTCCTCCTTCGTGATGACCCGGGTTATCGTCCCGCAGTGTTTGGCGTCGATGATTTCGGCCTCGAGCTCCCGGATCCGGTGCGCTCGAGCCGCTGCCTCGGCACTGACCGGTGGTGGAGGGACGCATGGTGATTGATCCCCGACCGGGGCTGCATCGCGGCGTTGACCCCGTATCGTCTGGATCAGGTAGCCCAGCCCCTTCCCCATGCCTTTCTTCGTATTCGCTAGCCCCACGAGCTCAGCACTGGAAATGCCTTCCTCTAGGGCCATTAGCAGTCTCGGGTCGGACGGGCTAGCGTCAGTGCACCCTGCAGCCTGGAGGCCGGCTGCTGCTCGCTTTGCCGCTTCCTGAACACTATCGCGCGCGCGGCTCTCGCTTTTTCTTGGTGTTGGCGCTGGTGTTGGAGGGGTCGGGTCGGTCGGGCTGGTCGGACTGTTGTCGGGCTGTGTCGAATCGTCGGGTTTTGTCGGACTTCTGTCGGACTGTGTCGGGCTCTTGTCGGACTTTCTTGCGTGACCACTCGGGCGGTGCTTGCGGTCCCACTCTTTCTTGGAGTCACGACGATCTGCGGCCATCCGCATTGCGCGATACTTACCATGATTGATGAGGCGCCACCCGCCTTCAATGACTTTTACCCGGCGCCCATCGTCATCGTTCGATCGGCTATACGGATCCGGTTGCAGGAACGCAGCCAAGGCTGATTCCGTTTCCTCGAGGGTTACATTGGCGCGGCGAGCGAGGCCAGGGATGGCACCGTAGACGTCTCCATTGGCGTCGGCCATCGCCAGCATCGCTATCCATACGATGCGTGTGCTGTAAGGCTCGCCCCACACCGTCGATTCTGTGATGCTGCTGAACAGCTTGGTATAAGTGTCGCTCATTGGGCAGGCTCCAGATTGGCCTCAATCCAAGGGCTTCGGCCCATGAATTGACGGCCAATCCCTGCACAGAATCTGTGGCTGACCCTATGTAGATTTGGGGGTCCCGAGCAAGGACCCAACGTGTGCCGGAGCACGCGTTCACAAGTTGCCATGATGCTCTCCTCGATACAGTTGGATTGGAGGCTAGGGATAAGGGCGCAGCTCAGCGATCCGGGCACGCTCATTTGTGGCCATCAATGCGCGCCCGACTGTCATGTGGGTGGCCATTGACCTCATGACCGCGGTCTGTGAAGTGCCCATCGTCGCGGCTTCGCTGGGCTACGTGGATGCACGATCTAGTCCATGTTCAAAGGCATGATCGAGTTCTTCGACCTTCCAAAAGCGGATTCGTGGACCGAAGCAGATCGGCGGCGGCAGCTTGCCTTCCTTCACGTACAGCCAGAAAGTACTGCGCCCGATCCCGTAACGCGCTGCGGCTTGCGTTGCGCGAAGGTATGGCTGATCAGGGATGGGCGCCACTGTGCGCGCTGGCGCGGAGCTCTGGGGGGTGGGCTGTTGCATTGGTTCCTCTAGCATCCGATGGACGCTATCGAATATGCAGCAAGCCGCTCGCGCCGCAAATCGGTGTTCTCAATTTTTTTTTCGAGAAGCCGGGTTCCGAGTTCGCAACGTTTTTTTTGGGAACAAGGGGGCAATCTCTGTGAGTCGCGCCATGTCTATGGCTGGAGCGTCGGGGAAAAAAGCAGCTCCCAAGTCGAGCGTTACCCCTCGTAGAGGCGCGTCATACAGATCAACAAAATAGTCGGTCAGGACTTTTAAGAAGAACGTGCGATCGGCATTTTGATTGTTGGGCCTACCCACCCAAGGTTCGTCGAAGGAGCCTGCCCCCCATTCGCTGAGCGTGGCTGCGACGATCTTGAGTAGTTCAGGCAATGCATCAATCGTCGCGTGCACCCCCTCCTCCCAGTCGTTCCGGAGGACCGGCTTTCTGAACTCTGGCAGCGTACGCTGCACCACGTCAGTGGGATTAATGCCGAAGTGCGATCGTGCTGTCTCGATCATCCGATCCCGAATTATGCGCTGGTGGAACCGCCAGTCCGGGTGCACATTGAGGGATTCAAGGTCGGCGGCAAGCGCGCTCGCCTTCTTGCTGAACTTCTCAGCACGCCCCTTGCGCTGCTTTGGAGTGAGCTGGCGGGCTGGCATGAATTCATTGACGGCATACCGCAGTACCCATGAAAGTCCATGAAGCGCGGCCTCGGAGTCTTGCTTCTTTTCTTTCACAACCTGATGCAATTGTTCCCATCGAGATTCCGCCATGGTTACAGATTCGATCGCTCGAACCAGGTAATCGCACTCCCAAAGATCCGGGGACTGGTCGAACGCCTGCTTAATCCACGCGGGGACACTCTTTTTCTTGAACGTCATGTCGCACCTTTCGATCTTTGCTGGGGCCCCGGCAACGGGCACGGTAGACACGTTTCCGGCTAGTCCTAGCCTTGGCGTGGAGATCAGCGCGTCCGCAATGCCATGCGTTCGCTTGTGGGGAAACTCAACTTCAACATAGCGCCCCGGCAGGGCGACCCTTTGCGAATTCGACCAATAGCCACCTTTCGCGCGTGAGGTGCAGCAAAACGAACTTTTCCGAGTTGCTGGATAGCTCTTCTAGTTCCTTGCTTGTCATGAAGCGCAAGCTCATGCACTGGCTTCCTTCTCGGGGTGGCGCAGCGGTATGCTCTTGCCCTTGCCTTGTCGCAACGCGTCTAGGTAGTCGGCCCAGGTCTGCATTACCCTTCGACGATCATCGTCGAAGGTGGTTCGGTCGTAGGCTTTCTGAACATCGCCGTTCTTCGCGTGCGCGAGCTGGGCTTCCAGTACGTCGATGTCGACGTTCAGGCGTTCGCGGGCAACAGTACGCAACGTGGCGCGGAAGCCGTGAGTCGCATGTTTGCCTTTGAACCCCATGGTGCGAAGTGCCTTGCTCAAGGTATCTCGGTGTAGATGGGGGGTCTGCTGTTTCGCCGGCGACGGGAAGACGTACTCGCTACGGCCGGCCACGGGGCGCATCTCCTGCAGAATCTCGATCGCTTGGCGAGGCAGGGACACGATGTGGTCGCTGCCCGTCTTCATCAGCACGCCGGGCACATGCCACTCCCTGGCGGCGAGGTCGATGTGTTCCCAGCGTGCGGAGACAATGATAATTGGGCGCATCGAGGTCAGCGAGGTCAGCTTCAACGCCGCGCGCGTCAAGGGAGCGGAGTACTTGTCTATGGCCCGGAGCAACGATGCCAATTCGGTCGGCTTCGTGATCGCCGAGATGTGCCCTTTGCGGAACGCCGGAATGACGCCGCGCAAGGATAGGTGCTTGCCGTCCTCGCGCAGGCCCTCCTTGATGGCGTAGTCGACGATGGCACTCAGGCACTGGCGGGCCTTTATCGCCATGTTGGGCGCGCGTTCGGCGATTTCGCGTAGCACCTTGGTGCAATCCTTCGTGGCTAGCGCGTCGATCGAGTGGCGCTTCAAGGCCGGGATCAGATCCCCTTCGGTGACGAGTTTGGACTTGCGGTAGGTCTCGTCGCCGACGCTCTTCTTCTTATGGGCTAGCCATTCCTTCGCGATGGGCTCGAACATGCCACGTGCGCGGCGCTCCTGCTCCTCGGCATTGCCTCTCTTTTGCTCCATGGGGCTCACACCATTAAGCAGAAGGCGACGGGCGTCATCGCGTTTTTGGCGTGCCGTGGCGAGTGACACCAGTGGCCAGGAACCCAAGCTGATCATCTTGGCCTTGCCAGCGTAGCGGAAGCGAAGGCGCCACAGCTTCGAACCTTTGGGGGTTACCTCGATACAGAGGCCATGGGCGTCGGCCACGCGGTAGAGTGTTTGCCGCGGCTTGAGTGCCTTGAGCTTGGCCTCGGTGAGCATTGTGGCCCTTGAGTTCGGGGTGCCCCTATACTCGCCAATCTACTCACCGACTCGCTTGGATGCAACTAGACGCTGTCAGACGCTAGGCAACAAAAAACCCCGACAGAAGCGGGGTTCTATGCAGGTTTGCCGACTCTCTTGGACTCTGCGAAACCATCGATTGGTGCCCGGGAGAGGACTCGAACCTCCACGGAGTTGCCCCCGCTAGCACCTGAAGCTAGTGCGTCTACCAATTCCGCCACCCGGGCGGGTGCAGGGCGCGTATGTTGCGGTGCAAGGCGGGGGATGTCAACGCTGGCCGCCACGCGGCCATGGCCGGCAGGCGTGTACCATCGCGCCGATGGCAAGAACTCCCAGCAAGCGCGGCGATGGCCGCGGCAAGTCCGGCGCCGGCAAGAGCAGGGCACCGAGCAAGGACGGCGGCGGAAAAGCGCAGGACAAGGCGGGCAAGCCCCGCAAGCGGCCCGGCTGGATGCCCGAATCCCAGACCGGCGGCAGGCCGGCAAGCTCCGCCGGAAAACCCGCCGGGAAGCGCGGCGGCGTGCAGGATCCGCACGCCGCGCGCGAGGCCGGGCGCTACGACAATCCGATCGCCAGCCGCGAGGCGATCCTGCAGCTGCTCGAGGACGCCGAGGGCCCGCAGACCGCGGACAAGATCGCCCATGCCCTGCACCTGATCGACGACGAGCGCACCGAGGCGCTGGGCAAGCGCCTTGCGGCGATGCTGCGCGACGGCCAGCTGCTGCAGAACCGGCGCGGCGGCTTCGTGCCGGCCGCGCGCGGAGACCTGATCCCGGGCACGGTGATCGCCAATCCCGACGGCTTCGGCTTCCTGCGCCCGGATTCGGGCGTCGGCGACGACCTGTTCCTGCCGCCCTACGAGATGCGCAAGGCCATGCACGGCGACCGCGTGCTCGGCAGCGTGACCGGCGTAGACGGACGCGGCCGGCGGGAAGGCTCGATCGTCGAGGTGCTGGAGCGACGCCTGAACCGCCTGATCGGGCGCTTCGAGATCGACTCGGGCATCAGCTACGTGGTGCCCGACGATCGCCGCGTGCAGCGCAACGTGCAGATCCCGGCCGACGCCCGGCTCGATGCGAAGCACGGCCAGCTGGTGGTCTGCGAGATCGTGCAGCCGCCTTCCGCGCAGCGGCCGCCGATCGGCCGGGTGCTGGCGGTGCTGGGCGACAAGCTGACCGCGTCGCTGGCGGTCGAGGCGGCGATCCACGGCCACGGGATCCCCGACCAGTTCCCGCCCGAAGTGCTGGCCGAGGCCACGGCGGTGCCGCTGGAAGTCGACGCGAAGACCGCGGCGGCGCGGGTCGATTTGCGCAAGCTGCCGCTGGTGACCATCGACGGCGAGGACGCCAAGGATTTCGACGACGCGGTGTACTGCGAATCCAACCGCGACGGCTTCCGCCTGGTGGTGGCGATCGCCGACGTCTCGCACTACGTGCGCCCGGGCACGCCGCTGGACGAGGAGGCGACCAAGCGCGCGACCAGCGTGTACTTCCCCGGCTTCGTGGTGCCGATGCTGCCCGAAACCCTGTCGAACGGCATCTGCTCGCTGCGCCCGGAGGTGGATCGCCTGTGCTTCGTCTGCGACCTGCAGATCGACCGCAATGGACAGGCCACGAACGCGAAGTTCTACGAAGCGGTGATGAATTCGCACGCACGCCTGACCTACACCCAGGTCTGGAATGCGATCGGCGACGGCATTCCCGGCGAGGACCGGGACCGGGCGCTAGCGGCCGTGGGCAAGCAGCTGCCGCAGATCGAGAAGCTGCACCAGCTGTATCGCGTGCTCGACAAGGCGCGCGCCAAGCGCGGCGCGATCGAGTTCGAGACTTCGGAAGTACGTTTCGTGCTCGACCAGAAGCTCGAGGTGACCCAGGCCGGCATGGTCATGCGCAACGACGCGCACAAGCTGATCGAGGAATGCATGATCGCGGCCAACGTCGCGGCGGCCGAGTTCCTGCTCGACGCCGGCATCCCGGCGCCGTACCGCGACCACGACAAGCCGCCGGAATCCAAGTACGCCGACCTGCTGGAGTTCCTCAAGGAATTCAAGCTGAAGCTGCCGCCGTGGGCCAAGGTGCAGCCGCGCGACTTCCGCAGGCTGCTGGAAACCATCCGCGACCGCCCCGATGCCGCGCTGCTGGAGTCGGTGGTGCTGCGCAGCCAGAGCATGGCGGTGTACTCGCCGGAGAACATCGGCCACTTCGGCCTGGCGCTGGCGGCCTACGCGCACTACACCTCTCCTATCCGGCGCTACCCCGACCTGCTGGTGCATCGTGCGATCAAGTACGCGCTGGGCGGCGGCAAGCCGGAGGGCTACCGGTACTCGCACAGCGACATGGCGGCGCTGTCGCTGCAGTGCTCCGAGCGTTCGCGCCGCGCCGACGAGGCCCAGCGCGAGGTCGACGACCGCTATCGCGCGGCGTGGATGGAACAGCACGTCGGCAGCGAGTTCGACGGCGTCATCAGCGGCGTCACCAGCTTCGGCCTGTTCGTCGAACTGGACCAGTCCAAGGTCAACGGCCTGGTGCATGTGACGCAATTGCCGAACGACTACTACCACTTCGACCCGATCCGCAAGACCCTCACCGGCCAGCGCAACGGGCGCGAGTACCGCCTCGGCGACCGCGTGCGCATCGTCGTGCTCAAGGCCAGCCTGGAGGAACGCAAGATCGACTTCCGGTTGGTCGACGAGAAGCAGGGCGGCAAGGCCGAAGCGAAGCCGCTGCCCGAGCGCGGGAAGCCGGCGAAGCGGAACAAGAAGAAATATTGAAGTCTCCTCCCTCCCTTTCACCGCGGGCGACGGGGAGGGGTAACGCAGGCACAATCAACGCATGAGCAAGGACAGCCAGTGGATCGCCGGCATCAACGCCGTGGCCGCGGCCATCGAGCACGATGCCGGCAACGTGCGCGAGGTGCTGCTCGAGGCGGGCGCCAGGAATCCGCGCATCGCCGAGATCGAGGCCAATGCGCGGCGCCGCGACATCGACGTGCGACGCGTCGCGCAGAACGCGCTGGATGGCGTCGCCGGCGGCCTGCGCCACCAGGGCGCGGTGGCGCGCTACGCGGCGGCGAAGACCTGGGACGAGCACGAGCTGCCGGCGCTGGTGGAGGCCGCCGTCGGCAAGGCGCTGCTGCTGGTGCTCGACGGCGTGCAGGATCCGCACAACCTCGGCGCCTGCCTGCGCAGCGCGGCCGCCGCCGGCGCCACCGCGGTCGTGATTCCGCGCGACAAGGCGGTGCAGGTCAACGCCACCGTGCGCAAGACTTCGGCCGGCGCCGCCGACAGCGTGCCGGTGGTGCGGGTTACCAACCTGTCGCGCACGCTGCGCGAGCTGCAGAAGCTGGGCGTCTGGCTGTACGGACTGGCCGGCGAGGCGACGGCGTCGCTGTATGCGCTCGACCTGCGCGGCAACGTCGCGCTGGTGCTGGGCGGCGAGGCCGACGGCCTGCGCCGGCTGACGCGCGAGCACTGCGACCAGCTGGTGACCATTCCGATGCCGGGCGAACGCTCGACAGCGGGCGTGGAAAGTCTCAATGTCTCGGTCGCGGCCGGCGTGGTCCTGTTCGAAGCCGTACGCCAACGTCAAGCCTGAGCGGAGGATGCTGCGATGTTCGACCTGCAGTGGTACGACTGGATCGGCCTGCTGGGCACGCTGATGGTGCTGGCCGCGTATTTCCTGCTGCAGGCCGGGCGCCTGCGCGGCAACGGCGTGCCCTGCCAGCTGCTCAACCTGTTCGGCGCGGCCGGCGTGCTGGTTTCGCTGCTGTACGGCAAGCTCAATTTCGTGGTGCTGGTGCTGATGCTGGCGTGGATCGCGATCACGATCTACGGCCTGGTGCGGACGTTCCGGGGTGACGGACCGGCGAAGCCGCCGGCCGCCTGATCGTACCCAGGCTTTGTAGGAGCGCCCCTTGGGCGCGATGGCGCTGCCGGTAGAAGCTATCGCGCCCAAGGGGCGTTCCTACAAAGGAAAACAAGCGTTGCAAGCGACAGGAAGCGGGGCGGCCCACAAACAAGGAGACATGACATGGCGTGGATCATCCTGCTGCTTGCCGGCCTGTTCGAGATCGGCTGGGCGATCGGCCTGAAATACACCGAGGGCTTCACCAGGCTGTGGCCGACGCTGGGCACCGTCGCGGCGATGGCGGTCAGCCTCGGCCTGCTGGGCATGGCGATGAAGTCGCTCCCGGTCGGCACCGCCTATGCGGTCTGGGTCGGCGTCGGCGCGGTCGGTACCGCGATCCTCGGCATCGCCCTGCTCGGCGAGCCGGCCAATGCCGGGCGCATCGCCAGCCTTGTCCTGATCGTCGCGGGGATTGTCGGCTTGAAGCTGGCTTCGCCGTAGGTCGGGGCTACGGCCCCGACGGCATGTGCGCGTCGGGGACGTAGCCCCGACCTACGCCTGCGGCCAGGCGTTGGCGATCTTGCAGAACAGCTGCGCGGTGCGCTCGGTGTCGTAGACCGCCGAATGCGCCTCGTCGCTGTTCCATTCCATGCCGGCCATCTGCACCGCGCGCGCCAGCACGGTCTGGCCGTAGGCGACGCCGGCCAGGGTCACGGTATCGAACACGCTGAAAGGGTGGAAGGGATTGCGCTTGTGGCCCACGCGCGCGACCGCGGCGTTGAGGAAGTTGAGGTCGAAGTGGGCGTTGTGGCCGACCAGGATCGCGCGCTGGCACTCGTGCCTGCGTACCGCCACGCGCACGGCCGCGAAGATGTGGTCCAGCGCTTCGCGTTCCGGCTTGGCCATGCGGAACGGATGGTCGATGTCGATGCCGGTGACTTCCAGCGACTTCGGATCGATCTCGGTGCCGGGCGCGGGCACTACGTGCGCGCTGGCGCCGTGGCCGGGGACCAACTGCCCGTTATCGTCGAGGTCGAGCGGCAACGCGGCGATCTCCAGCAGCGCGTGCCGGTTCCAGTCGAAGCCGCCGGTCTCCACGTCGACCACCACGGGCAGGTAGCCGCGGAAGCGTTCGGACATCCTGCGGTAGGGCGGCGCGTCGGCGGCAGGCATCATCGTGCCAGCGTAGCAGAGCTGCCGGCGACGATGGGTCCAGTTGCAATCGCGCCGCGTGCCCGGCACCGTTCCTTCGCGGCACGGCCGCGGTTGGATGCGAAGACAGGGCTGACGCTCAGGAACCGGGTGCACCCGTCTCGTGGGACAGGTACTGCCGCGCCAGGCTGCGGGCGCGATGCAGGCGTGCCTTGGCCGCTTCCGGGTGCAGCGAGAGCAGCGCCGCGATCTCCTTGATGGTGCGGCCCTCGAGGTCGCGCAGCAGCACGATCTCGCGGTAGTGCGGGGGCAGGGCGGCCAGCGCGCGCGCGACGTCGTGGACGATGCCGCTGGGCGGCGGATGGTGCAGGTCGTCGATCTCGTCCAGGGTCGGCTTCAGCACCATGTGGCGCATCGCGCGCTTGAGGCGGTTGCACTCGCGCTTGACGATGCGGAACAGCCACGAGGCATAGGCCTCGACCGCGCGCAGGCTGCCGATCTTGCGCGACACCAGCAGCAGGCTTTCCTGCACCGCGTCCTCGACGTCGTTGATCGAGCAGTGGTATTCGGCATAGCGGCGCAGGTCCTGGCGCGAGCGCACCAGCACGGCTTCGAGCGCGGCGTCGTCGCCGTCGCGCGCGGCGTGGAGCTGGTGCTGGAACTCGGTGTCGGCCATCGGTCGCCTCTGCCTGCGGATGATATACGCCGTTGGCGGCGATCCGCATGAGGGCGGGGCAGGCGCCGGCAAATGGAGGGGCGAACGGCGTTGCGGGCGGGTGCAGCCTCTTATGGCCGGGATCCGGCAAGCCCCGGGAATCCGATCCGGACGACCGGCCGCGCAGGCCCGGGGGCGCGGGCTCAGCCGGCGGTGTTGGTTTCGTCGCGTTTCTCGCGCGGTGGCAACGGTTCGCCGCCGTGGACCAGGAACCAGATGTTCTCGGCGATGTTGGTGGCGTGGTCGCCGACGCGCTCGAGGTTCTTGGCCATGAACAGCAGGTGGGTGCAGGGCGTGATCGCGCGCGCGTCCTCCATCATGTAGGTCAGCAGTTCGCGGAACAGGCCCGTGTACTCGGCGTCGAGCTTGGCGTCGCGCGCGCGCACCCGCTGCGCGGCGTCGGCATCGCCACGCCCGAAGGCGAGCATGACCTCGCGCACCTGTTCCACCGCCAGCACGCCCAGCGAGTGCAGGCCGCGGATGTGCGGCAGCGGCGGCGACTGGTTCAGCGCGATCGAGCGCTTGGCGACGTTGGCGGCGTAGTCGCCGATGCGTTCGATGTCGGAAACCACGCGCAGCGACGCCAGCACTTCCCGCAGGTCGCGCGCCAGCGGCCCGCGCAGCACCAGGGTCATTGCGTCGTGGCTGATCTCCTGCTCCAGCATGTCGATGGCCTCGTCGTTGCCGACGATGCGCTCGGCGGCCCGGTCGTCGCGGCGCTGGACGACGTCGAGCGCGGCCTCGAGCTGCGCGGCGGACATCTCGCCCATGCGCAGGATCTCGCCGATGATGCGCCTGCGCTCCTCGTCGTAGCTCTTGACGATGTGGTCGCGGGGTTGTGTGTTCATGGCATCGATACCGGTGGTGGTGGATCGGGAATGGGAGGTTGGCACGGGGGCCGGGGAATGGACTTGCGACCGCCGATCCCGGCTGGCTGGCGCGCGGCGTCCATCAGCCGAACCTGCCCGTGATGTAGTCCTCGGTCTGCTGCTTGCCGGGGTTGGAGAATATCGTCCCGGTCGCGCCGTGTTCGACCAGGTCGCCCAGGTACATGAAGGCGGTGAAGTCCGATACCCGGGCGGCCTGCTGCATGTTGTGGGTGACGATGGCGATGGTGTAGTCGAGCTTGAGCTCCTCGACCAGCTGCTCGATGCGGCTGGTCGAGATCGGGTCGAGCGCCGAGGTCGGCTCGTCGAGCAGCAGCACGTCCGGCTTGAGCGCGACGGCGCGGGCGATGCACAGGCGTTGCTGCTGGCCCCCGGACAAGCCGAGCGCACTCTGCCCGAGCTTGTCCTTGACCTCGTCCCAAAGCGCGGCCTGGCGCAGCGCCTGCTCGACCCGATCGGCCATGTCGGCCTTGGACAGCTTCTCGTGGTGGCGGATGGCGTAGGCGATGTTCTCGAAGATCGTCATCGGGAACGGCACCGGCTTCTGGAACACCATGCCGACCTTGCTGCGAAGGCGGTTCAGGGGGTAGCTTGGCGACAGGATGTTCTCGCCGTCCAGCAGCACGCTGCCGCTGGCGACCTGCCCGGGGTACAGGGCGTAGATGCGGTTGAAGACGCGCAGCAGGGTCGACTTGCCGCAGCCGGACGGGCCGATCAGCGCGGTGACGCGCTTCTCCGGGATTTCCAGCTCGATCGACTTCAGCGCCCGGAACTTGCCGTAATGGAAGTCGAGTCCGCGCGCTGCCAGCTTGACCGGCGCAGCCTGCGCCTGCGGCTCGCGCTGCGGCATGGCGACGGCGATCCGCGGCCTGGCATCCACATGGGGTTGGACGTCGTTCATGGCGGGATTCCCAGAGGTTGTGAACATGTCGGTTGGGCTCAGTCGTAGGTGATGCGCTTGCGCAGCAGGATCGCGCGGGCGCCAAGGCCGACCAGCAGCACGAACACGGTGAGCGTCAGCGCGCCGGCCCAGGCAAGCGTCTGCCAGTTCTCGTAGGGGCTGCCGGCGAACTGGTACATCACCACGGGCACGCTGGCCATCGGGCGCATGATGTTCGTATTCCAGTACAGGTTGCCGAATGAGGTGAACAACAGCGGCGCGGTTTCGCCGCTGATGCGGGCAAGCGCGAGCAGGACGCCGGTAACGATGCCGGCCGATGCGCCGCGATACAGCACCTGGGTGGTGACCTTCCACTGCGGCACGCCAAGCGAAAGCGCGGCCTCGCGCATCTGCGTCGGCACCAGGCGCAGCATCTCGTCGGTCGTGCGCACCACCACCGGCAGTACGATGAAGGCCAGCGCGATCGCGCCGGCCAGCGCCGAGAAGTTGCCGCCGGCCTGCATCACCACCAGGGTGTAGACGAACAGGCCGAGCACGATCGAGGGCGCAGACAGCAGGATGTCGTTGACGAAACGCACCACGGTGCCCAGCTTGCGCGCATTGCCGTACTCCGCCAGCCACGTCCCGGCCGCGATGCCCAGTGGAGTACCGATCACGATCGCCAGCGAGCACATCACCAGCGAGCCGAAGAACGCGTTGCGCAAGCCGCCGTCTTCCAGCGGCGGCGGCGTGTCCTGGGCGAACAGTGCCACGCCGATCCCGTGCATGCCCTTGGACACCAGGGTCCACAGGATCCACGCCAGGAACACCAGCCCGACGAACGCGGCGACGCACGACATGGCCAGGGCGACGCCGTTGACGATCCTGCGGCGCCGGTACAGGCGATCGGCGACCGGGACGAGTGCGGTGGCCATCAGTTGCCCTCCCGCCTGGACAGCCGGTCCAGCATCAGGCGTGCGATCGCCAGCACCAGGAAGGTGACCATGAACAGCACGAAGCCCAGCAGCAGCAGGGCGGAGCGATAGGTTTCGGTCGCCTCGCCGAAGTCGTTGGCGATCAGGGCCGCGATGGTGGTGCCGGGTTCGAGCAGCGACGCCGACAGCTGCACCGAATTGCCGACCACGAATGCGACCGCCATCGTCTCGCCCAGCGCGCGACCGAGGCCGAGGAAGATGCCGCCGATCACCGCCGAGCGCGTGTACGGCAGCACGATGTTCCAGCTCACTTCCCAGCGCGTCGCGCCGAGCGCATGGGCCGATTCCTTCAGGCGCGCCGGCACGGTCAGGAACACCTCGCGCATCACCGAACTGACGAACGGGATGATCATGATCGACAGCACCAGGCCCGCGGTCAGCAGGCCGATGCCCAGCGGCGGCCCCCGGAAGACGGCGCCGACCACCGGCAGCGTGCCGAGGTGGTCGTTGAGCCAGGGCGTGACGGACTCGGTCATCACCGGCACCAGCACGAACAGCCCCCACATGCCGTAGATGATCGAGGGGATCCCGGCGAGCAGTTCGATCGCGGTCCCGACCGGGCCGCGCAGCCAGCGCGGGGCGACCTCGGTCAGGAACAGCGCGATGCCGAAGCTGATCGGCACGCCGATGACCATGGCGATGGCGGCGGTGACGAGGGTGCCGTAGATCGGCGCCAGCGCGCCGTACTTGTCCTCGACCGGGTTCCAGTCGGTGGAGAAGAAGAAGCCCAGGCCTTCGTGCGCCAGCACCTCGCGGCCGCCCCACAGCATCGACAGGGCGGCGCCTGCCAGGGAGACCAGCACGAACACCGCGGTTGCCAGCAGCGCGTACCGGAAGCAGCGGTCGGCACGCGCGTCGCGCACGTTGCGCGCGGTGGGTGCCGTCAGCGTGGCCAGGGGGGAGGCGTTCATGGGGGGATCGATGAAGGATCAGTGCTTGAATTCGGCAGCCCAGTAGGCTTCGATCTGCTGCACGAGCTCGGGCGGCAGCGGCACGTAGTCCAGCGACCGTGCCTGGGCCTGGCCGTTCTCGTAGGCCCACTTGAAGAAGTCCATGGCGTGCTGCGCGCGTACGGCATCCTTCGGCTGCTTGTGCATCAGGATGAAGTTGGTGGCGGTGATCGGCCAGGCATCCGCGCCCGGCGCATCGGTGATGACCAGGTTGAAGTCGCTGGCGCTTTTCCAGTCGGCGCTGGCGGCCGCGGCCTGGAAGGCTTCGGCGCTGGGCTGCACGAAGTTGCCGGCGGCGTTCCGCATCGAGACGAAGGTCATCCTGTTCTGCAGCGCGTAGGCCAGCTCGACATAGCCGATCGAGCCCTTGATCTGCTGCACGTAGGCCGAAACGCCCTCGTTGCCCTTGCCGCCGACGCCGCCGGGCCACTGCACCGAGGTGCCTTCGCCGATCCTCTCCTTCCAGTCCGGGCTGGCCTTGGACAGGTAGTTGGTGAAGTTGAAGCTGGTGCCGGAACCGTCGGAGCGGTGCACCAGGTTGATCTCCTGGTCGGGCAGCGCGATGCCGGCGTTGAGCGCGGCGATGGCCGGATCGTTCCATGCCTTGACCTTGCCCAGGTAGATGTCGGCCAGCAGCGCGCCGGTCAGGCGCAGCTTGCCCGGCTCGATGCCTTCGACGTTGACCACGGGCACCACGCCGCCGATCGCGGAAGGGAACTGGCCGAGGCCGGCGGAATCGAGCTCCTCGCTGGACAGCGGCTTGTCGCTGGAACCGAAGTCCACCGTGCCCGCCTTGATCTGGGCGATGCCGCCGCCGGAGCCGATCGACTGGTAGTTGACCTTGTTGCCGGTCTGCCGGTTGTAGTCGGAGGACCATTTGGAGATCAGCGGATAGATGAAGGTCGCGCCCGCGCCGGTGATCCCGGCGGCGCCCTTGTCGCCGGCGGGAATGTCGTTGCCCGGCTGGCAGGCGACGGCGGACACGGTGATGCAAACGGCCAGGAAAGCAACGCGGAAACGGGACGGGGTCATTGCGGGCTCCGGTTGGGGCCGGCGCAGCGCGCCGGTCTGGGATGGCACCATGGAACGATGTTTCTGTTACAGCCGTATGACGATGGTGTGGAAGCGCGCAGGAGCGCCTCAAGGGCGCGTTGCAGGCCATCGGCCACGCCCGCCTGCGCCGCACGGCCGGCGCGGCGATCACCAATGGAACTGCGCGCGCGCCTCGACGATGTCCGGGTTGTCGCTGGAGCCGAGCCGCCTGCTGCTGGCCTTGACGTAGTCCAGCGAGAGCCGGAAGTTCGAGCGCCAGTACCAGTTCACGCCGGCGGTCCAGGTCTGCATCCGGCCGCCACGCACGGCGCCGTCGTCGAGGTCGAGCGCGTCGTAGCGCAGGCCCAGCTGCCACATGCCCGCGGCCGGTTCGGCAGGCTGCGGAGTGCCCGGGGTGCCGTTCTTGTAGCTCCAGGTTTCACCGCTGACGTTCCAGATGGCGGAGATGTAGCCGCCGTCGCCGCTGAAATCGCGGCTGCCGCCGTAGCGCTTGACCCTGGTGCGCATGTATTCGCCCTGCAGCTTGAACGGGCCGCGTACCCAAAAGGCCTCGGCACCGAGCGTGGACAGCCGGTCGGTGTCCTCCAGGCTGTCGGTGTCGATGATGCGGTTGGACAGGTCCGCGTCCGGCCGCGCGCGCAGGCGCACGGTGTCGGCGTCGGTATCGTGGTCGACGTAGGACAGGCCCAGGTGCAGGATGCTGCCCTTGGCGTTGATCGGCGCCCAGTAGCCGCGCAGGCCGTAGCCGCTGCCGTGGGCGCGGTTGCGGGTGAGTTCGCGGCCGAACGCGGCAAACGTGGTGCCCCAGCTGTCGCTGCCGTAGGTCCACGATGCGCCGAGCCGGCGCGAGACGCCGAAGACATTGGTGATCGCGGCCTTGGCGATGAAGTCGTTGTTCCTGGTGCTCGACAACTCCTCCAGGCTGTTGGGCTGCTTGAACTGGCCGACCACGATCTTGTTGGCCTTGCTGCCACCGATCCGGTAGGCGATGTTGGCGTCGAGGAACTTGCCGCTGCCCGAGGCATCGTAGCCCAGCACCCAGTCGAAGTTGCCAGGCCCCTTGCCCTTGAGCACCAGCTCCGAGCGGCGCAGTCCGAAATCGGTGTCCTTGCCGTCGCTGCCATCGGCGTCCAGGTCGAGCCGGTCGCTGTGGTACCAGTAGCCGTCGGTCTGCACCAGGCCCTCGAAACCGACCTCGGAGCCGGCGAAACTGCCGACCGCGATTTCCGCATGCGCGGCGGGAATGGCGGCGACTGCGACGAGCGCGATTGCGAGGATGCTGCGGGTGGGGTTCATGGCTGGGCCCGGGTTCGTGACGGAGATTGGAAGGAACGGACGCAGCGTAGGGAATAAAGATTGCGTAAATATGACAGGAGCGGCTTGTTTCGCCGGCATGGCGTTCCCTCGCATCGGGCCTGGCTTCAGCGCGTGGAGGTTTCCGGAGTCGTCGTCTTGTCCTTGTACCGGCACAGGTCGCGGATCACGCAATGCGGGCAATCCGGCTTGCGCGCCTTGCACACGTAGCGG